>CEPH01045027.1_pt1 | contig 68133 bp, 65 predicted proteins | sample 530571 | NCBI WGS metagenome assembly CEPH01 (sample SAMEA2620413, study PRJEB7988) | marine metagenome | biome: marine biome (ENVO:00000447); feature: surface water layer (ENVO:00002042); material: "saline water (ENVO:00002010), including plankton (ENVO:xxxxxxxx)" | depth 5 m | reverse complement strand
AGGCGAGCCATGAGGGCGTGACCGCGGCCGAGGCGATCGCGCAGGAGCTGGGCAACAAGGATGTCCATCCGCACCCGCTCGACCGGCGCAACATCCCGGGCTGCACCTATTGCCACCCGCAGATCGCGTCGGTCGGCCTGACCGAGGAAAAGGCGAAGGAAGCGGGTTACGACGTGAAGGCGGGCACTTTCCCGTTCATCGGCAACGGCAAGGCGATCGCGCTGGGCGAGGCGGAAGGCTTCACCAAGACCGTGTTCGACGCGAAGACCGGCGAACTGCTGGGCGCGCACATGGTCGGCGCGGAAGTGACCGAGATGATCCAGGGCTTCGTCGTCGGCAAGACGCTGGAGACCACCGAAGCCGAACTGATGCAGACGGTCTTCCCGCACCCCACGATCTCTGAGTCAATGCACGAGAGCGTGCTGGCCAGCTACGGGCGCGCGTTGCACATCTGAAACCTGCGGGCCTCTCGCCCGTTGGTAGTGCATGAGCGAACAGGAAAAGAGCAGCACGCCGCCCCGCGGCGACAAGCCCGATGGCAAGAACGACAGCGAAATCACGCGCGAACATCGCGCGCTGATGAACCAGAGCTCCGCGAAGCCGGAGGATTACCCGGAAAGCGAGCGCGATGCGCAATCGCTGGTCCAGAAAGACAAACGGCGCGATCAGCCTGACTGATCGCGCCGCCGGTCTTGCATTAGAGCAGGGTCAGACGTTCCGACGCAGGAACGCAATCACCGCCAGAACCAGGAAGACCACGAACAGGATCCAGGCGATGTTGGACGATACGCCCGCGATTCCCCCGAAGCCGAGTACGGCGGCGACCAGTGCGATAATCAGGAAGATGATAGCCCAGCGAAGCATTTGGTTTCCCCTTGGTAGAACCTTGCATTGAACCTAGCCCATATGCCGGACGGGCGAGTGCGGCCCCGCTCTAAACATTTGTTATGCAAGAAAACGCCACAGCGGATCGGCGAGGCGGAGGGGGAAATGGCGGACAGGGTGGGATTCGAACCCACGGTGAGCGTAAACCCACGGCGGTTTTCAAGACCGCTGCCTTAAACCACTCGGCCACCTGTCCGCACTGGGAACGTCGGCTAACGCTTCATCGCGCGTTTGTCACTCTCCGGCACGCCGGGTAATTCCACACCATCTAAGTCATTGGCGAGTCATGTGGGGTGTGACACAGATACCGGCATGAGTTTGCGCAGCTTCCTCCTCCCCCTCGCCGCGTGCTTCGCCGCGCTTGCCGCAACCCCTGCCGCCGCGCAGGACATGCCGTTCGATGCCTACATGCAGCTGGTCATCGCCAAGGCGCGTGCCCAGGGTGTGAGCGAGGATACAATCCGGCGGATGACCTCGGACCTCACGCCCAATCCGCGCGTGATCGAGCTCGACCAGTCGCAGCCCGGCTCGTCCTCGTCGCCCGGTTATCCGCCACTGAGGCCCTATCTGAACCGTCACGTCGACAATGCGCGTATCAATGGCGGGCGATCGGTCTACAACGAGACCGCGCGGCTCCATGGCCAAATCCGCGAGCAATATGGCGTGCCGCCCGAGATCATCATCGCGATCTGGGGGCACGAGACCAATTACGGCGGCTATCGCGGCAATTTCGACCTTGCCCGCTCGCTCGCCACGCTGGCGTGGGAAGGGCGTCGACGCGAGCTGTTCGAGAGCGAATTCATCGCGCTGCTGAAAGTGGCGGACAAGGGCTATTCGCGCGAGCGGCTGGTCGGCAGCTGGGCGGGTGCCTTCGGCAATCCGCAATTCCTCCCGAGCGTCTATCTGCGCCTCGCCACCGATGGCGATGGCGACGGGATGGCGAACATCTTCACCAACCAGGCCGACACGATGGCTTCGATCGCGCGCTATTTCCAGGATGCGGGCTGGCGGCCCGGAATTCCGTGGGGCGTGGACGCAAGCGTGCCCTCGGGCTTCGATGTCGATGCCTACCGCACCCAACTGGTCGCCCCGGTCTGCCCGCGCGTGCACGAGCGGCACAGCCAGTGGAAGACGGTGGAGGAATGGCGCGCGCTGGGCGTTACGCCGCATCGCAGCCTGCCGCCGGGCACGCTCGCCAGCCTGTTCCAGCCCGACGGGCCGGGAACTCCTGCGTGGCTGTTAACCTCAAATTATCGCGTTATCCTCGAATATAACTGCTCCAACTATTACGCGATGAGTGTGGGGCTTCTGGCCGATGAGATTGCCCGGTAATATCCGGATTTTGGGAATTGCGTTTGGCCTGATCGCCGGCCTTTCCGCCTGTTCGGGCGGGGGAGGGGGCGGCGATCTGGCACCCAATGCAGATTACTACGCGGTCGATCGCGCCGCGCCGACGCCTGTCGGTGCGATCAATGGGCCGCAGGCGGATTACCCGCAGGTGCTGGGCGAGCCCTATGTGGTCGATGGGCAGACCTACACCCCGGCTGACGTGCTCAGCTACGATGCGGTCGGCTACGCGACGATCGATGACGCTGCCGGGCCGGGCATCACCATTTCGCACAAGACCCTGCCGCTGCCGAGTTATGTCGAGCTGACCTCGCTCGACACCGGGCGCACCATTCTTGCCCGCGCGGAGCGGCGCGGGCCGATGACGTCGAGCCGGATTCTCGGCCTGTCGCCCGGCGCTGCCCAAGAGCTGGGCGCGGGCGAGGGCGCTCCAATTCGAGTTCGCCGGGTCAATCCGCCCGAATACGAACGCGCGGCCCTGCGCTCCGGCCAGCCTGCCGGATCGCGGCTCGATACACCCGACACGCTGCTGGCGGTGCTGCGCAAGCAATTGCCTGCCACCGGATCGGTCAGCCTTGCGCGAGCCGACGCGCGCAGCACCTCGGCAAGAACCAGCGGCGCTGCGGACACCGATTACCGCACGGTGGAGCGGGAATTCGACACGACCTTCGCCGAAGTCGACCCGGGACCATCCAGTGCGGTCGCCGACGCTTTCGAGGAATATGAGACGCTGCCGCCTGCTCCCGCGGCGCCGACCCGCTATGCGCTCGCCCCGATCGGGGAAACGCCGACCGGGGCAGGGCGTCAGGCCCCGGTCGAGGTCGCGCGGATGGAAACGCCGCGCCCGGCCCCTGCGCCGCGCGCCGCGCCGCCACCGGCGCGGGCTGCACCTTCGCCGCCGGTTACGCGGTCGGTGCCTGCGCGAACGACGCAATCGGCGGCCAGGCGTGGACGTTACGTCATCCAGATCGCGTCTTTCTCCAGCAAGAACAATGCGATCGAGGCGGCCGACAAACTGGGCGGCTTCGTGGTCCAGTCGGGCCGCTTCTACCGCGTGCGCACGGGGCCGTTCGCGACCCGTGGAGAAGCCGATGCCGCCCTCGCCAGCGCGCGCAGGGTCGGCTATAGGGATGCGTTCATAGACACGAGCGAATAGCGGCTGCGCCAGTCCCCCGACGGCGCAAACTCGCCGTAGCAGGAGCAACCGCATTGTCTTCATTTCTGGTGAACCGGGCCCGGGTGGTGGGTTTTCTCGCCGCCCTGTCGCTCGCGTTGCCAACCGGGCTCAGCGCCCAGCCTTCGCCCCCGACCCCCGAACAGGCTCCGATCGCCTACATGATCGATCTGTCGAGCGGGCAGACGCTCTATGCGCGCGATATCGACCGCCGCTTTGTCCCCGCCTCGATCACCAAGGTGATGACCACGCTGGTGGCGTTCGACATGCTCGCCGATGGCAAGCTGCGGCGCGACCAGCGCATGCCCTATCGCGACGCCAGCTTCGACGAATGGCACCGCAAGGGGTCGACCCTGTTCCTCCCGCGCCGTGCACGGCCTTCGGTGAACGAGCTGCTGATCGGGATCACCACCGTCTCTGCCAATGACGCTGCGGTCGTGCTGGCCGAAGGCGCGGCGGGCAGCGTGGACAAGTGGACCGCGCGGATGAACGCCACCGCCCGCTCCATCGGCATGCACGACAGCTATTTCGGCACGCCCAATGGCTGGCCGGACGAGGGGCATACCTTCACCAGCGCACGCGATCTGGGGCTGCTGGCAAAGCGGATCATCCGCGGCCATCCGGACTTTTTCGACTATTACTACGGCCGCACCGGCCTGAAGGCCTACGGCATCGCGCAGGACAATCACGATCCGATCACCGGTCGGGTGGACGGCGCGGACGGGCTGAAGACCGGCTATACCGATCAGGCGGGCTACGGCTTCCTCGGCACGGCGGAGCGCGACGGACGGCGGCTGGTGATGGTGGTTGCGGGGGCCGATCGCGGCCAGGTCCGCAACCGGGCCGCACGCGATTTCATCGAATGGGGTTTCGACGCATTCGACAGCACGTTGCTGGTCAGGAAAGGCAAGCCTGCAGCCACCGCACAGGTTCAGAACGGCGCGGTCGACCAGCTGCCGCTGGTCGCGGCGCAGGATATCCGCGTCGCGACCCCGCGCGGCGATGGGGCACGGCCCGAACTCACCGTCCGCTACGACGGTCCACTGCGTGCTCCGATCGCCAAGGGCGAAGCGGTCGCCACGCTGGAAATCGCGGTGCCGGGAATGGAGCCTTCCACCCTCCCGCTCTACGCTGCGCGCGACGTACCCGAGGCAGGGCTGTTCCAGCGGATCGGCAACGGTTTCGCCGGGCTGTTCCGGTGACGCATCACGACATCAAGGCGCGCTTTATCGCGTTCGAGGGCGGCGAGGGCGTCGGCAAGTCGACTCAGGCGAAACGGCTGGTCGAGGCACTCGCTAATCGCGGGATCGACGCGCTGCTGACGCGCGAGCCGGGCGGCACCACTGGGGCGGAGATGATCCGCAAGCTGCTGCTCGAACCGCCGGGCACCGGCTGGCGCGTACAAGCCGAAGCGCTGCTGTTCGCCGCCGCGCGGTCCGACCATGTGGCCAAGGCGATTAAGCCCGCGCTGATGGCGGGCCGCTGGGTCGTGTGCGACCGCTTCGTATTGTCGAGCCGCGCCTATCAGGGGCTTGCCGGGGGGCTCGGCGATGAAGAAGTGCGCACGCTACACCAGATCGGCAGCGGCGGCTTGCTGCCGTGCCGGACCATCCTGCTCGAAGCACCGGGCGACGACGTGGCCGAGCGGCTGCGCAAGCGCGACGGGGACGAGGTGGACGCCATCGGCGGGCGCGATGCGCGCTATCACGCAGATGTCGCGCGCGGATTCGCCGGGCTGGCGCAGGATGACGACACCATCATCCAGATCGATGCGTCGGGCAGCGCCGATGCGGTTCACGAAGCGGTGATGAGGGAGCTTGCTCCGCTGCTCGTCGGCGAAGCGTGACCGATCATCACGCCCCCCAATGGCGCGAATGGCGCGCCGCGCTGGCCAGTCCGCGCATGCACCACGCGTGGATTCTCGCGGGGAAGAAGGGGCTGGGCAAGCATGACTTCGCCTTTGCCGCCGCGCGCGAGCTGGTTGCGATCGGGCGCGATGCGCCGGTGGCGGAGAACGACCCCGACATCCAGCTGCTGACGCACCTGCCCAAGGACGACAAGGAAGCGAAGAAGGCGGAGAAGGGCGAGGCGTTCGAAACCAAGCGCAACATCTCGATCGACCAGATTCGCGCGATGCAGGCGCGGCTGACCACGCGCCCGACGCTGGGCGCATTTCGCGCGATCATCATCGAACCGGCGGACGATCTTGAGCGCAACGCGGCCAACGCGCTGCTCAAGAGCCTGGAGGAACCGCCGGCGGGCACGTTCTTCCTGCTGGTAACCCATCGCCCCGGTCTGCTGTTGCCCACGATTCGTTCGCGCGCCCGGATTCTGCGGTTCAATCCGCTGTCCATGGGCGCGGTCGAGGATGCCCTGCGCGCCGCCGGCGACCATGCCGACCCCGCCGAGATCGCGCTGGCCGCGCGCGCCAGCGGCGGAGCGCCGGGGGCCGCGCTGTCGTTCATCGCACAGGATCTGGCCCCTGCCGAAGCGCTGATGCGCCAGATCGCAAGCGAGGGAGACCCGGCTTTCGTGCTGCGCGGCAAGCTGGGCGAAGAGATCGGCGCGCGGCCCGACCGGGCGCGGCTGTCCGCCACGCTCGACCTCGCGCGCACCGTGCTCGCGCAAAAGCTGGAATCGCCCGACTCGATCGACATTCCCGCTCTGGTCGACGCGCATGCGCGTTTGGTGACGATCTCGGGCCAGGCGCGTAGCTATAATTTCGACCCCGGTTTCCTCGCGATGGAAATCGGCACCTTGCTCGCTTCGGCTGCGCCGAATAGAGCCACTTCCGATGGCTGAACCCTACTACATTACCACCGCGATCCATTACCCCAACGGCAAGCCGCATATCGGCCACGCCTACGAAACGGTCGCTGCCGACGTAATCGCGCGATTCCAGCGCCTGAAGGGCCGCGACGTGCGGTTCCAGACGGGCACGGACGAGCATGGGCTGAAGATGGCCCGCAAGGCGGAGGAGCAGGGCAAGACCCCGCGCGAACTCGCCGACGAGATGAGCGGCTATTTCCGCGACCTGTTCGACCGGCTGAACATTTCCTACGACCGCTTCATCCGCACCACCGAAGCTGGCCACCACACGGCCAGCCAGGCGCTGTGGCGCAGGATGGAAGCCAATGGCGACCTCTATCTCGACCGCTACGAAGGCTGGTACTCGGTCCGCGACGAAGCCTTCTACGACGAGAAGGAGCTGGTCGAAGGAGAAGGAGGGGAGAAGCTTTCCCCGCAGGGCACCCCGGTCGAATGGACCGTTGAGGAAAGCTGGTTCTTCCGCCTGTCGAAGTACCAGGACAAGCTGCTCGACCTCTATGCCTCGCAGCGGGATTTCATCCAGCCCGACAGCCGCCGCAACGAGGTGATGCGCTTCGTCGAAGGCGGCCTGCGCGATCTTTCGATCAGCCGCACCAGCTTCGACTGGGGCGTGCAGGTGCCCGGTGCCGAAGACCACGTGATGTACGTGTGGGTCGACGCGCTGACCAACTACATCAGCGGCCTCGGCTACCCGGAAGAGGGCGAGGACTGGAAATACTGGCCCGCCGACCTGCACCTGATCGGCAAGGACATCATCCGCTTCCACACTGTCTACTGGCCGGCCTTCCTGATGAGCGCGGGCGTGGAGCTGCCCAGGCAGGTCTATGGCCACGGCTTCCTGCTCAACCGCGGGCAGAAGGAGAGCAAATCGCTCGGCAATGTGACCGATCCCAACGTGCTGGCCGAACAGTTCGGCGTGGATGCGCTGCGGTACTTCCTGATGCGCGAAATCGCCTTCGGGCAGGATGGCAGCTATTCGCCCGAAGCGATCGTCACCCGCGCCAATGCGGAGCTGGCCAACAGCTTCGGCAACCTCGCGCAGCGCACGCTTTCGATGATCGCCAAGAACCTCGACGGCGAGCTGGGTGCTTATTCGCCCGCGGGCGATGACAAGGCGCTGCTGACCACGGTGCAGGATGCCTGCCGCGAAGGCCTGCCCAAGCAGTTCGAAAAGCTCGCCTTCTCGACCGGGATCGAGGCGTGGATGAAGGCGGTCTACGCCTGCAACCAGTATGTCGACGAGCAGGCGCCGTGGGCGCTCAAGAAGACCGACCCGGAGCGGATGCGCACCGTGCTGCAGACGCTGTTTATCGCGCTGCGAGACCTCGCCATCGCGATCCAGCCTGTGATTCCGGAGAAAGCGGACCACCTGCTGACCATGCTGGGAATTGCCGAAGACGCGCGAACTTTCGAGGATCTGGCCGATGAGGGCTGGTACGGCGCGCTGGTGCGCACCGGCTACCGCGTCGCACCGCCGAGCCCGCTATTCCCGCGCCTCGAACTGCCCGAGGCTGAGGACGCAGGCTGATGCTGATCGATAGCCACTGCCATCTCGAATACGAAGGCCTGGTCGACGATCAGGACGCGGTGCTCTCCCGCGCCCGCGAGGCCGGGGTTCGGGGGTTCCTGAACATCTCCACCAAGCAGGCCGAGTGGGACCAGGTCGTCGCCACCGCCGCACGCGAGCCGGATGTGTGGGCGAGCGTCGGCATCCATCCTCACAACGCCGATGGTCATGCGGATCTGGCGCGCGAGACCCTGTTCGAAGCGACGCAGCACCCCAAAGTGGTCGGGATCGGCGAAACAGGACTCGATTACTTCTACGACAAGTCCGACCGGGCGACGCAGCAGGCGCTGTTCCGCATGCATATCGACGTCGCGCGCGAGACCGGGCTGCCGCTGATCATCCACACCCGCGATGCCGAGGATGACACCGCCGCGATCCTCGAGGAAGAAATGGGGAAGGGGGCCTATCCCGCGCTGATCCATTGCTTCACCGCATCGGAAAGCTTCGGGCGCAAGGTGCTCGATCTCGGCCTGTCGATCTCGCTTTCCGGCATCGTTACCTTCAAGAACGCGAAGGATCTGCAGGAGGTCGCCAAGATCACCCCGGCGGACCGGCTGCTGGTCGAAACCGACAGCCCGTTCCTCGCTCCGGTGCCGCATCGCGGGAAGACCTGCGAGCCGGCCTTCGTCGCCGATACCGCGCAATTCGTGGCGGATTTGCGCGAGACCAGCGTAGAGGCGTTGGCCGAGCAGACCACGCACAACTTCCACGCGCTGTTCGCGAAGACGCGCCAGCAAGGCAAGGCGACGGCGTGAAGGTCACGCTGCTCGGCTCGGGTACGTCGACCGGCGTTCCGCGCATCAATGGCGACTGGGGCGCGTGCGACCCGTCCGAACCGCGCAATCGCCGCACGCGCGTGTCGATCGTGGTGGAGAACGACGCGGGCGCACGCCTGCTGGTCGACACCCCGCCGGATCTGCGCGACCAGTTCCTGCGCAACAAGATCACCAATGTCGACGGCGTCTTCTGGACCCACGACCATGCGGACCATTGCCACGGAATCGACGATCTGCGCGCGCTGAGATACGGCCGCAGCGGGCCGATCCCGGGCTATGGCGTCGAGGAGACTGTGCGTCGGCTGAAGGCGCGTTTTTCCTACGTTTTCGCAGGGGAACACGGCTATCCGACGATTGTGAAGCTGGAGGTGCTCGACCGGCTGCGGCTGTTTGCGGGCTTCACCGTCAACTGGTGCGTGATGCCGCATGGCCCCGCGAAAAGCACCGGCTATCGCTTCGGATGCGATGACAAGTCCATCGGCTATGCCACTGATTTTAGTGAGATAACCAGCGAGATGGTGACGCTGTTCAAGGGCGTGGACCTGCTCGTGTGCGATTGCCTCCGCCGGGAAGAACACCCGACCCATGCAAACCTCGCCATGGCGCTCGAGCTCGGCAAGCGCTGCAAGGTCGGCAAGATCGTCTTGACGCACCTCGATAAAAGCATGGATTACAAGACTTTATCGGGCGAAGTTCCAGCGGGCGTTCAGGTCGGTTACGACGGAATGGTGGTCGCCGCGTGAACCAGTTCGAAGTCGTCCAGATCATCGCGCTGGTCGGCTGGCTGATCCTGGCGGTCAGCGCATTCGCAGCGCGCGGGCTCAACTGGAAGACGTCGCTGCGCCATGCGTTGATCTGGGCGGTGATCATAACCGGGCTGATGCTGCTGGTTACGATGGTGCGATAGCATCCCGACCCGAGGCGCGGCGCGACCCGCGGCGCTCAAGCGAAAACGCCACCAACAATATCGCGATACCCCCCAGCGCCAGGCCGAAACCGACCCAGCCGGGGGCCGTCCAGCCCAGTCCGGCGGTTATCGCCAGACCCGCAAGCCATGGGCCCAGCGAATTGGCGAGATTGAAGGCGGCATGATGCAGCGCCGCGGCCATCGTCTGCGCTTCCCCTGCGACATCCATGAGGCGCACCTGAAGGATCGGCCCGAGCCCGCCACCCATGCCGATGGCGAAGCAGACCAGCGAAATCAGCCAGATATTGCTGGCAGCGAAGGTGAACGCGGCAAGAAAGACGGCGCTCCATGCGAGCAGGCCGACCGCCGCAGTCTTGAGCGAGATGTCCGCCGCCCAGCCTCCCAACAGGTTTCCCGCCAGCATGCCGAAGCCGAACACGACGAACACCCACGGGACCGATGCCGGCGCAACGCCGGTATATTCGGTCAGCACGGGCGCAAGGAAGCTGTAGACCGCGAAGAGCCCGCCAAACCCGACCGCGCCAGCACCGAGCGTCAACAGCACCTGCGGATGCGCCAGCGCGCTGAGCTCCCTGCGCACGCTTCGACCGGATTCAGCGGGTTGCAGCGGCGCCAGTAGCTGAAGCGCGGCCGCAGTCGCCAGCGCAATCCCCGATACGCCGCCAAACACGACCCGCCAGCCCACCGTAAGGCCCAGCCAGTTGGCCAGCGGCGCGCCGATGACGGTGGCGACGGCGAGGCCGGCCATCACGTAAGAAGCTGCGGCCGCTCGTCTTTCCGGCATGAGCGAGGCGGCAAGCAGCGCTGCTACGCCGAAATAGGCGCCATGCGGCAAGCCGCTCAGGAAGCGAAAAGCCAGGAGCGCGTAATAACCGGGTGCCATCACGGTGGCTGCATTGCCGAGAGCGATCAGGACCATGAGTACGACCAGCAGGCGCCTGCGGGGCCAGTTTGCGCCGAACAATCCGAGGATGGGCGCTCCTACCACCACGCCCAGTGCATAGGCGCTGACCGCGTGCGCGGCGACGGGTTCGGTAATTGCAAAGTCTGCCGCGTAGAACGGCAGCAGGCTCATCGCGGCAAACTCCGTCGTGCCGATCGCGAATCCGCCGAGGGCGAGCGCGAGGATGACGAAAGCGATGCGACCCGCTGAAAGCGGCTGCGAGTTTGCGGTCATTGTGCTTGTCATTCCAAGGGGCGAGAAGAGAGCGTGCTACATTGGGTGCGGCGGCACGGCGTCAAGTCCGGCTTTTTTAGTGGGACCTACGCAATCCGCCACCAATCAACTTTATTTAACATAATATATATTATCCATCTAATGTGTTCGGAAATCCGCAGCTGACGCGGCGCGCGCTTGGCCCTACTCATGCGTCATGACGCACACACCGCCCCCCCAGATCGATCGCCTGCTCGCCATCATGGCTCGGCTGCGCGATCCGGACCATGGCTGCGAATGGGATCTGGCGCAGGATTTCGCCAGCATCGCGCCGTACACGATCGAGGAAGCTTACGAAGTCGCCGACGCGATCGAGCGTGACGCCATGGCGGAACTGCGCGAGGAACTGGGCGATCTGTTGCTGCAGGTCGTGTTCCATGCGCGCATGGCCCAAGAGCGCGGCCTGTTCGGGTTCGAGGATGTCGCGCAGGCGATTTCGGACAAGATGGAGGCGCGCCATCCGCACATCTTCGGCGGCAGCGATGGCACAATGGACGAAACTCGCTGGGAAGCGCTGAAGGCGCAGGAGCGCGAGGCGAAGGGCCAGCAAAGCGCGATGGACGGCGTTGCCCGCGCCCTGCCCGCACTGCTCCGCGCGGAAAAACTGCAGAAGCGCGCGGCACGCGACGGGTTCGACTGGCCCGATCCCTCCGGTGCGGCGGCAAAGATAGCCGAGGAAACGCGCGAACTGGCCGAAGCGGATGATGCAACGCGCGAGGAGGAAGCGGGCGATCTGCTGTTCGCCGCAGTCAATCTGGTCCGCGCGTACGGGATCCAGCCTGAGGCCGCACTGCGCTCCGCGAACGACAAGTTCGAACGGCGCTATCGCGGAATGGAAGCGCTGGCCGAGGGGGAGTTTGCCAAGCTCGACCTCGATGCACAAGAGGCGCTGTGGCAGGCGGTCAAGCGCGCGGAGAAGGGTTGAGCGCCAAAGATAGGCCGTCACCCTGAACTTGTTTCAGGGTCCAGCCTTCCTCCTGCTGTCCGGTTCATTCGGTTTGAGACCTAGATGCTGAAACGAGTTCAGCATGACGTCACTACGACGAACTCACCCCGAAACTCTCGAACTGGCCGCGTTCCTTGGGGCCGAGGCGGACTAGCAGCCGATAGCGCGGTGCACCGCCCTCCCCGGCAGGAAGCTCTTCTTCCTCCAGCACGTCGCCATGCGCGTGCAGCCACGCGATCTCGCGCCCGGCCGATGTCGGCAGCACGAATTCGCACACGCTCGCCTCGCGGGTCAGCGCATCGCCGATCCGCGTCTCGAGCGCGTCCATATTGAACCCGGTTTCGGCGGACAGCGGCACCACGCCATCATCCTCCGCAGCCCGCGCGGCGAGGTCTTCGCGGGCATCGTCGGCCAGCAGATCCCACTTGTTCCACACTTCGAGCATGGGGATCGAACTGACCGGTTCCTCCCCCTCCTCGCCCCCGGAAACCACGCCGAGCCCGCGGAGAACCTCCAGCACCTGCGTCTTCTGCGCCGCGCTCGCCGGATTGGCGATGTCGCGCACGTGCAGGATCAGGTCCGCATTGGTGACCTCTTCCAGCGTCGCGCGGAACGCGGCGACCAGCTGCGTCGGCAGGTCGGAAATGAAGCCCACCGTGTCGGACAGAATCGCCTTCTCGACCGCGGGCAGGCTGATCGCGCGCATCGTGGGGTCCAGCGTGGCGAACAGCAGGTCTTCGGCCATCACGTCCGCGCCGGTCAGGCGATTGAAAATCGTCGACTTGCCCGCGTTGGTATAGCCGACCAGCGCGATCACCGGCCAGGGCGCACGGGTGCGCCGCTCCCGGTGGAGCGCGCGGGTCTTCTTGACCTGTTCGAGGTCGCGCCGCAGCCGCGCCATACGCGTGCGGATCATCCGCCGGTCGGCCTCGATCTGCGTTTCGCCCGGCCCGCCGAGAAAGCCGTAACCGCCGCGCTGGCGTTCAAGGTGGGTCCAGCTGCGCACCAGCCGGCTGGCCTGATAGTCGAGATGGGCGAGTTCCACCTGCAACCGCCCTTCGGCGGTAGCCGCGCGCTCGCCGAAGATCTCGAGGATCAGCCCGGTCCGGTCGATCACCTTGCGCGCGAGCTTTTCCTCCAGCGTGCGCTGCTGAATCGCGGTGAGCGCGCCGTCGACGATGATCAGCTCGGCCTCGGCCAATTCGGCCTGGGTGCCGATCTGTTCGACCTGCCCCGCCCCGAACAGCGTGGCGGGCCGCACGTCGCGGATCGGCTGGATATAGCTTTCCGCTACCTCGATCCCGATCGCGTGCGCGAGGCCGACCGCCTCGGCGAGGCGCTCCTCGGCCGGCAGGTCGTGGATCTGGCCGCGAATGTCGGGGCAGATGACGAGCGCGCGCGCACCGCGCGTCACCTCGCCTTGCAGGTCATCTTCGAAAATCTAGGTCGTTCCTGTCAATCGTCGTCGTCGTGATCCGGCTCGTCCTCTTCCCAGTCGCTCAGGTCGACGGGTTCGGCGGGCTGGATGGTCGATACCGCGTGCTTGTAGGCGAGCTGGACGTAACCGTCGCGCTCCAGCAGCGTACAGAACAGGTCGTAGGCCGCGATCCGGCCCTGGAGCATGACCCCGTTGACGAGGAACATGGTCACCTGAACCTCCGCCTCGCTCACCCGGCTCAGGAACACGTCCTGAAGCTGGCGCTGCTTGCGGCTGCCGTCCTGGCTGGAAAACTGCTCCGCATCCATCGCGGATGCCGGCATGATCGTGCTGATCGCGTGCTTGTAGACCAGCTGCGACTGGCCGTCGCGGCGCAGCAGCAGGCTGAAATTGTCGAACCAGGTGATGATGCCCTGCAGCTTCACGCCCTTCACCAGAAACACCGTGACCGGCGCCTTTTCACGCCGCAGCAGGTTGAGGAAGGAATCCTGCAGGCCCGGCTGCTTATCGTCCGAAGCGCGGGCTCCGCGCGGGCGCGCGGGTGCTGGCCGCGTGGTCTTCCGCGCCGGTGCGGGCGCAGCCGCACTGGACTCGGCAGCGCTGGCGACTTCGTCGTCGGCGGCCTTGGGTTTGGTGCGAATGGAGAGCGTTTTTCCTTCGGGCATGACCCTGTTCCTATTGTTCTTGGCCATCCGCGCATACGGCACGGCTAGCGGGCGCTCGTATATCTGCAGATGTCGCGCCCGGGGGAAGGCGACAACCGCTACTCAACCGAAAAATGCGCGCCGCGGCCTTGCGTTCCGGTAAGCGGAGTTCGTTAACTCCCGCAAGGCCGGAAGATGCGCGTTCAGCCGTCGTCCTTGCGATCGGTCATGCCGAGAATCTTCAGCTTTCGGTGCAGGGCCGAGCGTTCCATTCCGATAAAACTCGCCGTCTTGGAGATATTGCCCGAAAAGCGCCGGATCTGCACGGTGAGGTATTCACGTTCGAACTCCTCGCGCGCTTCGCGCAGCGGCACACCCATCAGGCTGGACAGGCCGATACCGCCCTTCACCCCGCCCTCGGTAATCTCGCCCGGCAGCATGTCCGGCTCGATCACGCTCATCTGGTCGCGCGGAGAAAGGATCACCGTGCGTTCCACCACATTGCGCAGCTCGCGCACATTGCCCGGCCAGTCGTAAGCCTGCAGCGTCGCCAGCGCCTCCTCGCTCACCTCGGGCGGCGGAAGGCCCTGTTCGGCGGCGTAGCGGGCGAAGAAATGGGTCGCCAGCGCGGGAATATCGTCGCGCCGGTCGGCCAGCGAGGGGATCTCCACCGGCACCACGTTGAGCCGGTAGAACAAATCCTCGCGAAAACGCTTCTCCTCGATTTCCTTCTGCAGATCGCGCGAGGTGGAGGATACCACCCGCATGTCAACCCCGATCTGGCGGTTGCCGCCCACCCGCACGAAGCTCTGTTCGGTCAGCACGCGCAGGATACGGGCCTGGGTGGAGAGCGGCATATCCGCCACCTCGTCGAGATAGAGCGTGCCGCCATCGGCCATTTCCAGCAGCCCGGGCCGGACCAGCTTACCCTCCGCCTCTTCGCCGAACAGCTCCTGTTCGAACCGCTCGGGCGTGATCCGCGCCGAATTGACGATCACGAAGCCGCCTTCGCTGCGCGGGCTCCAGCTGTGCAGCAGCCGCGCGGCGACTTCCTTGCCCGATCCCGCCGGGCCGCTGATGAGCACGCGGCTGCCCGTGCTGGCGACCCGCTTGAGCGTCGCGCGCACCTGGTTCACGGCGGCGGAATTGCCGGTGAATTCCTCGCCTGCGCCGCCATTATCCTGCCGCAGCCGGGTGTTTTCCCGCCGCAGCCGCTCGGTCTCGGTCGCCCGCTCGACCAGCAGCAGCAGCCGCTCGGTCTCAAAGGGCTTCTCGATGAAGTCCATCGCCCCGCGGCTGACCGCGGAAACGGCCGTGTCGATATTGCCGTGGCCCGAGAAGATGATCACCGGCAGTTCCGGCTCGCGCGCCTTGATCGCGTCGAGCACCTCGAGCCCGTCCATCGGGCTGCCGTGGAGCCACACGTCGAGCAGCACGAGACTGGGCCGCCGTTCGTCGACCAGTCGCAGCGCGGTCCCGCTGTCGCCCGCGACGCGGCATTCGTAGCCCTCGTCGCTGAGCACGCCGGAGACCAGATCGCGAATGTCGCGCTCGTCGTCGACGACCAGAATATCGAGCGCCATCAGCGCCTCCTTCCAAGGGTGTTCGGCATCATGCCGGCGTCTCTTCGGACGCAGGTTCTTCGGGGGTGCGGGCGAAGCGCAGGATCACCTGCGTGCCGCCATCAGGGGCCGGTGCGAAACTCATCTCGCCCCCGTGCTCCTCCACAATCTTGGTCACGATCGCGAGGCCGAGGCCGGTGCCCTTCTCGCGCGTGGTCACGTAAGGTTCTGCGATCCGGTCGCGATCGGCGGGCAGTCCCACGCCATTATCGGTCACGCAGATATCGACAAAGTCTTCGCCCGGCGCGATCGCCACCGCGATCTTTCCGGCAAAGTCCTCGCGCTCTTCGGCGGCGCGCGCCTCGACCGCTTCGACCGCGTTCTTGAGCACGTTGGTCATCGCCTGGCCGAACTGGTGGCGATCGCAGCTCAGCGGCACTTCGTCCTCAGGCGTGTCGAACGTGAAGGCGATGTCCTGATGCGCGACCTCTTGCAGGAAGACCGCCTGACGTACGAGGTCGAGAGCATTCTCGTCGCGGAACACGGGCTTGGGCAGCCGCGCGAAGGAGGAGAATTCGTCGACCATTTTGCGCAGCGCGCCGACCTGCCGCACGATCGTGCTGGTCAGCTCGTCGAACAGCGCGGCGTCATCGCCCACCTTGGTGCGGTAGCGTCGCTTGAGCCGCTCGGTCGCGAGCTGGATCGGGGTCAGCGGGTTTTTGATCTCGTGCGCGATCCGCCGCGCCACATCGGACCATGCGGCACGCCGCTGGTCGAGCAGTTGGCGGGTAATATCCTCGAAGGTAATCACCTTGCCGCCGGTTGCGGGCGCGATCCGCACTGCCAGCGTCAGCAGGTCTGCGCCCCTGTTCAGGGTCACGATGCCGCGATCCCCGCCCTGCTCCATCACCCCGGCGATCTGCGGGGAGATTTCGGCGAAGCCCCTGCCCCGCCCATCCTGCGAGGCATCGTCGAACAGCAGCGCCCGGGCCGAGGTGTTCATCAGCTGGATCGTCCCATCCTCGTCGATCGAGACGATGCCGGCGGTCATCGATTCCAGCACCGCCTCGATAAAGGCGCGCCGTTCGTCCAGCTCGCGGTTGGCGCGCATCAGATCGTCGGTCTGCGCTTCCAGCTGCGCGGTCATCCGGTTGAACGCGCGGTTGAGCAGGCCGATCTCGTCCGCCCCGGTGCGCCCTTCGATCCGCAGCGCGAAATTGCCCGCCCCCACCTTGCCCGCGGCGAGCACCAGATTGGTAAGAGGCTCGACCTGCCGGTCCGCGAAGCGCAGCGCGAACCACACCGCAAAGCCGACCAGCGCCAGTGAGACGAAGAACAGCGCCAGATTGAAACGCAGCTGCAAGGCGCGCGCGCGCTCTGTAAGTTGTTGATAGCGGGCGACCACGTCGGTCGCCTTCTCCCACTGGCTGAAGGATAGGGATTCATTGTTGCGTGCATTGTATAGGTAAATGCCCGCCTCGCGATCGATCGGGATGATGGCCTCCACCCGCATCGAGTTTGCCTGCACGACCTCGATCGCTCCATCGGCGAACTTCTTGAGGGCCTTTTCGCCTGCCAGCGCCGGCTGGTTGCCCTCGACCAGACCGATCGCGACAGCGGTGTTGACAGTGCCGTCCGGGAAAGCCTGCAGAATGGCGCTTTCGTTTATCTCGCGCCGCTGCATCTGGTAGTTGTAGTCTTCTAGGAAATCGCGATTGGCGAGATCGTCGGCCGCGCGTTCACGCAGTAGGTACAGCATGTCGCCCGCCATCGCGCGGGTCTCCTGCGACACATCGACTTGGTTCTGTTCGTAGTACCCGCGTGCCAGATTATTGGCGCTATCCATCAATCCGCGCGAGGAATCCGAAAACCAGAAGTCCACGCCCGACTGGAACAGGATCGCCGCAAACGTCGCCACCAGCAAAGTGGGCACCGCCGCGATGATGGAGAACACGAACACCAGCCGCACGTGCATCCGCGCGGTACTGCCCGCCGCCCGGCGAAGCGCCAGCCTGCGGCCCAGCAGCACGAGCAGCGCCATCGCCGGGATCAGCGTACCGACGAGGAGCATAGAGGTCTGCCGGGTGGGCAAGAGCTGGGTCTCGTCCGGAGTCTTGGCAAACGCGGTCCAGGTCGCGACGATCATGATCGCCAGCGCAACCCCGGCGCCGATCTCCAGCCAGCGGAACAGGTTCGCCCGACGCGATGCCACGACCATGCGCCTGGCGAGGCGCGATCCGCGTGGAGTTGTGCCGTCCGAAGCGCTCATCGTTGCCAGTTTACAACATCGCTGTTGCCATAATACAAGTTACAAACGCCGATACGTCCCACTTCGCGTCGCATTTTGGCAACGCTTCGTAGCCTGCATGTTTGCGGGACGGTGGGCTCAGGCAGCGTTGCGGACCAGGAAGGGTTCGTAGAAGCGCTCGATCTCGCCTAGCACCTGCGCCGGATCGTCGATGAAGTTGACCGCCTTGCGGAACTCGGACGAGCCGTAAAGGCCCTTCACATACCAGCCCAGATGCTTGCGGGCGATCTTCACCCCGACTTCGGGCGTGTAATGGTCCAGCATCCGGCGGAAATGCTCCACCACCACGGCATATTGCTCGTTCAGCGGCGGATCGGCGCGCTTTTCGCCCGTCTGCCACCAGTGCATCACCTGGCCGAGCAGCCACGGGCGGCCATAGGCACCGCGCCCGATCATCAGCCCGTCCGCGCCCGATTGCTCCAACGCCCCGGCCGCATCGTCGATCGAGCAGATGTCGCCGTTGACGATCACGGGTATATTCACCGCGTCCTTCACCTTGGCGATAAACGACCAGTCGGCGCTACCTTTATACATCTGGTTGCGGGTGCGGCCGTGGACGGTGATCATCTTCACGCCCAGATCCTCGGCAATGCGCGCGAGTTCGGGCGCGTTGAGGCTGTCGTGGTCCCAACCCATCCGCATCTTCACGGTCACCGGCACGTCGACCGCCTTGACCGTCGCTTCCATCAGCTTGGTCGCCAGCGGCACCTCGCGCATCAGCGCGCTGCCCGCCAGCTGGCCGACGACCTTGCGCACCGGGCAGCCGAAATTGATGTCGATGATCGCCGCGCCGTTGCCTTCCTGCAATTTCGCGGCCTCGGCCATGCTCGCCGGATCGCACCCGACCAGCTGCATGCTGACCGGCTCCTCGATCCGGTCCCACGCGGCCTTCTGCACGCTCTGGCGCGTCTCGCGGATCGCCGCCTCGCTGGCGATCATCTCGGTCACGTTGAGGCCCGAGCCGTAACGGCGCACCAGCGTGCGGAAGGGCATGTCCGTCACGCCGGTCATCGGCGCGAGGACCACGGGCGTCTCGACGCGCACGTCGCCGATGGCGATCGGCTTCGGAGCCGAGGGAGGGGTTGGCACTTGCATCATGGGGAAACGCGCCAAATAGTGGATTGCCGCGCTTCCCGCAAGCGCGTAGCCCTCTCGGCTCCATGCCATCCCCCGCACCAGCCCCCCGCTTCGCCGCGATTATCGTAGCCGCAGGCTCCGGCACACGTGCCAGGCAGGCGATCCCCAAGCAATATGTCCGCTGGCGCGGCAAGCCGGTGCTGCGCCACTCGGTGGAGCATCTGCTTGAAGCAGGCGCAGACCGCATCGTGATCGCAATCGCACCCGATGCGAAAGGCCTTGCCCGCGAGGCGACCGCCGGGCTCGAAAACATTCTGTTCGTTGAGGGTGGCGACACCCGCCGGGCCTCGGTCGCCTCGGGACTGGAAGCGCTCGCGCTCGATCCGCCCGAAGCCGTGCTGATCCACGACGCTGCGCGCCCGTGTGTCCCGTTAGCTGTCGTTGAACGCGTGTTGAATGCGCTTGAGCACCATGCTGGCGCAATCCCCGCCCTGCCCCTGGTGGACACCATCGCTCGCACGCAGAACGGGGTGATGACGGGGCAGGAAGACCGCTCCGCCCTGGCCCGCGTGCAGACCCCGCAAGGGTTCCGCTTTGCCGAGATTCTCGCGGCGCACCGCGCCTGGGACAGCGAAACGGAACCGACGGATGACGCGCAGGTACTGCGCCATTCGGGCGGCGAAGTCGCCATCGTCGAAGGCTCGCAGCGCCTTGCAAAACTCACCTTCGCAGAGGATTTCGCGATGCAGGCACCACCCGTGCGGACCGGCACCGGCTTCGACGTTCACCGCTTGGCCGATGGCGAAGAGCTATGGCTCGGCGGCTTGAAAATCGATCACGATCAGGGCCTTGCGGGCCATAGCGATGCTGACGTCGCGCTCCACGCGCTGGTGGATGCCGTCCTCGGCGCAATCGGCAATGGCGACATCGGCACCCACTTCCCGCCCAGCGACGAACGCTGGAAAGGCGCGCGATCCAGCCAGTTTCTGGCCCACGCGGTCAGTCTGGCGAGCGAGGCAGGCTACCGGATCGGCAATCTCGACCTGACGATCATCTGCGAAGCCCCCAAGATCGGGCCGCACAAGGACGCGATGCGTGAAACAATTGCGGAAATCGCCGGTGTTCAGGCCGATGCGATCAGCGTAAAAGCGACCACTACCGAAAAGCTGGGCTTCACCGGCCGCGGCGAAGGCATTGCCGCGCAAGCGGTCGCCACGCTGATCAGGGAGGATTTCTAGCGCATGACCGACATCCTGCTCCCCACCAATGTCGTCGAACTGGCCACCAAGGTGGTCGATGCGAACCGCGATACGAACCGCACGCTCGTGCTGGCCGAAAGCTGCACCGGCGGGCTGGTGAGCGCGGCGATCACCGAAATTCCGGGGTCATCCTCCGTGCTCGATCGCGGCTTCGTCACCTATTCCAACGAATCGAAGATGGAGATGCTGGGGGTTCCGCAGGACATCATCGAAACCTTCGGTGCGGTGTCGATCGCCTGCGTGTGGGCGATGGCGCAGGGCGCGCTTGCCAACAGCAATGCTGATGTCGCGGTTGCGATCAGCGGAGTGGCCGGCCCCGGCGGTGGAAGTCCAACCAAGCCGGTCGGCACGGTCGTATTCGCGCGGGCCGTGCGCGGGCACGATGGCGAGCCTGAGGGCGAGCTGAAGTCCTTCGGCGACCTGGGCCGCGGCGAAATCCGCCGTCAGGCGACGCTGTGTGCGCTGGAGCTGCTATTGCCGTAGAGTTCGTGGGCGCGTTCCTCGAACGCGGCCATCATCCGGCGAAAGGCACGGTCGAAATAGGCCCCGGCCAGCCGCTCGAAAATCTTGTTCTTGAACGTGAAATCGACGCAGAAATCGATTTCGCACCCACCTTCCACCGCGTCGAAACGCCAATCGTTCTGCAGGTCGCTCAGCGGGCCGTCGATATAGTGGACCCGGATACTCTCGGGCCGGTTTTTCTCCACCCGCGAGGTGAACTTCTCGCGGATCGCCTTGAAACCGACGACCATGTCCGCGACCATCTCCATCTCGCTGTCGGACTGGATCCGGGTTGCGATCACCCACGGCAGGAACTCGGGGTAACGCTTCACGTCGGCGACCAGGTCGAACATCTGTTCGGGCGCGAACGGCAGCACGCGCTGCTGGTGGATGCCAGGCATCAGCGGGCTCCGGCGTTTCCGGCCTTGCGCGCCGCGTCGCGCTGAAGACGCTCTTCACGCGCTGCCTTCATCTGCGCGAAATCGTCGCCCGCGTGATAGCTGGAGCGGGTCAGCGGGCTCGCCGCGACCTGCAGGAAGCCCTTGGCACGGGCGATCGAACCGAACGCGTCGAACGCCTTGGGCGTGACGAAATCCTCCACCTTCGCGTGCTTGGGCGTCGGCTGGAGATACTGGCCCATGGTGATGAAATCGACGTCGACACTGCGCATGTCGTCCATCACCTGATGCACTTCGAGGCGCTGCTCGCCCAGGCCCAGCATGATCCCCGACTTGGTGAAGATCAGCGGATCGTGCGACTTCACCTCTTCGAGCAGGCGCAGCGAAGCATAATAGCGCGCGCCGGGCCGGATCGTCGGGTACAGCCGCGGGACCGTTTCGAGGTTGTGATTGAACACGTCCGGTCCGGCTTCGCAGATCGCCTCGATCGCGGGGCGCATCTTGCCGCGGAAGTCGGGCGTCAGGATCTCGATCGTGGTGTTCGGAGTCTCGCGACGAAGAGCCTGAATCACCTTCACGAACTGCCCCGCCCCGCCATCGGGCAGGTCGTCGCGGTCGACGCTGGTGATGACGATGTGTTCCAGACCCATCTTGCCCGCCGCGACCGCGACATTCTCAGGCTCCATCGGATCGACCAGCCGGGGCATCCCGGTCTTGACGTTGCAGAACGCGCAGGCGCGCGTGCAGACGTCGCCGAGGATCATGACGGTGGCGTGCTTCTTCTCCCAGCACTCGCCGATATTGGGGCAGGCCGCTTCCTCGCACACCGTGTTCAGGCTGAGGTCGCGCATCAGACGGCGCGTCTCGTGATAGCCCTTGCTCACCGGCGCCTTGACCCTGATCCAGTCGGGTTTGCGCGGGCGCGGTGCGCGGTTGTCTTGCGGTTCGGGGGCGGAGGAGAGGTCGTTCATGCCCGCCATCTAGGAGCCTCGCCCGGCAGAGGCAATGCCGCGCCTTGCCAGTAGGCCTCCGCTCGCCCATGTGGCGGGCATGACCGAAGAGACCCTCAAGAATATCGCGCTGCTGATCGACGCGGACAATACCACGCCTAAGGGCATCGACCCGGTGCTGACCGTCATGGCCGAGCTCGGCCAGGTCAACATCAAGCGGGCCTACGGCAACTTCGCGAAGAACAACCTCGCCAACTGGGACAAGATCACCCACAAATACGGCATCCGTCCGCAGCAGCAGTTCGATCTGACGGCGGGCAAGAACGCGACCGACATGGCGATGACCATCGACGCGATCGACCTGCTGTATCAGGGCAAGGTCGATGGCTTCGGGATAATGAGCTCGGACAGCGACTTTACCCCGCTGGTCACACGGCTGCGCCAGGATGGGCTGGTCGTCTACGGCTTTGGTAGCACGAACAAGACGCCCGCCGCCTTCAAGAGCGCGTGCACGCGCTTCATCGATATCGACGCGCTGATCAAGGGCGCCTCCGATGAACAGGAAACGCCTAAGGCGCGCGCTGCGAAGGGCAAAGGCCAGATCGACGACGAACTGGTCGAACTGCTCGGCACCGCGTGGAAAGCGGCGAAGCGCGACGAAAACGGTTATGCGCCGATGGGCGAGGTCGGCAAGATCGCCGGCAACCGTTCCAGCTTCGACGTGCGCAATTATGGCTACAAGCGGCTGTCCGACCTGTTTGAGGCGATCGACGAGTTCAAGGTGGAACGGCGCGACAATAGCGGGATGTACGTCAAACGCCTGCGCTGATCTTATCACCGCAAGAGAAAAGAAAACGGCGCGGAAGGTCTCCCTCCCGCGCCGTTCCTTTATCGGCTTGAAAGCGGCTGAAATCAGCCCGCCTGCTGCTTGGCGTAAGCCGCCCACAACTTGGCGATGGACGCGCGCTGGCCCTGAACCTTGCCCAGAGTCTCCTGCGCCGCGGCATAATCACCTGCCTTGACCTGTGCGATCCCCAGGCGGGTCAGAGCGAGACTGCGATCGACATCGGGCCGTGTCAGCGCGAGCTCGTAAAGCTCGGCCGCCTTCGCACCATTGTCGAAGTTCAGGTAGGCATCACCTGCAGCAACCGCGAGGCTGGCCGACGCGCCGGATGCCTTGGCGTCGCTTTCAAGCGCTCCAAGGTCGGCCTTGAGACCGGCGGTACGCGACTGAGATTCGCGCTGTGCTTCTGCGACGAAGGTGTCGCTCGATTTGAGCTTGCCGGAAGAGATGCCCTCGGCGGTGACAGCCGCAACCTCTGCCGGAAGACGACGGAAGTTGGCCGCATCGATGTAGTCGGTGTAGTCGCGCGCCTCACGCATTGCATTTGCGGCGCGCGCAAGACGCAGCAGGTCGAGCATTTCGGCATCAGACCACTGACCGAAATTACGCTGGATCGCGACCGCATCGGCCCACGTCGTCGCGCTCGGGTAGTATTTCACGAGCATCAGGCTGTAATTGGTCGCGTCTTCAAACAGATCGTTGTTATAAGCCGTGGTGAGCCCGCGCTTGAGCAGGGTTTCATCCGGTGCGCCGCCGGCGGCAATCTGTTCGTTGATCTGGTCATTCACCGTTTGCAGCGCGGCGGTGAAATCGCCCTCCTCGCTGTAGGTTCGCGCGATCAGCGCACGTGCCTGCTCGACCTCGTAACCAAGCTCGATCGCCTTCTCGAAGCGTGCGCGAGCGGATGCCCAGTCCTGCGAGTTGAAGGCAAGCTGGCCGGCGACGTAGGTATACTGCGGCACGTTGGCCTCGGGCACCTTGCCGCTGTCGAGCATCATGTTCATGCCTTCGAGCTGCAGCGGGACATCGTTGAGCTTACCGCCAATGGTGTACATCGTGCTGCCGTAGAAAAAGCGTTCGTCATCGGTTTTGACCGTGTCCTTGGCAGCTTCGGCCTGCGCGCGCAGTGCGGCGTAATCGGGGTTTTCGCCCTTGATCGCCTCGTCGATCGGCTGGAACGCCGCAAGGAATTCCTTGGAAAACTTAGCCTGCTTCTGCGCATAGGCGGGCGTGGCGATCGCGGTCGCGCCGAGCGTGCCGACCGCCATCATCGCCGCAGCGATTGCGAACCCGGAACTCTTGGCGGGGAAAAAGGCAAACCTGGCCATACGTATCGTCTCTCCTGTTCAGCCGCGCAGTGTCGCGCAGCGTTTGTCATCTGCTTATCGGAATAACGCGCGGCCTATGCGATAGTGCCACGCCAACGTCCAGAGAGTGGCTGAAACCGGTTGAACCGAGGTTGAATGGGTGCTTCAGGCAAATCGACGCCCAACTCCGCAGAAAATGTGGAAAAACCGCCCTTCAATCCCCATGTCTGGCTGCCATTGCTGGCACCGCCGGACGCTTTCCCCTAGCCTTCCCCGACTGCGCGTCAGACGCATCCGAATAACAGACGGACCGGACATTCCTTGAGCGACGAAACCGACACCCTCACCCCGCCCAGCCCCATGGGCGAATATGACCGCATCGACATCGTCGATGAGATGAAGACCAGCTATCTCGATTACGCGATGAGCGTGATCGTCAGCCGCGCGCTGCCCGATGTGCGCGACGGTCTGAAGCCGGTCCACCGCCGGATCCTCTTCGCCAGCCAGGAAGGCGGCTTCGTCGCCGGGCGGCCCTATCGCAAGAGCGCCAAGATCGTCGGCGACGTGATGGGTAACTACCACCCTCACGGCGATAGCGCGATCTACGATGCTCTCGCCCGCATGACGCAAAGCTGGTCGATGCGGGTTCCGCTGATCGACGGCCAAGGCAACTTCGGCAGCATGGACCCCGATCCGCCCGCCTCGATGCGTTACACCGAGGCGCGGCTGGAAAAGGTCGCCAATGCGCTGCTCGACGATCTCGACAAGGATACGGTCGATTTCGCGGAGAACTACGATGGCTCGCGCGAGGAACCGACCGTGCTTCCGGCGGGCTTCCCCAACCTGCTGGTCAATGGCGCAGGCGGCATCGCGGTCGGCATGGCGACCAACATCCCGCCGCACAATCTGGGCGAAGTGATCGACGGCTGCCTCGCCTTCATCGCCAACCCCGCGATCACCTCCGAAGAGCTGATCGAGTACATTCCCGGCCCCGATTTCCCCACCGCGCCCCTGATCTTGGGCCAGTCGGGCGCACGCTCGGCTTACCTGACCGGTCGCGGTTCGATCATGATGCGGGCGCGGCACGAGGTCGAAACCGGGCGCAATGATCGCCAGTCGATCGTGCTCACCTCGATCCCCTATCAGGTCGGCAAGAACATGCTGGTCGAGAAGATCGCCGAGGCCGCGAAGGACAAGCGGATCGAAGGCATCTCCGACATCCGCGACGAATCCAGCCGCGAAGGCGTGCGCGTGGTCGTGGACCTGAAGCGGGATGCCTCGCCCGAAGTCGTGCTCAACCAGCTGTGGCGCTATTCCCCCGCGCAGGCGAGCTTCCCGGCGAACATGCTGGCGATCCGTGGCGGGCGGCCCGAAGTGCTCGCGCTGCGCGACATCATTCAGGCGTTCATCAGCTTCCGCGAACAGGTCATCACCCGGCGCACCAAGTTCGAACTGAACAAAGCGCGCGACCGGGCGCACATCTTGCTCGGCCTGGTGGTCGCGGTCTCGAACCTCGACGAGGTCGTCGCGATCATCCGCGGCGCCTCCAATCCCGCCGAAGCGCGCGGCAAGCTGTTGCGCAAGGAATGGCCGATCGGCGACATCGCGCAGTATATCGCGCTGGTCGAAGCGATCGAACCGTCCTCCGACGAGCATGGCGGAACCTATCGCCTGTCCGAACGGCAGGTGAAGGCGATCCTCGACCTGCGGCTGCACCGCCTGACCGCGCTCGGCCGCGACGAGATCGGCGACGAGCTGAAGGAACTGGCGACCCAGATCGAATACTACCTCTCGATCCTCGCCGACCGGCGCAAGCTGTACCAGGTCATGCGCGAGGAATTGCAGGCGATCCGCGACCAGTACGCGACGCCGCGCATGTCCGAGATCGCGCCTGCGTGGGATGGCGTCGATGACGAAGACCTGATCGAGCAGGAAGACATGGTCGTCACCGTCACCCATGGCGGTTACATCAAGCGCACGCCGCTGCACGCCTTCCGTGCGCAGGCGCGCGGCGGCAAGGGCCGCAGCTCGATGGCCACCAAGGACGAGGATGCGGTGGTCGAGATGTTCGTCACCAGCACCCACAACCCGGTGCTGTTTTTCACCAATACGGGCCGCGTCTATCGCATGAAAGTGTGGAAGCTGCCGGAAGGCAGCCCGACCACCAAGGGTCGCCCGATGGTCAACCTGCTGCCGCTGGGCGAGGAAGAGCGCGTCACCAACGTCCTGCCCCTGCCGCAGGACGAGGCCGAGTGGAGCAAGCTCAACATCGTCTTCGCGACCGAACAGGGCATGGTTCGCCGCAACTCAATGGACGCCTTCACCAGAATCCCGTCCAACGGGAAATACGCGATGGGCTTCGTCGAGGACAGCGGCGACCGGCTGATCGGCGTGCGCCTGCTGAACGAGGATCAGGAGATTTTCCTCGCCTCCGACGCGGGCAAGGCGATCCGCTTCGCCGCCACGGACGCGCGCGAAACCAAGAGCCGCACCGGCATCGGCGTTCGGGGCATGAAGCTGAAGGAAGGCGACAAGGTCGTCAGCCTCGCCGTGCTCCACCCGCTCAGCCACGACATGGAAACGCGCGAGGCATATCTGCGCGGCGCGGTATGGAAGAACAACGACACCGCCCATACGCTCGACCCGGATATCGCGGCAGCGATGGAGGAGAACGAGGAGTTCATCCTCACGCTGACCGCAAACGGCTACGGCAAGATCTCCTCGGCCTACGAATACCGCACCATCGGGCGCGGCGGTCAGGGCATCACCAATATCGGCGAGCCTAGCGATTCCAAGCGCAACGGCCCGGTCGTCGCCAGCTTCCCCGTGCGCCACGGCATGCAGCTGATGCTGGTGACCGACCAGGCCAAGCTGATCCGCCTGCCGATCGACTTCCGCCACCTGATTCCCGACGGGTTCGAAAACCACAAGGGCTGGTCGATCTACGGCCGCGGCTCCTCGGGCGTGAAGGTGTTCGACGTCGCCAAGGGCGAACAGATCGTCGGCGCGGCGCGGATCGACGAGGATGCCGATCCGGAAAACGAGGCCGAAGAGGCGATCATGGACGAACGCATGGCCCGCGAGGACCAGACCACCACCCCGCACACCACGCTCGACCGGGACGATCCTACGCCGACGGATGTGTAGGGCTCAGCGTTAGCGCAATTCGAAACCCCGCTCTCCCCGAGCAGTCGTAGGGGGAGCGGGTTTCCAGGGTTACGTAAAGCGATTATCGCCGGAACCGCCGCAGCGTCTGCACCACTCCGGTCGCGATCAGGAATTGTCCGACGTAGTATGTTGGCCAGACCAGCAGGTCGGGCAGCGGCGCGAGGTCGTACGGGCCAAGGCGGCTGAAGATCAGCCAGTCGGACACGACGAACAGCAGCGCGCCCAGCCCCACCCGCGATTGCGGGAACAGGCTTAGGCACGCGGCCATCGCCATCCCGCCCAGCGCGAGGCCGTAGAGCCCGATCAGGATGTCGCCACTCAGCCACCAGGCAACCAGCGGAACGCCAAGAAACAGCAGAGTCGTCACCCAGGTACGTGCCACACTCGGCTCGGGCCGCAGGTAACGGCGATAGAACAGTATCGCGACGACGTGGCTAGCAAAGAACGCCACGCCCCCCGCAATGAACGACAGCTCGATCGCGAGGTCGCCCAGAGCGCTCAAAGCGAGCGCGAGAACGAACAGACCCGCCCGCAGCCCCTTGGTGCGCTGGGCCGCATAAAGCGCGAGGAAGCCGACCGCGGAGGTCTTGATCGCCATCAGCCAGACCCCGCCCAGCGCGGTCTGTTCGAGCAAGGGCAAGGCAATTGCTGCGAGCAGGCTGAGGGCAAGCCAGGGGCGATACTGGACGAGGGCGCGACGCGGCATGGGCCCATCGTGTAACGCGCACACGATCCGGCCGCTACCTTGCTTTGAACTTTCCTCCGTCAACGCCTACGTGCGCAGGCAATGACACATGACGTACACATCATCGGCGGCGGTCTCGCGGGCAGCGAGGCGGCGTGGCAACTGGCGCAGGCGGGGCTGAAGGTTCGCCTGTCGGAAATGCGCGGCAGCGGCGAGATGACACCCGCGCACCAGACCGACGGACTGGCCGAGCTGGTCTGCTCCAACTCCTTCCGCTCCGACGACAGCGACAAGAACGCGGTCGGCCTGCTGCACGACGAAATGCGGCGGCTGGATTCGATCGTGATGTCCGCTGGCGAAAAGGCACGCGTGCCCGCTGGCAGCGCGATGGCGGTGGACCGCGACGTCTTTTCGGCAGAAGTCGAACGCAGGCTGGCCGAGCATCCCAACGTCACCGTGGTGCGCGAACGGGTCGATACGCTGCCCGACGCAGGGCTCGCCATCGTCGCCACCGGGCCGCTGACGGCGCAAAATCTGGCGCAGAGCATCGTGCAGGCGACCGGCGAGGACCGGCTCGCCTTCTTCGACGCCATCGCCCCGATCGTCCACCGCGACTCGATCGACATGAGCAAATGCTGGATTCAGAGCCGCTGGAACAAGCGGACCGAGGCCAGCAACGAGGATGGCGACTACATCAACTGCCCGATGACGAAGGAACAGTACGAGACCTTCGTTCAAGCGCTCATCGACGGCGAAAAGACCGAGTTCAAGGAGTGGGAGGCCGACACCCCCTATTTCGACGGCTGCATGCCGATCGAGGTGATGGCATCGCGCGGCGTCGAAACGTTGCGCTACGGACCGATGAAGGGTGTCGGGCTCGATAATCCCTACGACACCAGCGAAGAGCACCCGCAGGGCCGCTGGCCCTATGCGGTGGTGCAGCTGCGGCAGGACAACAAGCTGGGCACGCTGTGGAACATGGTCGGGTTTCAGACGAAGCTGAAATACGGCGCGCAGGTGGAGCTGTTCCGGACGATTCCCGGTCTGGAGAACGCTGAATTCGCGCGGCTGGGCGGGCTGCACCGCAACACCTTCATCAACTCGCCGCTGGTGCTCGACCGGCAATTGCGGCTGAAGAACGCGGGCCATATCCGCTTCGCCGGGCAGATCACCGGGTGCGAGGGCTATGTCGAAAGCTCGGCCATCGGCTTGCTCGCAGGGCTGATGGTGGCCGCCGAGCATCGCGGCGAGGACTGGTCCCCTCCCCCGCGCACCACCGCGCTCGGCGCTCTGCTCAGCCACGTCACCGGCGATGCCGAGGCGGAGACCTTCCAGCCGATGAACGTCAATTTCGGCCTCTTCCCGCCGCTCCACGAGGTAAAGAAGAAACAGCGCAAGGAAGCCTATACCAGCCGCGCAAAGGCGGATCTGGGCGAGTGGCTTGCCGCGCGCGAACGCGTGCCCGCCTAGCAGCTACAGCGCGGCTTCTTCCTCGGTTTGGGTGCGGTGGTCGCGAACTCGGCCTGCGTCAGCACGCGATTCCCATCCGCATCGGCACCCTCGAACTTGTCGACGGTCGCCACTGCCCATTCCTCGAAATCGAGTAGGTTGTTGCCGTCCTTGTCCAGCTTGCGAAAGGCGTCGCTGCGGGTCGAGAGCATCTCGTTGCGGGTGATCTTGAGGTCGCGATTGCGGTCGTAGCGGAAGAAGCGCCGCTGTTCGCGCGTCAGCTCGGTTGCTTCGGGAGGAGCCGGGCCGGTCAGGTCCGCCGGATCGGCCTTGGGCAGCGCGTCCTCTGCCGGAGTTGCAGCAACGTCAGGCGGCGGCGGAGCGGCCTCTTCCACCTGCGCGCGGCCCTGCCACCAGAAAATCCCGACGCCCGCCAGGATCAGCCCCAGCACTGCACCCAGCACCACGCGATCCATCAGCCCTCCCCCTCTTGAAGCCCTTCAGCGGCCTAGCATACCCGTCCGTACCGCCGCGAGGAAATCTCCGCCTGCCGACATTATCGGCCTGCCCGAACGTAGGCTGCGCAAGCCTTGCGTGCCGAGCACGGCGAACGGCCGCAAGGCACGCGACAGCCTGGGCGGCGTCTCGCCAAGCAGGGACCTCTCCCGCGCCACAGCCCGCACCCGCTCCGCATCCTCGGGCGTCGAGCAATGCTGCGCCAGATCGGCGTAGGACCACAGCAGCGCGGTATGATGGGGGAGCGGAGGCCCGGGCTCACCCAGCGCCGCTGCGGCGAGGGCCCAGGCATTGGCATGACCTTCGGCGAACGCGGTGATTGCCTCCACGGTCAGCGGACCTTCGGCGAGCAGCGCCTCCCACCCGTCGACCAGCGATGCCAGTTGCGAGACATCCGCGTCCCACGCCGCTAGGCGGGCCAGCAGCGGCTCTCCCTTGGGCCAGTCGCTGCGATCCTGCGCGAAGCGGTCGCGCCACCAGGCGAGCTTCAATTGCGCGATGATCGGCTCGCTCGCTTGTCGCACCGCATCCGCCAGCCGCCGGTCGAGCGCGAACAGATCGTCGAACACCGGCCGCGCATCGCGCGGGGCGTAGGCCAGCGCCAGCGCAAGCGAAGGGTCCGTTGCCGGACCTGATTCTCCCTCGGTTCGTGCGCTCGCCATGGCACGCCAATGCGCGGCTCTTAACCTCGCTTCAACCCTGATCGGTCAAAGCCCGACAACCACTGGTAGGTTAAGCGGAAGGATGATGGCGGTTAACCATCGTCCGACACGCAAGCCACAAAGACGGGACCACGAGAATGACGGGGGAAAGGGCAGGCATGAATTTTCTGACACGCCTGCGCCGTAACATCGCGGGCAATACCGTCGCGATCGTTGCAGCCGCGCTGGTGCCGCTGGTCGCGCTGATCGGCAGCGGCGTCGACATGAGCCGCGCCTACATGGTGGAATCGCGTCTCCAGCAGGCGTGCGACGCGGGCGTGCTTGCCGGTCGCAAGGAAATGGGCAACAGCACCTGGACCACTGCCGCTGCGAACGTCGCCTCCGAATATTTCGAGGTCAACTACGCCAGCGACTACCTCGGTTCGCAGGACGTCAGCTTCGTACCGACCAACCCTTCCGGCACGACGACGGTCGAGGGGACCGCCTCGGTCCGCCTGCCCACGGTCATCATGCAGTTCTTCACGTTCAGCGAGCTAAACCTCGCGGTCGACTGCGCGGCACGTTACGACGTCGGCAACGCGGACGTGACCTTCGTGCTCGACACGACCGGCTCGATGGCATGCCCGAGCGATGCCGATACGAGCCAGTGCAGCGCTTATCTCAGTTACTATAATAGCTACGCCGACAAGGAAGGACGCGCCTACGGCAGCCTGTCCAGAACTTCGCGGATGAGCGCGCTAAAAGACGCGATTGACAGCTTTTACAACACGCTCGACACAGCCTCCGCTGGCAGCGGGGGCCGCATCCGGTACTCATTCGTGCCATACACCGGTACGGTTAACGTAGGCAGACTGCTGCCGCAGAACTACATCGTCGACAGCCATGCCTACCAGTCTCGCAAGAACGAAGTGACCGGTACGACGCCGGCGCAATGGGTTGTGCACCGCACCGAAACCGTGTGCTCCGGCTGGTGGAATTGCTGGGTTAATCCCAACGCCGGCCAAAACTGCACCTCGCGCTACTACACCTATCACAACACCAGTATTCGGGGGGAAAACGCGACCACCTTCTCGGGATGCATCTGGCGCGATTACCATGAGGGAACCAATACCTACAATACGGTCTACCGGCAGGTCACGCACCCCACGTCGAGTTACAAGACCTTCTCAGCCACTCCCGACCCGACGGGTGTGACAAGCGACAGCTATACATGGGAAGGCTGCATCGAAGAGCGCGATACGGTCGCCTCGGACTCGGTCACGTTCAACGCTGGCACCAAGACCTTCAGCCCGAACGGGCTCTATGATCTCGATATCGACAGCGCGCCGACCAACAACGCAACCAAATGGCGTCCCTATTGGCCCGAGGTTGTGTATGTTCGTAGTCCCAACACGACCACTGCAGATAGCGGTAATAACGCGTATTCAAGCTGCCCCTACGAGGCCAAGCTGCACGCAGAATACGGTTCTCTTGCCGCCTTGCGGTCATATACCGACAATCTGTCACCCTACGGCGGCACCTATCACGACATCGGCCTGCTGTGGGGTGCTCGTGTCAGCTCCCCTCAGGGCATCTTTTCCACCACCGTAAACGCCGCCCCTTCCAACAACAGCTATGTCGGTCGGCATATCGTGTTCATGACCGACGGCGAACTGGATCCCGGCCCAACCTATTACAATGCATACGGGATCGAGCAGCACGACGGCCGGATCACCGGCATGCAAACGTCGAACAGCCAGACTGCGATCAGAAACGAACAGCGCACGCGGCTCACCCGCCGCTACAAGGAGCTGTGCAAGGCGATCAAGGCCAAGGGGATCCGCCTGTGGGTGGTCGCGTTCAACACCACGCTGACCACCGACATGACCGAATGCGCCAGCCCCAACAGCAGCTACACGGCGAACAATTCGGGCGCGCTCAACGACGCATTCGGCAAGATCGCCGAAGAGATCGCCGACCTGAGGCTGGTCGACTGATGCTGGCGCGCGCTCTCAACCGTCTGCGCCGCGACACGCGTGGCTCGACCATCGTCGAGTTCGCCATCATCGCGCCGTCCTTTATGATCCTGCTGATGGGCGTGTTCGATCTCGGCCAGGCGGTCTACCTGCGCGCGGTGATGAATGGCGCGATGCAGGAGGCCGCGCGCGATTCCACGCTGGAAAGCGGCCCCACGGCGGAAGCGGCCATCGACGGGATGGTTGAAACCCGCGTCCAGCATGTGTTGCGCAGCGCAGAACTCTCTTTCGATCGCAAGAGCTACTACGACTTCACCGACATCGAGCGGGCAGAAGCGATCAATGACGATAACGCCAATGGCGAATGCGACGCGGGCGAAACCTTCGAAGACGAAAACGGCAATGGAAGCTGGGATTCCGATGTCGGCAGTGGCGGTTTCGGCGGCGCGCGCGATATCACGATGTACACCGTCACCGCGACCTACGATAAGCTGTTTCCGCTCTACGGTCTGCTCGGCCTGCCGCAGGAAGCGCAGATCGAGATGAGCACGGTGCTCAAGAACCAGCCCTACGCCCAGCAGAATGGCAAGGCGGTGCCGGAGACCGAGCCATGCTGACCTCCCTCCCCCCTGTTCCCGCGCGGCTGCGCCAGTTCGGCCGCCGCCTCAAACGCCTGCGCCGCGACAATCGCGGCCTCGCGCTGATCGAATTCGCGATCAGCCTGCCGATCTTCCTCGGCCTGGGCATGTTCGGGATCGAGCTTGCCAATTACGCGGTGACCAGCATGAACGTCAGCCAGATTTCGCTGACCATCGCGGATAACGCCGCGCGGATGGGCCAGACCTCGTCGAGCAGCACGACCAAGACCATCTACCGGTCGGACGTCAATTCGATCTTCGCCGGCGCAGCCAAGCAGGGCGAGGCGATCGACCTGACCGAGCATGGCCGGGTCGTGCTCTCCAGCCTGGAGACGGTTGGCGTTCTCGACAAGCAGCTGATCCGTTGGCAGCGCTGCACGGGTTCGGCTGCCTACGCGTCACGCTACGGGCCTGAGCTTACCAGCGAGGTCACCGATCCCAGTTTTATCGGGATGGGCCCAACGGGCCGCGAGATCCGCGCGCCGGTCGGCGATGCGGTGATGTATGTCGAGGTGTTCTACGAATATCAGGGGCTGTTCGGCGACATGTTCCTCGGCAACCGCGTGATCAGGCACGAAGCCGCCTTTCCGATCCGTGACGACCGAGACCTTCTGCCCGGTGTCGCAGATGATGGCGCGCCCGATCCCGTCTGTGCGCCTGTGCCCGCGCTGCCCAATCCCTTTCGCGACAACGCTGCCGCCGGTGTTTGCCATACAACCGCTTTCGACGGCTACCACTGTCACTGACGAGAAGTGGCAGGAACCGTGCGCTGATGGGCGGCGTGGTGGGGCGCCCTGCCGGCGCCCCTACTCCTCGACGTAGCAGACCTTCTTCACCGCCTTCACGATCCGGTCCGTATCGATCAGCGCCATCGCCTCCAGATTGGCGGCGTAGGGCAGCGGCACGTCCTCGTTGTTCACCCGCGTCACCGGTGCATCGAGATAATCGAAGCCTTCTTCCATGCAGATCGCCACGATCTCGCTGGCGATGGAGCACGTCGGCCACCCCTCTTCGGCGACCACCATGCGGTTGGTCTTCTTGAGGCTTTCGAGCACCGTTTCCTTGTCCAGCGGACGCAGCGTGCGCAGGTCGATCACTTCGGCATCGATCCCGTCTTCGGCCAGCTTCTCCGCCGCTTCGAGCGCCAGCCCGACCGCGATCGAGTAGCTGACGATAGTCACATCGCTACCCTCGCGCACGATCCGCGCCTTGCCGATCGGCAGCACGTAATCGTCCAGTTCGGGCACGTCGAAGCTGCGACCGTAGACCAGCTCGTTCTCAAGGAAGACGACCGGGTCTTCGCTGCGGATCGCGGCCTTCATCAGGCCCTTCGCATCGGCCGCATCATAGGGCGCGATCACGATCAGACCGGGGACGCTTGCATACCATGGGCCATAGTTCTGACTGTGCTGGGCCCCGACGCGGCTGGCCGCGCCATTCGGCCCGCGGAACACCACCGGGCAGCGCATCTGGCCACCCGACATGTAATTGGTCTTCGCAGCCGAGTTCACGATGTGGTCGATCGCCTGCATCGCGAAGTTGAAGGTCATGAACTCGACGATCGGGCGCAGACCGCCCATCGCCGCGCCGGTGCCGAGCCCGGCGAAGCCATATTCGGTGATCGGCGTATCGACCACGCGCTTGTCGCCGAATTCATCGAGCAGCCCCTGCGTCACCTTGTACGCGCCCTGATACTGGGCGACTTCCTCACCCATCACGAACACGCGGTCGTCGCGGCGCATTTCCTCGGCCATCGCATCGCGCAGTGCTTCGCGCACGCTGGTCGAAACCATGTTCGTGCCTTCGGGGATCGCGGGATCGCTGACGGGGGAGCGGGTCGGCTTTTCCGCCGTCTGCGTCACTTCGGCCTCGGACGGTTCGCGCCCGACATCCTTGCCCTCACCTTCGACGTCTTCCTTTTCGTCGGACGAGTTATCGGACTTCGCGGCGGGCGCTTCGACATCGCCGACATCCTCGCCTTCATCGGCCATCATCGCGATGACCGTGCCGACGGAAACGCCTTCGGTGCCTTCCTCGACGAGGATCTTCGCCAGCGTGCCCTCGTCGACCGCTTCGAATTCCATCGTCGCCTTGTCGGTCTCGATCTCGGCGATGATGTCGCCGATCTCGATCTTGTCACCTTCGGACTTGAGCCACTTGGCGAGCGTGCCCTCTTCCATCGTCGGAGAGAGCGCGGGCATCTTCAGTTCGGTCGCCATTGCTCAGTACTCCTCCACCAGAACGTCGGTGTAGAGTTCGGCAGCCTCCGGCTCGGGCGAATTCTCGGCAAAGTCCGCGGCCTCGGAAACCTGAGAGCGGATTCCCTTGTCGATCTCCTTCAACTCGTCCTCGCTCTTGCCCTTCTCGATCAGCGTCTTCTTGATCCGCTCGATCGGGTCGTGGTGTTCTTTCTGGTCCTGCACCTCTTCACGGGTGCGGTATTTCGCCGGGTCGGACATCGAGTGCCCGCGATAGCGATAGGTATTGCACTCCATCAGGACCGGGCCGTTGCCCTCGCGAATATGCTTGAACGCGACCTCGGCCGCCTGCCGCACTTCGAGCACGTTCATCCCGTCGACTTCCATGCCGGGGATGCGGAAGCTCGTGCCGCGGCGGTAGAAGCGCGTCTCTGCGCTGGAACGCTTGGTCGCGGTGCCCATCGCGTACTGGTTGTCCTCGACCACGAAGCAGATCGGCAGGTTCCACAATGCGGCCATGTTGAACGCTTCGTAGACCTGGCCCTGGTTCGCCGCACCATCGCCGAAATAGGCAAGCGTGATGCCGCCGTCCTCGTTGTACTTGTGCGCGAAGGCGAGGCCTGCACCCAGCGGCACCTGCGCGCCGACGATGCCGTGCCCGCCGTAGAACTTATGCTCTGTGCTGAACATGTGCATCGAGCCGCCCTTGCCCTTCGAAATCCCGGCCTGGCGACCGGTCAGCTCGGACATGATGACCTTGGGGTCGATCCCGTAGGCGAGCATGTGGCCGTGGTCGCGATAGCCGGTGATGACCGAGTCCTTGTCGTTATCGAGCGCCGACTGGAGCCCGATCGCGACCGCTTCCTGCCCGATATACAGGTGGCAGAACCCGCCGATCAGGCCGAGACCGTACAGCTGGCCCGCGCGTTCTTCGAACCGGCGGATCAGCAGCATCTGCTCGTAAAAGTGCAGCATCTGCTCTTCGCTCGCGTCGTAGAGCTTGTTCTTGTCGAACTCCTCTTGCAGCGAATGGAGTACGAAGTCCGGATCATCCACGGCGGCCAGATTCTCGGCCTTGGCGGGGGACTTCTTCGCAGCGGGTTTCTTGGCCAATGGTAACTCCTTCACGCAGGCCGCACGGCGGCCCGGCACGTGTTCCTCAGGGGCGTGGCGTAGCCCCATGACGTAACGTCGCGCGGCTTGCAATGGTTGCGAAAAATCTTGAGCTTTGTGGACCGCGCCCGGATGAAGGCGGCGATCAGCGTGCCGGAGCGTCCGGCTTGGGCAGGATCACCTCGTCGGGATGAACCACGTTGAGATTGCGGCGCATCATTTCCACGACCATGTCCGGATCGGCATTGTCGGGGTCGAGCGCGTCGACCCGCTGGCGCAGGTCCGCCCGCTGATCCTGCAGCTTGGCAATCCGCGCCTCACGCTCGGCCAGCGCCTTGGAGGCATCGCTCCACGCGAAAATCCCGCTCGGCCCGGCGATCGCCATGCCGCCCATCAGCAGCAGCGCCGCGAGAGCGAGGCCCTGGGTCAGGCGCTCACGCCGGGCCGCACGGTTCTGCTTGGCAATGGTTTTCCTGGCGAGGTTCATGGACGCCCTTGAATCACATGCGCCGGGCGGAGGCAAGCCCCTTTGACGCAAGGGAAATCGGCCCGCACTCATCCCGTCTCAGCGCAGGAACCGGGCATGTCCCGCACCCGTTACACCGATTGACAGGCAGGCTGGTCAGACCTAGCTCGACCGGGAAACGGCGCGCGCCCTCCCCCGGATACGCTGCTGCCGCCCGCCAAGACACAGTCACTGCTACGGAGGATGCCGATATGGCCGACCTTTTCGAGAATCCCGTGGGCCTCAACGGCTTCGAGTTCGTCGAGTTCTGCGCGCCGGAAAAAGGCACGCTTGAGCCGGTTTTCGAAGCGATGGGCTTTACCCACGTCGCCAACCACCGCTCCAAGGATGTGCAGCTGTGGCGGCAGGGCAATATCAACCTGATCACAAATTACGAACCGATGAGCGCGGCGTGGTATTTCGCCCGCGAACACGGGCCGAGTGCGTGCGGCATGGGCTTCCGCGTGAAGGACGCGGCCGAAGCATGGGCGAAGCTGATGGACGCGGGTGCCGAGCCGGTCGATACCCAGACCGGGCCGATGGAACTCTCGATCCCCGCGATCAAGGGCATCGGCGGCGCGCTGATCTACATCATCGATCGCTATGCAGATGATGGCGACGAAGCCCTGTCGATCTACGATATCGACTTCGAATATCTCGACGGGGTGGAGAAGTATCCCGAAGGCGCGGGCTTCCAGCGGATCGACCACCTGACGCACAATGTCTACGGCGGGCGTATGGCCTATTGGGCCGACTGGTACGAGAAGCTGTTCAACTTCCAGGAAATCCGCTTCTTCGACATCAAGGGCGAATATACCGGCCTGACCTCGAAGGCGCTCACCGCGCCCGACGGCAAGATCCGCATTCCGCTCAACGAGGAAGCCAAGGGTGGCGGCGGCCAGATCGAGGAGTTCCTGCGCGAATTCAACGGCGAAGGCATCCAGCATATCGCCCTGATCTGCGACGACCTGATCGCCGCGTGGGACAGGCTCAAGCAGTTCGGCGTGCCCTTCATGACCGCTCCGCCCGAAACCTATTACGAAATGCTGTCCGAGCGTCTGCCCGATCACGGCCAGCCGGTCGACGAGTTGAAGGCACGCGGCATCCTGCTCGACGGGACGACCGAAGGCGGCTCGCCGCGCCTGCTGCTGCAGATTTTCGCCGAGGCGCAGGTCGGCCCGGTGTTCTTCGAGTTCATCCAGCGCAAGGGTGACGAAGGCTTCGGCGAAGGCAACTTCAAGGCGCTGTTCGAAAGCATGGAGCGCGACCAGGTCCGCCGCGGCGTGCTGAACGTCGAAGACGCCAAGACCGTGTCCGAGCCGGCAGAATGAACGAAGCGAGCCACCCCGTGAAACTGGGCGGCGTCCACCACGCCGCCTACCGCTGCAAGGACGCGAAAGAGACCGTCGAGTGGTACGAGAAGGTGCTGGGTATGGAATATACCAGCGCCTTTTCGGAGGATCACGTGCCCTCCACGGGCGAGTACGACCCGTACATGCACGTCTTCCTCGACGCGGGGAACGGCAACATCCTCGCCTTCTTCGAACTGCCCAACCAGAAGGACATGGGCCGTGACGAGAACACGCCGCAATGGGTGCAGCACCTGGCCTTCAAGGTCGCGGACGAGGATGCGCTGATCGCGGCGAAGGAGCACATCGAAGGCCTCGGCATCGACGTGCTCGGCCCGACGCACCACGGCATCTTCAAGTCGATCTACTTCTTCGACCCCAATGGCCACCGCGTGGAGCTGGCCGCCGACATCGGCACGGACGAGCAATATGCCGAGCTCAAGCGGGTCGCGATGCCGATGCTGGACGAATGGAGCGAGACCAAGAAAGCTCCGCAGCACGCGGCATGGCTGCACGAGATCGCTCGCGAAGAACATGCCAAGGTCAAGCCTGCCGAAGAACCCGACTTGCCCTGATTTTCGGAACCGTCCCCGTTTTGCCGCCGTTAGAGCCGCAAAACGGGGAATTCCATGAGCATACCGACGAAGACGCCCTCGGGCGAAACCTACGACCAGACTGTCAATACGCTGGCCACCTTGCAGGACCAGCTGGTCGATATGGGCGAAGGCTTCGTCCGCGCCCTTCCCAACATGGCGATCGCCCTCGTGATCATCCTGATCACCTGGATCGTCGCGCGCATCGCGGTGCGAGGAGTGAGCCGCGCCATCGGCAAGACCGATATGCGCCCCTCCTTGCAGAACCTGATCGATACCGTCGTGAAGCTGGGCATCTGGATCATCGGCCTGATGATCGCACTGATCGTGGTCATGCCCGGGATGACGCCCGCCAGCCTGATCGCCGGTCTCGGGATCGGCGCGGTCGCGATCGGCTTTGCCTTTCAGGACATCTTCGAGAACTTCCTCGCCGGCGTGCTCATCATGCTGCGCGAGAAGATGCGCATCGGCGATGTGATCGAGTGCGAGGGGATCAAGGGCAAGGTCGAGCACATCACGCTGCGCGAAACCCATGTGCGCAAGCTGTCGGGCGAGCTGACGATCGTGCCCAACTCGATGATCTTCAAGAACCCGGTCGAAATCCTGACCGACGAGCAGGTGCGCCGCCACGAAGTGGTTGCCGGGGTCTCCTACGACACCGATCTGGACCACGCGGCCGAAGTGATCCGCAAGGCGGTGGAAGCGGCCGAGGGGATCGAGAAAGACAAGGGCGTCGACATTTTCGCGACCACCTTCAACTCCAGCTCGGTCGATTTCCTGGTGCGCTGGCACGCAGGCTCGACCCCGCGGGACGGGTGGGAATCGAAGGACAAGGTCGTGCGCGCGATCAAGCGCGGGCTGGACGAGGCCGGGATCGAGATCCCCTTCCCCTACATCACCCACACCTTCAAGGAGCGCGTCCCGCTGGGCCGCGAACCGGGCGAAAGCGCGGCGGGCTAGCCCCTCACCTCACCGCGGCGAGATCTTCGAGAAAGTCGCGGATCCGCTGCGCATTCACGCCCAGGTCGCCGACCCCAACCCGGCTGACCGAGCGCATGTCGACCAGGCTGCGCCCGGCACCGTCGGGGCGCACGCGGAGCACCACCTCATCCTCGAACCGGATGTACGAGGCATAGGCAGTCGCTTCCAGCCGACCTGCTTCGGGATCGACCGCACGGATCGTCCAGCCGCGTTCCTTCGCCAGCATCTCCGCATCGCTGATGGTCTGCGCAACCGGCCTATCGAGCACCACGCTGCGCAGGTCGGGGTAGCCGATCTCGTGCAGGCTCACCCATTCCGAAGGTTCGCTTAGCCCGCGCATATTGTCGTCCGGCAGGGTAATCGTCTCGAACTGCGGGACATCGGCGAGGTCGGTGGTGACGTCATGGATCATCGGTGCGTCGGCCCCCATGGCCACGCGAACCGCCAGCGAACCGACGAATCCGGCCGCGAACAGGAAGCCGATGAGCGCCGCCCGGCGCGCAGGCCATCCGGTGCTCCAGTTGAGCAGTAGAGCGATGATCGCGATAACCAGCGCGCCGACCATGACGGGGGCCGATGCGGTGAGATACTTGAACCCCTCCAGCTTGCCGATGGTATCGAACCGCGCCAGCGTCATCCCGGTAAATGCGGCAATCGTACCGCCCAACGCCAGCACCAGCGCGAGCCATGACAGTCCCCTGGTCCACTTGTGACTCATCGTTCGTTCCCCCCCGGATTGCTGTGGCGCGCCCGGACGGAGAGAGTTTGAACACCCTCTTCGAGACGCTGGCTGACTGGAGTAACGCGCTTGCCGAGCTTCCAGAAGTCTTTTTTGACGGCACAGACCCACCTGAGCCTTAAAGCTCGCAGTTTCTCCTAAGCCCCCAATTCCAACCCTCATCGAGCGCATCATGTCCGCATCTCACCGATGCTGGTGCGGTGCGCTTTTTCTTTGCAGCCGATGCCGAACGACAGACCCAAACGCCCCCCTCCCTTTTGCCTGCGTCTGACAGGTGAAGAGCGTGCGCGACTGGAGCACGATGCCGCAGGCATGCCGCTTACATCAAATGGCGCGTTTTTGATCCTGACAATCCGCCCCCCAAAAGCCGTGGCAAGTTCCCGGTGCGCGACCATGAAGCACTCGGTCGCATTCTTGCTTTGCTCGGCATCTCGCGCATCGCGAACAATCTCAATCAACTCGCGAAGGCTGCAAATTCCGGTTCGCTCGTGGCCGATGATACGACCAAGGCGATGATCGAGGAAGCGGTCGGCTACCTTCGAACAATCCGAGACCTGCTGATGCGAGCCCTCGGCATACGCAGTAAATCATGATCCTGAAAGCGTCAGCGCGGGGCACGCCGATGGCTTTGGCAAAACACCTACTTAATGAGCGGGACAACGACCAAATCGAGACCCATCGGGTCGAAGGATTCATCTCAACAGACCTGAGCGAAGCCATGCGCGAGGTGCAGGCGATGAGTGCCGGGATACGCTCCCAAAAGCCTCTTTTCAGCGTCTCGCTTTCGCCCCCGGAAGAGGCATCAGCCGATGTCGCCTTATTCGAGCGCACGGCAGATCAGATCATGGAGGCAAATGGCCTGAAAGGTCAGCCGCACGCGCTCATCTTTCATGAGAAGGAGAACCGGAGGCACGCCCATCTCGTGGTCAGCCGGATCGACCCGGAGCGCATGACGGTCATCCCGCTGCCATTCTTCAAAATGAAGCTGAAAGAGATATCGAAGGCAGCGTATCTGGAGAACGGATGGCGGCTACCCGATGGCTACATAGACCGTGAGAGCCAAGACCCACGAAACTTTGACCTTGCCCTCTACCAGCAGGCCAAACGGGAGGGCCGTGACCCAAAACACCTCAAGATGCTCGCACAGGAAGCGTGGGCAACCTCGGACAATCGCGAGAGCTTGCAGCAGGCCTTGGAGCAGCGCGGACTTTATCTCGCACGCGGCGACAAAGGCCGCTTCGTGGTTTCGACATGGCGCGGCGAGATCATGGCTCTCCCACGCCTCCTCAATTGCAAGACCAAGGAGGTGCGCGAGCGGCTTGGCGAAGATCGAGAGCTGCGCAGCCTTGAAGAAACTCGTGTCCACATCGCCAAGACCGTCGGCCCCGCCCTCGCCAAACTTGTTCCGCAAGTAGAAGCCGAACGGGAGAACGCAATGCTGCCCCTCGACCAGCAGCGGCAGGAACTCACAGCAAAGCACAGGCTCGAACGACAGCGGATGGATGCGGGCCAATCCGCGCGGCATAAGAACGAGCAACGCGCGCGAGCGGAACGCTTCCGCACCGGCGTGGCCGGACTTTGGGATAAGCTGACAGGCCGCAAGGCCGAGCGTCGCCGCCAAAACGAGCGTGAAGCCTATGAGGCCCTGAAGCGCGATCAGAGTCAGCGGCAGACCATGATTGAGGCGCAACTGACGGAGCGCCGTGCCCTGCAAAGCCGAATTCTGGAGGTCCGAGCGCGCCACGAGGCGCGGATCGATGAGGTTTATCGCGATCTCTCGCAGCAGCTAGAAGCCGTGCCGGATCGCAGCTCTGCTCGCATCGAATGGCTTAAGGCCAATCAGCCATCCCGGCAGCGGCAAGAAGCACGAGGCAAGGAAGATATAAGCAATGCGGAAACTTCCGGAGCTGACCGCAACGATCGACTTGAGTGGCTTCAGAGCCACCGTCGGGCGTCTGCCATCGACCGCAGTGGTGGAGCGCAAATCGATCCTGATATTGGCATGGAGCCTGAATAAGGCAGTTGGGCGATCATTTGAATTCTGGATAGGAAATTGATCCGCTTGCACGCGATCTATGCAAAGACGAATATCTTGGCCGGTTCTAAGGTAGAGACATTTATGACCACACGCCCCGCATATGACGATCGACCAGATATTGAGAAACTGCGATCTCAGTGGAACAAGATAAACGGAATCTTCGAGCGGGGCGATGAATGGTCCGCTGCCATTGTCCGGGCAGCTACCGCCGCAGAGATTGCAGCCAATATCGCCATTCGAAAACGGTTCGAGGCCGAGAGCGAGTTCACGTCGGAATTTGTCGACTCATTGCTCGTCTGGGCAAATGGTTTAGATGGTAAGTTCACACGTCTGATTATCCCAGCTGAGCCGGACGAGGAGCGGAAATCGGCTTGGAAAAAGCTGAAAAAGCAGGCCGAAAGTCTCAACAGTAAGCGGAATAAGATCGTACATAGAGGGTCGTTCGCTTCAGAAAAGGAAGCGCGGAGGTTGGTTGATGTTGCTCACGAGGTCGTCATCGCGCTCGTTCAACCGTGGGAGCCAGGTTTCAGCATTGAAAGGAAGCGCAAACCAAGCAAGCGAAAGCGGTGATGACGTCAGATTAGCCTTAGATAGTGACGCTCTAACTGCGGAAAATCGGTGTCCTGTGGTACAGCGCTAATGCCGGTCCTTTCACTTTGGCGAGAAGAATGGCGGCCTCCACGTACCGCCCCCACACTCAGTCTGGCCATGCGTTCAGCGAAGCTGGGACAGGACGCCAAACTTGGCAATCATCTGGATCGCTTGCAGGAGAAGCAGCAGCATCACGGTGCTGGCAAAATAGACCAGCAGAGCGCTGGCGATGAACCAGACATACCAGCCCAGATCACCCATCCAGACGCCGTAATTTTCGTACATATACCCCACAGCCCAATTTACCGTGCTGCCGTGAAACGCCGGGGTGAACAAAAATGCGGCGATGAAAGCCAGCACATAGGCTAGCTTCGCTAGCGCACGCATCTCACTCGATTCTCTGGGGTGCATCCCATAGTCTCGCATCGATTTCCTCCTTGAGTTCGACAGGGAGTTTAGCTCCCGTCGTAACCCGTAGCCGCGAGCCTCTCCCGATTTGGGGGGTTAGGCTGATTGATGAGGAAGCCCGAATCCCGTTAAGATCGAGCAGCCATAACGATAACAACAACTGCGCCGATCAATGCCAAAAATGCTGGGCGAAACGCCCCCTCAGACAATCTATACAATCAGCGAAGCAGAAGCCGTCCAGCTCAATCGTGAGCTGGACCGTAAAGGTCTGTCGTCCATGGCTGCGCGCTATCGTGTGCTTGAGCGCGCAGGCATTCAGATCGACGCGCTTCTGATCCGCCAGCTTGCGGCGGGCAAGAAGTCGCAACTGCCTCAAAGGGCTTGGAACGCCCTGATCGAAACGCTCGCGAGCCTACCCGACAAAGCGCCCGGCACACGCGAACACCGCAAACGCGTCTTGCTGGCCGCAGCGATGAAAGCCGAGCTGGAACAGAAAATCGACCGCACCGCCTACGGCCCTACTGAGATCGCCAAACGCATGGCGGGCATCGCCCCCAATCTCACCGCCGTCAAAATCTCAAACTGGCGCACCGGACGACGTAAAACGGCCTGCCCGGATGAATGGCAGGCTATGATGGATTTCCTCGGCAGCTATCCGAGCAAGTGAAGCCCGCGCAAAATTCTCGCTAAGTACTTCGAATTTTAGCTAAATTGTATCCTTATTTAACATATTCCTAACGCCAATCGGCTATACTTTAGAAAGGTGCGGGAAAACCCGCGAGACAACAAGATAGTCCGGTCAACGGGCAGAATGGGGATACAATGAGTGTTGTGGGGGATGCGCAGCGTTATCGTGACGCGGCAGACGGTCTGAAAGGCAGTCTGCGTCAATCATTCGGCCATGCTCGCATGGCGATCGAATTTGAACCTGAAATCGACGAGAACACACGCGATGCGAGCGCAGGCGTCATTACCGATGCCAGCGCGCAACGCGGCATTGTCGCGGCCTCTCGCCAGATCGAAGCTGGCGAGGATCGTGGGGTTAGTGTTGCTGCTCTTGGGAGCACCAAAGTCGCTGCCGAGCAGCAGCGCAAGAAGGCCGAGAAGGCCGCAGAGGACACACGCTTCATCATGCTGCTCGATCAGGCTCGCGCTTACTCGGCGCGCTTGGGAGCGGAAATTGCCGACTGGGAGGGCAAGTTCGAGGCGGAAATGGGCGATGCCTGGCGCGAGCAGATCGCTAATGAGATCATGGACCCTGACGAGATACCGCAGCGCCGTGAAGGCGAAAGCATGGACGATTATCGCGAAAGGCTGGAAGAGGCGCTGGTTGCGAAGATGATCGCCCCGGCAACAGGCGAAGTCAGGTCGGAGTATGCTGATAGCCGCTATGCACAATGGGCAAAGGCCAAGCACCACAAGCGCGAGGCTGACGCTTATATCGAGCGCAGATCAGACCCAACGCTGAGCGAGGAAGATCGCAACGAGATGGACAAGGAGTTTGCCTCCAGCTCCACCTATAATGAGATAAGGCAGGCCGACGACGGACTGACCGCCTCGGGAGAAAACGCTGTCACGCTGGCAAGCGCTACCGATGAGCTGAGGGAAGAAGAAGCCGCCATGACGTCCACCGCCGCCGCTGAGGCCGCAGCTTTTCCTGGGCTTGGCTAACTAGAGATTGCTCGCGAGTTCGAAGCGGTTTTGTTGAGCAACCTTCGCTACCTCCTGACGAGATACCGCCAGTCCGTATGGGCCGTAGACAAAGTTGTGAGTGTGGTAGGCCACCGAAGACGTCCCGTTACCGCCGCGCTCGAAGAAAAATTTCACGTTCGAAATACCGTTCTTCTCGAAGTCGTTTCGCAGCGTGGCTTCAATGACATTGGGTTGCACCGGTGTTTCCGCGCCTAGGCGTACGGAAACCGATATGCCTGAGGGGTTTTCACGAACCCAGGCACCTGCTGCCCTGTCCGCATCAGATGTAATCTGGACGGCAGCGACTTCCTGAAATTCTGCCTGCTCACTGTTGGCCGCCATCAAGGGCGTCAAAGCCAGTGTTGCTCCGGCAACGGCAGATAACGCAGTCTTGAGTTTTGGTGCAGCCATCGCGGCCTCCTTCGCTTCGCGGGAAACGAGAGGAAATCACTCAATGGCTTCAAGCGCTTAACCTATTGAAAACGGTCATTTTTCTTGCCTTATGATACGCAACGGTGTATTATGCGAGCGTAAATTTGGAATGAGAGGATTTCCAAGGCTTTAGCGCCAATACGCTCCTCCCAAGATCGGCTCGAAATTGGCCGTTTCGAAAAGGACCGTTTTTCGCATCCGGTGAGCCGCAGATAAGCGCGCACCGTAATTCCTCTTTCAACCCGAACAGGAGGAATGACCCATGACGACCGATACCCCCAATCCACGCCGCATAGCCTATGCACGCGTTTCGACCGTCGATCAGGTGATGGACGGCCAGCTCAATGCGCTCAAAGCCGCAGGCTACGATCTTATATTTTCCGACCACGGTATTTCGGGTGCCAAGCGCTCGCGCCCGGCGTTGGATCAGGCTTTGGCCACGCTCCGGGCTGGCGACATCCTGCTTGTCTGGCGGCTCGACCGCCTTGGGCGCTCGCTGCGCGATCTAATCGATATCGTAGAGGGATTGGAGAAGCGCGGCTGCCATTTTGAATCGCTGTCCGACCGCATCGATACTTCATCCGCATCGGGCAGGCTGATCTTCCACCTTCTCGCGGCGTTGGCTGAGTTCGAGCGCCAGCTAGCATCCGAGCGAACGAAGCTGGGGCTAGAGGCTGCCCGTAGGCGCGGCGTTAGATTGGGAAGGCCTCCAGCCGGGGGTTGGCAAAGAGACCAAAAGCGCCGGATACGCCGACATGCTTCTGGCAAGTCGATGATCCGGCGAATTTGAAACGGGGCCGCAAGAGCGGCCCCGCTAGTTTGGTTTAGATGGTTATGGGTCTATCGATTATGCGGTAGGCAGCGTCCCAGACTTGAAATCTTAGCAGAAGCCTAGCCGGGCTGCGCCGCTTTGGCATAGCCGTAGCGAACTTTTTGATATCAGTTGTCCATGAATATGTGAGCTCAAAACCATAAGCCCGCTCAACGATGTTCTCGTCCACAACGATAGTCTTGAGTTCCTGGTCGATAAGCAATCCGCCGTCATCATGAAAATCGAGGATGGTAGGCATTAGAAAGTGGAAGCTTCCCTCGCGCGTCATCTCATCCTCGACCAAGCGCGCTGCTAATGCGTGCTTGTATTCCGGGCTAAGCAGCGTCGTCGCCTTGGCGACTACTATCCCTTTTGCCATTTCGCTCTCCGCGTTTGCGTGGGGAGCGGCCGCGCTGGTTTCGCCAGCCCTGATCAGTGCTTAGGGTGTTGCACGATAGCGGCGTCCAGCGTGTGGGGGGCAAGTGGGGGGCAACTGCGCCAGACTTAAGAAAATATTCCTAAAGCATTGATAATGTGCATTTATTTGTCGTTCTGTGCTATGCTATTTTATGACTTCGCCAAAGGAGAGGGAGTACCTCGTAAAGATTACGACTGACCCAGACACCGACCGAAAGCTGCAAGAGCGCTGGTGGGTCAAAGAAGCACGTCCGCTGCTACACCGCGAAGATGGTCCAGCCGTTCAAATGTGGGACAAGGACACTGGCTTACTTACGCGGGAGCGATACTACCATTTCGGCGACCGACATCGCGAAGGTGGACCCTCATCAGTCTCCTATCATCCTCTCACCGGAGAAATTATTGGAGAGAGCTGGGATTGTCACAACGCCCTGAACAGAACCGACGGCGGCCCTGCCCTCTGGCGAAAAGACCCCGAAACCGGAGTGGTTGTCCATGAGGAGTATTGGGAAAACGGGGTGAAGCACCGCGATGGCGGCGCACCTGCTGCAATCTGGAGGGATAAAGATACCGGCCAAATAGTAGGATTGGAATTTTACGAAGACGGCGACCTAATCCGAGAGGAAGAAGCCTATCCGTCGGAATGCCTTGAACCCTAGCGATTGTCACGGCATGTTTTGCTCGCAGAGGCGAGTGAAATTTTATGACCGACCATATTCATGAAGCCAATCCTGACTTCGTCGCCTTCTGCACAGATATTGACGAAAATATGCTCCCTGCGATCGCTGAGCATTTAAATTCGACGCTACGAAGATACGCAAAAATTCGTCTATCCGATTCCTCTATTTTACAAGAAGAAGCTCTCGATAAGTTTTTCAAACTATGCTCTTCTCATACAGGCCGTGTGATACCCATTGGAACAACTGACAAGCCTAATACGGACTTAGTCAAAAGTTGGACCAAAGGGCCTAGGCCCGCATACGCCTACGTACTCGAAGTTTATTACACGCTTCATTGCGTCCAATGGGGTAAGTCGGTTGCCGAGAAAATCGACCGAAAGATTTTTGGAAAGACCTTCCGCAACGATTTTGGCTATCCCGTGCCTGGCGGATACGAAAGGGAAATAGTCAACGCCACACCCTCCGATATTTCCCGTGTGGAAAGCAAATTCGACGAGTTCGTGGCATGGGCAAAATCGAACGGCATGTTCGCAAAGGCCGCCGAGGAAGGCATCAATGAGGAAGCTGTACGAGCGATCGTTGAAGGCTTAGGCGGCTTTGGGATCGAAAAGGATGATCTGCTAGAATATCTGAGCTGCTGGATCGCAGATGTTAAATCCGAACAAAGCCGACGTACAAATGAAGGGCGGTCGTTTGAAGATGCGCGTGCATTAGCACTTCAAAGACTGACCGCTGGTCATCACAAAAACGCAGTCGAACCTCTGATGGACCTTCTGAGAACGGAGCGAGAGGAGAGTGATCATCGCCGTAAACTCATATTGGATGAGGTCGTCCGAATAGAAACACTGTCGCTAAACGTCGACAGTTTGGTCGAAAAACTCCATGCGGCGAGTTTCCAATTAACCTCCTCCAAACGATCCGCTCGATTAAGCTTCCTCAGAGAGCATGCCGACTCCCTCCACAACGTCGGCCATCGGACTGGTGATAACTTTGCGTTACTTGCGGCTATTGAGGTTTATAAGTCGATTTTGGACGAGCACCGTCAAGATTTAATGCCCTTAGACTGGGCTAAGACACAAAATGCTCTTGGTACCGCGCTCGGTTCGCTTGGCGAACGCGAAAGTGGAAAAATTCGCCTAACAGCCGCCGTGCAGGCTTTTCGCGCTGCGCTCAAGCACCTCGCGCAAGATCGCGTACCCATCGACTGGGCGATATCGCAAAATAACCTAGGCTGCGCTCTGCAAAAGCTCGGAGAACGCAATTCCGGGACTGAATATTTTGAAAAAGCGCTGATGGCCTACAAAGCGGCGCTTGAGGTGCAAAGCCCTGAAAGAACACCATCCGATTGGGTGGATACCATGCTCAATCAAGCGTCCGCGCTGGTGAAGTTCGGCAAAAGAAGGAGTGGGACAGCCTTGCTCGAGGATGCCGTGACCATCTACAAAACTCTCTTAAGCAAGTCTTTCGTTGAACGGAACGCCGTCCAAAGCGCGGACGCCCTCACTGGCCTAGGGTGGGCACTCACTTTTCTTGGTGAGCGAGTGAGCGGAAAGGCCCATCTAGAGCAAGCCATTGACGCTCATAAAAGAGCGTTGCAACGACGCGATCGGGATAATTTTCCGCTCGATTGGGCAGCTTCACAGCTAGACTTGGGCAATACTCTAACGCGGCTTGGCGAGCGCGAACAGGACAGCCGATCTCTTGAACAAGCAGTCGATGCAATCCGATTGGCACTGGAAGTCTATGACCGTAAAGCGATGCCCACACATTGGGCGACTATACAAAACAGTCTAGGAGTGGCGCTCGCGGCCCTTGGAAGACGGAAGGCTAACCCGCAAAATCTGGGAGAAAGCATCGACGCCTACCGAGAAGCATTAAGAGAGGCTACCCGAGAGACCAACCCGCTCGCGTGGGCGATGACAACGAATAATCTCGGCAATGCGCAGCTTGAGCTGGGAGAGCTCGAAGGTGATATGACTTACATTGAGGACGCCGTTAGATCCTTCAAATCCGCCCTTGAGGAACGGACCCCCGAGCGTTCTCCAGTTGATTGGGCAAGGACGCAAAATAGTCTTGGCAATGCGTTCAGAGAATTGGGTAAGCGTGACGTGGGCGTCGCCAACCTTGAGAGGGCCGTCTCAACTTATCGACGGGCTTTTACCGAGTTAACTCAGGAGAATGAACCAATCGACTGGGCGATAACGCATTGCAATCTCGCAAGCGCCCTCAGGCTAATTGGCGAGCGACAAAAAAGTCGTTTGCACTTGCAACAGGCCCGGATGAGCATCGAGAGAGCTTTATCTGTGGCAAAGAGAGCCGACTTTGCAGACTTGTTGCAAGAGTCTGAGAAAGAAATGAAGCTCATCGAAGAAGTGTTTGCGAAGCTGCCTCTTTAGCTATTTTCTCTAGAGAACGAATAGGTTTATATATCGCAAGATGTGTATGGTAATACCCATACATCTTGGCAAGGAAGGCCCGCTGCGCGCCTTCCGTTGCATCCATCCCGGCCTTTGGCACTTCGCCGATCCTTGACCAAGCTACCGGTCAAGGGCGGGTCAGTGCCATCGGGGAGATTTCGCTCTCCCCAACCGAGCCTCGCGGCTCTCCCCCATCGACCAAAGGGCGTGCCTGCCCCTTGGAAGCCAGCCGCCTCCAGCGCGGCAAGGGAGCATTCTCCGCTCCCCTTGACCCCATTGAGCAGGACTTGGAGATTGCCCTCTCCACCTGCACCGAACCATGGCCTGGGCTGTCTACCCGGACCAAGCGCCTCCACCAATCTCAGACACACATTGCTATGCGGATATAACTGCGTGTTTCCGCTCTAGCGCTCTTCGTGCGTTTTCCTCGATCATCTGAGCGACTGGCCTAGCGGGCAGGTCGAGCAACTGGCTTAATGCCCGAACAGCATTAGCAACGTCGCTGGGCCCAACCACTACATCATCTCGCAGCAGAAACGGTCCATCAGTTTCAGTCAAGAGCGATGATGTAGGAGCGTTTCTAACGAGCCGTATTCCTGCATCAGTGCGAAGGTGCGCTTCATTCAGCGAGAACATGCACCCCATTGACGCTGCGCGGCTTATTTCAGCCTTACTGCCTGAAAACCAGTGAAGCACTATCTGGCACGTCTCGAAAACTCGCGATTTTTCGATTGCTGAGAGAACCTTCGAAGCTGTGCGCACACTGTGAACGCTGATGACTTTGCCACTCATTTCGTGGCATATATTGAGTGCGCGATCGAATGCCTTCTGTTGTTTGTCGAAGGAGCCATAATGTTCGCGGCTCGCATCTAATCCGATCTCGCCTATGAAGCGCGTGCGTTCAGCGAGCTGCTCGAACCGCTCGATTTCCCGGCGATCTCCACCGACCAGTTGTGGGTGAATGCCCAACCCGACATGAATGTCGGGTCGGCCATCCGCAATCTCGATATTTCTCTCAAAGGCACGCGGTGTCGTCGTGACGACCAAGGCGATAGCCTTGCGCGAGACGCAGTAATCAAATGCCTCTTCCATATCGGGGTAGAGATCAAGGTGGACATGGAAATCAACGGGTCGTGGCTCAGACATGGCGTGACACGGTATTCGCCAGCAAGTCGCCGACCTCTCTCATGCCGTGTCGATACATATCGACATACTCCGTCATGTCGGAAGGACTTAGCGGACCGGACTTCTTCACCAGATAGGGCGCAAGCTCAGGTCGGTCCCTGACGCGCTTTGCGGCAAGAATAAAGGAACGGATATGTTCTCCTGCCGCCGTCCGAGAATCAAAAGTGCGGGCAAGTGTAGGCACACCGTATGGCGTCTGATCGGTAATTCCAAGCCCCGCCTCTAGCGACGCGCGGCGGATCAGACATGGTACGCAAAAGCCGCAGTGCTGAGGTGGCATACTGGCCCACCTCGCCTTTGCGGGAGATGAGCATGACATTGACTCGTGAGCGATTTCGCGCAGGAACGCGATATCCTTGCACTCCGCGACCATCTGTCCTTTCGTTTTAAAGCGATAGGGATTGGCGAAGCCGATATCCAAGCCCAATCGGCTAGCAAGTTCTTCCATACATTCGATGAAGAACGGGTGCGCTGTCCGCGTGCTCAAGGACCCAAGCCGAAACGGTTCCATCGGCACATTGAGCGCTATGAGGCCATTCTCTGGGATCAGGACGGACTTGATGCTTGCGGCGTCGGCCACGAGACTCGCCATCGCATAGAACAGGAAACTACGAGCACGTTGATTACCGTCACTCCCAGCGCTGGAAAGGTCCTTCGACCTGAGCCCGATGGGCGCTCTTAGAATCTCGTAGCGATGTCCGGCGAAGTGAGCCTTAAGCTGCGTGGTCACGCGGCCTTGTGCGGCTGACGCTTGAGCGTCCCACGAATGGCTCACGAATAGCGGTTTCCGGCCATCCGTGAGGAGGTCGATGGCACCGATCAGACTGTCCAAGCCACCAGAGAAGAGAGAAACCGTATCAAACTCCTCAAGCGGAATTGATTCCGCTGCGTTCGCTAATGAAGCGTATTTCTTCGGCCTTGGTCGAAATACAAACTCCCAGAAATCTCCAGTGAGAAATTGGAGCATACGTGCCAGATGAGGGGACGCTGCGCTCCAGATATCGACATCGCTCACCGCGACAAACAGTCTAAATTGCCTAGTCCAGCCGTCCTCGGTCAGACGCTCCCGGTCATGGCTAGTGTCGGCTCCGAATACCGAGGCCGCGACGACAAGGAGGTCAATCGCGGCTTCGCTTGGCGCCATACCGAGTTCATCTAGCCGGTCGAGTAGCCCTTGTAGCCCGATCGCCATGCCACCTTCGGCGTCAACAAGATCGAGCCTTTTGGCGCTTTGTGCATCCAGCATGTCAGATGATTTGGGGCGATCTGAAGGGCCGAAATGGATCACATATTCTACGGCCATCACATATCCTCCAAGATCACTTCCAGGAGTGCGAATGCGTCTTCGTAAACCTCGGCAATCTTGTCCTGAATCTGTCTGTCCGTCAGTGTTTGTGCCGGATCGAATTGACTGCCAATGCTGTCTTCGACCGCGCCTTTGGTGTAGTCTGTGAGCACATCCTGAGCTTGCCGATAATCGGTATCGCTCGCGGAACCATGAAGACTCCCGTAGCCGATGTCGTTGACCACCTTCGTCACGATGCTCTGCGTGATCACCTCGATCAGGAAATCGCCCAACTGATCCACGGTAAGTGATTCGAAGTCCCCCAGATCCTGATCGGCAAAGATGACGAGGGCCTCTAACATCGCATCTCTGGCAATAGCTTCGTCAATCGTACCCCCATCGGGGCAGAGAATTTCAGCAAGTGCTCCCAGCACTTCAATCGCTGGCCGACCAGCGTGATCAGACAGGTTGAATTTTGCGAGCGCCTCGGCAGGGCCGCCCGTGGCAAACGCATTGGCAAAACTTGCGACCCCAGCGGCGGACCTCGATGAGCTACCCATCCGCCGCGCGGCCCCGCCGCTTCCGCCAGTACTCGCGACATATCCTCGCATCGCCCTTCCGAGAGCACGTTCGTCCTGAGAATTCGCGAACCGCGTGTAGTTTGATCGGACAGCTTGTAAGGTTGGCGTCGGCTGCATCGTCATTTGCTGCGGTTCAGCGTCGGCCTCGCTGCCATCAGCATCGCCATTCACCTCATCAGGTGATTGGTCATCAGCACCATCAGTCGCAGGCTCATCAAGCCAAGAAGGGATCAGTCCCGACTTCGGGCCTCGATACGAACTGGATGTACCCATAAGACTATCCCCCCTTGCCCTTGCCAGTCGCAACGGTCGCTGCCTGTCGAAGCATCTTGTTTTCTTCCTGCGATGCCCACGACTGTATAAGCTGCTCAAGCTGCCCTTTCGCGCTGCCGTGCGTGATCACGTCCTTCCAACCAGCCACAACCCACGGACCCAACTTGCTTGGGGGCAAGCTCGCTAGAAGCGCTATGGTTGGAGTCTGAAGAGATGGACTCACTTTACAAAGTTCTTTGATTCCTTCGACGCCGTCAGGCTTCGCCTTGAGATCGTCAACCGATTGGATATTCCGTGCGAGATTGTCGAAAATCTGTTCGGCTTCACCGGGTGTCAGCTTTGCGACCTCTTCCGCTGCCGCTTTGGCACCGAGCTGCGACCCACTCAGTTTCTTGATCAGCTCCTCTTTCGCGGCGAGGCTAGACCCGTCGTTGAAAAGCGCCTTCTTGTCTCTGGAGACGAACAAATACGGTCGGAGGTCCGTGTCGCCAAATTTGGGCGGAATCGCCGCCCAGCGCCGTACCCATTCATTCGAGGTCCAATCCGCGCCATCCTGATCCTTTGCGACCTTAAGATGCGCAATCGTGTCTGCGATCGGCGCCCCTTTCGCCTTGCCCTTGTCGCCCTTTACGTCTTCGCCCGGTGACTCCAATTGTTTCACCGTCGCAGATGTGCCGCCAACAGATGCCTCTCGCTCGATTTGCTCAAAAAGTCTGACCTCGAAACGCTCGGCCAGCATCAATTTGGCCAAGACTGGTCTCTTGATATCGTCCGCGATCCCCCGCTGTGTCGCAATCGCAAGACGCAAAGACATTGTGTTTAGGAAACGCTTTATCTGGCGAGGATTTCCGTGCGCGCCGTCGGTCAGTAGCGGGGCAATCTGGTCTGCGAGCTGCAGCGCATCCTCTATGGCGGGCGGCATCGACCCGAGCGCAGAGTTGATTCTCTCGCGGTTGAACCCATCGCCACCCCACGGACGCCGCAATACATCTCTTGTAAGCTCAATGAGCTTGAGGATATTCTCATCCTCATCACCCAGGGCCTGACTGGCCAGCATGAGCGTGATGTAGGTTCGCGTTTCCACCGATCCCAACGGGGGCAAGCGAAAAGGCACTTGGATCAGTTTTTCCAGATAATTCCGCGCATATGAGGCGGGACCAGTCGAGAGCGGCAGATCAGGAAAGTGCTTCTTGACAGCATATTCGATCATCGCCTCGTCGGCGGCCACGACGAACGCAGACCCGGGAACAAACAGAAAAAGTCTGATGGCCTCTAAAGTCTCGATGGCGGTTTCCGGCAGGCAGCGATCAAGATCGTCTACAACGACTACAAGTCTCTCGACTTTAGCTACTTCGAGGAGTTGGGAGAATTCCTCACGAAAAGCATGCACTTGATTAGGCACTGTCACCGCTTCGGCAGGATCAAAAATGCCTGTCGACGTCTCAATGAGAGCTTCGACGTCGGATGCCTCGATTGCACCTGAATTCCCAATCAGACCTTTGAGGCCAGCTATGAGATCCCCCGCTTGTCCAATATTTGGAATTCCTGTTGCGGCTGTGAAGGCGAAACCGCCCGCTTTTTTCGCGACTTTTAACCAGTTTACCCTCCTCAGCAATTCGGAGGCTTTGTCTTTAACGGCTTGAGATGTTTTTTTCTGCGCGACCAGCTCAGAGATGATCTTTTCGATCAATACAGTTTTTGTCTCTTCAAATCCTTGAAAGAGCCAACCGTTGAAATGAACACAAAGCGTGTCCTGATCATCATTGTAAACAGACTCGATCATCTTGAGGATACTCGATTTACCAGCACCCCAGTCGCCATGAACGCCGATAGTGATGGGCGATTTTCCAGCCTTCTCTATCGTCTGTATTACGGTTTTCGATATCGCCTCATAATAGAGGTAGTCGATATCCGTCTCATTATCGGGGATGATCATATCGCGGTCCAAGTGTCTTATGAGTAGATAATCTCATAATTTCAGAACATAAGTCCAATTCAATCTGTTCTAAGTGGCTTACCTGTGGAGAAAGTGTATCCGCCGCGCCCTTTCGGGCCGGGCTTTCGTGAACCGAGCCAGCGAGCTGTCTCGGCCATCCGGCTTCAATCCCTCGCGCGAGCTTAGGGGCCAGCCCCTCGGCGCACTTCACGAAAAATAGGCGGTCTCCCGAAGCTCGGCCCGATGGGCCTGCGCCCGCCGCCGATTTTTCCCTCCGTTTGCACACCCCGATCTCGCCGATGGGCAAGGTTGCATGAGCAACCCCTAACCCATTGGAGGGTAGAATATGAGCAAAGGAGAAATCCAAATCTACGTGGCCTGTCTGGCCGCTTACAATAACGGCATTTTGCACGGACGCTGGATTGATGCGCAGCAGGATGCGTGGGCAGTTTACGACGATATTCGCGCCATGCTGGATGCCTCGCCCATTGCCGATGCGGAAGAGTGGGCAATTCATGACTATGAGGGCTTCGAAGGTGTCGCCATTGCCGAATACGAGGGCATAGAGCGGGTGTCCGAGCTGGCGGCATTCATCGCCGAGCACGGCAAGCTTGGCGCAGAGCTGTTCAAACATTTCGACGATATTGAGGGGGCGCAAAGAGCGCTGGAGGATAGCTATCACGGCAGCTTTGAGAGCCTTGCCGACTATGTGCAGGAGCTGACCGAGGACTGCACCCCCATCCCTGACCATCTGCGCTTCTATATCGATTGGCAGGCGATGGCGCGTGATGCTGAACTATCCGGCGATGTGTTCACCATCCAGACCGCCTTCGATGAAGTGCATGTCTTTGCGGGGGTGTGAGATGGAGACGCAAACCCACCGCTTCACATGGCGAGAAATCGAGATCGAGGCGAGCTATACTCCCTTGAAATGGGACGTGATCGCCCATCTCGAAATCCGCAGCATCAATCCAGATCGCACGCCGCTGCCGATCACCGAGACGGGTTATCGCTCGCACTTCCACCAGCCCGGCACGATCGAGGCTCACGGTGGCGATGTGGTCGCGCAGGTCACGGCCTGGCTCGACGAGGAAGCCGAGAGCAAGGCATGGCAGAACTATGTCGAGGCAAGCCGCCAATATAGCCTGTTCTGAGCGGACCTATCCCCCCAAGCCCGTGGTTCCATGCTGCCAAGGTCCATCCAGTCGCAATCGCTGGAGACCCATCATGACGATGCTCAAATACACCTGCATCCCGCGAGAAGACATCGGCCCGTTCGGACCTTACGGCCCAGACTGGCCGACAATTTGTTTTCTCAGCTTCATGCTTGGCGTGCTGATCGGCGGGGTGCTGACGGTCTAACCCCCCAAGATCGCGAAACGCCGGGGCTATGCCTCTAACCAATCCGCGCACCGAACCGGAAGGCGGTAAGAAACGAAGGGACATTGCTATGAGCAATATGCAACTCGATGAATTCGAAGCTCGCGCGAAATACAAGCGCAAGCTGTCCGGTAGCGACATCGCAGGGATTGTCTTCCTGATCGTCATCGTCGCCGCCTTGCTCGGCTAAACATGGCCGAGCGCAACAAATCCACCTTTTCAGGGCGGCCTTCGGGTCGCCCTTTTTGTTTCGAGGAATACCATCGCATGTCTGACAACGAATATTATCGCCACGGTTCGGCTCGCTGGAGCACGGACGAGGAATTCGCAGCCGCCGGGCTGTTTACGGCCAACGGCATCCATGTCGGTTACAGCGGCAAGCGCCGCCTCGCATTGGAATCCGATTCCCCCGGCCTGATCTTCGGCGGTGCGGGGTCAGGAAAAGCCAGAGATTGGGGTATGGAAGCCATTATTCGGATGGCGCACCGCCCGCTATGGGTTCTCGATCCGCGCGGTGAGTTGCTCGCGACCACTTTACCCGCTTTCGCCAAGGCCCGTACCTTCGTCTACAGCTTCAATCCGTTCGGCCTGCACGGCCTTGCGAACCACTCACTAAACGCGCTCGATATTCTGCAAGCCGATGATGTTCGCCTACATGCCGACTGCGCCTTCATTTCCGCTTCGCTCATTCCCTTGTCTGGAAGTGCCAACGGACAGTATTTTGAGTTGCGAGCACGCCAGTGGGTCGATGCCCTCCTGAAATCGCGGGTCGAGCGCGACGGACATACCAGCTTCCCTGTACTCGCCCGCCAGCTCGCCATGATCGAAAGCGATCCGGTCGCTTGGGATTCCGAGCTGTCCGCGATGGACTCCTCCATTCATCCTGATGTCCGGGTTGCAGCCGGGGAAATCTGGCAGAAGCAGCAGAACGCGCCGCGTGAGTTCGGAGCGATCCTTGGGACGATCAAGGCGCATCTGCACTTCCTCAATGACCCGACCGTCATGGCAAGTCTGGACGGTGCGGACTTCTCGCTCCGCGATCTCACCAACGCTCAGCAGATCACAAGCTTTTTCGCTCTCGTGCCGATGGAATATATCGGGATTCTCTCCCCGCTGTTGCGTGTCCTCTTCACCGTCAGCCGCCTCTACAAGGGCCGCGCCCCGCAAGCGCCGCGTCTGACCATGATCGTCGACGAGGCTGGGCAGATGGGCCGCTTTGAATCCCTGCTACAGGCCTTCACGTTCGGTCGCGGCGAGGGAGTTCGCACCATCGCCCTGTTCCAGGATATCGGGCAAATTATTCGCAACTTCGATGCCGCGACACTTCAGTCGTTCATCGGATCGGCGCAACTACGCACCTTCTTCGGCGTGAGGGATTTTGAGACCGCACAACTCATCGGAAACATGCTCGGCAATGCCACCCTCGAATTTGATGACGAACGCCAGCAGGAGGCGGCAAGACGCTACCAGAACGAAGCCTTGCAGCGCTATCTCAATGGCGGCGATGAAGGGGCTGCCTTCGAATATGTGCATCATGGCCGGGCGGCGAATATGCGCTCCAAGATGCAGCGCCAGCTTATGACGCCGGATGAGATACTGGCGATCGATGAGGCTCGGCAGATCAGCTTTGTCTCAGGGCTTAACCTGCACCCGATCTTTGCCGAAAAGCACCCCTACTATCTGCAATGCGGCCTCAACGGCCTGTGGCTGCCCAACCCGTTTCATCCGCCGCACGACAAGGTGCGGCTGCGTCATCGTCTGGGTAGCAAATGGCACGACGTCATAACCGCTGCGGTCCCGTCGAAGCTAGCACACCTGCCGCAGTATGCGGGCAGGAAGATGCGCTATGTGGAGAGGTACGAACTGGCTTGAATTGGGCCGGATTTTGTCTGTCCGGTTTGACGCGCTAGGATGAGCGAAGCTGCCGTTCGTTTACCCTGATGTTTCAGGCAGCTTGCGCTCTCCATAGCCGCCGTTGGCGGGCTCAAATTGGTTCCTTGAAAGCGGCCGTCCGTTCATCGCTTCGAGTGCGGCGGACGTTTGTTATTGAGGCAGTATCAGTTAGCCGGATGGACGCGGGAGTAGCTGCTTTGGCTGTCACTGAGCTGCCTGCATCGCCGATCTTGTCTTAATGTCACTAGTCACACTCGAACGCACCTAAAAGTGACGACATCGAAGCGGTGACGATTGGCAGCGGATTTTCGGTCACTGCCAACCTCTGGTTTCCTTAAGCATCAAGAGTCCGGGATAGAGACATTTCTTAATCTCTTGCTGGATGCACCGCTTGAAGAGCGGTTTGAATGCAGCAGCCGCCGCCGCGATATTAGATGTGACGACGCCTAAGACGGCACTTCCCAACGCCGATCTGATCGCACAGACTTCCGCGATCTTAAGAGCCGACGCGATGACGTTCTTCGAAACTTTAAAATAAACGTAGAAGACCAATTTTGCCTCCCGCCACCGCAGCCGCGGAACCCAGATAGTGATTTTGGCACAGCCGACCTTAATGCGTTTTCGTTCCCATTCGATCTTGAATTCAATCCATCCCGCAAGCGTGAGCAAGCGGAATTTCTTTTTATGAGTGGGTTCGCAACTTGACGGAACGACATCCCTAAGAATGCGATCCATTGCCGAGTCAGCAGCGCTGCCATCATCCGCATTGGGCACTTCCTCGACATAGTGGGGATCGGCAGGCGGTTCCTTGTCATCAAAAATGATCTTGCGGCTAACGTATCGAAGTTCGTTGCCACGACCCCGTGACCAATCTGGTAAGCTCAGTCCGCTTCCGTCATCATTGTCATTTCCAGTGCCGATGTCGCTGTGAGGTGGTTCAGGAACGGGGTCTCCCTGCCCCGGATAAGGCAGCCCCAAAAGTCCGAAGAGTGCAACGCGCTGGTCGATCTTCTTTTCATTCGGAACTGCACGCTCTGGTCCATCGGGTGTGCTCCACCATTCATATTTTCGGAGCTTAACACGTGTACCTAGCTCAAAGTCATCGATACCCAAACCATTGCCGAGATTGCTCGCTGCATAGGCTCTTGGATCATTACCATGCTCCGCAGGATCGTAGTTCTTCAGCAGATCGCGTCCGTGCTGTTTCGCAACTTCGTTCAAACCATCGCGATAAAAGATCACGAACTCGGCAGAGATCACGATCTCATGACTTAAGGCGACGATTGCTTTGTGAGTGCCGACTGTAAGTCCGCCTTCGGAAAAATCCCAAAGCTCTTCCATCAAGAATACAATGTTCTCGGAATGCTCGGTTTGGTTCGTGTCGGGATCGAAAGCTCCACGCGGTTCGCTCGGATCGAGAGTGAAGCCTTCAGGCGCCATCGGTTCAACACTGTAAGTTTCGCGAGTTTCGTCGCCAAGGAATTTTTTTATCTCGATGTCATCGAACGAAAATCGAGCATTGAAGTCAACAGGCATTCTACTTCCCCCAATTACTGAATTTCGACCCCCAGTCGACTCTTGCATAACTGAACCCGATTTCAAAGCCAAACATTATCTCTAATGAGCAAACAAATGGTTGTCGTGCTGCCTTCAACCACTCGCTTCTGTCGGTGCTCTGTCTGAAGTTCAGTAGGTAATGAGTGGCAGGGATTGTGGCGCTAATCTGCCATCAATTATTTTATAGACAACTCGTTCTTTTTATGTTTTAATTCGTCCAAATTGCCGGATTTCCATCCGACGACCGTAAAGCCCCGCACCCACACGCGGGGCTTTTGCATGTCTATCCCCCCATTTTGGCCTGATAGACGACCTAGATTCACAATCAGATTTGAACCCTTAACCGCGCTGCCTCGTGCCGAGCGCGAACGGAAACTTGCGCCATGCACCTACCTTATGACGAATATCGCTCCGATTACGAAGGGCTCGGTTACAGCGAGGAAGGTGCGCTAAACCATCTCAACTACTTCGCCCGCTTTCTCGACTACTTTGTTCGCGCTGCTTGGGAAAAGGCTTCGCTCGAACAAACTTTGGGGATCGCCGGAGTTTCCGATTCAGTTCGAAGCAACCGTGTGGTAGAATGGAAGCAGAGCCTGCCCGATGCCTTCAATGCGCGATCCGGCGGCAGAAAGTCTTAAAACTATGGGAACATCGCACGCGCAAAGCGCCATCATATACTGTCGCGTCTCATCCAAGAAGCAGGTGAGCGACGGGAACGGCCTTGCATCACAAGAAGCGGCTTGCCGTGAGTATGCAGAGGCAAAGGGCTACACCGTCAAGGCGGTGATCTGCGACGACCTCACCGGCAAGTCTGACCAACGCGGTGGCCTTAAAGCGATGATCGCAGCTCTCCAGCAGAGCAAAGATACCACCATTGTCATCATAGACGATCTCAACCGCCTAGCACGCAGCGTAAGAACCCACCTCACTATCCGCGATGCGATCGCCGCAGCAGGCGGCAAACTGGAATCTCCCAAGCGTGTGTTTGCCGACGATCCCGAAGACGATATCCTTGAAGTTATCGAGGCGGCCTTCGCTGGCGAACATCGTCGCAAGAATGCCGAGCAGACCCGCGCCCGGATGAGGGCACGCTGCCTCAATGGTTATTGGTGTCTGCAACTCCCTCACGGCTACAAATATTATAAGGTCAAAGGCCAAGGGGCGCTGGTCGAGCGTGACGAGCCTGTCGCCTCCATCGTCCAGAACGCGCTTGAGTCCTTTGCGTGCGGGCATCTGCAAACGCAGGCCGATGTCGCACGCTTCCTGCAAAGCCAGCCAGACTTCCCGAAGCGCTCCACTGGCCGTGTTCCCGATCAGATGGCCAATAACATCCTTACCAATCCGCTCTATGCGGGATATGTCGAGGTGCCGAATTGGGATGTTTCATTGCGTCCCGGTCATCATCCGGCCCTGATCGACTTCGAGACCTTTCAGACGATACAGAAGCGCCTCAACGGCCCTACGAAGGGCATCGTGCGCAAGGACAACAGCGCCGACTTCCCGCTCAGAGGCTTCGTCGAGTGCGGGGATTGCGGCAAGCCGCTGACGAGCTGCTGGGCCAAGGGCAAGAAGCAGCGTCATGCTTATTACCACTGCTTCAATCGTGATTGCTCGATGTACGGCAAGTCAATCCGGCGCGACCAGATCGAAGGCGACTTCGCTGACCTGCTTCGTCAGATGCGCCCCTCGCAGAACCTATTCGTACTCTCACACAAGATCATGCGTTCGCTTTGGCAGCGCCGAGTCGATGCAGCCGATGAGCGTAAGGCCAGCCTGCGCGCCCAGCTGAGAGATTCGAAGCAGGAGATCGACAAGCTGGTCGAGCGCACGCTCGATACCGACAGCGATACGCTCCTCAGAGCTTACGAGAAGCGCATCCAAGAGACCGAGCGCAAACGGGCCGAACTGGAGGCTGCGCTGGCTAAATGCGGTAAACCCGCAGTGGACTTCGACACAGCATTTAGAACCGCGATGACCTTCCTCGCAAACCCGCACAAACTCTGGGATTCCGAGAGGCTTGAACACAAGAGAATGGTGCTCCAGCTCGCATTTTCGCGGCGGCCCCAATACGTGCGCAAAAGTGGATTTAGAACACCCTCAACCGCGCAGCCTTTTGCGCTTTTGAGCCAAATGGATGGCGGAGGGGAAAAACTGGCGCGCCCTGCAGGATTCGAACCTGCGGCCTCAGGATTAGAAGTCCCGTGCTCTATCCAACTGAGCTAAGGGCGCGTGTGCGATGCGCATAGCCATCTTTGCGGCGGTGCAAAACCGGCTTATGCGAGGATTGGCTTCGGGGGGTGTAACGATGTCGGACGAACCGGTGAAAACAGCGGACCAAGGCGCGCCCCCGCGCTTCAAGCATTACGATCGGATCATGGCGGCTTTCGTCACCATCCTGCTGCTGTCCAACCTGATCGGCGCGTCCAAGCCCAGCTACGTGATCCTGCCCGGCGGCATGGAATGGAGCTTCGGCGCCGGGGTGCTGTTCTTCCCGGTCAGCTACATCATCGGCGACGTGCTGACCGAGGTTTATGGCTATGCCCGCGCGCGCCGCGTGATCTGGACCGGGTTTGCCGCGCTGCTGTTCATGGCCTTCATGGCGTGGGCGGTGGTCTCGCTGCCCGCTGCCGACGGGTGGGACGGGCAGGAGGCTTACGAAAAGGTCTTCGGCAACACCTGGCGCATCGTCGCGGCCTCCATGATCGCCTTCTGGGCGGGCGAATTCGCCAATTCGTATGTTCTTGCCAAGATGAAGGTCTGGACGAAGGGCAAGGCGCTGTGGACGCGGACCATAGGCTCTACGGTGGTGGGCCAGGGGCTCGACAGCCTGATCTTCTATCCGCTCGCGTTCTATGGCCTCGCGGGATGGCCGCCCGAACTGCTATGGCAGGTCGTCATCTCGCAATGGCTGATCAAGACCGCCTGGGAAGCGATCCTGACCCCCTTCACCTATCTCGCGGTCAATTGGCTGAAGCGCGAGGAGGGTGTCGAAATCTTCGATACCGACACCGATTTCTCGCCCTTCGCGACCGGTGACCGCTAGCGCTTGATCTGCTGTTCCAGCAGCACAGCCGCTTCGCCCTTTTCGGGCAGCTTCTTCTCACCCTTCACCCGCATCTTCGGCTCGAGCCCGAGATGGGCGGCCAGTTGCGCAAGGTCGCGCTCGGTCGGCGGACCGTAGAGCGCGGCGTGGCTCTTCGCGAGGGTCAGCACCAGCGCGTCGTCCTCACGCGTCAGCCGCGTGGCGTCGAGCGAGCGTGCCGAGCCTGCCCCCAGCCGCCGGGCAAGTCGCAGCCCCAGCCCCCACGTAATCGCCTCGTCCAGCGCATCTTTCGAGGCCAGCCTTGGAAGCATCTCGGGAAGTTCCAGCTGATTGGAATTGGCGCAGATCGCGGCGGCCAGCATCGCGCGCCCTTCGGGCGAGATCGACAGCCAGCGCTTATGCAGCGCCCAGTCGACCCCTTGCGTGACCCGCAGGTTCGGCTCGGTCTGCATGGCCGCCATGCCAAGCATGATCGCCGCCAGCCGCAGCCGCTCCGCACCCGTGCGCAGCGAACTGACCGTGTCCACGGTCCACCCGGCCACGCGGGTTGCCTGCAGGGCCGAGGCACCGCGGCTTTCGGCGAAATCGACCACGCCTGCCAGCAGCGGGTCTTGCGATAGCTGATAGGGGTCGATCCGACCCATCATCAGCCCTTCGCGCAAGCCCCACGCTGAAATCACCACCCGCTGGGGTTCGTAATGCTTCAGCAGCACGTGCAGCAGCTGCCCGGCGTCGGGCAGGCTCTCCACGCGCGAAGAGGCAATCCGCGGGTTCGCCCTGATCGTCTCGATATCCGTCTTGGCGAGCGTCTTTACCAGATCGCCGGCATCGGCCCGGCTCATCGTGAAACCATGCGGATCGGTCAGCGGGAAGTCGGACCCGCCGCGGGCAAACGCGGCGAGCGCGCGCCAAGTGCCGCCGACCAGATACAGATCGCCCTCGCCGACCATCTCGGGGGTCTTCTTGCCGATCATCTTGCGCAGCTTGTCGCGCAGCTTGCCGCGGTCGCCGCCGCCCAGATTGGGCAGCCGCAGGGTGCCCGCAGGCAGGCTGCACCCCTCGCCCACCGTGCCGTCTTCCACCGGCACCAGTTCGAGGCTGCCACCGCCGATATCGGCAACGATGCCGCGCGCGATCGGAAATGCGCCGAGCACGCCCTGTGCGCTGTAGGTCGCCTCGTCCAGGCCACTCAGCAGCCGCGGTTCGAGGCCGAGCGACTTGACCTGCGCGAGGAATTCCTTGCCGTTCTTGGCGTCGCGCACCGCAGCAGTGGCCACGGTATCGACCCGCTTGACCTCCAGGTCGGCCAGCAGCAGCGCGAAACGCTCCAGCCCCGCGAGAGCCAGCTCGATCGATTCATCGGCGAGCATCCCGTTCGCGTCCAGATCGCGGCCCAGCCGGGCGGTAACCTTCTCGTTGAACAGGATGCTCGGCGCACGCGGCGGGCCGCCATAGATCACCAGACGGACCGTGTTGGACCCGATATCGATGATCGCGCCGAGCGGTTCGGAGCCGGAAATGGTCGACCTGCCGCGCTTGTCCTTGCGTGCCATCAGACAGCCCCCCGTCGCAGTGCCAGCGTCGGCACACCGCCCGCCTCCAGCGCGCCACCGCGCCCGGAAAGTGAGGGATTGGTCATGAAATAGCGGTGACAATTGAACGGCTTCTCGCCCGGATCGGCGCGCTCGTATGTCCCGTCGGGCTGGAGGAACCAGCTGCGCTCGTTATCCAGCAGATTGGCCAGCAACACCTGTTGCAGCACCTGATCGTGCACCGTGCTGTTCTCGATCGGGACCAGCTGTTCCACCCGCCGATCGAGGTTGCGTTCCATCATGTCCGCACTCGAAATATACACTTTGGTCTCCGCACCCGGAATCGCTGCGCCGTTCGCGAACGCATATATCCGGCTGTGTTCAAGAAAACGCCCGATAATCGATTTTACGCGGATATTCTCCGATAGGCCCGGCACGCCCGGGCGAAGATTGCAGATCCCGCGCACCACCAGCTGGATCTCCACGCTCGCCTCGCTCGCGGCATAAAGCCGCTCGATCATGTCATGATCGGTCAGCTGGTTCATCTTGAGCCAGATCCCGCTCGGCCTGCCCTGCCGCGCGGCCTCCACTTCGGCATCGATCCGCTCGTAGAGCGTTTCGCGCAGGTCGATCGGGCTGATCGCGAGCAGTTCGGTTCCGCGCGGTTCGACATAGCCGGTCACGAAATTGAACAGCTTGGCCGCATCGCGACCCAGCCGCGGATCGGCGGTGAAATAGCTGAGATCGGTATAGAATTTGGCGGTAACCGGGTGATAATTGCCGGTCCCGAAATGGCAATAGGTGCGAAAGCCTTCTTCCTCGCGACGGACCACCATCGCGACCTTTGCGTGGGTCTTCCAGTCGACGAAGCCGTAGATAACCTGTACGCCCGCGCGTTCCAGCTTGTTCGCCCAGTAGAGGTTCTGTTCCTCGTCGAAACGCGCCTTCAGCTCGACCACGGCGGTCACCGACTTGCCGTTCTCCGCCGCCTCCACCAACGCCTCGATTACCTCGGACTGGTTGCCCGCGCGGTAGAGCGACTGCTTGATCGCGACCACGTTGCGGTCGTTCGCCGCCTGCCGCACGAAATCGACCACCACGTCGAAGCTTTCGTAGGGGTGGTGGATGATGATGTCCTTTTCGCGGATCGCGGCGAAGCAATCGCCGTCATGCTCGCGAATCCGCTCCGGATAGCGCGGCGAATAAGCATCGAACTTCAGATCGGGCCGGTCTTCTTTCACGATGTCCGACAGGCCGGAAATGCCCAGCATGCCGTCGATCTTCACGAAAGTCGCGCCCGGCGTTGCCAGCCGATCGCGCAGCAGTGCCTCGGCTGTGGGATCGAACTCGGTCTCCAGTTCCAGCTGGATCACCTGCCCGCGCCGCCGCCGCTGGATCGCGCTGCGGAAGGTGCGGACCAGATCTTCGGCTTCTTCCTCGATCTCGATATCGCTGTCCCGCAGCACGCGGAAGACGCCGCTGCCGCACATCTCGAAGCCGGGGAACAAGTGCTCGGCAAAGCGGGTGATGAGATTCTCGATCCCGATATAGATCGCCTCTTCACCGGGCACGCGCAGGAAGCGTGGCAGTGCCGAGGGGATCAGCACCATCTCGACCAGCTCTTCCTCCTGGTTCGCCTTGATCTCCTCGCGGCGCACGGTGAACAGCACGCCCAGCCCCTCATTGGCGATGAAGGGAAAGGGATGCGCCGGGTCGAGCGCCTGTGGCGTGATCACCGGCATGATCTCGTCGAGGAAATGACGCCGCAGCCATTCATGCGCCTCGCGGTCGATCCGCCGGTCGTCGGCCATGTGGATGCCCGCCTCGGCGAGCATTTCCCGAAGGTCGCGCAGCGTTCTCTGCTGACGTTCGTTCAGCGCGGCGAGCCGTGTACGAATTTCGGAAAGCTGCTGCGCCGGGGTCAGTCCGTCGACCGAAGGCTTGTCGATCCCGCGCTGGACCTGCCCGACCAGCCCAGCCACGCGGATCATCATGAATTCGTCGAGATTGCTTCCGGAAATGGAAAGAAACCGCAGCCGTTCGAGCAGTGGATAATCGGGGTTGCGCGCTTCGGAGAGAACCCGGTCGTTAAATGCCAGCCAGCTCAGTTCGCGATTGAAGAAACGCGCACTGATATCGCGGTCGGGGCTGGCGCTTAGCGGGGTGTCCATTGGGCTTCGGCACTCGCTTCGATTGTGGCGGCTCACCGCGCTCGCGCGGCGGGGTGAGGCGCATGGGGGATTCGGGCGCGCATCTATCGGCTGGCGGCGCGACTGACCAGCCTGCGCGGCAGCTTCGTTGGCCTACCAGGCGTCCGATTTCAACAGATCGGCACTACGCGCGATCTGGGCGATGCCACGCTTGCCGTCCGCGCCGCGTCCGAGCTGGACCATCACATCGATGACACTGGCGGCGTAGGCGATGATGTCCCTGCGCGACAGGCCGATGCCAGTCTGCATGACCATCAGGGATAGCTGTTCCAGCGCGCCGTGCAGCGAATTGGCGTGCACGGTCGAGAAACTGCCCGGATGGCCGGTGTTGATCGCCCGCAGGAAGCTGACGCTTTCCTCGCCGCGCAGTTCGCCCAGCACGATCCGGTCGGGCCGTAGGCGCAGTGCTGCCTGGAGCAGTTCGTTGGCAGTCACCTTGGCCTCGCCGAGTTCGCCCTTCACCGCGACCAGCCCGACGCCGTTTTCGCCCGGCAGCTTCAACTCGGGCGTATCCTCGACCAGCACGACGCGCTGGTCCTTAGGGATTTCGCCGAGCATCGCGTTGAGGAAGGTGGTCTTGCCGGTGCTGGTCCCGCCCGAGATCAGGATCGTCTGGCGCTGCAGGATCGCCTCGCGCAGAAACGCGATCGGCTCTGCCTGCGGGTCGGGCATCGCGGCCTTTTCCTGCTGTTTGAGTGGGCCGGTGTCGTAGGCATCGAGCGGCAGGTCCAGACGCCGGTGGCGCCGTATCGCCATCACCCAGTGCTTGCGAGAGGCGGGCGGTCCGCAGAACTGGACGCGCGCGCCATCGGGCAGGGTCGCGCCGAGCAGCGGATGTTCGCGGTTGATCCCCTGATGACTGACCCGCGCGACCTGTTCGGCCAGCCGCTGGACCAGCATGTCGGTAATCGCGTCGGTCTCGATCCGCTGCATCCCGCCCGGGATCGCGGCATCCTCGATCCACACCTCGCCGGGACGGTTGACGATGATCTCGGTCACCGTGTCCCGGTCGAGCCACTGGCGGAATGGCGCGAGATAGGCGTCGAGGTAGACGCTCCCTCCCCCCGTCGCGCCCGGCACCTGCCGGTCGGCAGCGCCGCTCGCAGGGGTCAGAGGCTGGATATCGGCACTCATGATCGATCGTTCGCCCAGCGGTCAGACGCCGGAGAAATCGAGGTCGCGCGCGGTGAACACGCGGATCGGCTCGCCTTGGCGCACCCGCACCACGGGGCCGAGTTGGCTATCCTGCGACACGGCAGCGGCGG
>CEPH01085613.1_pt1 | contig 79728 bp, 71 predicted proteins | sample 530571 | NCBI WGS metagenome assembly CEPH01 (sample SAMEA2620413, study PRJEB7988) | marine metagenome | biome: marine biome (ENVO:00000447); feature: surface water layer (ENVO:00002042); material: "saline water (ENVO:00002010), including plankton (ENVO:xxxxxxxx)" | depth 5 m | reverse complement strand
CACTTCCTAATTTTGAAACAAAAACTCAAAATGGAACAATCAATTAAGCAGAACACAGAGGCAAGGTTATCTGTAAATGCAAACATTGTAAAACAGACTTTTCCCGTAACCGGTATGACCTGTGCCGCCTGTGCGGTGAGTGTGGAGTCTATGCTGGCAAACACACCGGGAGTTATGAAGGCTGGGGTAAACTTTGCTACCCAAACTGCCTGGGCCGAATTCAACCCTGAGCAGGCAACTGTAGAAAATTTAAGGAGTTCTGTCCAGGAAATTGGCTACGACCTTATTGTAGATACAGAAGATGCTTCTCAGGCACAGGCCGATGAGCAAATGAGGCATTACAAAAAAATAAAGAGTCGGTTCATCTGGTCTGCACTGCTAACGGCTCCTGTTTTTGTTATCGGAATGTTTTTCATGGAATGGGAGCCGGGTAAATGGATTTCTATGCCTTTATCAGCCATTGTGCTGTTTTATATTGGCCGAAGTTTCTTTAGCACGGCATGGAAACAGGCCAAGCACGGCATGGCCAATATGGATACGCTTGTGGCTCTTAGCACATCAATAGCCTTTATATTTAGTGTATTCAATACTTTTTTTCCCGATTTCTGGCATCAACGGGGCATACACGCCCATGTATACTATGAAGCAGCAGTGGTCATCATCACCTTTATTTCTTTAGGCAAACTGCTGGAAGAAAAGGCCAAATCAAATACATCTTCAGCCATAAAGAAACTAATGGGGCTACAGCCTAAAACCGTCAAAGCCATTGTTGAAGGAGAGGAGGTAGAAATACCCATATCGGCTGTTAAAGAGGGATTTATATTGATGGTTAAACCCGGTGAGAAAATTCCGGTAGATGGTGTGGTCTCTTCCGGTCAATCCTACGTGGATGAGAGCATGATTACAGGGGAATCTGTTCCTGTGAGCAAATCGGTTGATGCTGAAGTGTTTGCCGGCACCGTAAACCAGAAAGGTAGCTTTCAGATGGTGGCCAAAAAGGTGGGCGGAGACACCGTGCTGGCAGGAATCATCAGAATGGTTCAGGAAGCCCAGGGGAGCAAAGCGCCCGTTCAAAAGCTGGTGGATAAAATTGCTGGCATTTTTGTGCCTATTGTGATTGCCATTTCGATAATCACTTTTGTGGTGTGGATGGTTTTAGGAGGCGACAATGCCTTTACCTATGCTTTGCTGTCGTCTGTGTCGGTGTTGGTTATTGCCTGCCCTTGTGCCCTTGGGCTAGCAACTCCAACGGCCATAATGGTTGGTGTGGGCAAAGGCGCTGAAAACAATATTTTAATTAAGGATGCTGAAAGCCTTGAACTGGGGCACAAAGTAAATGCCGTGATCTTAGATAAGACAGGCACCATTACGGAAGGCAGACCCGAGGTTAATGGCTTAAAATGGCAACAGGAAAACTTCGCGCTGGCATATCAGGAGATTCTGTTGAGTTTGGAAATGCAAAGCGAGCACCCTTTGGCCGAAGCCGTAGTGGGCAAGTTGAAAGGACAAGGAGTTAAGAGTACTTCCATCGATTATTTTGAAAGTCTTACCGGCCGTGGAGTAAAAGGTGTTCATGAAGGCAAGAGCTACTTTATAGGCAATAAGAGACTCTTAGAGGAAAATAGAATTGAATTGGCTCCGGAGCTTTCCCGTCAGGCCGAAGAATGGCAGAAGACCGCCAACACGGTAGTGTATTTTGCCAATACGGATAGAGTATTGGCAATCATTTCTATAGCCGATAAAATTAAAGCCACCTCCAAAGAGGCTATTTCTACGCTTCAAAAAATGGGCATTGAGGTGTATATGCTCACAGGAGACAACCTGCAAACGGCAACCGCAGTGGCTAAAGAAGTGGGGCTGTCGCAGTTCAAAGCAGAAGTGCTGCCATCCGACAAAGCCGCATTTACCCAAAAACTGCAAGAGGAAGGTAAAATTGTGGCGATGGTGGGCGATGGCATTAATGACTCTCACGCACTGGCTCAGGCCGATGTGAGCATAGCCATGGGAAAAGGATCTGACATAGCGATGGACGTTGCAAAGATGACATTAATAACTTCCGACCTCAACTCTATACCTAAGGCCATAAGGTTATCGCGAAGTACTGTTTCAGGAATCCGTCAAAACCTCTTTTGGGCATTTATATATAACCTGATTGGTATTCCTTTGGCAGCCGGGGTGCTTTTTCCGGTCAACGGATTTTTACTGGACCCTATGATTGCCGGAGCCGCAATGGCCTTTAGTTCTGTCTCGGTTGTAGCCAACAGCCTGCGTCTTAAGCGTGCCAAAATATAGCCGGAGTTAATTTTCATGAACAAGCAAATTAAAGTGCGGAGGGTGATCAGAGAGACACCCGATGCCATAACTGTGGTGCTTGAGCCAGACCCCTGGATAGACCACTATAAACCCGGGCAGTTCATTAATGTGTCTGCTCAGGTACTTGGCGAAGTAATAAGCAGGTCTTATTCCTTCTCCTCAACTCCGGGAGTCGATGACTTTCCGGCCATTACCATAAAGAGAGTGGCTAATGGTCGCCTTTCTACCCAATTGGTAGAAAACCTCAAGCCTGAAATGCTTCTGGAGACGAGTCAACCTATGGGGCGCTTTGCTTTAAAAGAAGATGAGGAGCACTCTGGTGACTTGCTTTTTATTGCCGGGGGAAGCGGTATTACCCCTCTTTTCTCCATGATTAAGTCGGTCTTGAAAACTAAACCAGAGAAGTCAATCAAGCTGATTTATGCCAATAAGAACGAGCAGTCAATCATATTTCTGGATCAGCTTCAACGGCTGGCCAAAGAGTCATCCGGTCAGTTTGAGGTTATTCATTTACTCGAAACACTTGCTTCAGAAAACCTTTTGGGAGCAAAGAAAGGGCAAGTTAATGCAGAGGTTTTAGTAGAGGCGCTAGGTGATGTCTCATCTTTTTCGGCAGTATACCTATGCGGTCCGCAGGGAATGATGGAGAGTGCTTGTTTAAGCCTGAACGACTTGGGAGTTGATCCGTCCTGGATTTATCAAGAGTCTTTTAGTGCTTTTAACACCACCACGGCACCTATCAATGAGGGAGTCGCCAGGGTTACCATAATCAAAGAAAACGGCAGTGAGCAAATCACTATACCCAAAAATCAATTGGTGCTCAATGCGATACTCAATGCGGGAATTGAGCTTCCATACTCATGCAAGGAGGCCATGTGCGGAACCTGCAGGGTCAAATTGGTTTCTGGCAAGCTAGTGATGAACGAGAACTATGCCTTAACCGATGAAATGTTAAACAGTGGGTTTGTGCTTACATGCTCAGGTCTTGCCGTGACAGACGAACTCACCATTTCCTATCTCTAATTCTGAAATACTAGTCGGCAATCATGTAAGCTGCTGGCGCTCACTTTAAAATAATTTTACACAAAAGTTAAAAACTCAAATAATGGAAACTCTAAAATTCAATTCAACAATCAAATGTACAGGATGCTTGGCCAAAGTAACCCCATTTTTAGATGAGGTAGCCGGAGCAGACAATTGGGAGGTTGATTTAAAAACCCCCAATAAAGTACTAACAGTTAAGGCCAATGGTTTAACTGCAGATCAAATTACCAAGGCTGTTAAAGATGCTGGTTATGCTGCAGAGCAATTAAAAACTAATGCATGAAAACCTTGGCAATAATGCTATTGGCTGCCCTGAGTTGGGGCAGCCTTTTAGCACAAACCACAAGTGAGGTCTTTGGGCAGTATGTGGGCTTAAAGAACTCTTTGGTAGATGGTGATGCAAAAAAATCGTCTGTCTCAGCTTCCGCGCTTTTGAGGTCTTTTGAGACAATGACCGTAGTGGACGACCAAAAAAACAGGGTTTCCACCATCATGGTGTCGTTGGGTAAGATTAAGGAAGAAAAAAAACTGGAAGCACAAAGAGCAGAGTTTGCAAAGCTCTCTGAAAGCTTTTGGCAGTATCTGCAGGGAGACCAGTTCTTTAAGGAAGCTCATTACTACATCTATTGTCCTATGAAGAAGTGGTACTGGGTCAGTGAGTCTAGCACGATAAGAAATCCATTTTACGGCAAACAAATGCTGTCTTGCGGAAAAGTGGAATTAACCGGAAATAATTGAAAAGAAGATGAAACGATTCTTTCTCATTATTCTAGGCATTATAACGGCCTATTGTGCGCTGGCCCAAAGAGTGGTAAAGTATGACCTTGTGGTAAGCGATACACTGGTTAATTATACAGGCAAGGCGCGCAAGGCCATTGCAATAAACGGTCAGCTGCCGGCACCAACACTGTATTTTACGGAAGGAGATACGGCTGAAATCCATGTTTACAACAAAATGCACCACGAAACATCAATTCATTGGCATGGGCTTATTCTTCCCAACGAACAAGATGGAGTGCCCTATCTTACCACCACGCCCATCAAACCAATGGGTAAGCACGTCTTCCGTTTTCCAATCGTACAATCAGGTACCTATTGGTATCATTCCCATACTATGCTCCAGGAGCAGGTAGGAATGTACGGGGCATTTATCATTCATAAAAGAGGTGAAGCTGTAGCCTCGGAATACACCATGTTGCTATCTGACTGGACGGATGAAAATCCCATTCAGGTGGAGCGATCATTGCATCAGGCAACTGATTGGTATGGAATAAAAAAAGGGGCAGTTCAAAGCTATTCAGAGGCCATTGCAGCTGGCAAAGCCGGCACTAAGCTGATGAATGAAACCAAGAGAATGCTGGCAATGGATGTGAGCGATGTCTACTACGACAAGCTTTTGGTAAACGGAAGGCCATGGGACGAAGCGGAGTTTAACCCGGGAGATACCGTCAGGCTTAGGATAATCAATGGCAGTTCATCGACATATTTTTGGATAGATTATTCGGGAGGCCAATTGATTGTGGTTGCCAGCGATGGAGCAGATGTTGAACCGGTTCTGGCAGACAGGCTGATAGTGGCGGTTTCAGAAACCTATGATGTGAAAGTAGTTGTTCCTGCCGAGGGGAAGTTTGAAGTAAAAGCCACTTCTGAAGATCGAACAAATAGCACTTCACTTTGGCTGGGCAAGGGCGAAAGAATAAAAGGAGACGAGTTGCCAAGGCTTCGCTACTTTGAGGGGATGTCTATGATGAATTCCATGATGACTATGGGGGGTAAAATGAACGATATGGGAATGGACATGAGCCTTCAGCAAATGGACATGAATAGCGTCATGTATCCGGAGGTAATGGATGCCACCGAACCATTGGTAACCCTGAATTACGCCATGTTAAAGTCGCCAGTGGAAACAACGCTTCCAAAAGGAACCACCAGAGAGCTAAGGTTTGAGCTTACGGGCAATATGAACAGGTATGTATGGACTATCGATAATAAGACAGTTTCGGAAGCTGATAAAATCTTGATTCGAAAGGGGGAGAACCTAAGAATTGTGATTTACAATAACTCCATGATGAGACACCCCATGCACCTTCACGGACACTTTTTCAGGCTACTGAACGGCCAGGGTGAATACTCTCCTCTCAAAACGGTTTTAGACGTGATGCCAATGGAAACCGATACCATTGAGTTTCATGCCTCAGAAGAATATGGTGACTGGTATTTTCATTGTCATATCCTCTATCATATGATGTCCGGTATGGGCAGAATCTTTACCTATGATACTCCAAATCCCAACCCTCAATTTACCAACCCACGCAAAGCCTTAAGGAAAGTGTATAAAGACGATCGCAGGTTTTATCTGGGTGGAGAAATTGGCTTGGAAACCAACGGTAGCGATGGTGAAGTGTCCTTTTCAAATACACGCTGGAGTTTCTCTGGCGAGTGGAGGCTTGGGATCAACAATGAAAAAGGCTACGAGTCAGAAGTGCATTTTGGCCGATATGTAGGCAGTGCTCAGTTTGTAATGCCATACATAGGGTGGGACGGAAGGAGTAGAGATGTTCATGAAACTGACCGAAACTTATTTGGTCAGGAGAATACAAAGAATGAGAGAAGTGTGCTTTGTGTAGGAGTTCTATATACCCTTCCCTGGTTCATAGAGTCAGACGTAAGGATAGACCATACAGGGAAGTTAAGAGTACAGTTTTTAAGAGATGATTTGCCCCTAACCCCCAGAGTAAGGTTGTGGGGTATGTGGAATACCGATTTGGAGTATGCTGTTGGAGCCTCTTACATACTGTCAAAATACTTGTCTCTTTCAACCCACTATGATAGCGACATGAAGTTTGGAGCCGGTATAAAGATCAACTACTAGTTTAGCATCAGGCAGAGCGCAACTCTGCCTGATGAATATAAACCTCACTTTCTCAGACCAGAAGAAGGGTAGAATATACAGGGAAGAGCCATAACGATTTTTGAGTGTATTCTTTAGATTATCCTTACTTTCGTGATTGTTTTTTAGGTTAAACTCAGATAATGAAAATACTTATAGCACTACTAATGACAACACTGGCCATCTCGGTCAATGCTCAGCAGAGCACCTCTACGGCAGCCGCCAATGTACATGTAGTCGATTCAGTATTTACTATAGAAGGTCTTGAGAGAGAACGGCAGGTGCGCATTTACCTTCCACCCGATTATGAAACTACCAACGACCGCTATCCAGTGCTTTACATGCACGATGGTCAGAATCTTTTCGATGACACCACCTCATTTGTAGGAGAGTGGGGAGTAGACGAAATTTTAAATGAGCTCTATACCGAAAAAAGGATGCGCTTTATTGTGGTGGGTATAGACAATGGTCAGGCCAACAGAATTCATGAATTAACCGCCTGGGATCACCCCAAATATGGCAAGGCCGAAGGGAAACCTTACATGGATTTTATAGTGCATACTGTGAAGCCCTACATAGACCAGACCTATCGAACCATAAACAATCCGCAAAACACGGCCATTATTGGCAGCTCACTTGGAGGGCTCATTTCTCACTATGCCATTTTTGAGTACCCTCAGGTGTTTGGTAAAGCCGGTATCTTGTCGCCAAGTTATTGGTGGGGCGAAGGCCCCTTTATTCAGGTGGAGTCTGGTGAACTGTGGGGCGGAGCCAGGCTGTATTTGCTCATGGGAGGTAAAGAAGGATCTCAAATGGTCGATAGCTTTCAGCGAATGCTGAGGCTTCTTGATGAAAAAGGCTATTCGCGCCAGCTTAAGAGTAAACTGGTGCCTGAAGGGGAGCACAACGAGCAGTTCTGGAGAAGAGAGTTCAAAGAGGTTGTTCTTTGGCTTTTTGGTGGCCCTTTGTAAAGGCTATTGGCCTATCTTTGCCGCCACTTAGACTATAAAAGCATTACGAACTAAATGCCCGGCAAAGCCGTTCACTTATTTCAATTTTTAATCATCAATGACACTCATACGGATAGTATCTCTGTTTCCCGCCCGTTGGATTTACTTTTGGTTTAGACTAGCCGCTCATTTCGCCTATTATATTTCCAGGTATCGAGGCGAGGTTATCCGCACCAACATCAGCAACTCTTTTCCGGAATACAGCAGAGAGCAGGTAGAAGCTACGGCCAAAGCCTTTTACTATCAGTTTATGGAGGTGTTTGCAGAATCAATCATTGCCTACCGCTTTTCAAAGGCCGACTGGGAAAAGCACTTTCACATTACAAACCCTCATGAGTTAAAAAGTTTGCTCGATGCCGGCCAGCCAATTATTCTTCTTTCCGGCCATACCTGCAACTGGGAGTGGCCTGCACATGCCATTGTCAGTCAGCTGAACGTACCCATGGAGTTTCTCTACAAACCCATTCAGAACGAGCGCTATGAGCGTATTATGTTTCAGTTGCGAACACGCCACGGAGGCCAACCCATTCCTAAAGACTCAGCTATCAGAGAGATTCTGAAACGAAAAAATGAAGCCCGTGTCATTGGTATTATTGGTGATCAGATACCCAGTAAAAGCACTGAAAAAAAATGGGTCAATTTCCTCAACCAGGAATCGGCCTTTTATGTTGGGGCCGAAAAAATTGCCAGAGCCGTTGGGTATCCGGTGTTTTTTGCGGAAACACACAGGGTGAAGCGAGGGTACTATTCTCTTACCTTCCGAATGATAGCCAAACCTCCCTATGGTGACGATCCTAAAATTATCGAAACATATACCCGGATGTTGGAAGCAAGCATAAGACGCCATCCGGCCGACTATCTGTGGTCGCATAGACGTTGGAAGTATAGTAGAGAACAAGCTAAGGCATCGTAGTCTCAACCGTAGCTATTTATTCATCGCGCAGTACTTCAGAAGGGTTCTGCCTGGCCGCATTAAGTGAGTGTACGCCAATGGTCAACCATGCGATGACTATGGATACGCCCCCCACCAGAACAAACACCCATACTTCAATTGACGTTTGGTAGGCAAAGTTAGACAGCCAGTTCTTTGTGAAAAAATAGGCCAATGGGCTGGCTATAACAATAGAAAGAACGATCAGGATGGAGAACTCTTTGGTAAAAGAGGCTATGATTTGTCTGGCAGTGGCTCCCAGTACTTTTCTAATGCCTAGTTCCTTTTTTCTTTGTTCAGCAGCAAAAGCCGAGAGCCCAAATAGACCCAGGCAAGCAATGGTTAAGGCCATTGCGGTAAAAATGTTCAAAACCTGCCCCATTCTCTGCTCTGTTCTAAAGTTTGCCTCAAACATCTGATCCATAAATGAGTATTCGAACGGAATGGCAGCGTCTACTTCCTTCACACTTGCTTCAATGTTCTTAAGGCTACTTTCCAGTGATGCTTTACTGGCTATCGCCCCACCGTTCAACCTAATGGAAAGGTAGTTGTTGCTGTGTTTCCACATGATATCATTTTCCTGATGAATGAGGAGCAATGGGCCTATTTCATAGCGTACACTGTTGTGGTTAAAGTTTTCGACTATACCAATTACCTCAAAGAGCGCCTCATTGCTGTTGGGAAAAGTAATGTATTGGCCTACCGGAGAGTTTTCAGGATTGACGGGATATTCCCACCCCAGAACTTTAACGGCCTCTTCATTCAATATTACTTTGTATTGGTCTGTGCCTCTGGTCTTATCGAAATTTCTGCCTTCCAGAAAATTTAAGCCCAGTAGATCGATATACTCTTCATTACATCTTATTCTGTTGAGTGTTACCGACTCGGTATCCGGGCCATATGCTTTGTACTTGTCTTCGTTCCAAACATTAGGCGGAATAAGGTCAGAAATTCCCACCTGTTCAAAAGCAGGATTGGTAGCAAGCATGGCTTGCAGCGTTTGCTGCTGCTCGTTGGTTAGCATTTCCATATTATGGACTTGCAATATGTTTTCGGTATTGAACCCCAAGTTCATATTCAAAACAAAGTTGAGCTGTTTCTGAACAAAGAAGGTGGCTATAATTAGCGCTACGGAAATAGTGAACTGAACCACTACAAGAGTGTTTCTCAGCATGCTTCCTTTAAAGCCGGAGCTTAATTTTCCTTTGAGTACTTTAATGGGGCTGAAGGAAGAAAGATAAAAGGCCGGATAACTTCCGGCAGCTATGCCCAGTAGTACCACAAAAGCAGCAATTAACCCGATGGCCGCAGGGTTGGTGGCGTATCGATAAAGGCTCAATTCTGTGTTGGCTATCAGGTTGAAAGCATCCAGAGATATTTCGGTAACAACCAGGGCTATTACGGTACTAACCGTAACATAGAGAATTGATTCGAAGATGAACTGCTGAACGAGGGCCCTTTTTTCCGATCCCAATACCTTTCTAATGCCCACTTCCTTAGCTCGGTTTGCCGATTTGGCAGTGGAGAGGTTCATAAAATTAATACTGCAAAGGAGTAAGATAAGGCCACCTACCGCAGAAAAAATCTGGATGTAAAGTATGTTTCCACTGGGGCCAATACGGTTGCCAGATGGCGGGGAGTACAAATAAACCTCACTTAATGGCTGAAGCTCGAGTGTCCAGGTTCTGTCTTTGATGTATTCTACGTAGCTCTGCCCAAAGATATTCTGTATCTCTTGTTCTGCCCATTTTGGAGGAATAGATTGAATCTTGGCTTCCAGTTTATCGATATCTACCCCCTCTGCTACTAGTCCGTAAGTGACAAAGGTGGTCCAAATCCATTGGTGCTGTCTTTGCTCTATATCATCGAAAGAGGCCATGGAAAGTAGCATGTTGAACTGAATATGCGAGTTGGTAGGAATGTCTTCTAATACAGCAGCTACCCTGAAAGCAAAGCTGTCTGTGCCCTGATTTACCAAAAGCGTTTTGCCAATGGCTTCCTCTGTGCCGAAATATTTAGTGGCTGTTTCTTGAGTGATCACCACGTTGCCGGGAACCTCCAAAGCTGTTTCTAAACTTCCCGTCTTGGCTTTAAAGTCGAATATTTCAAAGAAATTCTGTTCGGCCACAAAAGCTCTGCTTTCTGTGAATGAGATGGGATTGCCACCTTCGGGCAGATAGCTAACAGCCATTTCGCCCGGGGTATGCACCCGGGTTACCTCTTTAAATTCGGGAACATCAGCCCTTAGAGCTATGGCTAAGTTAGGACCAGTAGAAGCAAATGGTTCATTCCAATCGCCCCAGATCATGGGCTGGTTCACCCTATAAATTCTGTTTCCTTTGCTATGGAAATTGTCATAGCTATACTGGTTCATGACATATAGCGCAATAATTACTGTGGCGGTAATGCCTATGGTTAGGCCAAGTATATTGAGAATAGCGAATTGCTTGTGGCGAATGGCATTGCGCCAGGCTAGCATGAACATGTTGCGAAGCATGGAATCAAGTTAAAAGTTCACCGACCATTAGCCAAGGAGTATGCCATTTAACCTGTTTCGTCACCCTGAATTTATTTTAAGACTTTAATTGACTGTTAATCAATTGGTTATGCTTTTTAAGTAAGTTCTGAATGAGGTTTTAATTCAAGAGTTATTACATCTATTGAACCCGTGTATTGTTCTTTCAGGGACGTTGGTGTTCGCTGGCGGTCGGTTGTTAATCCTTAATATACTTAGCAAGCGTCTTCTCCAGTCTATCACCCCCAGACCCATACCACGACTCCAGAATTTCGCCATCCGGAGAAATTAAATAGTGCAAAGGCCATCCTTCTACATTATAGAGTTCAAAGATTTCCAACTTGTTCTCTGCCTTCCATAAAACAGGCCAAGGTAGTTTAATGCCTCTTTGTTCTGCCAGCTTGTTCCAGCCTTCAATGGCATTGTCCTGATTGTAGGTGATCACTTGCAAATTATCATACTTGGAGGTTTGCACTTGCATATCGGGATAGCCTGCCCAGCAGGGACCGCAGCCGGTGGAAGCGAAGTCGAGAAGTAAGTATTTACCTCTGTATTGCTTGGTAGAGTAGGTTTTTCCGTGCTGATCTTGTGCTTCAAAGTCTATGATTTGGCCGCCAACTTCTGCTTTTTTCAACCCGGCAGTGTTTATAAATGCGCTCAAGTCGGCCAACAGGTCTTTGTGCTTCTCAGGAGCTGAATTATAAACCTGTTTCAATTCTTCCAGACTGAGTTTTTCAAATCTGAACCTTTGGTTGAATATGTCTAAGGCTACCGGGTTTTCAATATTGGCCAAAGTATTGGTGAGAAAGTCTTTTTCATTTTTAGCATGGGCAATAGAAGAGTAGATGGCATGTGAATTGGAACCAGGTACCTCCAATGACGATGGGAATCCCTTTTTCTTTACAATAACTTCAGTAGCTCCATGCTCTACATAAAACCCTGAATATTTACTTTCAGGATTAATAACCATACCATAAACCGGCTTAGATAGGTCTATTTCACCGGAATAGATGAGCTCACCATTAGGGTTTACTTCAAGCATTTTTCCGTTGATGATGAGTCGGAGTTGATGATTCTCTCCAAACCCTTCCTGCTTTACAGTGATTTTAGCACTTTGGGAAAAGGCTACGCAGGAGATAAAGAAGAGTAGAATTGAAATTGACCTTTTCATGACCACGTGTTTAAGTTTATGATGAACGCTTCTTGAATTTAGTTCTAATTGTAGAAAACAAAAATGCCACACCTGACTAGGTGTGGCATTGAGTTGAATTATATGGCTCTGTTACTTACCCAGTAACTCTGTGCTTCTTTTAATAAAATCGGTTAAGGCTTTGCCTTCTAGTAGACCTTGAGACAACATGGCTAAGTCAACCGCTTGCTTGGCAAGACCTTCCTTAGTTTCATCGGCCACCGATTTTAAAATTTTATCGGCCAGTTTATGGTTGCCGTTCACTGTGACATCGTAGGTGTCGGGCATGCTGCCAAACATATTGAACCCTCCGCCTCCCGTGGCTTGCATTTCCTTCATTCTGCGCATAAACTCAGACATGGTAATGGTTACCGGAGCATCGTCTGGCGAAAGTGCTTCTACTTCTACTTTAAAGTTGTCTTTGCCAATGGCTTTGGTAAAGACTCCTTTTAGACTTTCCTTTTGCTCATCGGTAAGTACCAGTTCGCGCTTTTCGTCTTTGTCGATGAGCTTGTTCAGGTTGTCTGCATCTACCCGTTTAATCTGTGTCTTGTCCAGCTTCATTTCCATATGGTTAATGAAGTGGCTGTCAATTGGCGTGTCGAATACCAAAACATCATAGCCTTTGTCTCGTGCGGCCGCTATAAATGCATCTTGCTTAGCCGGATTGTTGGAGTAAAGCCACACCTTATTCTTGTCTTTGTCGGTTTGGTTGGCCTCTATGTGTTTTTCATACTCCTTTAGGGTGAAATACTTGCCTTCCGTGTTTTTCACAAGAGCAAAGTCGTTGGCCTTGTCATAGAATTTTTCTTCCGAAATCATTCCATACTTAACAAACAGGCCAATGTCGTCCCACTTTTTCTCATACGATTCTCTTTCTTTCTTAAAGAGCTCACCCAGTTTGTCGGCCACCTTTTTGGTAATGTAGGTGTTGATTTTCTTCACGTTGCCGTCAGATTGCAGGTAGCTTCTTGAAACGTTGAGCGGAATGTCAGGAGAATCTATGATTCCGTGCAAGAGCATAAGAAACTCAGGAACCACATCTTTCACCTCATCGGTAATGAAGACCTGACGAGAGTAGAGCTGTATTTTGTTTTTCTGTAGCTCGAAATCGTTTTTAATTTTTGGGAAATAAAGTATTCCGGTGAGCTCAAAGGGGTAGTCTACATTGAGGTGAATCCAGAACAACGGATCTTCCGAGAATGGATAGAGCTCTTTGTAGAACTTAAGGTAGTCATCATCGGTGAGGTCTGAGGGAGACTTGGTCCAAATGGGCTCGGTGTTGTTAATGATGTTGTCTTTTTTAACGGTCTTCCACTTTTTCTTACCGTCTTTGTCTTCACCATCCTCAATCGAGTCTTCTTTTTCACCGAACTTCACCTCAACCGGCAAGAACTTGGCATACTTGTCGAGTATTTGCTGAATTCTGTGGTCTTCTAAAAACTCTTCGGAGTCCTTATTCACGTGCAGTGTAACGGTGGTTCCTCTTTCTTTTCGCTTTCCTTCTTTAATTTCAAACTCAGTGCTACCATCGCAAATCCACTTAGCAGGAGCCGCTCCATCCTGATAACTCAAGGTATCAATCTCCACCTTATCGGCAACCATAAAGGCCGAGTAAAAACCCAAACCAAACTTACCAATGATCTCTTTGGCATCCCCGGCATCTTTAAATTTTTCAACAAACTCGGTAGCTCCTGAAAATGCGATTTGGTTAATGTATTTCTTGATTTCTTCGGCTGTCATACCAATACCACTATCGCTAATGGTAATGGTCTTTTTCTTTTTGTTCACAGCTACTTCCACCCGGGTTTGTCCCAGCTCTCCCTTGAACTCTCCCAGCGAAGCCAAACGCCTGATTTTTTGTGTAGCATCTACTGCGTTCGATACCAGCTCTCTCAGAAATATTTCATGATCGGAGTATAAGAACTTCTTAATGATGGGAAATATGTTCTCGGTATGTATCGAGATTGTACCTTTCTCTTGCATAACGTTTTGTCAGTTTTTGTTTCAGTCCCCGCAAAATCAAATGCCGTACCAAGCAAAAAAGGGTGACAGGCTGACAGTTTTAAAGTAGCCATAAGGTTTCTGGGCTTGTCGGGTGTTTTGTGGCAAGTCTATTCCAACTCAACGCTTGTAGGCGGTGTCATTGCTAGGGTTGAATAGTAACAGAATAAAATAGAGCCTATGAAATGGATAAAAGGAATAATGGTTACCCTGGTATTGTTGGGGGCCATGGCATGCAATGAAGATGTAGAGCCCTATGATGCCGAGGCGCAGCTACAAATAGACGGGGCAAAAATAGATCACCACCTCAGTACCAAAGGACTACAGGCTCAGAAATCGCAGAGCGGCATCCGGTACATCATAACCACCGAGGGAACAGGCGAATTGCCCAAACAGGGAGAAAGGGTGAAGGTGAACTATAAACTATACCGTTTTAGTGGAGAGCTGCTCGATACCAATATTGAGTCATTAGCCAAAGACAAAAACATCTATAATCCGCAAAGAGACTACAAGCCGTTGGAGTTTCAGCTGGGCTATGCCGATATTATTCCGGGCTTTCAGCTTTCTACCTATTTGTTAAAAGAAGGTGGTGAGGGAGACTTTTACATTCCATCTGTATTGGCCTATAGAAATGCTGGGGCAGGTAAAATCTACCCTAACGAGAACCTGAACTTTAAGATTGAATTGATAGAGATTAATTAATAGGCAAAAAACGTATCATCTAAAAAGGAGCTTTTGAATATCAGAGGCTCCTTTTTGGTTTTTAAAGCCCTCTGTTTTGAGCCAATTTTAAATGAATTTATAACCAATAAACCATGAATGAGCTCTTAACACTCGTAGCCATTGTGGTTTTTTATTCTAGCAATTCTCTTTGTGCTGAAAAACTTTGTCAACTCCGGTGTGAATGCAAGAGAAGCAATTCTTAGGAAATTGAGAGAGGTTAAGAAAGTAATAGAAAAAGAAAGGTTAGCTACCTTATTCTATCCACACTCTTTACCAGTTTTTCGTCTTTGCGAATAAAGCGGTTGGCCAATATATTTAAGATCATTGCTGCTGCTGGTAAGTAGAAGCCTGTAGTGATGCTACCTTGACCTTCAATTAAAGGTTCATTTCGATAAATGGTGTAGAAACTTATTCCAAGAGTGGCCGCCATGATCAAGGCATTTAAGGCACCAAGTTTCATTTGTGTCAGTCTGTTCTTAAAAGAGAAAATGGAAATAAAGGCAACAATAGAGGCCACAAAGGCCAAGCCACCGATAAACCATTTCGCTTCGGTTTTTACAACAGTGTCGTCAGATTTGTCATTTAGTGTGCCAGCCGTATCGATTAATTCAAGTTTAAAGCCTGAAAGCAATCTCAACTGGTCGTTTGTTCGGTCGAGTTCGCCCCAAATATTTGTAAAAGGCATCATAGCCATCGCGATACCTATAATTAAGAGAAGCAGGGTTTGAATTCGCTGAATCATGATTTCTTGATTTGGGTGCAAATATAGTAAACCGATTTACGATTGGGAGTGTTAGATGTACGATTTAAGGTCGTGCCTTTTTCAGCTTGGTCTAAATTCGGTTAATTCGCATATCAATTCGAAATTCAAACATCCTAATTCATATAGCTCACCATGGAATCAGCATATATAGTCGATATAGTAAGAACACCCATTGGAAAATTCGGAGGCTCATTGGCCAGTGTTCGGCCCGATGACCTGGCAGCGCATGTCATTAAGGCGCTGGTAGACCGAAACCCATCGTTCGACATATCTCTCATAGAAGATGTGATTTTTGGAGCCGCCAATCAGGCCGGAGAAGATAATCGGAACGTAGCCCGTATGGCTGCATTGCTGGCCGGTCTACCCCTTGAGGTGGGTGGAGTAACAGTTAACCGCCTGTGTGCCTCGGGTCTTCAGTCTATTATGGATGCTAGCAGAGGCCTGCTTTTGGGTGAAGGAAAGTCCTATATTGCCGGAGGTGTAGAAAGCATGACACGTGCCCCCTTTGTCATGGGCAAGTCGGAAACAGCCTACGGCAGAAATGCCGAAATATACGATACCTCTATTGGCTGGAGGTTTATAAACCCCAAATTGGCCAAGTTGCATTACCCTTTTGCCATGGGAGAAACAGCCGAAAATGTGGCTGAGCAATGGGGGATTAGCCGCGAAGCACAAGATGAGTTCTCGCACGGCTCTCAATTAAAATACCAGGCGGCATACGAAGCCGGAAAGTTTGCTCAGGAAATTGTGCCGGTAGAAGTGCCACAACGAAAGTCCGACCCGATTGTGTTTGCCAAAGATGAACAGCCCAGGCTTTCTTCGTTAGAAAAATTGGCCGGTTTGCGACCAGCGTTCAAAGAAGGCGGTACGGTGACAGCCGGAAATGCATCGGGAATTAATGATGGTGCGGCCGCAGCATTGATGGTCAACGAAGCCACACTAAAGCAGTTTAACCTTAAGCCAATGGCCAGAGTAGCCGCGGTGGCTATTGCCGGTGTTTCGCCACATATAATGGGTATCGGGCCCATTCCGGCTACACAAAAAGCACTGAAACGAGCTGGGTTAACCGTAAACGATCTGGATTTAATTGAGTTGAATGAGGCTTTTGCAGCGCAATCTATTCCCTGCATGCAAGAGCTGGGCTTAGATCCTGAAAAGGTCAATGTAAATGGAGGGTCAATTGCTATTGGACACCCTCTGGGGGCCAGTGGAACAAGAATTTCAGCTACCCTGCTGCATGAAATGCAGAAGAGAAATAATGTAAAATACGGACTGGCCACCATGTGTATTGGTGTAGGGCAGGGAGCCGCTATTATTTACGAAAAGTGTTAACCACAAAGAGTAAGAGGCGCTGTTAGGCTGCCGATAGAAGAGCATTGAGATACTTTCTTGAACTTTCTTACCATGGTGCAAACTACCATGGCTGGCAACGCCAGCAAAACGCCCATTCTGTTCAGCAGGAAATAGAAGAAGGGCTAACCAGAATACTGGGTCAGGAAACAGTCATTACAGGCAGTGGCCGAACCGATGCAGGTGTTCATGCCCATTTTCAGGTAGCGCATTTCGATACGTCTTCTCAGCTACCGCCCGATCAGCTCGCCTATAAACTAAATGCTGTTTTGCCGGATGACATAGCCATTGCCGCTTGTCGGCCGGTTAGAGAAGATGCCCATGCACGATTCGATGCCGAGGTAAGGGGGTACCACTATTTTATTCATCAGAAAAAGAACCCCTTTCTAAGAGGACAAAGCTATTTTTATTCTCGTCCGCTCGATGTAGACTTAATGAACGAGGCGGCTCATCAGCTATTGGGTCGGCAGGATTTCGAAAGTTTTAGCCGTGTAAAAACAGAAGTGAATCATTTTGAATGCGAGGTATTTAAAGCCTTGTGGTATTTTCAGAACGATCAATTGGTTTTTAACGTTAGGGCAAACAGGTTTTTGCGCGGGATGGTAAGAGCACTGGTGGGTACCTTGCTCGAAGTAGGTAGAAAGAAACTTACCATAGAAGATTTTGTTAGTATCATTGCAGCGAAAAACCGCACAAAGGCTGGTAAAGCAGCTCCTCCGCATGGACTATACCTTTCGGAGGTAAACTATCCAAACCATATCTATTTGTAGCATTGGAAAAAGATCAGGCCAAGGTAAAAAGTGGAAATGTTGTAGACTTTAAGGTGCTTAAGCGCCTGTTTCAGTATGCACAGCCCTACATTAAGCAGTTCTATTTACTGGTTTTTCTAACCGTATTTCTGGCCATTCTCACGCCCATCAGGCCCATGATTGTGCAAAGGGCTATTGATAATTATGTGCCCAATGGCGACTACGATGGTTTGGTGTTTATGATTACCATTCTTATTGGTCACCTTATTGTGTTGGCCATTGTGCAGTATTCACATACCTACTTATCTGGCTGGGTAGGGCAGGTAATCATTAAAGATATCCGAGTAAAGCTATACAATCACCTCATCAGGCTAAAACTAAAGTTTTTTGATAAAACACCTATTGGACGGCTGGTTACGCGAAATGTGTCAGATATAGAAACACTTTCCAATGTATTTAGTGAGGGTCTGGCCGCACTTATCGGAGACCTGTTGCAATTGGTGTTCCTTATAGGGTTTATGTTTTATCTCGATTGGCGCCTAACCCTGGTTAGCCTTTCCACATTGCCCTTACTGATTTTTAGCACCTATGTTTTCAAAGAGAAGATCAAAGTTACTTTCAATGAGGTGCGCAATGCCGTGTCCAATCTCAATTCCTTTGTGCAAGAGCATGTAACAGGAATGAATATAGTGCAGATATTTAATGCCGAAAAGCGCGAAATGGATAAGTTCAAGACCATTAATGCCGAGCATCGAAAGGCTCATATTCGTTCTGTACTATACTATTCTATTTACTTTCCGGTGGCCGAAATTATTCAGGCTATTGCCATAGGAATGGCCGTTTGGTACGGAGCCAGAGGCATCTTGGTCAACACCAGTGCCGGACCTGGGGTTATCATTGCTTTCATTATGTACATTCAGATGTTCTTTAGACCCATACGTATGATTGCCGACCGCTTCAATACACTGCAAATGGGCATTGTTAGCTCCAACCGAATTTTCGATTTGCTCGATAACAATGAGCACATGACCAATGAAGGGGCACATGCTCCCAGAGAGATTCGGGGAGAGGTAAGCTTTAGGAATGTATGGTTTGCATACAATGACGAAGATTATGTATTGAAAGACATCTCTTTTGAGGTGAAAGAGGGCGAAACCGTGGCCCTGGTTGGTGCCACCGGAGCCGGAAAGTCTTCTGTGATTAACCTGCTTTCGCGCTTCTATGAAATAAACAAAGGAGAAATTGCCATTGATGGCGTCAACCTGGAAGAATATGACCTGAGTGCGCTGAGGAGTCATATTGGGGTTGTTCAACAAGACGTTTTTCTCTTTTCAGACACCATAAGACAGAACATTACGCTCGGTAACCCCGATATAAGCGATGCCAAGATTGCCGAAGCGGCTGATTTGGTTGGGGTTAAGAAAATAATTGAAAGGCTACCCGGAGGCTACGATTACAATGTGATGGAAAGAGGTTCTACCCTCTCTGTAGGGCAAAGACAGCTTATTTCCTTTGTTAGGGCAATGGTTTATGACCCCAAAATAATTGTGCTAGACGAAGCCACATCTTCTGTAGATACTGAGACGGAAGAGATGATTCAACGGGCCATAGAGGTGCTAATGAAAGGTCGCACAGCCATAGTTATTGCTCACCGATTATCGACCATTCAGGGTGCCGATAAAATTATTGTACTCGATAAAGGTGAGATTAAAGAAATTGGTAAACATCAGGAACTATTAGATAAAGGTGGGTTCTATGCCCGCCTGTATAATATGCAATACAAAGAGGTAGTTACGCCATGAATAGAAAAACAAAGATTGTAATTGGATTAGTTGCTTTTGTAGCGGTTGTTTCACTCTATCTATACCTTGGAGGGCTCAATTCAGTAGAATATAGCGTAGAGTCTGTAGCCGATTACCATCTGGTAGGAACCCCCTTTAAGGGAGAGGGCGATAGCCCCGAGATAGAGGCTGCCTTTGTTGAAGCAAGAGGTTATGTGGAGTCGGGTAGCATATCCGGAATACTCACCATAGTACACTATCAGGATACTACCCTTGCCGAAGGCGAGTTGAGAATGTTTATTGGGGTGAAGCTAAACGAAGGGGCCTCAGACATTCCGGAGCACTATCAGCGAATGACCATCCCTGCCACAAATGCGGTGCGGGCTTCCATTAGTGCCCATAATGTGGTTATGCCCAGCCCCTCTACAATTGAAGGAAATATTAAAGCTACAGCAAAAGACAATGGGCTGGAGCTTCAGAATTTTACCGTGGAGCAGTACGTGTCAGAAAACCTGTTGCTAATCGATATGCCGGTTAAACAGTAACAAGCACATTGCTCCGGAGAGTGGGGTATAGCCCACCAAAAGCCTCAGGTCACGAGTTTATAGGGTTTGCATGGCCAATGGCCTATTCAACCGATTCTTTTTCTTTAAGCTGCTTATCGTAAAGCTCTTTATAAACGCCATTCAAGGCCAGTAAAGACTCATTTGTGCCTTGCTCTATGATTTTGCCATCGTCTAGCACAATGATCTTATCGGCCAGCTTGGCCGAAGATACCCTGTGAGAAATGATTACCGTAGTTCGGCCCTTCATTATACGCGAAAGGCTGTTCAAGATGGTGTTTTCAGTATTGGTGTCAACAGCCGAGAGGGCATCGTCTAAGATGAGAATCTTTGGGTTACGCACTATGGCCCTGGCAATGGATGCCCTCTGCTTTTGCCCACCGGAAAGGGTTATGCCTCGCTCCCCCAACATGGTTTGCAACCCTTTCGGAAAGTCCGTAATGTTATCGTACAAATCAGCATCCTTGGCCGCCTGCACCACCTGCTCGTAGCTAATACTGTTAATGCCAAAAGCAATGTTGTTCTGAATAGTGTCAGAAAACAGGAATACATCTTGCGGAACATAGCCCATTTGATCGCGCATATTGGAAATGTTGTACGCCCTAATGTCCTTCCCATCTATGGTAATAGATCCTGATGAGCTATCGTACAAACGCAGCATCAGGTTAGCAATGGTGCTTTTTCCTGACCCCGTAGTGCCAATAATAGCGATAGATTGTCCCGCCTTTACATCGAACGAAACGTTTTGCAATGCCCGGATACCCGAGTCAGGATATACAAAGCTCACATTATCGAAGCTTACATCTCCCTTAATGTCGCGTTGGAGATTTTCGGTACTTTGAATGTGGTTGGTTTCCTGCAAAAACTGATTGATTCGTTTTTGTGATGCAGCAGCCCGCTGATTAATGCTGGTTATCCAACCGAGAGCAGTCACCGGCCAGGTGAGCATGTTTACATAAATCACAAACTCCGCAATATTGCCGTAAGTTATCTCCCCTTGAATAACCTTGGTTCCACCAATATAAATAGTCAGCAAAACGCTAAGGCCAATGAGTGCCATTATGAGCGGAAAAAAAAGAGCATTGACAAAAGTGAGCTTTAGCGAACGGTGTTTATACTTTTCGCTCTCGTTGGCAAATTTGGCAGCCGAGTCTTTCTCTCGTACAAAAGCCTTGAGTACCCGAATGCCCGAAAAAGCTTCCTGCACTGAGGTAGAAAGGTCGGAAAGACTTTCCTGAATCTTTTCCGATCGTTTGTTGATGACATTGTTTACAAAGTAAATGCTCAATGAAAGTACAGGCAACGGAAGAAGAGCATAAATGGTAAGCTCCACGTTTACTCTTAGCATCTCATAAATCACCATTGGGAACAGCACCAGTAGGTTAATGCCATACATAATGCCCGGACCAAGATACATTCTTACCTGGCTCACATCTTCAGAGATGCGGTTCATTAAATCGCCCGTATTATTCTTTCGGTAAAAGCTTAGTGGAAGGTTCTGATACTGCTCGAAAACCTCGTTTTTCAGGTCATACTCGATTTTCCGAGACATTACAATGATCGTTTGCCTGACCAAAAAGAGGAAAAAGCCTCTCAAAAAGGCCATTAAAATCATTATTCCACCCAGAATAAGCACTCCCACCTCAAGTTTATCGAACACCGATTCGCTGAGTCCGGAACCTTCGAACAAACGATATACCCTAAAACTATCGGTCACATAGTCTATAGCATAACGTACTACTTTAGCCGGCCATACACCAAAATAATTGGAGATAACCAAAAAAATAAACCCAAGTATGAGTAGCCATTTGTACTTGAGAAGGTATTTGTTGAGGTGCTTAAGTTCTTTCACGATATTCTAAACAGCAGTGCTTTGCTAAAGGTTGCCGCCATCGTCATTATCCTTAGAAGATGTCGATCTTTTGGTTACTTTTGCGGTCTGTGATCCAATTTCGTTGGAGCCGCGGCAAATATAAAGTAAACTATATTATGAACGTAATGGAAGAAGTTAAGGCCGAGGGTAAAACCAAAAGTGTCTCAATTTTTGAAGAGGTAGCTGGTATGGGCCACGAGCAAGTGGTGTTTTGCAACGATGAAGCTACCGGTCTGAAAGCCATCATTGGAATTCACAATACAGTTCTGGGACCTGCACTGGGAGGAACACGTTTCTGGAACTACGCCTCAGAAGAAGAAGCAGTGATAGATGTGCTTAGGCTTTCCAGAGGAATGACATACAAAGCGGCTGTTTCCGGCCTCAATTTGGGAGGAGGAAAAGCCGTAATCATTGGCGATCCGAAGCAACTGAAAAACGAAGCATTCCTTCGCAGGTTTGGAAAGTTTGTGAATAGCCTCAACGGTAAATACATTACCGCTGAAGATATGAACATGAAAACCAGCGACATGGAGTACATCCATATGGAAACTCCTCACGTTACTGGTTTGCCCGTAGAAATGGGCGGAAGTGGAGACCCATCGCCTGTAACAGCCTATGGTGTATACATGGGTATGAAGGCCGCAGCCAAAAGGGCATTCGGTTCAGACTCACTGAATGGCAAAAAAGTCTCTGTTCAGGGAGTAGGCCAGGTAGGCATGTATCTGGTAGAGCATCTGGTAAAAGAAAATGCTCAGGTTTTTATAACCGATATTAATGAAGCCAGGCTTGCTAAAATAGCCAAAGAACAAGGAGCACAAGTTGTGGGCATGGACGAAATCTACGATCTTGATGTGGATATTTATGCGCCCTGTGCCATGGGAGCCACTGTTAATGATGAAACCATTGGCCGACTAAAAGCGCAGGTAATTGCAGGAGCTGCCAACAACCAGTTGAAAGATGAGGTTAAACACGGCCACATGCTGGTAGATAAGGGAATAGTTTATGCTCCTGATTTTGTGATCAACGCAGGGGGAATTATAAATATTTCTTCCGAGCTAAAGGGTGCTTACAATAAAGAGCAAGCCTACAGCTGGACAGAGAAGATATACGACACTACCCTGAATATTTTTAGCCTTGCTGAAAACGAAGGAATTCCTACCCAGCAAGCCGCTATGAGAATAGCCGAAAAACGAATTGCTGACGTAGGAAACGTAAAACTTTCATTTTAATTAATCAGTGAGTGGTTGGAAAAACCATTCACTGCTGTTTATTTTAACGTTCTCATACATTCTGAAATGCTCAACAGGAGATCTCTTAGAGTCAAAGTAATGCAGACCTTGTTCGCTCTGGGTCAGTGTAAAGAAGCCAATTACAACATTGGCTTAGCAGAAATAGAGGAGGCCTTTCAACCAGACCTCAACTCTATGGAGCCACAAGACAAGGTGAAACTAAAGGCCGATGCCAAACAAGCCAAGAGCTTGCTAAGGCACAAAGTATACGGTTCGCCACTCAATACTTCCGAAACATTTTCTGCAGAAGTAGAGCGGGTGGTAGAATTGGCTCATAAGAACTATCTGGAAAATTCGCGCAAAGACCTGGAAAGACTAAAGAAAGATATGATCATAGATGCAGAGTCTTTGGTCGATTACTTTCTATGGATTATCAGTTTGCTAGTTACCTGGTCCGACCACAGTAAAGTGGAAGCCGATAAGAAACAGAAGCTCTCACCCGAAAGGCTGTTAAGTGGCGATTTTAACCTTGCCAAAAACAAGGTGATCGACTTCTTTCGAAATAGCTCCAAGGTGCAGGTGGCTCTGGTAAAGCGAAACATCTCCTGGGAGGAGGAAGAAGACAACTACAAAAACTGGTATAAGGAAATCGTTAAGAAAGACGAAACCTTTGGCGAGTATAGAAGAACCGCCAATCCGACTTTCGAAGATGATAAAGCTGTGGTAGATCACCTGATCAAAGACCTGGTGTTTAAAGCAGAAGTGATACTGTCGTTTTTTGAAGAAAAAGACATTCACTGGAAAGAAAATAAACCTATTGTCAGGAGTCTCGTTACCCGTTCTATCAGGGACGTTGAAGAAGACTCAGATCCGAAAGGGTTCGATTTACCCGATTTCTCCAATAACTGGGAGGAAGACAAAGAGTTTTTTGAGAAAATACTCGATTGCACAGTAGAAAACGAGGAGGAATATGCTCAAATGATTGCCGCCAAAACTAAAAATTGGGAGGTAGATCGTTTAGCCAATACCGACCAAATTATTCTGAAAATGGCCATTGCTGAAATGCTGAATTTCAGAAATATACCTGTTAAGGTGACCATTAATGAGTATATTGAGCTTTCGAAAAATTATAGTACCCCAAAGAGCAAACAGTTCGTAAATGGCATTCTGGATGTGATTTCCAATGAACTAAAAGAGCAAGGGGTCTTGAAGAAATCAGGAAGAGGATTATTAGACAATAAATAGTATGAATAGAGGGTCGAGCAATTTATTAGCATTCGTATTAGGAGCGGCCACAGGAGCAATCCTTGGGATCTTGTATGCTCCGGATAAGGGCTCCAACACCAGAGACAAGTTGAGCTACCAGTTAGATAAGTACAAAAAGCAGCTTGAAGACTTGCTTGAAGACCTTATCAATGGCAAGGTAGAAGTGTCTTCTTCGGCCAAAGAAGAAGGTAAGAAGGTGGTTTCTGATGCCCGTAAAAAGGCCGAACAACTACTGACCGATGTCGATGACCTGATAGGTCAGATTAAGTCTGGTGAAAAAGCATAATCAAAGAACCTAAGAGTAAACCAGTGACGTTGGAGGAAGCAGGAATTCAGTTTACTCAGTTTCGTTATATCAATAAAAACTAAAACGATTACACATGAAAACTAAAGTTTCTATTCTAAGCCTGGGGGCATTCTTACTGTTGCTGTCCGGCTGTGGAAATTCCGAAATGGAAAAGCGATTGGCCAATCTGGAAAGAAGGGTGAATCAGTTGGAAAATGGCAACGTGTCTAGAGGGGTGGTATCTACTCCCAATACTAACGGGTCGGCCCAGGGCATAGAAAACAACCTGGCTTCCAATGCCTCTTTCGATTGGGAAACCACAGTATATAATTTTGGAACCATTAAGCAGGGCGAGGTAGTAAACTATACCTTCAAGTTTACTAACAATGGCACAGAAGATCTTCAAATTCAGAGTACTTCGGCCTCTTGCGGTTGTACAGTACCTAACCATACCAAAGAGCCTATTCCTCCGGGAGGTACAGGAGAAATTGTAGTGCGCTTTGATAGCAAGGGAAAATCAGGGCAGCAGAGCCCGGTAATTACCGTAGTGGCCAACACTAACCCACGACAGGTTCGTTTGAGCCTGAGAGGTTTCGTGGAAACCAATGCCATTCCGGTGCCATAATCCTTAAAAGAATATGATACATAATATTTTAGTACAGCAACCGGCTCCACAAGGTGGTGGATGGATTCAGCAGTTGGTATTGTTTGGTGGAATTGCTCTTGTTTTTTATTTCTTCATGATCCGTCCGCAACAGAAAAAGCAAAAAGATCAGAAGAATTTTATCAATGAGATAAAAAAGGGAGATAACATAGTGACCATTGGAGGTATGCACGGTAAGGTTTATGCCCTTACTGACGATACGGTGACACTAGAGGTAGATAAAGGAGTGAAAATCACTTTCGAGAAATCTTCCATTTCTTTAGAAGCTAGTAAAAGAGCCAATGAAAAAGCATAGTCTTGAGCAAGGCTGAAGACATACTCGATAAGCTCAGAAGGTCTTTCAACGCTCCGAGCACGAAAGACGAAAAAATAAAGGTGGTACTGATATGCTTTGCGCTGTCTACCACCTTTTGGTTTTTCAACGCCCTGAATAAGAACGATTACGTAACCAGGATCAACTATCCAGTGGCCATTGAATACGACCAAACACAATACATAGCCACAGAACCCCTGCCTACGCGAATTCCCATAGAGGTTTCCGGTGGAGGCTGGGATTTAATGACGCGTTCATTCGGTTTCAAAATGAAACCGGTTCAAATTCGGATAGATCGCCCAACAGAATCGGGCTATTTGCTCACAGCCGGTTTGCGCTCGGAAATTATGCCCGAACTGGAGCCCCTTTCTGTCAACTATTTTTTAAGTGATACGCTACGCTATAAAATAGAGCGGAAGGTAACCCGTGAGGTTTTTGTGCAATACGATACGGCCGCTGTATCGCTCAACGAAAACTACATTAGGAGCTCAGACATGGTCTTGTCTCCGTCTACCATTACGCTCACAGGCCCACAGTCTGCTCTGGAAGAAATTGGGGATACCCTTTGGCTCAGAAAAGCAATTGATGATGTTTCGGCCGACTTTGAAGATGATATAGACCTGCCACAACTACCGGAATGGGTAGAGGCCTCTACCAATTCGGTACAAGTGAGTTTTCTGGTTGTGCGCATGCTATCTATGGACTCAGAGCTTGCTGTTGAGACAAGAGGATTTCCGCAGGGTTATGGCCCAAGCCCTCAAAAAGTAAGGGTTCGTTTTAAAGTACCCGAAACAGCGTTTGATGCCACCGACTCATTGCCAATCATGGTACAGGCCAGGTATCGGGAAATGTCGGCAGATTCTACCATTCGCTTGAGAATACAGGTTTTGAACAAGGCATACCGTCAGGTGAGTGCCGAGCCACAAACAGTGAAAGTAACCCGAAATGAATAAGCCACGCTTAATTGGTATTACCGGGGGCATAGGTTCCGGAAAATCTACCGTGACCAAAATGTTTCAACTGCTGGGTGTGCCGGTGTATTATGCAGACGATCGGGGTAAACAATTAATGATAGAGAGCGATACCCTGAGACAGGGCATTGCTGAAGCCTTTGGTGCGGAGAGTTATTTGCCAAATGGCGAATTGAATAGAAACTATTTGGCTTCAAGAGTATTCTCCAACCCTCAAGAGCTGGCTATACTCAATAGTTTGGTACACCCGGCTGTGGCTCAGGACTTCGATCAATGGGCGGCTGGTTATCAGTCGGTGCCTTACGTGCTCAAAGAAGCGGCACTGCTTTTTGAAACAGAGAGCTACAAGCAGTTGGATCAGACCATTTGCGTAATGGCACCTAAGGCGGTACGGCTGGAACGTGTGTTACTCAGAGACGAGCAGCGCAACAGGCAGCAGGTAGAAGATATTATGGAGAGACAGGTGGGGGATGCTCAGCGGAAAAAACTGGCTGACTATCTGATAGACAATTCGGGAAATACACTTGTAATACCAAAGGTGCTTCAAATTCATAAAAGTTTACTAGGCCTTTAGCAAACTTCCAATCTGTATCTGATCGGCATAAAACTTCATACGCGAATGCTGGTAGTCTAACGGTTGAATGCTTTCTATGCGGTCTAGTTTGTGATTGTAGAACACTTCCACAAAGATATTTTCCAGCAAATAGAGATTTACTTTGTAGCCATAGTAACGAATGGCCAATTGAAAGGCGCCATTTCTATACAAATATTCAATCTGCTCGCTCAGTGGTTGTTCAAAAAAGTGCTCTAACTCTTCGTTCATTGCCTTATGAAGATAAGGAAATCAGAAAAAGTCTAATAGTGAAGCGTGTGATAAAAGAGATTTTTTGAAGGGCATGGGGCTTTGTATACGAATATATATACACCCTTGCCTGAATATTGGTTAAGATTCGACTTAAAAATGAACGGATACTTGGTGAGCTTGCTCAGGGTATGTATAGCCAGCCGGAAAGATTCGCAACGCCAGTATTTAAAGTGCTTACATTCATAATCGCTCCGTACCTTACCGGCAACTTTTACAATGTCCTCACTGGTGGCAAGACCCACCTTCCAGATAAACCTATTGTCCATCATCATCATATTAGAGTCGACCCATTTTTTTATCTCCTCAAGGAGCGTCTTTTCAGTGGGGTCATATTCTATTACATGCGACAATGCATAGGTTGTCTTCATTCGTTAAGTCTGGTTTTTAGTGAGTAAACTAAATTTTACAAGAAGTTCGCTGAATTAGGGAACGACACGAAGGAAATATTTAAAGCGCACAAAATCAAGTATATAGCCCTTAAATTCCGCATAATGTCCGATATGTGTGATGAAAGGAAAAGTTGCTTATTACAATTGCTTGCAACACCTTTGACCCAAAAGAAGGGCTATTTCTACATATACCCAGATTTAGGTATTGTCAAGTCCGGGCAGACCGACTAATTATGGGGCATTGTTTTTGTTGCAAAAGGCATTGGCATGAGGACCATCAATAGCAGACAATTTCTCAAAATACTGAAAGGTGAAGATCTGGAGTTTCGTATATCGCAATACCCGGTGCGGCTCGTGGACAAGGTAAAGCTTGAGGGTCTACATTTTCCATACGACATTCATTTCAGAGACAGTGTTTTCCAGGAGTTGAGCTTTCGCAATTGTCGTTTTTCAGGCGACCTGAGTTTTTCAGGTTCCAAAATTGGGAAGCTTAGTCTTCGAGCCTGCGATTTTAGACATCTGTCTGTAAAGCAGACGGAGGTGCTTCAGTTCGAAGTAAAGAAGTCTGTTCAGGCCAAGTCGGTGACAATTGGTGCCTCTGCCATTAATTCGCTGGTCATTGAACACAACGAGGTGTTTGAGTCCATCGAGTTGGGTTGTGAAAACCACATAATGCAAGCCAGTCTGAGCTACAACGGAGACATTCAGAAGAATTCGTTTAAGTCTACCATATTTATTTGCCCGGAAAGGTTCGATATCCTGAAGCTCAAAAACAATTGCGCTGAAATATTGCATGTAGGCACCATTGGTGAGCATGCCCAATTTGAAGTGGAAAACCTTTCGGCCAACCTGCTACTTTTTTCCAACTGCAATGGAGAATCTACTAACGTGGCTCTTCGCGGCCTGCGGCCTATCGATCCGGCAGTGGCATCTGTGTGCATTGTTAATTCGGAGCGAATTGTACGACTCAACGATCAGGGAGTGTTCAATGCCTTTAGTCGCATAAAGCGATATAAACATAGCCCCAGCGATCTGCAAGAGACCAAGAAGGGGCTGTTGGGCTTAGAAGGCAGACAGTGTTAAAGGGGCTATTGAAAAGCCCCGTCCCAAAAGTTGGGAGCAGGGCAGGAGCTTATGGACTAGCATAGGTGTTTAGGCTTGAGTAAGCTGAATGTTTAGCTGAAGCTTTACCCGATCGCCAACTACTACACCACCGGCCTCAGTAACCATGCTCCAGGTTAAACCAAACTCTTTTCGGTCAATAGATCCGCTAATCTCGAATCCAGCCTTGGTTTGTCCGTAACCGTCTACCATAGTGCCTCCATGTTCCACATCGAGCTCCACTTCTTTGGTAATGTCCTTGATGGTGAGTGGTCCGGCCAGTTTGTATTGGTTATCGGCTACTTTTTTCAAAGAGCCCTTAAACGTAATGTGAGGGAATTTTTCTGCATCAAAGAAGTCGGCACTTTTTAGGTGATTGTCCCGATCGGATTGGTTGGTATCTACACTGGCGGTTTCCAGAGTGAACCCCGCAGTGGCGCCATCAAAATCGTCAGACTCAGCCTCAAGGCTGCCTTCAAAACGGTTGAATTGCCCAGTAACGGTTGAAATAACCAGGTGTTTTACTTTAAACTGAACCTCGCTATGCGTTGGATCAATTTTCCACAATGTTTTAGTTGCTGTTTCCATTTTTCTTTTGTTTCAAGTAATAATCATCAAACTGTATGTACGTACATATAGTTCAAAGAAGCTTTAAATTTTCGAAAAGGCGGTAGGGAGGGATGATGCATATACACCTGAAGTCAAAGGGGATTAAAGCAAGGTTGCCGTAGAGCTATTGATGGGTTGGTGGGTTGAGTTTGTTTCTATCTCCTAAATGAAAAATGTTTCTGCAAATAAAAAAAGCCAGCTACTTGCGTAACTGGCTTTTAAGGGTGGAAGATGGGACTCGAACCCACGACCTCCTGAACCACAATCAGTATCAGTTGAGTTTCATTGTAATCAATATGGCCTTATTTGCGGTAATTAAGGCCTTTTTCATTTTATTTGATCCCAGTGAAAGGCGGTGAAACTCAAAAAAGCACGCCGAAAGCACGCCGAAAATAGAAAGGAGTATCTATGGCCAAAGTAAAAGTAACCTTGGACAAAAGAGAGGATCATCGTCACAAAGACGGGAGGTGTCCTTTGGTTTTGAGAATATCTCACAAGCGTAAAACAAGAGATATCCCCTTTGATATCTATGTCTTGGAAGATCAGTTTAATCCTGGTAAAGGAGAGATAAAAGGTGTAGTCAATGCTGTTCGAAATTCAAAACGTATCCAGAAAACTTACAGCGATATTGATTTATGGCTCGATGAGAATAAGTCTGAAATAAAGCTTTGGGATATTACTAGGCTCAAAGATCAAATAGAGCGTAAATTCTTCAAGAAGCAATCCGAACTTAATCTATTCGAGCATGCGGCTGATTTATTCACGCGCTTTCGTATGAAGGGAAAATACTCCACCATATCTTCCTATGAAGATGCTCTTAAGATTGTCGTGAAACACGGCATGAAGGCAAAAAGAAAGAAGGATACAGTTACCATCAAAACACTCTTTTCATGGAATGAGAAGGATGAAAAATATGAGGCGCTAAATGAATACAGTGTCTACGATAAACCAATAAAAGCTATAGACAAGGATTTTGCTAAAAAGTTAGAAGCCTATATGAGTTCTCGGTTTAACTCGAAAAACACTGTGTTTATCCATCTAAGAAGTCTTCAGTCAATTATTAGTGATGCCGTTGATTCCTATGATGAGCTTAAGGGTCATAAGCCATTTGAAGGTATTAAAAAAGTCAGTGTCCCGAATAAACCTGTGGTTTTGACCAGAGGTGAAATTGATAAGATCAGAAAGCTTAGACATGAGTTTGATAAAGCCAACCCGAAGCACCATGTGATCAACTACTTTCTTTTCATGTTCAATAACATGGGTATGAACTTCGCTGATCTGGCCCTGGCAAAAGTAAAATCATTTGATGGAGAGCGCTTCAACTACACCAGAAAAAAGACAGAAGAAGAAGGAGATCATTTCTCTATTCTTCAAAATGAAGAAAACCTCGAAATCATTAAGTTCTACAAGGGAAAGAAAAATGGAGATGAGTATTTATTTCCTATCATCTCAGCAGACACAAGTGAGGAACGTATTTTTCGAGTAAGAAAGCAAAAGGCTAAATGGTTCAATGATCATTTCAATGAAATAGCTTCTAAGCTGGATATTGAGAAGAATATAACCACATACACCGCAAGAGATACTTGGACGAATATGGGGCTAAGCATGGGTATTGATATTCGTAAAATCTCTAAGGGTTTAGGTCATGCCAATGTAGAGACAACAGAAAAGCACTATCAACAAAGCATGCAGTTTAAACTACTTGATGAGATGAATGCCTGGATAACCGGAGATAAACAGCCCTAATTCAGTTTGTCCAAACGATCAATAATTACTTGTCTAATGATTAAAGTATCTTGATAAGTATTTTCTATGTATTAATTTACTGAGATACTTTGTAGAATAGCATAATGAACATCACTCAGATTGAAAACAATCTTAAAAAGTTAGTTCGTGAGATAGATAAAAGTTCTTTTATCTATGATCTGCTCTTGGCTTATAACCTCCCTAAGTCTTCTATTACTAGACTTCAAAAAGGTAACCTTAATCTTTCAAAAACTGAAGGTGAGATTTCTTGGAAGAAGAAACTCCTTTTCAGAGAGGTGTATGATCAGGATTTGCATCTTGCCATTTCTGACTTGGTGAAAGAAGTCAAACATGATCAACGATTTGTAGTCGTGACGGATTACAAACAGCTACTTGCAATAGACACCAAAACACAGGATAAGCTCGATATTGAGCTTGGAGAGTTAAATAAACACTATGCCTTTTTCCTGCCTTGGGCAGGTATGGAGAAAGCACAGCATAAGAATGAAAACCCTGCTGACGTAAAAGCAGCAGAGAAGATGGCGAAACTTTTTGATGAGATTAAAAAGGACAACCCTGACACTTCGCCTGAATTTATTCACGGATTAAACGTATTTCTCTCAAGACTACTTTTCTGCTTCTTTGCTGAAGACACAGACATATTTGAAGACAATCTCTTCACCAATTCCGTTAGTTCCCATACGCAACCAGATGGAAGCGATCTAGGTGACTACTTGGATAGATTGTTTGAGGTTCTGAACACTGACAAGAAGGACAGAAAGGACATCCCCGAACACTTGATGGATTTCCCTTATGTGAACGGTGGACTATTCAAGCAACCCATAAAGTCTCCAACTTTTACTCGAAGATCGAGACAAGCCATTATTGAAAGTGGCGAACTTCAGTGGTCCGAGATTAACCCTGACATTTTTGGTTCAATGATTCAGGCGGTAATTACCCCTGAACACAGAGGTGGATTAGGAATGCACTACACATCCGTCCCTAACATTATGAAGGTGATTGAGCCACTATTCCTGAATGATTTGTATGAGGCATATGATAAAGCTAAAGGAAGTCAGAAAAAGCTAAGTGAGCTTTTAAGGAGAATTTCAAAGATCAAAATCTTTGATCCTGCTTGTGGTAGTGGAAACTTCCTCATTATCGCATATAAAGAGTTAAGACGACTTGAGATGAAAATCTTTAAAGAGAATAACCTGATGGCCCTTTCAGGAATTTCTCTTTCACAATTCTATGGAATTGAGCTTGATGATTTTGCACACGAAATTGCTCAGCTTTCTCTATGGCTCGCAGAGCACCAAATGAATGTGGAATTCTACAAAGAGTTCGGTAGAACCAACCCTACTCTTCCCTTGAAAGAGTCCGGTAAAATCGTACATGGGAATGCCTGTAGAGTTGATTGGGAACATGTTTGTCCGAAAAATAAAGAGGATGAAACCTATTTGTTAGGAAACCCTCCATACTTGGGTGGAAGAATGCAAAATTCAGAACAAAAAGAGGATATAAAACTAGCATATAGCCAGTTCAAAAAGGCTCCAAAGGTTGACTATATTTCTTGTTGGTTCTTGAATGGAGCTAAGTACATTAAGAACTCGAGGTCTTACTTTGCATTTGTTACCACTAATTCGATTTGTCAAGGTGAACAAATCAATATGATTTGGCCACACCTACTAGAGGACTTAGAACTAGAGATATTTTTTGCCTATAAAGGATTCAAATGGGAAAATAATGCCAAAAAGAATGCGGGTGTTATTGTATCCATAATTGGTCTTAGAAACCCCTCTTCACAACCGAAATATATCTTTGAAGGAAATTTGCAATCCAAAGCTCAGAACATTAATCCATATCTTATCGATGGTAATAATTTTTTTATAGAAAAAAGAACCACACCGATATCTGACTTAAAGAGGATGGAATATGGTAATATGGCCATTGATGGAGGTCATCTTATTTTAAATAAAGAAGAAAAATTAGAGTTAATTAACTCCAACCCGAGCTCTGAAAAATATATACGGCAGATATTTGGAGCCCAAGAATATTTGAATAATGTTGAGAGGTATTGCTTATGGATAGATGACCTAGAGGCCAAAAAGGCATTAACAATCACTGAAATTGCGAAACGCGTTAATGCTGTTCAAGAAAAAAGAGCCTCTGGAAATGATAAAGGAGTAATTGAACTTGCAAAAAGGCCACATCAATTTAGGGAAATGAAGCAAGCAGAGAGTTTCGCCCTTATCTTGCCCACCGTTTCTTCAGAAAGAAGAAACTATTTGCCGATTGGTTTTCTAAAACCTGATCAAATAATTATTGCACCTAACCAAGCTATTTATGATCCAGAAACACATCTCCTTGGGATTCTATCTTCAAAAATGCACATGGTATGGCTTAAGACAGTGGGTGGTAGGCTTAAAACTGATTTTAGATACTCTTCAAGTTTAGTATATAACACCTTCCCCTTCCCTAACATTTCTGAAGATAAGGTTTCGGTATTAACCCAATCTGTTTTTAGAATATTAGAAGAGCGTGAGCGTCACTCTGACAAAACACTCGCACAATTATATGATCCAGATAAGATGCCTGAAGGTTTGAGGGAGGCTCATAGGTTGAATGATCTTGCGGTAGAAAGATGCTATAGAAGCAGGCCTTTCGAAAGTGATGAAGAACGCCTTGAATATCTTTTCAAGCTCTATGAAAAGATGATTGAAGAAGAAAAGCAGAAGAATACACTTTTTGATAAAAAGGTTAAAAAATGAGCGTGGAGGATAAAAATAAGGATTATAAAAGTTTGCGTAAAGCGGTTGGAGCTAAGTCAAATCATAGAGACCTATCGGAAACATGCGTCTGCTTTGCAAACTCTCAGGGAGGTGAGATCATTATCGGTATAGAAGATAAGGAGTCTGTTCCCCCAAAAAATCAAAAAATCAAACAAGAAGATCTCAATAAGCTCGTCAAATCTTTAAGAGAACTTACAGATGGAGTGGGAATCGTTAACCCAGAAATTAAAACTCACGAGAATGGAGGTGAGTATTTCATATTGCGAATTCTCCCTTCAACAAGAACCATAGCAACCACCTCTTCGGGTAAAGTGTTTCTGCGTATTTCTGATAATTGTTTCCCAATAGGAAGTGAAGAATTAACGGATCTGGCATCAGAGAAAACTGCTTTTCAATGGGAAATTGTTGTTACACAAAAAGTGAGAATTGAGGATGCAGATCAATCTAAGGTAATAGAGTTATTAAAGGACCTTAGAGCATCAGACAAAGTATCTGATTTTATTAAGCAAAAGGATGATAATGAGACCCTAGCATTTTACCAGTTAATTAGTCCTGAAGGATTTTTGACAAATCAAGGAGTGCTCTGGTTAGGAACTCCTGCACAACGGGCTAGATTGAGTTACCCTATTACAATTCAATATATTGTCTACAATGACAAAGAGGAAAAAGTTAGAAAGAAAGAGTGGCATTATCACCTTCATAATCCTAAAGAACTATTATTGGAAATAGAAAAGGAGGCTGTAGAACTTACTTACAGCACCGAGTTGCCTGACGGATTATTTCGGAAGAACATTCGCCAATATCCGAGGGAAGTTGTTCGAGAATTGCTGATCAATGCTATTGCACACAAGAAATATACGGTATCAGGAGATATATTCATTGAAGTTTATCCTGATAAGTTGGTTATTACTAACCCTGGTGGTTTACCTCTGGGCGTTACAGCTCAAAATATACTTCATGAACGACATAGGAGAAACCCGCATTTGATTCAACTAATGGGTGATTTAAAACTTATGGAAGGTGAAGGTTCTGGTTATGATCTCGTTTTTGAAAAGCTTGCCAGAGACGCAAAGCCTATGCCGTCAATTGAATCAGACTTTACTAAAGTTCGTGTTACAGTGCATTCTGGATCAATAAACCCTGAAGTGGTTTCAATACTTGATTACATAGAAAAGCATTTCGAACTAACGCAAAGAGAATATATAACTTTAGGTATAGTCGCTTCAGAAAAGAAAGTCCTTTCGACTCAATTGACACATAAACTACAGTTAAATCAAGAAGATAGGGTTAGGAGTTGGGTTGGATCGTTGTTAGACAAAGGTATATTAGTTACTCATGGTGAAAGAAAAGGAACTCAATACCTGCTTAATCCCAAATTATTTCAACAAGCTAAAGTAGATATTACCCCTTCTCTGAAAACTATGGAACCATACAAGCTTGAGGCTTTAATACGGGAAGACCTTAAGTATAATGGTAGGAGCAAGATGAGCGATATAGGTAAACGGCTTGAAGGAGTTCCTTTATCGGAGATAAAGAAAGTTATTTATGACTTGGCAAAAAGCGGTCATTTGATAGCGGAAGGCGCTAAGAAGAACAGAACGTATGATCTGGTTAAAAAAAAATAAATTAAAAATAAATAAAAGCTAGGCGAGAGTTAAGTATTTGATTAACAGTGTTTTATTGTTTGCGTACTTCTAAAATACAATAAATAACAATAAATAAATTTTATTAAAAAGAGCCATTAAATTGCCTAAGCACTTCAAATTAAGGACAAACCACCTTACTTATAAAGGTTTATACTGATACAGCTAAAGAAATAAACTATGCCCAATATCGTAGATGTTACCTATCATCAGACAGGTGAAAGCACCAAGACAAACCCAATGGGGATGAGAGATATGCAAGCTCGAGCCTTTGAAGCAAGAGATGCACAATATCTTTTATTAAAAGCTCCCCCTGCTTCAGGTAAGTCTAGGGCATTAATGTTTTTGGGTTTAGACAAGCTAATCAATCAGGGTATTAAAAAAGCTATTGTTGCTGTCCCTGAACGTTCAATAGGAAGTTCCTTTGCTAGAACTGATTTGAAATCTCATGGCTTTTTTGCGGACTGGGAACCAAATGATCAATTTAACTTATGTACGCCAGGAAGTGATGGCAGTAAAAGTAAAGTTCAGGCCTTTCACAACTTCATGGCTAATGATGAGAGTATTCTGATCTGTACTCACGCTACGTTACGTTTCGCTTGTGAAGAACTAGAAGAAGCTGCGTTTGATCAAACTCTTCTTGCTATTGATGAATTTCACCATGTTTCGGCAGATGCAGAAAACAGATTAGGTGATATCTTAAAGAATATTATGCGCAAATCGAAAGCGCATATTATTGCTATGACTGGTTCTTATTTCAGGGGAGATAGTGTTCCTGTTTTGACTCCAGAGGATGAGCGTAAGTTTACAAAGGTTAAGTATGATTACTACGAACAACTCAACGGATATACATATCTAAAATCACTCGGTATTGGATATCATTTTTATCAAGGTAGATATATGGATGCTATTCTTGAAGTATTAGATACAGACAAAAAAACCATCCTGCATATTCCAAATGTCAATTCAGGAGAGTCAACAAAAGACAAGCATAATGAAGTAGATTTTATCTTGGATGCTATAGGGTACGTGGAAAGACAAGACCCTGAAACTGGGGTGATTTTCGTCAAAAGAACATCAGATGGAAAGGTTTTAAAAGTCGCTGATCTTGTTGAAGACAGCCCTAGAGAAAGAGATAAGATTGTTAATTACCTAAGAGAAATTGATTCCATAGATGATATGGATTTAATCATTGCTTTAGGTATGGCAAAAGAAGGGTTTGATTGGCCTTTCTGTGAACATGCCCTGACTGTTGGATATCGAGGTTCTCTCACTGAGATCATTCAGATCATTGGTAGAGCAACAAGAGACAGTAGTAATAAAACACATGCTCAGTTTACTAATCTCATTGCTCAGCCCGATGCTGAAGATGATTTAGTCAAATTATCAGTCAATAACATGCTAAAGGCAATCACAGCTTCCTTGCTAATGGAACAGGTCTTAGCTCCTAACTGGAAATTTAAAACTAAGAAGTCAGATGATGATGTGGCTGAGCCTGGTGAAATGAAAATCCGTGGATTGAAAGAGCCAAGTTCTAAGAGAGTAAAGGACATTCTTGAAACAGACCTGAATGATCTTAAAGCAAATATTCTACAAGATGATACAATGCTAAAAGCTATGCCAGGTAATGTTGATCCTGAAGTAATTAATAAGGTTTTGATTCCAAAAATCATCCGAGTGAAATACCCGGAGTTAAGCGATGACGAAATAGAAGAAGTAAGACAGCATGTAGTCGTTGATTCAGTGATTAAAAATGGTGAGATCAAAGAAACAGGAGATAAGCGTTTTATTAGAATGGCTGATACATTTGTGAATATTGAGGATATTCATATTGACCTGATTGATTCAATTAATCCATTCCAAAAGGCTTTTGAAGTTCTCTCGAAATCTGTAACGACTAGAGTGTTAAAGGTCATTCAAGATACTATTCAAGCAACACGAATAAAGATGGACTTTGAAGAGGCTAAAATCCTGTGGCCAAAGGTTCAGGAGTTTGTGAAAATGTACAGTAGAGAGCCTAGTATCAGTTCTCATGATCCACTTGAGGTTAGAATGGCTGAATGTATTATTTATTTGAAGGAAGAAAAGAGAAAACGAGCTTCTGAAAATGGATAAGGATACGATACTTGATGAAATTTTCGAGAATGATCCTTTAGGTTTATTGAATGTAAAGCCCAAGCGTTCAAATACTCAAACAGCAGACGAAAGACTTATTAGCTCATTCGAGGAGATTAATCGCTTTATAGAAGAAAATGGTCGTGAACCAGAAGCCACTGTTTCTAACATTAGTGAGTTTCAGCTCTACTCAAGACTTAAAAGTATAAGAGAAGACGAAATCAAATCTAGCTCTCTAAAAGACTATGATAAGCATAAAGTTCTTCCATCCACTGATGAAGTCAATGATCCTGAAGGAGAGTACAGGCCAAAAAGGAAAGAAATTCAGTCAATTGATGACCTATTAGAGGATGCCCAGAGCCTCAATATTCTTGATACAGATGATGACTTGGGGTTGTTTGACTTCAAGCATACTCCAAAAGAATTAGAAAGGGCAGAATCTGATTTTGTGGCTAGAAGAAAGCCATGCAAAAACTTTGAAGAATACGAGCCTCTATTCAAAGCAGTTCAGCATGATCTAGCGAATGGTAAAAGGAAGATTATTGATTATAAACGAGGAAGCCTCAAAGAAGGAAGTTTTTACATTCACAATGGGATCTTATTCTTTATAGAGGAAATCAACATTGAGCAAAAAGAGCATTATAGAGATGATGGTACAAGAGTAAGAGAGGACGGTCGGACACGTTGTATTTTTGAAAATGGTACAGAATCTAACATGCTCAAAAGATCGGTTGAAAAAATTCTCTATGCTAACGGAAGAGTGGTCACAGATAACTTCGAGCAGGTAAATGAGGGCTTTCTAGAAAGTTTTGGTGTCATTACTGAAGAAGATAAAGAATCTGGATTTATTTATGTTCTGAGATCAAAGAGTCAGAATCCAGAAATCAAATCTTACAAAAATCTCTATAAGATCGGATTCTCTAGAACTGATGTAGAGGAAAGAATAAAGAATGCTCCCAAAGAACCTACCTATTTGATGGATGATGTTGAGTATGTAGCAGGTTGGAAAGGGTACAATATGAACCCTCAAAAACTAGAAATGCTCTTACATAACTTTTTTGGCTCATCCTGTTTAGATATTGAGGTTATTGATGAAAAAGGGAAAGTGCATAAACCTAGAGAATGGTTCTTAGCTCCATTAACTGTCGTGGAGCAAGCAATAGAACTCATTATCTCAGGCAAAATCATTGACTATGTTTATGATCCTGAGAATGAATCGATTGTCAAAAGATAATTTTTGGGTAATTGATAAGATGTTTTTAAAATCATCATTTTTTGATTCTCAGACTAATACCCATTTCTTTTCCGTTTAGACAAAGCTAGCCCCGCACAATTGAACATCAAGAGACTACGGCATAAAGCCTGCCCTACAAGCCCTTCTTGTTTATTCCGTTTCCTCTTGCCTTATCACTTGTGCTTAGCAATTGGCGGCCTAAGGAAAGAAAATGGGATGCTGTGATTGATTGGTATTGATATCCGTCACCTACTCTTCCAAAGCTCTTTGAGTAATTCAATATGTTCTTTTTTGGCTGTTTTTGCTTTTCCATTCTTGCCGAGGATGCGATAGATAATCCCTGAAGTGAGCCCTATTTCTTTAGCTTTTGCATTGCCCTTCAAGGCTCTTTGAGGCCCTAGTCCCGTTCTATCTATTTCTGATTGAATAAAGTCTCTTAATTCTTGTTCAATGGGTATAAAACCATCATCTGATTGAAGATCATCATAAATACTGACCTTTTTAGGAGGTTCATAGCTCTCAATGAATTGCATTACGCCTTTCAAATGGCTTTCCTTGGCTGTTTTTATATCCCCTGTTAACCATGTTTTGAGAACACTAACGTTGAAGCCTTCATACCTAGCGAATGATTTCGATATCTCTGCTTTTGGGATGTTCTTATCAGCAATAAGCTGTTTGATTTTGTCAATTTTTGGCTTGGTTAGTTTAACCCTTTTCTCATTCGGAAAGAGAGCGTATCGAGACATAATAAAGTCATATTCTTCCTGACTGATGTTTTTAATCAAACCATATAGGATGTTAGTGACGCGCTTTTTGGTGAGTCCTTCGGGAAGCCTACAATACTCCAAAATTGACTCAACACCCTTTCCAGTTCGAAGTCTTTCGCTCTTTATGTTTTCCAGAAATTCATCACAACATGCTGTATCATGAGGTTGGCTCATTTTAGGTTTCTTCCAAAAAAGAATATACTAGCTATATTATGCTGTTATTAGAGTGCCAGAAGACTCAAGAGCTGTCTCATCAGTTAAGCCTGTTACTCCCTCAACCAATGCAATGCTGACAAAGTTGTTAGCCCCTCCATCAGAATCAATGCTAATTGTGCTGTCAGTTCCATTATCAGTGATTTGAACAAAGTCAGTTATGGCATCATTAAGAGGATCATACAGACTTAATACATCAGATAAGTCAATCTTATCATATTCAGAGGTATCAAAGTCTTTAATTACATCAACATCATTAAATGCCGAGACTCCATTAAATGTAAATATGTCGGCTCCGTTGCCTCCATAAAGAGTATCTAGTCCATCTTCTCCAAAAATAGTGTCGTTGCCATCTCCTCCATAAATGGTGTCATCATCATCACGACCAAACAAACGGTCATTGCCTTCATCCCCATGTAGAATGTCATCACCGGCATCACCGTATAAATAGTCATTTTCTGTTCCACCATAAAGAACATCATTATCTTCAAACCCTTGTATGAAGTCGACTCCAGCGTCACCATAAAGAATGTCATTTCCAGCTTTTCCTTTAATGGTGTCGTTATCTGCACCGCCATAAATTGTGTCATGGCCGCCGCTTCCTGTCAGAGTATCTGTTCCAGCATCACCATAAATCAGGTCGTCTCCTCCATTTCCAGTAATAGTATCATTACCATTACCACCATGAAGTTCATCTGAATCAGCTTGTCCCCAAATCTCATCATTCCCATCGCCACCTTTAATGACACTAGAAAATTGATTATGACCTCTTAAATAGTCGTCGTATGAACTTCCCGTGATGTTTTCTATGGATGTGAATGAGTCATCACTCAGCATGTCTCCATCTTGGTCATATATGCCGTTTAATAAATCTATATGAACGGCCTGAGTGTTTGCGCTGTAATCGACTGTGTCATTACCGTCTCCACCATCAAAAGTTTCATCTAAGGATGTTGAATAGAATATATCTTCTCCTGAAGAACCGCCCCAATTTGTTACAACTACATTATTCAGATTTATTACAGTGCCAGCACCACTATCCAATACGATACGCTCAATGTCAGTATCCTTGCCGTAAAAATCGCCGTATTGTCGTTCAATATAAATCGAACCATTTACACCAATGCTTATCTCTAGATCGTCAGTACCAGCAAAACGTTTATAAGAGAGCGATGTTTGTGTGATCCCAGTACCAAAATAAATTTTATCCTGGGAACCACCAATGTCAAAAATGATGTCATTACCGTGCCCACTCTCATACAAATAAACAGTATGATCCCCAATTTGACTTAGTGAATAAGGGTTGAGAACATCATCACCTGCTCCCCCAATAACTTTGACCTCATCTCTAGTTAAGATCAAGTCATCGCCATCTCCTCCATCTGCAATACCATTGGCTAAAGTAAAAGCACCGGAATGATAAATAACATCTGAATCAGCGCCTCCATAAGCTTGAACATGCTGTGCAGTACGAATAGTATCGTTACCTATTCCACCATACAATGTGGTTGCTTGATCTTGTTGTACAATAGCAAAAATTGAGTCATCGCCTGCACCACCGTGGACGGTCTGAGCGCTAGCTGATGCCGTTCTTACTAAGATGCCATCATTACCATTGCCACCCCAAATGACATTGTCGCCATCATTATCAAAAATTAAATCATCACCATCATTGCCAAAAATAGTGTCATCACCTGCTCCCCCTCTGATATAATCATCTCCATCTAAACCTGAAATGGTGTCATCGCCATCCCAACCATGAAGAATATCTGTTCCGTTTGAGCCAGAAAAAGTATCATTGCCTGATGTTTGATCAAAATACGCATCAAGCTCTGTTTCTAGCGCAGTTGGAATGGGATCTGTATAGGCTGTTACATTCAGAAAACCGTCATCAACATCAACCCGGGAAATAAAATCACTCGTAGATACTACAGCCGTATATGAGTTCGTATCATCAAACCAGATAACGTAGTTGCCTTTATATAAGGAAGCATTAATGTCTGAGATATCATAACCACTTACATTGATTCTATGCCCTCCTGAGCTTGAGCTTATTTCAGATGTATCAGCATAAATATTTATACCACCGTTGTGTTCAGCGTAGTAACCTGAGTTATATGCTATTGCAATATCATTCCCCTTACCAAAGTAGACTTTATCATCGTAGCGGGTTACTATATCGGTCGTATCAATGATTTCATTGTAAAAACTACTTCCAATTAGAGTATCATCACCATCACCACCATAAATATCATCACGACCAGTTTCTCCGACTATATAATCATTGCCATCACCACCGTATAATCTATCATTCCCCTCCCAGCCAAGAATATTGTCATCACCACCAGCACCATCAATTACAACTTTCTTGGTTTGACCTAATGCATCAAATTCATTCGCGTTATCATCACCGATAAGTGCGTAAAAATCTTCAAATTCAAACGCTGTTGTATTTTCTCCGTCGACAGCTTCATTAGTATGGTCATCATAATAATCTTCAACACGCACAAGTTCTTCAGTCAATTTGCTGATAGTTAAATCATCACCAGCTTTACCGAAAGTAACATCATCAAAGTCTAAGTTGTCCAGATAGACTTCCGTCAATCCGGTTGAATCATTTTCGTTATATATATGGAGCTTTGCATGTTCGCTCGTGGAATTATTCCACTCTAATAAGATGGTGTCATTACCATTGTTCTTATGAAAGAAAGTGGTCTCGTTAACATTGCTTGTATATTGATAAGCTGTGAAAAGTGTGCTTCCTGAGCCATCCAATAAGTGCATATGACCGGGAAAATCATCTGGTTGAGTAGATACTGGTGCAACATCTCGGAAATTTATACCGATCACATTGAGAACAGTATTTATAACAGAGTTAGAGTTTGTGCCGACAGGGTCATAATCAAAGCTTGTTTCCACAAAGCCATTGGAGTTCGTAATTCCTAATGTTTCGGAAAAGTTAACCATGTCCTGCCACACACTATCTGAAGATGATGAAACAATGCTCGTCACGTTTCTATCAGTCATGTCATCTGTGCCATAGGCATTGTCTGAGTCTGCCTCGGCAAAACCAGGTTCTATGATGACTTGTTGAAATCCACCGAAAACACCTCCGTTCGACCACCATTCTGTGGTGAAAATAGAATTTTCTGGCCCACCTCTAATAATTTCAACGCCGTCACCAGTAGTTGAGTCATTATCACCATCAGAATTAGGGTCATAAATAAGGTAGAGGTGTTGTGCATATGACCCTACCACTGGTGTTGATGCAATTGATATTGTGCCCGTCATTCTGATTTCCCTTTCCAATCAGGTTGATTCTTATGCAGCTTTACCGGCCCAACAAAGACTTGGTAAACTCTGTTGTTTTCATCAAATGCTATAGAAAAATTCTGACAGCATTGTAGCGCTGGAAACATTCCACGCCACATAAAGTAGACCCTTTTATTCCCATCTTTTTTATATTCTTTGTGTATCTTTTTCGCACCAGCATTTAACATTCTATTTTCAGCATCAGTTCTATGCATGCCAACTGGAAAAATCATGGGTAACGCTTCAGCATAACTTTCTTTGGTTCCATAGTCCGAAAAATGAAACGATTCAGGTTTAAATTCAGGATGATTAACATCAACTATTTTTAAGGGATTGCACCCTGCTAGTATTGTGGTAATCACTATAAGTTGAAAAGCTCGGCGTTTGATAAAAATTCTCTCTTATATAAGTGTCAAGAATTTAGCATTAAACCGATTCGCAGTATAAGACAATCTATAGTTGTAAAATACGATTCAGTTCTTATGGTTAATGACACCTTAATTATTGATAGGATTTGAATCAAATAAATATCAAATACCTTGGTTTAATAACCTTTTTTAAACCATTGAAAACTATATACAATTTTATCTAAAGTTAAATCCGTATTTACCCCGTTTTGATACTCTTATTGTGTCCTTAAAGGACAATTAGGGGGCAAAAAGGGGTAAAACCGTGTCAGATCAAGACTATAGAAAGCTCGATAACGATTTAGCTATCAAAACCCAGTCAATGGGTGTTGATGCGGCTAAAAAATATGGGCGCATTGGTACTAGCACACAAGAGACCGCCATGAGCGAGGGTGCTCTGGATGATGCTGGAAGAAAGAAAAAAGACAAGGAATTTGAAATGCTTCTATTCCTTGATGAGATGCAACGCCTGGAAGATGAGGCGCGAAGACACTTGGATCAAATGCGTGAGATTCAAAGCAAGATGGATACCCTCCTCGATGATATCGACCAAGATATTGACCTCGCCAAGGATCAAGCCAATAAAATCACGAATTATTTAGATGCCATGAAGCATAAAGATGTCGACCAAATGACTGAGTTTATGCTGATTTCAGGGCTCTATGAGATGGATGAACTTGATGCGATGAAAGAGAATGGCTCTTTCCTACATGAGTATGATCAATTCGTTGAAAATGCCATTTCTGAGTATGATCAAATCCTTAATCGGTTAAATGATGGCCAACAGAAGTTTGAACAGCTTCAGGAAGACTATAATAACGAGAAGACTGAGCTAGAGGCTAAAATAGAGCTCGCTCAGGCCGCAGGAAATGATGAGTTAGCAAGTAATCTTCAAGAAGAGCTGGATCAATCTACTGAACGCTTTAACAAACAAGCATCACGGCTTGCTGAACAGGCTTTGGATATTGATGGTCTTGGTAATTCCGAAGTATTCAGAAAGGCTCTCGGTGAATTTAGAGAAATGAATAAAAATGATCCTGACTGGGCAAAGTCAATTGAGAAATCTTTGGATACTCTCGATCAGAATAATTTAAGCGGAGATTTAAAGATTAGTGAAATCTATAATGCTGCTTCTTCAGGAATTGATCCTAATAAACCTGAAATCAAGGAAGAGTTAGAAGTAACATCAGTACCTTCGGCTGCACCCAATATGGGTGGCCCTGCTTGGTAATTTAAAGCTCGTTGGATGCCACTAAAACAGGATCAACCGTTGCTGGGATAATCTTATCTTTCCCATGCTCTTTCACATAGTCGGCCATAACCAAGGGAATAAGCTTCCAAGCATCATTGGGAGTAAATAAATCATGGCCTTTGTAGTCCCATTGTTCACCATCAATAAATATTTTCACGTAGGTCTGGCTAGCATCCGACTCCTTATAGAAGGATGAAATATAGATAGGGTTTCCGCCTGTTTTATCACTTTGAGTAAAGGCATTGGCAAGACCCTTGGCATATCGATGACCACTGATGGTATCACTCTTTGCTTGATGTACAATAAGACCAATATTGCCTTCAAAAGAAGCGGAAGCGGCATCATATGAAGATTCAGCTTCTTTAACTACAGGCGCAGTCAAGTTTGCCTTTTTAGCAGGAGTCTCAGTTTTTGCACCAGAAGCAGTATTGAATGCCAATTGATTGTCATTCGAAACCTTCTGTGCATTGGCATTAAGGGAGAATATAAGTCCTAATGCGGCTACTCCTGTTGCTATCTTTTTTGCTGTATTCATGGTCTATACCTTTATTAACCTTCTATTTGTACCATTTAAGGGTGCATTGCGCAATGAAATCATTAAATTCCCTTAAAATCTTAACCATTATTGTGTGTGCTATTTAAGAGATGGGGAGTCACATTTGTGGCTCCCCTTACTTACACATCATACACGTTAAATGTAGTTGTAGCCCTTGCCCTGACAGTCCGGACAAGTCCTCATTCCTTTACTCGTTGTACTGATCACGCTTCCCGTTCCAGAACACATTGTACATGTTACTTTTTTCATGATGTTGTATTTAAACTTTATTTTCGATTGCGTTCTATAAGACGCAATATAGGAAATAAACTTGAATTGCGTTTTATAAAACGCTGATTTTAAAGACGCTTTTATCCTCTTTTGGTTCATTGTATGGAGGGGATGGAACCGATAGATGATACATTAAAAGCTATAGGCAATCGCCTGAAGGAGTTGCGTGAAGCTGGTGGCTTTGAAGGCGGCTATGTCGGTTTTGCAATCCATCATGTAGATATGCAACCTAAGCAATACTGGAAGCTAGAGACTGGTACAACCAACTTTACGATTAAAACTTTGCTTCGTGTTCTTTCTGTTCATGAACTCAGTCTCGAAGAGTTTTTTAAAGGTCTATGATTTTGATCTATTTCATAACCTCACAACTAAGAACAAAGCAAGATTTTAAATAGAACGAATAGTGAACATTTTTTCTTGACTCCCTGGACCCATCACTCTAAAACCTTTTAAACGAAATCAGAAATAGGATTTATTTCCTATAACGATATTAACATTTAAGAGCAAGGAGCAAGAGTAATGAGCAATACAAAACTTTATTATGGTGAAATAGTAGCAAGGATTTCTGGAAAACTCTATTCAACTATCAACATATCTGACAGTAACATTTTCCTAAAAGAAAATGATCTGACCAATGAAGATATGATTTGCTCTATTAGTGCAGATGCTGGGCGCGTTTTTGATTGCCTGGAAGACCTATCTGGCGAGCATTTTGTTAACTGGAATCACGCCCTTGATAATTACATTAAAGCATTACATGGAGCCATTAGCGATGGTCGCACTCCTAATATGGCAGATATGATGTCCATGGCAACCACAAGCATTGATCAATCTAGAGCAACTAGGCTCAAAGAAGCGATAGACTTGCTTTAGGCCGTTCCTCCTCACGCAGGTAAGGCTTTCACGAGCTGAATAAACCGTATCCCCACTTTTCCGTGCCCTACTCGGGCGTGTGCAAAGTGGGTGATCCCCCTCGGTTCATTCAGGCCTTCCCTTTGTTCACCCCCTGTTCGCCACATGGCAGGGGTTATGGCGAGCCCATAACCCTTTTACCAAAGGGTGTTTTTAACCAACTGACATAAAGGAGAAAAACATGTCAAAACCACAAACAGAAGCAAAACAAACACAACCAACTAAATCAGCCGAAGAGCTTTTTTCGGATACCAATGTGACCATGAAAACAGGTCGGTTGGTCAAGGATGCTGAAACTATCTCAGATGGGAAATTTGTCCGTATCAGATTAGCTACGAACAAGGAATATTTAGATGCTAAAGGTGAATTACAGTCAACAACCAATTATTTCAATGCACTTGTTTCAAGCAATCTAAGTGATGCTTTTACAATCGCTCAGGACCTTAAAAAAGGAGACTGGATTTATTTAAAAGGCGAGGATGGAAGCCAATCTTTTGACACCCCAGAAGGTTACAAGCAAACAGCCGTTACAACATTTGCATATAAAGTTGTTCTAAAACACAAACAAGAACAATCAGATCAATCTGAGGCAAATGCTCAGACTTCAGCCCCTTCCCCTTAAACCTCTAGGGAAGGCGGCTTTCGCCTTCCCGCTTTTTTCGGAGTTGAATCCATGACATATGCGAAGAATAAAATTGATATTCATGAACAAGTGACCAACCAGATCATTGATCTTCTTGATCAAGTTGATCTAGACAACTACCAGCCCCCATTTGCCAGTCTTGCCGCAAAGGGACTACCACTAAACCCAACAACAAAAAATCATTATCAGGGGGTCAATATCCTCAATCTTTGGTTCAACCAACAAGCCAAGAAATTCAGCTCAAATCACTGGGCGAGCTTTAAACAATGGAAAGATAATGGAGCCAAAATCAAAAAGGGTGAAAAAGGAACACGCATTGTTTTTTATAAGACACTCACCAAAACTGAAGAAAATAGCTCAGGAGAGACTGAAACTCATAAAATCCCAATGCTGAGATTATACACAGTCTTCAATGCCAATCAGGTCGAAAATTACAATCAAGATGCTATAAAAGTGCCCGAACAAGATAGAGTTGAACGCATCTCTTTGGTTGAAGAATTTTGCTCAAAAACAGGTGCAGATATTCGCCATGGGGGAGATGAAGCTTTTTTTGCTCCTGATGAAGACTTTATACAAATGCCGGAGACAAAGCTTTTCCTAGATACTGAAGAAGTTTCGGCCACTGAAAACTACTATTCAACCCTACTCCATGAACTTACACATTGGACAGGATCAAAGCATAGATTGAAGCGCGACTTGGCCCACAACCAAAAGGAGCGCGAGAAATATGCATTTGAAGAATTGGTGGCTGAACTTGGTGCAGCCTTCCTCTGTGCGCACCATGGTATTGCACAAAATCATCCGCCCAATCATGCGCTTTATATCAAAAGCTGGCTCAAGGCTTTAAAAGATGACAAAACCTTCATTTTCAAAGCCTCCGCGCAAGCCGCTAAAGCTGTTGATTTTCTTGATCAACTCGTCAGGGGAGAACCCTGATTATGAGAGATTGCTTCAATGAACTCACAAAACAGCTCACTCATTTAGGTCGCAGGCATGATCTTTCACGCATCTTCAACGATCTTTTGACAATAGGTATTTGCTCATTTCACAAAACCAATATCCAAAGCCGATTAAAGGAAAGAGATGAGAGTAATGAGCAGCTCTATTTACAAACAATCAAACCCTATGAAAAACATGAAATCGAAGAATTAGGAAAAGCTTTAGGTACTATTCAGCTCAATATTTTAGATAACCCCTACTCTGATATCCTTGGCGAATTCTTCATGCAACATATTACCAAAGGGCAGAATGGTCAGTATTTCACGCCTGAACCGATCTGCGACTTTATGGCTAAAATCAACCTTGAGGGAATCCAAGGAGAAGGCAATAGGGTTTATGATCCTGCCTGTGGGAGCGGTCGCATGTTGCTCAGTGCAGCAAAGATTAATCATCGCAATTTCTTTTATGGCGTAGATAGCGCACATAGCTGCGCTCAAATGGCTACGCTTAATTTTTTCCTCAACGGATTAAAGGGTGAGGTTGCTTGGATGAATTCGCTCAGCAATGAATGGTTTGGCGGTTGGCATATCAATATGAATGGCCTCGGCATTCAGCCTATCCAACAAGATCAATCACAAATTTGGAGAGAGGCTCCCAAAGCAAAAACCGCAGAGTTTGAAGAGAGATCTAACAGCACCCCATCAAATCCATCACACCAACTCACACTTTTTTAAACCAAAACCGATAGGGAGATAAATATGAAAACATTCATAGCCAAAGCAGAGATGTGTACTTATTTACAAGTCAGGATAAGAGCTAAAACGCAAGAAGAAGCAGAAGAGAAAGCTCAAAATATGTGCGGAAGTGCATTTTCTGAAATTGAAGGAACCAGGAGTTGGGAGGTCTATAATGTCGAAGAAGAATAAAACAGATATATCAAATCAGTTTGAAGAGGTGAGTTTAGTCTACCGCAACAAAACGAGAGCTATTGATAGACCTAAAATTGAAAGTGCGGAGTGCGCTTATAGAATATTGAAATCAACATGGGATCAAGATCAAATATCTCTAGTTGAAGAAGCGAAGGTGATGTTTCTCGACAATCAATTAAGGCTCATGTCTATATCAACCGTCTCAAAAGGAGGGATGTCGGGAACAGTTATAGACCCGAGAATCGTCTTTGCGACTGCTCTAAAGAGGCGAAGCTCGACAATCATTCTCTCACACAATCACCCTTCCGGAAATTTAAAGCCCAGCCACGCAGACCTATCACTTACCAAGAAGTTCTATGATGCTGGAAAGCTTCTAGAGATTACCGTTGCAGATCACCTCATTATCTCTAATGAGGGGTATTATTCTCTGGCCAATGAAGGCCACATACCATGATCTCTTAGTGAGATTGACTCGAGAATAACACTTACTTAAAGTTAAGTTCCCCACCAGTTGAAGTTGCCATGGAGATTTAATCTTCATGGCAATTTTTATGGATCACAATAGCGCATGATTTTTTCATAACGATAAAGCAGGAGTTTCTTTTAATTGGAGATTGACTGTATAATTGGTCCAAAATTTTAGGTTCAACATCATCGGTTTTAATGAAATCATGATGCAACTTCGATGAGTTAATTGACCCGTTTTTGCACCTCTTGAAAAGAGATCAAATTCATCATTTTTTCTACAGACATCACGTCAGAGGAGATCAAAAGTAGTAGCTCATGATTTAAAGCTCCCTAATCCTGCGGATCAATCTTTTATAAGAATTTGGTAAATTTCTATGCGGCAAATTTGATATTACATGATTTAACAAATCCAATTTTTTGATTGCTTTCTCATTATTAACCAGAAGATTGTGCGTGTTTCTCTCATTCGCAGGGATATTTAAATAATCGCATATCAATGTTTGAGCTACGGTTGATGCTACCAAATCCATCTCCATATTGTATTTCATACAGACAACATCATACTCGATGGTGATATCAAGAGCTCGACTATGATTTGAAGTCAACAGGCCCTCTAGGATTGTTCTTTTTTGTAAACCAGTGATTATTTCACTTATTAAGTCTTCATTCCGATAAGTGTTACTATAATTGAAGAATCCACTTCCATACCTGCTATTATCTTTTCTTCCATTCTGATATTCAAAGAAGAAATCTTTATCCACGATGATTGTCTTTGGTAGCTTTAAATCTCTTAGTAGATAAAAGGCATATTTTAAGGAAGTTATTCCACCAAGCTCAAGGATGGAAATCCCTTCTCTTTCAAGCACAATTCCTTTAGAGTTTAAAAGAACACTAAAAACCTCCGAGTCAATTGGACTTTCAGTAACTAAAACATGGTTTGCAAAGAAGAACTCTGAGTTTCGAAACTTATGAAACTTATCATATTGCATTCTTTGTAAGTTATAATGACTCCAGAAGTCCCTCCTCAATTGGAAGATTTCACTTTTAAAGCTTCTATTGTTGTCTGCAGTTTTTCTGACAAGAAGTATATCTGTATGATCCAACTGATCAACCATAACTGTTGAGTGAGTGGCAAAAATTACTTGACTATCAGATTGGTTGACTTCATCCAATAGTGAAAACACTAGTTCTTTTTGGGCTTGGGGATGTAAATTTATCTCAGGCTCCTCTATTCCAACAATGAAGTTCGTGTTTTCAAGCTCAGCCAAATACTTATGTATTGACATAATTACCAAGCTTTGTATGCCACTACCGCATTCTTCGAGCTTGAATTCCTTTCCTTCTTCGTTAATGCTTATGGTAAGTTCATTTATAAACAGGTCGTAACTTAAAGGAACTCGACTATCTATTTGTATACTAAAACCTCTTTTTGCTAAGTATTTATCCTCAATTCCAAAAGACACTTTTTTAAGAGCGTTATTTTGAAAGTAGCGAAAAGTCTCTCTTACCTTCGGAGTAAGCGTATCTCGTCTTGCCGTATGCTTTGTGAAGAATGAATCAAGAAGTCTTTTTAAGGCAGAAACTTCTGACTTAGCTATATTAGTTGCAGTTCTGTTCGTCGGTATTAATATAAACTGAATACAGCTTGAAAAGGCAGAAAAAAGCTCATCGGTCATCGCTTGAAAGGTGCCATTATTGAGTACGAAATATTCTAGTGCCCTCTTTTTTTTGTTGTATTCTTGTTTGATGACTAGCTCACTGTTTGAAACAAATACTGAAAAAGGCTGGTTTGGTGGTACATTTGAGAATGTGATAGTTATTCTGGGTACGGCTCTATTAGTAGAATACAGATGTAATCCATCTTGATAACTCTGTATTTCTTCATCTGGATTAAAGAATGAGTTCAAAGCCTTTAGTACAGCAGATTTACCTGCATTGTTTTGGCCCACAATTCCAATTACACCTTCAATGGTAAACTCACCATATTCAATAGATCTGAATTTTGAGATTGCACATTTTTTAATCTTCATATGTGTCCTTTGTTCCTTAAATAACCGAAAATATAACAGAATTTATATTTTAATTCCCTTTGAATAAAAGACTTAAATATTAAGGATGTAATCAATTTAATTGAATTAAGTGCCTTTTTGAAGCCAATTCAAATTGACTATTGAGCCAAATAGGACTAAAGTCCTAAATCGAATTGAAAGGTTGTAGAATGAACAAGATTGAGATGATGTTATTAATGAAATTTGAGTCACCCGTAATTCCCTTAGAGAAGGTAAGTGAAGAGTATTTTGGATGTAGTAAAAATACGGCTAAGCAAAAAGCAAAATCAGGCACATTACCAATCCCTGCTTTTCGACTAGGTACATCACAAAAATTACCTTGGATGATCAATATCCAGGACTTAGCTCGATTCATCGAAATGAACTCAACTGAGGCAAAAAAAGAATGGGTCGGAATTATTTCAGAGTAAGACGGTCAGGATTAAGATCAGTGTAAATTCTCCACAAAGTATTCAAATCTCTATGGCCCGTAACCTGAGCAACCTGGTCTACAGAATAGCCTAGCTCAAATAACCTAGAAGCCCCTTCTCTTCTCAAATCGTGGTAACGTAAGTCTTTAATATTTAGATCATTTCTTACTCTTTGAAATCCAACAGTGACAGAACGAGGATTATACGGGAAAATCCTACTGTCTTTTTCGTCCCTTTTTTGTCTCATAAGGATCTTTAGAGCATCCCCTAAGAGAGGCACTTTCATATGATTGCCGATTTTCTTTCTTGGGTCTTTTCTATCTCGTACCCACACCCAACCTTCTTCTTCATTCAGATCTTCCCATAAAATGGAGCAGACTTCAGAAATTCTCATGCAAGAGAGAATTGAGAATTCAAGAATATCTGTGAATGGTATCGTGGAATAAGTATGACTCTGTCGTTTAGCCAAACCCTTTTTAAGTCGATCAATCTCTTCCTCTGATGGCCTCCTCGTTCTAATATTTGACTTACCTACCAAACCTAATATTCTTAATGTTGGCATGGCCTCAACGATTACGGATTCATTGATGTTAATCTCATAGAGCGCTTTGGCTGATCTTAGTACGGCTCTTATATGGCTAATATCACATGCAATTGTTGATGGCGAAGCTCCTCCAGAGCTTCTCTCCTTGCAGAAGTCTACAATATGTTTTGGCTTTAAAACTGAGAGCTTTGTTTTTCCAATATCAAAGTTTTTAATAGCTTCAAGAGAATATCGTTTAGACCTCCCCATTTTCACATGTTCATCTGATAAGTACTTATCTATTAAATCTCTCAGAATAATTAATGAGATAGGATTATCTGAAAAGTCCTTTCCTTCTAATAGAGATTTTTCAATTTGTGCTTCTTGAAGCTTTCCCCAGGCTTTTGCCGAGGCTTTATTTTTAAAGGTCTTATTTTTGGATTTTCGTTCCCCACTCTCAGGTTGAATCCATCTAACTTGACAACAATATTTACCATTTCGAGAATAAACATTAAAGTACGGCAATTGCTAATCATCCTTTCTTGATAGGTAAATATTACTTAGAAAATGTTGGCAATATGTTGGCAAATTGTCAAGAAAATATGCCTAAATAAGCGAAAATGTATGAAAACGACTGAAAACGAAAATGCTCAAGAAGCCCAGTATACAAGCGGTTTAGAGGGAAATTCGAAGATGAAGCATATTTCCATTGCCCCGATGATGGATTGGACAAATTTCACTATTAAACCATTGAAATTATATGAATTTTAAAATGCTGTTGGCAATATGCTGGCATTTCTCAAATAGTAGAGTTAAGCTAAAACTCTCTTTATCAGCTAATCAGTGATTTAATTATTAAAATAGATGGAGGATCACTTTTTCGAGCGAATAACGTAACCTTTTTAGGTATTTGAGAGGAATTTTTTTTGATTAATACTACATTGGATAAGAAAATAGCACTTCACTAATTCCTAGAATTTGTCAGCTAATCCTATCATTTACTGTCTAGAAAATTTGACAGATTATCGTCAATTTGAACGCTTGTGTTCAGACATTATGGCTGGAACAGGATATGATTCTATTGAGCCAATAGGAGGAACAGGTGATAGAGGAAGAGACGCTCTTCATTATTCCAAAATAGACTCTATAACTACTGTTTTTGCGTACTCGGTTAGGTCAGATTGGAGGAAAAAATTAATTCAAGATTGCGAGCGGATTAAGGAAGAAAATCATGCTGTCGATTCAATAGTATTTGTGTGCACTAAGACCATCAATGGAAACCAAAGGGATCAATGTGTCTCTATGATATATGAAAACTATGGATGGTCTCTCGAAATATTTGATTTAGAACGTATTCGTGTATTACTAACTGGAAAACTTCGTTTCCTTTTAGCGCAACATCCAAGCATTTTTTGTCCTCCATGGTTTCCCTCAAAAGGAGGACTTTCGGTTGCCGAATCAAAGGATACTCTGATAATCGATTATGCCAGCCATGACCATGCCCTAGCCATATGGCTAGCAAGAAAGCTTTCTGTGACAGGATATAAAACATGGTGTTACGGGATGGCTCCTTTGGCAGGAGAAAATATTAATGAATCGATAACGACTCTTATTGATAAGAGAGCGATTCATTACTTGCCCATATTGTCAATTGAAGCCTTTACCGATTCTGATTTTATAGGAAGAATAGGTTATGCTTCGGTAAGGAAAGAACTTACTCTACCTTGTTGGTCAGACGACCTGAGCAATTCAAGAAATACAGCCACTGTGCTACAGGTCGAACCTGCCCGTTTCTATGAAAGTTATAGAAAGGGCCTTGAATCCGTTATAGATGGTCTTAAAGCCAAAGGAATCACACCTGACTATAGTCAATTTCAGGGAAATGAAATCGCCCTTAAGGCATATATGCCAGAACCAGTAACAAAGGTTGAAAGTGAGAAAATTTATACAAATATTTTTCAAGTTTCTCTTCCCAAATCTGTTGTAATTACAGGCTTGAATTCTGCTTTGGATAATGAAGAATTGGATAATTTAAGAGAGACTTGGGCATTTGTTAAAGTATCTAAGCTTAAATTTATTTCTTTCGAAGACCCTCCTCAAGAGCTTTCCACGCGAATTGAAAAGTCGTTAGAGCTATCCTGGAGAGACTATCCCAATATAGAAGGAAAGAAATCAGGAAATGTCATAAGAGAATTAATTAGAAGAAGCCTAAATGTTGCGTGTTATCTAGCCGGGATGAGATTGTGTGATGACCGCAAAGCCTTATACTTTCCAGAAAAAGAAAATGGTAAGCATAATATTAGTTTCATTCATTTGGATGGACGCAAAACTCACGTGACCATGACTGGACTAAAAACAGATGGATGGGGAGATAGAGCTACACAGTTTCGTTATCAATTAGGCCCTCAATTCAAAGTGAGCTGCGATGAAAACGGAGGTTATTGGGTCACAACAAGAATTTATGTCCGTGTTACAGATTTGGAAGGTGTTCCTTTTAAAGGAAAGGTCATTGGAAAAAAGAGAAAAAAGGTAACTAAAAGTTGGTGGAATAAACAATGGGTAGGAAGAACCATTGGTATGATGCAAGGGATATCAAATACAGAAAATCAAGAAGAGATTCTTATAGGTAGTGGTAGTTCTCAAGTTGCTGTTTCAACTAAACCTCTTCAATGGGATTGCCCTATTTCCATAGATGCTGAAGCCGTAGAAAGGATAGGCGATTTTCAAGAAGAAATGGCTGATATTAAGACTTTTGAAGTTGAAGAGGACGAAATAATTGAAGAGGAAACTAATTAGTATGGGTGATCAATTCTACTTTCTCGATGAGCCATTGCTTGAATTTAATGATGGACAGACTGCAGAAGACCCGAAAGATGGATTGGCGTTGTTTGGACCATCTGAAATGAGAGGAGCCATTGCGGACAATATCGTGATTGGTACACCCGAGAGTATTAAACTTTGGGATGATTGGTGTGAGGCATTGAACTCACCAGCCTCATGCAAAGATATAAAAAGGCAAAGACCTTGGCCTCCCTATCCTGGATTCGATGTTGCTTTTGGAGTGGAATGGTCTCGCCCTATTAAATCCTATAAATTAGAAGCTGAATCGTTAGATCACGCCGCTAGAAAGTCTGATAAATATGAGAGGGCTTTCGAGGTATCCAATCTTTTCCTAGAGCCTATGGAGAAAATAGAGAGGCTAGACTTTAAACCCGGCATTATAATTTGTGTTGTTCCAGACTTCGTTTATGAAAATTGCAGACCAAAGTCATGGGTTGAAGAAAAAAGTGACGAAGCAAAAAGTCCAGAACAGATAAAATACTTAAAGGAGGTCTTGAAGGATAGAAAAAAGCAACAAACAAGACTTTTTGATGATGAGAGCCTCTTAGATTCAAATACAAACCTTGAACAATATGGTTTATCACCGGACTTTCGGAGACAGCTCAAAGCAAGGGTAATGCGTCATAACATTCCAGTGCAAATCATTAAAGAATCGACTCTTAGAATAACGGATCAAGTTCGGTATGGTGAGCCAGGTGTTAACCCTCTCTCTGATAGACTCTGGAACTTCAGCACTGCAATTTTTTATAAATGTGGTTTAAAACCATGGAAGACTCCATGGGCTAGAGAAGGAGTTTGTTATGTTGGGGTTGCCTATAAAAAGACAGGAAGCAAGGGAGGTTCGGCATGTTGTGCCGCTCAAATGTTTTTGGACAGTGGGGATGGTCTTGTTTTTGTTGGAGACTTTGGTCCTTGGTACTCCGAAAAAGACAAGGAATTTCATCTTAACAAAAATGCCGCAAGGAAGATGCTCAAAGGTCTGATAAAAACCTATCAAGAACAAGACGGTAGGCCTTTAAAGGAGATCTTTCTTCATGCTCGATCAGGCATAAATCAAGAGGAATACAAAGGCTTCCTTAGTGCTTGTCCGGAAGGAGTTAAACTGGTTGCGATCAGAGTCCGAAAAGACCGATTTGGCCCTCGGCTTTTCAGGTATGGAGATCACAATAATGTTGCTTACAGAGGTAAACACCCAGTACTTCGAGGAACTTTCTGGAAGAGATATAAGAATTATGGACTTTTGTTCACTTCAGGCTTCAAACCAAGAGTTGGTTCTTATGATGGATGGGAAATTCCAGTACCAATTTCTATTACAATTCAGCATGGAGAAGCTGATATTGTTCAAGTTGCAAGAGATATCCTTGGTTTAACAAAACTCAATTATAATTCTTGTCAACTAGGAGAGAGCGAGCCAATTACTGTCAAATATTCTGACCAAATTGGAGAAATACTTTTGGCAAATCCTGAAGTTACTCCTGAGTACTGGCGGCATAATTTCAAATTCTATATCTGATTTTTTAGTCATTAGGTGACTCCCCTGCTAAGGGAGTATGGGGTTTATAGCCTCATCGAGGGTTCGAATCCCTCCGTGTCCGCCAATCCCATACTGAGGAAGGCTTACAAGGGATCTCATTCTTCTAACTTAATGTCTAATCAACTGTGTTATAGGACAAAATAACTAGAAACGAATAGTGAACACTCCATGAACATTGCCGGCAATCCGTGCAGAATCCGTGCAGAGTTTTTACTTTCATTAAATGAAAAGAATAAACACCCCAATACTCGAAGAGACCAGATTATAATGGGTCTCATACTCTTTGTGATTTTTACACTGATATATCTAATGGATAAGCTATTTGGATTTGGCTGGTTTCTTGAAAACTAATTGAATTAAAGAAATCGAGTTCTACATTACGCCATTAGATCGAGATCTACCTCAATCAGTAGTTCTTCTATGGATATTTCCCTGTTGTTTACGAACTCAAAAGAGCCTTCTCCACTTGCTATCCTCAAGTCTTGATGGGTGATCCCGTCCTTAGAACTCATTAGGTTAACTTCGAAATTGAATTGAGCATTTTTAAATTCAAAGCGCCTCTGAGGTATATTAACAAAGATATCCTCAGAACTGATCTCCACTTCACTGCTATTAATGCCATAGTGACCTGGTTCAGTATCATCTAATTTCTGATCCCAAGCTGTATGGTATGTGATTTTCTCTGCTAAGAGTTCCCTTATTTCATCTATATGCATTGTACTTCCTGTTAATTTAAATTCGAATTGTTCTGTGAAAGCGAGCACTTCTAAGCCTAGATGAGATACATTTAGTCCGTGCAAGTATTTGAATAGGTTATCTATCGTGTAGTTAGATTTGCCTTTTTCAATGGCAATAATTTGGTATCTCAACAAACCTGATTTCTCAGCAAGCTTGTCTTGTGATATCAATTGTTCTTCTCGAATAGATTTTAAGTAAGTACCAAACTCAATTCTCACTCCCATATACAAAGATAAGAGTAGTATTGATATTAATACGTATTAAAGAAGATATGTGTTAAGTGTGGTTTGAATTATTCTGTAGCTGAATAAATGGTTAAAAGAGTAGTAGAAGGTTTGAGATTATTCGAGTCCTAGCTCTTCTCTTTTTTTAATCATATTATGAACACTTACGTGAGACCATTTTTTGCCTGTTTTTGTGGTGATTCCTAACTCATTGAACCTTTTTGCTATTTGTCTAGTACTTGAGTATCCTTCTGACTTAACCTTGTTTAGGGCTTTGCCGAATTCTTTAGCAAACGATAATTGTGCATTAGATTTTATTCTTCTCTTTTTTGTTTTATTTATTTCTTGATGCTCTAAACCAAGTGCTTTCCTTCTCCTGATTAATTGTGATACGGAATTTGCAGACCAATTCTTCCCTTGCGCAGAATGGATGTTATTTTTGTTAAAGTAATCAGCTATTTCTCTTGTACTGAAGTTGTTGTTTTTTCTAGCCTCTTCAAGAAACTTGGTCATTGATTGAGCAAATTTATCTGCTTCGTTCCTTTTAAATTTTCCTAAATGGTGGTTTTTAGATGAAGGTGGATCTGAAGACAGGTTGAATGTATCTAATAGATCTTTTGAATAATCCACTAGAGTTAAATAATGTGAAGTCAATCCAGCTTTATTTATAATATAAACTTCTTCTTTTGGAATTTCATAAAACTTCTCTGCTATTAAGCAATTCAGAAATTCAGGATCATTTAATATTCTATTAATAATATTTAATCCAATTTGAAGGTATGTCTTGTCATCCTTCACTCTTTGCCACCTCTTATGCCATGTTTTTTTAAGACCAGTGTCGGACGTGACCACGAAATCTTCATTTTTCATATCAGATGGAGGAACTTTTGTCCAGTATATTTCTAATAAGTAGTTTTTGTGATTTAGTTCTAGCTTGTCGTATTCATCTCTATTGTTTTTATCCTTTGGGGGAGAATAGCTTATAGAATAATATTCGTAGAAAACTTCATTATTGAAAACCGAATTTTTGACTAAGCAATACCTTTTGCTCTCAATCTTGTCAAAACTAACATTTTTGCTTTTTCGGCTCTTCCTAATGGCCTTTACAGACTCTTTATTATCTCTCATGCTCAATTAATATGAAATTACAAATTTCTTAACACCTGAGGAAACTCACGAAGAAAATTCAAAGAGTAAAGGAGTCTTGGAACAAAATCTGATACACCCTTGAAACCAAATGTTAATTTTTTACGTCATAATAAATGACATTAAAATTAACAATATGAATTTTAGCTATTCTTTTTTTAAAAAGCTCTTCAAAAGAGGAAGGAACGCTGTCGAACACAATGTCTTTCAGGATTTAATTTATGCTGATGTTATAAAAGATTACGCAAAGTTAGCCGAGCATAACAAGCATACCGGAATTCCTGTAGAGTTCACTGTTGCTCAAGCACTGCTGGATTTGGAAGAGTTTAAAATCTCTTATGAAAGCAAGCATCTCTATTGGTCAACTGACAAACAAAAGGAGGTTGACCGAACACTAGAGAAACTCACTCACATCAAAGAAAATGCGGAGGCTTTCATTAATTCAGAACTAAAATCCGTGCCCGACTCAATGTTTGAAGCTATTGATAAAGCCAATACACAATTGGCTGAATTGAAAGCCGAACAGCAAGGCGTTCAAGACCTATCTGATCACTCTAAAACTCAAGATAATGAATAGGAAAAAACAGTATAAAAAATTTATAGCCCTGTTGAAGGACCAGCCTGTCTCTTTGGCACTCATGATTGTTTTGGGGCTTATGCTATGGGCAGGTGACTACTCATTGAGTAATCAAACCTACCTCTTAATTTTTGAAATAACCTGGCAAGCCAATTTAATGGCGGCATTTATTGGAGCCTTCTTCGCTGCCACACCAAAACTAACAGCCTATCAGTTTGCAAAAGGTAACTATTGGCTTGGAGTTATAGGTCTAATCATTATGACCTTCTTCATATTCATTCTTTTTATTGGTCAGAAGGAGGTTATCGTCCAGAGTTCTCATGATCTACTAAGCGGGCTTTTGGGTGATGCCAATCGAATCAATGAAGTACAAGAAAGTAAGGTTCATTATATCGCTACAGGTCTACTCTCTGTACTTTGCCTCTTCTCCTTATTCATTTCCTTTCAATATTTCTCGGCAAAAAGAGGAAGTCTACCTTTAGATAAGCTACTACTTAAAAGCTTCGTCCTCAGAAAACTTCAATCAGAAATCCAACTAGTCGATGGGAATCTTCAAAGGCTCGAGGATAAACCCAGAAACTTTGCTGAATCAAAAGTCCATCAAAACATTCAGGAGTTAGAAGGCTCTCTCCACCTGCAACAACAGGAGCTCAAAAGACATGATGTTCTAAAGGAGATTGATGAACGCTTCTATGAAAACCTTCGATCCAGAGTAATTCTGGCCATTTACACCACTTACATGATTAACAATAACAGTAAATCTTAGAAATTATGAAACCTTCAAAAAGCTACGTTTACGCACTATTGGCCTTACAAGCAGGACTTGTCCTATCAATAGCTAGTGCTAATTCTCAGAATACTCCTACAAATGTTTCCGCACTTGGTATTATTTATGATGCCAGTTTGGATTCATACAGCGATCAGACTTTCGATGCTGATGCTGCTTTCAAAGGCGTTGTTCAGCGCTTTGGCTTTTCAGATATCCACCAAGCTAGATATTACTATTCAACCATTTGTGGAGAAAATACCATTGCAAGTATCCAGAGCTTCGAGATTAAAAAGAGTAACCCAATATCTGTTTCTACAAGACAAAGAAAGGATTTGGTTGGGAGGTTCTTGCTCGATGTTAAAGACGATATCAAAATGCTTTCCGAGCAACCAGTAGATCAAGGGCAAACGAATCTCTACAGAACGCTCACCAGACTTGTGGATCAGTTCGAACCTGATACCACTGGAAAGCATATTCTCATTATAAGTAATCTAGCTGAACATTCGTCTGCATTGCAGATGTCTTCCCGATATACAAAATCACCATCGAAAATTTTGGACGATTATGATGTGTTGGTAAAATCTCTATCAAACGATACCCCTCTTCCAAATCTTGATGGATTTTCTGTTGAGTTGATCACGCCCGGTAAAACGGATTATCACCTTTGGCTTTCCAGATTCTGGAAGAAGTTTCTATTGGATAGAGGGGCAAAACAGGTGCTAGTCCGATCCAGCTTTTGAGGGCTCTGACAAACCCAACTCATTGTTCACACTAAAATGTCACCACTATGATTACGGATGAATCAAACAGAAATTTACCCTCCAGAAAAGGTGTTAAGATTGGTGATTTTGCAATTATACATTGGGCAGCGAACGGCAGCTTAATTAAAGCTTTCTTTAATAAGACTTGGCTAGAATTCTTACTCCTTTGTGCTAAACAATATGTACTTTTTAGTCGAGCCTTGAGTGCCCTTCAGATGTGGTCTCCATTTAGATATAATCCGGGCTATCAAACCATTGGTTTGTTGTCAATCATCGCTTCAATAGGGTTTCAGGTTGGACTTAATAGTACAGCAGTATTGGATATTTTTAAGCCTTTCGGAATGTTTTTTATTCCCGTCCTAATCTGCTTCAAGTCACCAGATCAGATTTACGAATTTGTTTGGATCAACGTGGAGTCTCAGTTTTTGCTTGGCTATACAGTTTTATTCACCTGTTTTAGTGTTTTTCACTTGATCACTATTTGGACTGGGGGCAATAAATCTATTACCAAACGAGGCGAAAGCTTAATCATGAAGGCCCTGTCGAAGTCTATTAAACTCGATGAATTTGTCATTTGCGGCTTGATTGAGCCCTTACTCTTTATTGCTATTGGTTTTGCCGCTTGGAAGTTAGCGGATGATGTCCTCTTCTTTGGATTTACACTGTTTACCTCTTTATCGGAATTTTCTCAGCAAGTTCTGGATAGAGCATATAAAGCAGAACGAGACTCAATTGTAAGAGCATAGATAAAAAAGTAGGAATGTATTCTCATTTAGTCATTGACCCCGAAAGAATTAGAGGGTACAACATATTTTAGAAAGCCCATAAGTACGCCTAGAATCAGGCCTCAGGTCTTCGAAATCAATCTTCTCAATGATTTAAACTTTACCGTCATGCTAAGAAATACCTTGCTGAACAAAACTGCTCGTGCCAAATCCTATTATAATCCTTCGCTTAACAAACAAGGAGAGTATTATGGGGAAGAGGTAGATGCTTACTATCATGGTAAGCTCTCAGAACTGCTCGGCGTGAGTAAAGTTTCAACTGAGAATTTTGGTAAACTTGTCGATGGGGTTAATCCAAATAGCTCCGAAAGACTTACAATTGATACTTCCAATAGAAGAATTGGATGGGATCTCACAATCCTTCCACCAAAGAGCTTTTCACTTGCAAAAACGTTTTCAAATGACTCTGCTGAGTTAGAAAAGGCTTTTAGAGAGAGTAATAGATTGATGATGCTCAAAGCCCAAGAGCTCATCCTTGTTCAAAATAACACTTCAACCGAAAGGCGATTTGAGTCGACTTCATCAGGTATTTGGGCGGAATTTTACCATCAAGTTGGGAGACCAGTAGAGCATCAATACAAGAATGGGAAAGTATTTGCTGGACAGCCTTTGGAGCATATTCATAACGTACTGTTCTCTCTTTCATATAGTAAGACTAAAGACAAGTTTTTGGCGGTTGAACCACTTCGTCTTTATAAATCAGCACCATTCTTAGAAAGCTATTTTCACAACACGCTCAGCAATAAATTGGCTGAATTGGGTTACGTGATTGAGCGTACGGATGATAATTGGACTATTAAAGGCATATCAAAATCAGTTTTAGATCGCTTTTCAGAGCGAGGAAAAATAGTAGAGAAGATCGCTAAAGAAAAGGCCATTACAGACCCAAAGGCAAAGTCTGAAATTGCGGCAAGAAGTCGTGTCTCAAAAAACAAGTCAGTTCCTGAAAATCAATTGTATGATGTTTGGAAAGCCCAGTTAAGTAAGGAAGAATTATCAGCGTTCCAATTTCTAAAGTCTCAAGAGAAAAGTCAGCAACGCACCCTTAGTGTACGTGAGGCAATAGACCGAAGCCTTGAGCATTTTCTCGAAAGGAATTCAGTTGCAGAAACAGATCGTATCCTTGGACATGCTATGTCACTTTCATTTGGTGCAGGACATAGCCTAAAAGATTTCGAGAATGATCTGTCAGGGCGAGATAATATTCTCTATGGCAGTGATGGTGTAACCCCTATTCTATCGACTAAAGAAATGGTCAGGTCTGAGGATCAGATGATCTCTAAGGTTGTTGATTCTAAGGGCAAAAACAAGCCAATTCATCCAAACTATAAGATCAAGAGAGACTTTCTGAATAATGACCAAACTCGTGCAGTAAAGTCCATTTTAAGTAGTTCTGATCGCATAATAAATATTGAGGGGAATGCAGGAACGGGCAAGTCAACTTTGCTCCAAGAGCTATCTGATGGTGTAAATGAAAAAGGGTTAAAGGTCATTCCAATTGCACCCTCCTCCCAAGCTGTTGAGGTTCTTCGTAAAGAAGGGTTCAAGGATGCCCAAACTATCGCTTCATTCTTGGTGAATACCAAGTCACAAAACTCGATAACCGGAAATGTATTGGTGGTGGATGAATCGTCCATGTGTGGGGTTAAGACAATGAATAAGATACTAAGCATTGCTGAAGAGAAAAAGGCTAGACAGGTGGTATTAAGCGGTAATATTCGCCAACATTCCAGCCCTGGTGAACATGGTGACGCTCTTCGTATACTCCAACAGCGAGCTCAGATAAAGACCATTCATGTTAAAGAAAATATGAGACAAAAGCCTGAATTATATAAGCAGGCTGTTAACCTCATTGCAGATAAGAAGAAAATCATTCAGGGGTATAAAGTCTTAGATGAAAAGCTTAAAGCTGTTCAAGAAATTCCAGATAAAGAGGATCGCTTTGATAGGATTACTGATGATTACATCCAGTCAATAAAATCTAAGAGAAGTGCGATCATTATTAGCCCAACGAATTTTGAAAAGGATGCGATTTCCGATTTAACTAGAGAAAAACTAAAGACTGAAGGCATAATTAAGCAAGAGGAAAGAGTCTTTGAGACCCTCAAAGATTTATCCCTCACCCAAAGCCAGAAGCGGGATGGACTTCAATATCAGCCCGGTAGAGTTGTGAGAATGATTAAGAACCAAGTTGGGGGACTACGTGCTGGAAGTCATCTTGAAGTTATTTCTAATGCTCCTAATCAGCCTGTTCGGGTAAAGGATTTGAAAACTGGCTCAGAGCATAATTTACCGCTAGATAAAACTGAATATTTTAATGTCTATATCAAGACTAAAACTCCAATTTCAATAGGTGAGTTTGTGAAACCGACAGCCAATTTGGTTTCTAAGGAAGGCTCAAAGATCAACAACGGAACACCCCAACGTGTGAAGGCTTTTGTCAAGGATGATATTCTATTGGAGAATGGAAAAACCTTATCTAAGGATAGTTATCACCTTGCTCACAATTACGCATCAACCAGTCATGCGGCTCAGGGCCGTACATGCCAAGACCTTTATATAAGCATGAGTGATATGTCTATGGGCGCTATCAATGATCAAACCTTCTATACGGCTGTATCGAGGGGACGATCCAAAATACAGATCTATACGAATGATAAGGCAGAACTAAAATCTGCAATAAAAAGAAGTGGAGAGCGCACCACGGCTCATGATGTAGCCAAGCAACATCATTACAGGCTCATACAAAGACAGCAGCAATTGGATTATCAGAAAAGAATTAAAAACGAACGAGACTATGCGGCACCAAAACAGAGACGGACAACAGCTACGAGGGATATTTCCCAAGGAGTCGAGAGACGATAAAAATAGCTCTAAAAATAATCCTGCTTCATCTCTTGATGGGGCAGGACAATATTACGCCCTCGGTACAAAAGACGAGCCGATCAAGCGTTTTGAGCTTATTCAGAATGCGTCAAGATACAGTCTGTCTTACTCTCTATTGCCAGTGTCGATTTTAGAAAATAGCAGCACTCTTTATTTAAGGGCATATGAACTGATGGTCACTGTAATGGGAAGAAATCTAGACCCTATTCATGAGCACTTTTGTAATGAGCGCATCCTGTGGGTCAAAGCTAGCCCGTCTGGAAAAGATGATGGCACAGCTTCAACTTTTGTAAGTGAGATTAGAGTAGAAGGAGATGCCGTAAGTACCACAATTTAAGCTTGATTGAGATGAAAGGATCTAAGGATAAAGAGCATAGTGTAAGGGTAGAGAAGAACTTAACTGATGCTGAATTACAGCAAAAGCTAGACCTCTACAGTCAAGGTGGAGAGAAACAATTCTTTAAAATTCAAAAGATTAAAAACTCATATCTAGATCAGCTCAAAGAGCAACAAAATGTTCGATCAAAGTCAGATATAAATTTTGCCTTAGGCGTAAGGTCTGGCCTTCCTCACGCACCTTATGAATCGATAAAGAGATATCGAGAAGATCTTGATCAAAAATTTAGAGACCAGGTCATAGAAGAAGCTAGAGGTGAATATAGGAAGCATCAAAATCTTGGTAAGGAATTCAATGGGAACAACAAATCCTATGAAGCCCAAAGCCCGAAAAAGGCTAATAAAGATGAGTTGGCCATAAAGAAACAGCCCTCTCTTTTAAAACAAGAATACAATAAGAACCAAACACCAAAGAAAACACAACTATCACCTTCAAATAAGAGAAATAAAAATCTTAGAAAATATTTCTCAGGACCAAGTAAAGGGTTGGAAAATTCCAGTCCGCAAAAGGCCAGAGAAAACAGAGGCATGGATAGAGATATATGATGGAAGACTAAATAAAAAAACAACATTCAAAAGCGTGGAGCTATGAAAGTAATACTTATAGAAGAAGAGGCTTTTTTTGAGTTGATTGATCGTGTGGTGGAACGCATGAGCGAGAAACTATCGAAAAAGGAGAACAAGTGGCTCACGCCAGAAGAGGCAATGAAAGAACTTGGTGTTAAGTCTACTTCAACGCTTCAAAGATATCGTGATGAAGGAAAGATTAGATACTCTCAGCCGAGTAAGAAAATCATTCTCTATGACCCCTCTTCTATTCAGGAGTTTTTGGAAAGTAAAGCAAATGACACCTTTTGATGATGAAAGATTTAAGAAAAACCGAGGAGTACAAAAAAGCTTATGAGAGAGTGGATCGCCTTTGTAAATATATGCCTCATTTAATTAAGGATATGGTTTCTCCTGAGAATGAACCACAGATTCAAAAGCAAGCCTTTGAAGATCGTATTCAGCTTTTCAAAAAGGAAAATGCAATACCCATTAAGAGTAAAGGATTAAGGAAACTCTCTCGATTTACACCACCAGATGGTCATTCCAGTAAAGCTCCTGAAAAATCTAAAGAAAGAGAGCCATGAAGTTGTTTTCAAAAAAAGAGGAGAAGAACGACCCTCTGGATCAAATTCTCTATAAAGTTCCTGGCACAAATACTGCAATCACATGGGCAGATAGCTTAGAAGGCACTCTAGTGACTGGATCCACCGGAAGTGGTAAGTCCAGTGGTGCTGGTCGCCACATAGCTCATGCTATGCTCAAGAGTGGCTATGGCATGTGTATTTTATGTGTGAAAAAAGACGAGAAGAAAAGATGGCTGAGCTATATCGAAGAAGCTGCATCTCATAGAAAAGAAGATGTCGTCATTTTCAATAAATCAAGCGGACTAAAATTCAATATGCTTGAATATGAAATGAAAAGGCAAGGCGAAGGTGCTGGTGACATTCTAAATGCCGTTGAGTCCCTGATGGCCTTAAATGAACAAAACAGAGTTTACCTGTCTGGTGGAGGGGGAGGAAAGGATGAACGCTTTTGGGATATGTCTCTTAGACGTTTTTGTAGCAAAGGCATTAATTCCCTCCTCTATGCAGGTGAAGAAGTTAGTATATCTAATCTGAGACGTTTAGCGTCAAACTGCCTTAAAGGAGATGAACCGGAACAATATAGGTGCCTAGAAGCAATGGCTTCTGATGAAGGGATTGATCCTGTCAAGAGAGAACAAGCTCGAGATGAGTTAGAAGAATGGATCGAGACGAGTTATTTCTTGCAGGTATTACTCAATATTTCAAATAAGTCCTTCACAAAAAATGACGAAGAAGATGTCGATATGATCATGAAATACTGGCTGCGAGAATTCCCTAAAATTGGCGAAAAAACATCCAGTATCATCCTTGAAAGCTTTATGGGTATCGTTGAGCCGTTTCTAAATAAAGGCATCTTAAGAAATCAATTCACAAACGGTATTAGTGATGAGCTTCTTCCCGAGACCATTTATGAAAAGGGAAAGATCGTGATCATTGATTTTCCGATAAAAGAATTTGGGATAGCAGGTATATATGCGGCTACAATTTATAAAACCACCTTCCAAGCCGCCATGGAGAGGCGCGATGTCGAAGAAGAAACGAACCCTAGACCTGTTGGATTATGGATTGATGAGTATCAACAGCTATGTACACATAAAACAGATGCTCAGTTTCAAGCAACTGCAAGAAGCTCAATGGTTGCAACCGTTTATATCACTCAAAACATAAACAACATTCAGTTTGTCATGGGAAATGATCAGCCCGATGCAAAAACGAAAAGTCTATTGGGAAATCTTAATCTCAAATTTTTCGCATCCAATGACAACCACGACACAAATATTTGGGCATCAAACATGATTGGAAAGCATTTGATTGACATGGAAAATCTTAGTATCAGTCACAAAAATGAGGTGAGTAAAACCAAAAATCAACAAATGTATTACCGTGTAACACCAGAGCAATTTACGGTCCTAAAAACTGGGCGAAAGAGTAATAATTACATCGTTGAAACGATTGTTTTTAAAGCAGGGAAAGTCTGGGGACACGACAAGCGCAACTTTGCTCTTGTCCAATTCAATCAAAAATAGAGCGTATATTAGGTGTTGGCGTATAGTTCGAAAACAGCGTTTAGGTTATTTGAACGTATATTTCAAAAATAAAAAAGCACGCCGAAAGCACGCCGAAGAGAAATAAAAAAGACAGTTACTTTCGTAACTGTCTCATTATCAAGGGTGGAAGACCGGACTCGAACCGGCGACCTCCTGAACCACAATCAGGCGTTCTAACCAACTGAACTACAACCACCGTTTAAACACCGTAGGTGTTTGGGTCTGCAAAAGTAAGTGTTAGATGCGAATTTGCAAATAACCTCTTTTGAAATTATCGAGAAAATAAAAGTCTTTCTCCCGTAGTGCCTTCAATTACCCGTCCGTCACTATACACCAGGTGTCCGTTTACAAAAGTCTTTTCTACACTGGCTTTAAATTGGTGGCCTTCGAAGGGCGACCAGCCACATTTATACAGCAGGTTCGATGGGTGAACCTCCCAGGCTTTGTTCAGGTTAACCACCACAAGGTCGGCCTGATAGCCTTCTCTAATGTAGCCCCTGTTCGTTATCTCAAACAATTCGGCTACCGCATGGGCCGATTTCTCCACTATCTTTTCCAGGCTGAAGACTCCCTGATGGTATAAGTCGAGCAAAGCGGGTAGGTTATGTTGCACCAAAGGACCACCCGAAGGAGCTGAAAAGTAGCTGTTTTGCTTTTCTTCCAAAGTGTGAGGAGCATGGTCTGTGGCCAATACATCTATGCGGTTTTCATTCACCGCTTTCCTAATCATTTCTCTGTCTGTAGCTGTTTTTACGGCCGGGTTCCACTTAATCAGGCTGCCCTTTTCCGCATAATCAGCGTCTGTAAACCACAAATGGTGTACACAGGCCTCTGCCGTAATTTTCTTCTCTTTGAGCGGAATGCTATTGTCGAACTGTAATGTTTCTTTGCCGGTAGAAATATGCAGAATATGCAAGCGCGCTCCTGTCTTTTTGGCTAATGCTATGGCAGCCGATGAAGAAGCGTAGCAAGCCTCTTCATTCCGAATTACCGGGTGCATGTGCATGGGTACCTGCTCGCCATATTGCTCCCGGGCTTTGGCCGTGTTGGCCCGTATAATTTCTTCAGACTCGCAGTGTGTGGCAATTAGCGTGGGCGAGTTGCTGAAGATATGTTCCAGTGTTTTTTGGTTGTCTACCAGCATATTGCCTGTAGAAGAACCCATGAAAATCTTTACTCCGCAAACATTTTTAGGATTGGTTTTGAGCACCTCATCGATATTGTCGTTAGAAGCACCCATAAAAAAGCTATAATTGGCAATACTGTTTCTGGCGGCAATGTCGTATTTGTGCTGTAGTAATTCTTGTGTCAGCGTATTGGGTACGGTGTTGGGCATTTCCATAAAAGAGGTAATACCACCGGCAACAGCTGCACGCGATTCAGTATAAATTTCTGCTTTGTGGGTAAGGCCAGGTTCGCGAAAATGCACCTGATCATCGATAAGCCCCGGCAATATGTGCAGGCCGGTGGCGTCAATGGTTTGGTCGGCCGCTACATGCTGAAGGTCCTTGCCAATCCGCTCTATTCGCCCGTTGGCTATAAGAATATCCGCTTCAAAAATCTTTCCTTCATTTACCAGGGTTCCGTTGAGTAGTAAGGTAGAGGCCATAAGCTTTTTATTTAGTTGGGGTTTTTTAGCGTAATTGCACAGCAAAACAAATACGAATCGACTGAAAATGGCAGCAGAAACTCATTTATTTGACGACCTTAAGTTAAATCGACAAATACTTAACGCCATTGATGACCTGGGGTTTGAAAAACCAACAGAAATTCAGTCTAAGGTAATTCCTGTGGCTCTGGCCGGACACGATTTGTTTGGTATTGCTCAAACGGGCACGGGAAAGACCCTGGCTTTTGTTGCGCCCCTGGTAATGAAAGTTAAATATGCCCAGGGAGAGCATCCGCGAGCTCTTATTCTTGCACCTACCCGTGAGCTGGTTTTACAAATAGCTGAAAGTTTTAGCGCTTTGGCCAAATATACCGACCTCAGAATGGCAGCCCTGTATGGGGGTGTGGGGCCTAAGACACAGATTGAAGAAGTGGAAAAAGGGGTCGATGTGCTCATCAGCACCCCCGGTCGTTTTCTGGATATCTATTCCAAAGGGCATATAGTGCCGAAGGGTATAAAGACACTTATTCTGGATGAGGCCGATAAAATGATGGACATGGGTTTTCTACCTCAGATCAGGAGAATACTGGAGGTGGTTCCGCGCAAACGGCAGAACATGTTGTTTTCGGCTACCATGGCCGATAAGGTAGTGAAACTCACCGAGGAATTTTTGGAATTTCCTGAGCGCATTGAAGTGGCTCCGCAGGCCACGGTGGCCGAAACCATAGATCAGGTACTCTATGAGGTGCCCAACTTCAAAACAAAAATCAATTTGCTCATTCATTTTTTGGAGAGCCCCGACTTCTCGCGGGTCATTGTTTTTGTGAAAACCAAGTCGAGTGCCGATAACATTGCCAAGTATATTGAACGAAAGGAGCTTGGCCCCGTACGCGTTGTGCATGCCAACAAAGGGCAGAATAGCAGGATCAATGCCGTAAATGAGTTTAAAGAAGGCGATATACGCGTGTTGGTTTCTACTGATGTTACCTCTAGAGGAATGGACATTTCAATGGTGTCTCACGTCATTAATTTCGACCTGCCTCTTATTTATGAAGATTATGTGCACCGGATTGGCCGAACGGGAAGGGCCGAACAAGAAGGGCAGGCCATTACTTTTGCCAATGAAATAGAAATGGTGCATGTGCCCAGAATTGAGAAGATCATTCGGCAAGACATTCCACGGGCTGCTATACCTCCGCAGGTAACCATTGAAAAGACTCCTTTTGCTGAGCAACAGGAAATAGCCCGCGCTTTAGATACTTACAGAAAGAAGGTGGATCCTACGTTTCAGGGGGCTTTTCACGAAAAGAAGAAGAAGTTTTCCAACCCATCGAAACCCAAAAAGAGAGGCAGAAGAAAGCGGTAGAAGTGCTACTGTGGTTGGATTTTGCTAAATTCAGCATTCAACTCAAACTCAAAATAGCATGAAACAACTGTTTAATATTTGTGGAATAGTACTGATGCTGCTGGCCACTAATAACCTTCAAGCCCAGAAAGAAGGCGAATTTCATCTGGATCAAGTTTATGCCCTCGGTGCCAACGGAACTGTGCACCTGGTTTCGTCAGATGCAGATGTTCGGATTACAGGTACCGACAGAAGCGATGTGCACGTGAAAATAGATCGGTTTGAACAGGTGAATGGCATCCGTTCCGGCCGAAGAAGGTTTAGCGTTGAAGTAGAAGAAAAAGGAGGTGATCTGTTTATTGAAGAAAGACGCTCTGGTTCGGTGTCTTTTAGCATGGGCTCTTTTCGTACCGAATACGAAATAGTGATAGAAATGCCAAGCAATGGTTCGCTGCGTGTGCGGGGCGAAGATGATGACTACATTATTAAAAGTATACACGGGGCCATTAGCATAAGCAGTGAGGATGGCGATATTGATATTTACGATACAAAAAGCAGCAATATAGAAGTGCGTCTGGAAGATGGCGACTTACGATTGGCCGGTGGAACAGGGCGCTTTTACGCCAATAGCGAGGATGGCGACCTCGACATTAGGAATGCAGCCTTTACGGAACTGGAAATTGTCATAGAAGATGGGAATGTTTCGTTAGAAACCACCCTAGCCGACAATGGCGTATATGACATTCGGTCTGATGATGCCAATATAGAGTTTACCGTGCTAAGTGGGGGAGGAAAGTTTCTCATTAGCAAAGACGATGGCCGCGTAAACTCAGGCATGGGCTTTACGGTACAAGAAGAAACCGATAATCGGGTGCGCTTGTCGTTGCCGGGAGGCAGTGCCGATGTAGAGATTAGAATCAATGATGGCCGGGTACGGCTCGATACTAAGGTGCGCTAAGCAGTTCTTCTGCTTGCGGGTCGTAGATCCAATTATTTAATGAGGTGCCGCCAAGGGCTGTACCACGATCAAGCTTATTTATAGCAGAGCTCAGTTCGGGCTCTGTTTTTAGTTTTAGAGGCTCTGTCGATTCAAAAAGTGAAGACAGGTAATTGAGATAGCTAAAATACTGTGAGTCGCCAAAGCCATAGGTGGTTTGCCATTGAAGCAATTTGCCCACCAACTGGTGCTGCGACTGACACTGAGGAGCGAGGCGTATTATCTGCTGTTCAATCTCGCTCAGTCCAATGGACTGGTAGGGAAATCGCCTGAAGTGTGCCTGTAGGGCCTCTGAGAGATAGGGGAATTCCTGCGAAGGCAGAATAATGTAAGTAAAGAGTTCATTGTGCTGCGGAGAGCAATAGAGTTTAAATATATCGGCTGCAAACACAAACTCACGGGTATTGAGTTTTAGTCGGCTATTGAACAGCTCATTATAATGCTCAGGGTTTAACTGGCCAAGCCCTTTCAGTTGATCTTCGCCCGGTACTTTTCCTGCACAAACCAGTGAGATAGTCTGTCCGGCTTCACGCCTTTGTCCCAGCCACTCAATAAGTGCCAACATGTTGATTTGACAAAACAAATCATATTCAAACCAGAGCACAACTTCTTCATAGTGGGTAATTTGAGAGGCCATTTGTTCAAATGGAGCTTTTACCTCCGCTCTATATTGGTTGGGTTTTAGCTCAAAGAAGCTGGTCATAAACGCTTCTCTTTCCAACCAAAAAGCGTCTGATCCTATCATGTGGCTCACCGGTCCTTCAGCTAATACTTCTCTCCATACAAAGGTGTCTCCGGCAATTGAACATTGGTTAAAAATGGAAAGAGTACTATCTCCGTTCAGTATATGCAGGGTGTTTTTCATAAGGGGAGGATTTAGAGGTGGGTCTGGGGTAATACCAATAAAAAAGGGCTGTTTCGAAAGCTTATGGTTATTCTCAGTATCCAAATGCGGTGAGAAGTACCCATGCAGGCTCCGAAACGGCCCTTTCTGTACTTAATTCTTAGTCTCTCGAACCGTAGTCCATATCGTCTTCACGATCAACCGGAGTTCTTTGGTCTCTGTTGGCCAGAATCCACGCGGTATGGAATACCAACTGAGCTCTTTTCGCCATTACATCGAAGGCAATTTTATCGACAGTGTCGGTTGGTCTGTGGTAGTCCGCATGTGTTCCGTTAAAGTAGAAGATAATTGGAATACCTTTTTTGGCAAAGTTGTAGTGGTCGGAACGATAGTAGAAACGGTTTCTGTCGTTCGGATCGTCATAACGATAGTCCAGATCCAGGTTGGTATATGTAATATTGGCAAACTCAGAGATCACCTTCAAGTGGCTCGATAGTTTTTCAGAACCGATTACGTATACATAGTCGCGATTGCCTGACTTTTCGTGCTCAGGATCAATTCTTCCAATCATGTCTATATTCAGGTTGTTCACCGTGTTTTCTAATGGAAACAACGGATTGTCAGCATAATAAGCAGATCCCAAAAGTCCTTTTTCTTCACCCGTTACGTTAAGGAAAAGAATGCTTCTTCTTGGTCTGTGACCTTCTTTGGCAGCCTGAGCAAATGCTTCGGCAATCTCCATTACACCGGTAGTTCCTGAGCCATCATCATCGGCACCATTATTAATCACTGTGCCATCCTCATTCTGGCCAATGTGATCGTAGTGAGAAGATATCACCAACACCTCATCTTTTAAATCGGTACCTTCCAAAAAGGCTACCATGTTTTCGGTATTGATGGTGTTGATTTTCTCTTTAGCAAAAACTCTTACGGTTCCTGTTTTAATTTTTTCAGGGGTTTCTGCATTGGCATTAAGGTCTTCTACAGAAGCCTTGAACATATCGGCTGCAATGGCCTGAGTCAGGTAAAAGGTCATGCTTGGGTCGCCTTTGTATTCTTTGTCAAACCTCAGACGGCCCATCATAAACGCTCTGGCCTGTCTTGGCAGAGTTTGAGTAAACTGATCGTCATCGTTGGCCATAATCATAACGGCTTTGGCGCCCGCTTCTATCAACTTGCCTACAGTGGCTCTGTCTCCGGCCATAGCTACTACAGCTTTTCCGTTAAGGTCCATTCCGGCAAAGTCGGTTTTCTTTCCTACATAAACGGCATCGAGCTTCTCCTCTTTGGCCATGTTGGCATAGCCTAAAAAGATAATGTCTTTTCCGTTGGCTTTTTTGCCCGACCGGGTTTTGATGTATACATCAGACCAGTCAGACTGGTACATATCAAATTTTTGTCGGTATGTGCCATTGGCTGGGCCCTCAAGGCCAATTCTTTGGTAGAACTCTTCCAAAAACCTGGAAGCTTTCTTTTGCCCCTCGGTACCGGTTTCTCTACCGCCAAACTCGTCAGAAGCTAAAATGGAAAGCTTGCTTCTCATATCTTCAGGCGTGATGGTGTTGGCATACTTCACGGCTGTTTTGTCTTGGGCATTAGCAATTAGGCCCAAAACTAAAAGTCCGAACAAGGACAGTTTTAATTTCCTCATTATCTAAACAATTTTAGGTTACATTTTTTTAGAGGGCTAAAGCTAATGTTTTTTTAAAACCTAGCCTGCATGACTTATGTATTTGGTCGGCTTTTTTTGCCTTTGATATGTAAGGAAATCAGAGGGTTGTAGCTTACATTTGCAGCACATTTACAAGGAAGTAAATCGAACTAGAACTGGAGATATGACAAAAATTGATTTAAGAAAGACTCAAAGGTTTGAAGACCGCCACAATGGGCCCGATGAGCAAGAGATTGCTGAAATGCTCAAGGTGGTGGGTGCGCCTAGCCTGGATGCACTGATCGATGAAACAGTGCCGGCAGGAATTAGAATGAAAGAACCTTTGAATCTGCCCCTACCTAAGTCTGAATTTCAATTCCTGAAAGACCTGAGACATATTGCCGCCCAAAACAAGATGTTTAAGTCATACATCGGTATGGGGTATTACAATACCATTGTTCCGGGAGTTATTCAGCGCAATATTCTGGAAAACCCGGGATGGTACACAGCCTACACTCCATATCAGGCAGAAATAGCCCAGGGAAGACTAGAGGCCCTCATCAATTTCCAAACCATGGTAATGGACCTGACCGGAATGGAAATTGCCAATGCTTCCTTGCTCGATGAAGCAACTGCAGCGGCCGAGGCCATGTTTATGTTTGCCGGCCAGCGTAAGAAAAATAAGAAAGAGGCTACTACCTTCTTTGTCGATGAAAATACTTTCCCGCAGACCATCAATGTGCTCAAAACCCGATCGGTTCCGGTTGGTATTCAGCTGGAGGTGGGAAAGCTCAGCGAGTTGGATATTACCCGTGACGACTTGTTCGGGGTGTTGATTCAGTACCCTGCGGGTGACGGAAAAGTACTTAACTATCGGTCATTCATAGAGTCGGCTCACGAAAACAACGTATTTGTTACAGTGGCTGCAGATCTTATGTCTTTGGCTCTGCTTACACCTCCGGGCGAAATGGGAGCCGATGCAGTGGTAGGTACTTCTCAGCGTTTTGGTGTCCCTATGGGTTATGGTGGCCCTCATGCAGCTTATATTGCCACACGCGATGAGTTTAAGCGTCATATTCCGGGTAGAATTATCGGGGTTTCTGTAGATAGCCAGGGCAATAAAGCCTACCGTATGGCTTTGCAGACCCGCGAGCAGCATATTAGAAGAGAAAAGGCCACCTCTAACATTTGTACGGCCCAGGTGCTACTGGCCGTAATGGCCGGTATGTATGGCGTATACCATGGTTCTAAAGGTATTAAGCACATTGCCTTTAAAATTCATGGCTTTGCCAAGCTTTTAGACAAGGGCTTGCAGTCTTTGGGCTTCAAACAACTCAATGAGTTCTATTTCGATACCCTTAGAATTGAATGTGAGTCTTCGCTCTCAGAGAAAATCAGAACCATTGCAGAAGTAAACCAGGCCAACTTCAGATACTTTGAAGATGGTGATATAGGAATTGCTGTAGATGAAACTACCCGAGTGGAAGATGTACAGGTGATTTTAGAGGTGTTTGCAGAGGCTACCGGACAGGTAATGGCTTTCGATTTAGATGGCGAGGCTGCCAATCTGGAAGTTGAACTTCCTAAAGAACTGGAGCGTACTTCCGATTTTATGACCCACCCGGTATTTAATCAATACCACTCTGAGCACGAGATGCTTCGATATATTAAGCGACTGGAAAACAAAGACTTGTCGCTTGTTCATTCCATGATTTCTCTGGGCTCTTGCACCATGAAACTCAATGCCACTACAGAAATGGTGGCGGTAACCTGGCCAGAGTTTGGAGATATACACCCCTTTGCACCCACCTATCAGACCAGAGGTTATCACATGATGTTCAACGATCTGGTTGACTGGCTGTCTGAAATCACTGGTTTTGCCGATGTTTCGCTTCAGCCAAATTCAGGAGCGCAAGGAGAGTATGCCGGCCTAATGGTAATTAGAGCATACCATGAGAGTAGAGGAGAGGGGCACAGAAATATTGCCATTATTCCTTCTTCTGCACATGGAACCAATCCGGCTTCGGCTGTCATGGCAGGTATGAAAGTGGTAATTGTGGCTTGTGATGAACGTGGAAATATTGATTTGGACGACCTGAAAGCCAAGGTAGAGCAGCATAGCCAAAACCTTGCCTGCCTAATGGTTACCTATCCTTCTACCCACGGAGTGTTTGAAGAAAGTATCAAAGATATCTGTGCGCTAATTCATGAGCATGGAGGGCAAGTGTATATGGACGGTGCCAACATGAATGCCCAGGTGGGACTTACCAGTCCTGGTATTATTGGTGCCGATGTATGTCACCTCAACCTGCACAAGACATTCTGTATTCCTCACGGTGGTGGTGGCCCCGGAATGGGCCCCATTGGAGTAGCGGCTCACCTTGCGCCTTTCTTGCCGGGCAATCCGGTGGTAGAAACCGGTGGCGATCAGGCCATAACTGCAGTGTCGGCAGCGCCATGGGGTAGTGCCAGTATTTTGGTTATTTCTTATGCCTACATTGCCATGATGGGAGCCGAAGGTTTAACCAATGCTACCAAATTGGCCATATTGAATGCCAACTACATTAAAGCTAAACTTGAGAAGGAGTTTAAGATCCTTTACGCAGGTAGCAAAGGCCGATGTGCCCACGAAATGATAGTGGATTGCAGAGAATTTAAAAACCAGAAGATAGAGGTAGAAGACATTGCCAAGCGCCTGATGGACTATGGTTTCCATGCGCCAACCGTTTCATTTCCTGTAGCTGGTACAGTGATGATTGAGCCAACCGAGTCTGAGTCTAAAGTAGAACTGGACAGATTCTGTGAAGCTATGCTCAGTATTCGTCAGGAAATTAGAGAAATTGCCGATGGTTTGGCCGATGAAGAGCAAAACGTGTTGAAGAACGCACCTCACACGGCCAGCATGGTGTTAGAAGGCCAGTGGGAAAAGCCTTACTCCAGAGAGAAGGCTGTATATCCGGCAGAGTATGTAAAAGAGGCTAAGTTCTGGCCAACAGTGGGTAGAATCGATTCAGCCTATGGCGACAGAAACCTGATGTGTAGCTGTATTCCTGTTTCTGATTATCAGGAAGAGGAAGCAATGGCTTAATAGAGATTTTAGATAATAGAAATTAGTTATCAGAAAGGCTGTCCGGAGAATTCGGGACAGCCTTTTTGTTTATGCGGTTAGCTCCAGCTGGCTTTTCTGGTAGCGGTGATAGAATTGGTAAGGGAGGTAGGTTAGGCTGAATAGTAATATATGTTCATGGTTCATGGAGTTCATAGTTCATGGCAGTTTTGATGTTTGGCCTTGAAGTCGGAAGTCGGAAGTTGAAGTTCATGACTCTGAAATTTGATACCGGAAAACAGTTACTGATTCTGGACAGACGATGTGCTGCCCCTTCAGGGGGCAGGGGTCGTGGATAATGGTTCATTGAGTTCAGAGTTCAATAAGATCATATTACTCAGAGCGAATTCAACTCCAACTGGCTGCGCTGATAGCTGTTGTAGAACCTATAAGGTAAATAGGTAATGCTGAACAGGGCAATGGCGGCTACGATTAAGGCTTGTACGGCAGCAAGGTTTTGAATAACCGCTATTTGGGACATCTCCATTTCTTTCATATATGAGATGTAATTTGCTGTCCTGTCCACTTCATCTTCTAATATCATGGAAAGTTCGTTTTGCGACTGTGCTAATTCTCGACTGAGGTTGGAGTTGATCTTTTCGTGATATGTTAGCGATCCTAAAAGTAAGGCCAGCATTAGACACATGGCACTCAGGTATCCTCCTATATAAGCTATTTTCTTAATCATAATATTGTGTTTTGGGGTGGTTAAAATCTTTAAATCTCTTTCGAGTTGGTAGGGAGAGTCTGGAAGAAGTTTTTGTTTGGCTCTTTCAAAACTCGTCTCAAAATCCAGCTTTTCGCTGTCCATAGAGAATTCAATCTCCGTTGCCAAATGATCGGTCAAATCGTCCATCAATTCCAGATCGGTAAAGCCTTTAGATTTCAGGTAGGCTTTGATGTAGTTTACATGATGCCCGGTCATGATAATGCTGTTTTAGATTTACCGAACAATAGGGCCAGAGTGCTCTGAAAGTCTATTACTTCCTGAATGGCAGGGCTTACTACAGTCTTACCTTTCTCCGTAAGACTGTAGTATTTCCTGATCCTGTTGCCCACATTCACTGACTCTGTTTGCAGATAACCTTCCTTGGTCAGCGCATGTAAGCTGGGATAAAGTGAACCTTCTTTAATGAGTATTTTGCCTTCGGAACTCGCCTTTACGTGCTGTACAATCTCATAACCATACATTTTTCCATTATCTGCAAGCAGCTTGAGAATAATAGGTTTGAGTATGCCTTTTAATAGTTCTCTTGAATACATAGAATAATAATACATTGTAATTCTATGTATTGCAAATTATTTTCTTTCTTATCCATGAGCTAATCCAATTGATGGGCCATTCAAGTGTGGTTCATTCCATGTCTGAATACAAAAAAAGCCGCAGAATAGCGGCTTCTTAATATCTCAATACTTTGTATAGGGTTTCATTTAAATCGCTCCAGTGTTCTAGCCACAAGCTGTGACCTCACAGCGTCTTTTAACAACCTTTTGTGAAGACACAAATGGAGGCAAGATTCAGAAATACATTAAGTAAGTAACCCTGGCGCTGTATTCGGTTGTCAATTGTCTCATCTACACATGCACGTGTCTTTCTGCATGGTAAGATGATCTTACTAATGGGCCAGACTCTACATACTTGATTCCTCTTTTTTCACCCTCTTCTTTGAAGAAAGCAAATTTATCGGGGTGTACATACTCGATTACTTCATGGTGGCGCTTGGTAGGTTGTAAGTATTGGCCCAGGGTGAGCACATCGAGACCTACTTCTACCAAATCGTCCATTAGGCGGAACACCTGCTCATCGGTTTCACCCAGTCCTAGCATAGCTCCTGACTTTGAGCGCTTGCCATATTCCTTTATTCTTCTGAGCTCTTCCAGGCTTCTGTCGTATTTGGCTTGTGGTCGCACCGGACGATACAGTTCTTTCACCGTTTCCATATTGTGTGAAACCACCTCCTGACCTCCATCAATCATTCGGTACAGCGCATCCCAATTGCCTTTTACATCGGGGATAAGCGTTTCGATAGTGGTTTCCGGACTTAGTTTTTTAGTTTCAACCACGGTTTGATACCAAATTTCTGCCCCACGGTCTTTCAGCTCATCGCGGTTTACCGATGTGATCACCGCATGCTTTACTCCCATTAGTTTAATGGCTTCTGCTACCCGCTTAGGCTCCTCTGCATCGTATTCAGGCGGTCTGCCGGTAGCTACTGCGCAAAATGTACATGAACGAGTACATACATTA
>CEPH01086860.1_pt1 | contig 79869 bp, 65 predicted proteins | sample 530571 | NCBI WGS metagenome assembly CEPH01 (sample SAMEA2620413, study PRJEB7988) | marine metagenome | biome: marine biome (ENVO:00000447); feature: surface water layer (ENVO:00002042); material: "saline water (ENVO:00002010), including plankton (ENVO:xxxxxxxx)" | depth 5 m | reverse complement strand
ATATCCCACTCGCACTATATAAACCCGCTTATACTTCTTGTCAGGCTACTTAAAAGACTAGTGTAGTAAGCATAAATTATTTCGCTAGTTTGCGTTCACTACTAGTAATAGAAAAGTAGAATATGAATGCTCAGCTTATATTTTTGGCTCCAAATGTGTTGTTTGGGTTGTTTGCCATATTGATACCTGTCATAATTCACCTTTTTAATCTTAGGAGAACGAAGAGACAGTACTTTCCAAATGTTTCCTTTTTAAAGAAAGTGAAGGAGGAGAGTTCGGCTAAGAGAAAGCCGGTAGAGTTGCTGATATTGGTGTGTAGAATATTAGCTGTTTCACTATTAGTGCTTGCCTTTGCCAGGCCAACACTGAAGGATGGAGATGATGATTTGGCCCTTCAAGAGAGGGTTATACTATACTTAGATAATTCTTTGAGCCTGTCCGGTACGGATAGTGAATATGACTTTAACCGGCTGGTTAGGGAGACATCGGATGTTATTTTGGCCTATCCGGATGGCACCTCCTTTCATCTCCTGGAAAATGGCTATGGAAACTCTCTGGGTCTAGAATATTCCAAGGAGTCTGTTTCTGAACAGCTGACTGAGTTGGAGCAGATTGAAGCCGATAGAACCTTGTCAGAAGTTGGGACACGAATTAATGCAGCAGGGCTAAGCGGGGATATTTATCTCTTTTCTGATTTTCAGAATAAGTTTGATTTTGAAGCTATCCGTATGGACACAAGTAATAACTATTATATAGTGCCCATAATACCCGAGGAAGTCTCTAATGTATATATAGATACCGCTTATTTGGAGAACACCTTTCTTTCAGGTTCTTTTTCTAATTTGTTAAAACTTAAGGTTAGAAGAAACTACAGGGATGAGCAGGTAGTTAACCTGAAGCTAAATATTGATGGACAGCTTTTTGGGACTGCCGAAATAGATTTTGGTAATCAGTTAATTCAAGATCATGAGTTTCAGATTCCACAGGGAACGGCAGGTCTTGAGCGTGTTCTGGTAGAGATTGATGATTCAGGTCTACTCTTCGATAATTCTTTTTATCTATCGATTAATGCTCTAGATAAGATCAAAGTAATTGAGATTTTTGACTCATCTTCTCCTTCGTTTATACAGGCACTCTATAGCGAGAACGAAATGTTTGACTTTGTTAGAATGGACTCACGATTTCTGGATAACGAAGTATTATCTTCTGCTAACCTAATTGTTGTTAATCAGCTGATTGCATTTTCAAATCAATTGGTGAACGCTCTAGAAAATCGATTGAATGAAGGGGGCAGCGTAATAGTTGTGCCAGATAGGAATACCAGGTCTAGTGATCTTTCACGTTTAGGAATACAAGTTGTTTCAGATATTGCCGAAAGAGTTGAACTGAATCAGCCGGATTTTGAGAACCCGATATTTGATGGAGTGTTCGAGGAGCCCGATGAGCGTATTGAGATGCCAGAAGCTTCTGTGTCATGGCGGTTACTTAATAGCGAGCTGGACTATCTCACGTTTAAGAACGGAAGAAGCTTTTTGGCCAAGGTGAGCCGAACGGGCAATTTGTTTTTCTATACTTCTCCTTTTAACGAAAGTTATACCTCTTATACTAACCATGCTCTTTTTGTACCGGTGATGTATAAGCTGGCACTTGGTAGCCAGGCTAGCCTGTCGAAGGTTTACTATTATTCCGACCAGGAGACCATCTTTTATCCAAACCAGGATGAGCTTATTGGCAAGGTGGTGACTTTTGAGGGGCAAGATGGTGCAATTACTCCTGACCAGAGGATACTTGGTGGACAAATTATTTTTGAGATTCCGAAAGGTGTTGTTCGGTCGGGGCACTATTCGATTACGGTTGAAGGGGAATCTTATGGTACCATAGCCTTTAATGTGCCTAAATCGGAATCGAATATCTCTCCAATTGACAGACAAGTTTTGACTGAACTAAATGGTTACGACCATATAACGGTAATCGACCTCAATGAGGAGAACTCAGCCTCACGCTTTTTAGAGGCTGGAGTGGTGGGCAAGTCTTTATGGGCTCAACTCTTAATTGCCGCACTGTTTTTTCTTTTTGCAGAAATAATTTTAATCCGATATTTGTAGCATGGAGTTTCTAATCCGTTCCGCTCAAATAATCGACAAATCTTCTTCTTTTCACCTTCAGCATAAAGACCTTCTCATTAGCAACGGCATCATTAAAACAATTGCCGATAATATTGAGTATGAAGGCCAAATTATTGAAGCTGATGGTCTTTGTGTTTCTATTGGCTGGATGGACATGCGAGCGCACTATCAAGATCCGGGAAATGAACACAAAGAAGATATGGAATCAGGAGCTGCGGTATCAGCTTCAGGAGGCTTTACTGACGTGCTTCTTTTGCCAAATACCTCACCTGTGATTAGCTCAAAAAATGCTGTTTCATATTATCATAAGTGGAATAAGAGTTCGGCTGTGCAACTGCACCCAATGGCTGCTCTTACATTGGGTTGTGAAGGTAAGGAATTGACTGAAATGATCGATTTGCACACTGCAGGAGCCCAAGCTTTTAGTGATGGGTTGCGTCCGGTATGGCATTCGGACATCATGCTCAAAGGTTTACAATATCTTCAGAAGTTTAACGGTTTGCTGATTAACAAGGCAGAAGATGAAATGCTTTCTTCCTTTGGACATATGAATGAAGGTAAAGTGAGCACATTGATGGGCCTTAAAGGCATACCCGTTCTTGCTGAAACGCTTATGATTCAAAGAGATTTGAATCTGTTGGAGTATACAGGGGGGAGACTACACATTAGTTTGGTTTCTTCGGTTGAAGGCCTGGAGTTGATTAGAGTGGCTAAGAAAAAAGGGTTGAACGTGACTTGTGATGTAGGGGTAAACTACCTGAAGTTTACGGATGAAGACTTGCAAGACTATGACACCTCTCTTAAAGTGAGCCCTCCATACAGGACAGAAACAGACCGTATGGCCTTGTTAGACGGAATATTGGATGGAACGGTAGACTGTTTGGTGTCTGACCACATTCCTCATGATGAGGAGAGTAAAAAACTGGAGTTTGACTTGGCCGATTTCGGATCGAGCAATCAACAAACCTTTTTTGGGGTTGTAAGTGAGGCTTTGGGAGGTTCTTTATTTGACTCCATAGAACTCTTTACTTCAAAGCCTAGAAAGTTACTACAACTGAGAGTGCCCCAGATCAAAGAAGGGGAGAGTGCCTGTCTTACTCTTTTCAATAATGACGAATGGACAATGAATGACCATACAAATAAGTCAAAATCGGTTGCTTCACCTTTATTTGGCCAGACTATCAAAGGCAAAGTGCTCGGGATTATCAATAATGGTCAACTTGTTTTGAACGACATATGAAAGTAAGGCCCATTATTCCCAAGCTTGGTATTCGCTACGGTATTGCCGGAGGCTTGTTGGCGGTATTGTCTTTCGTAGTCTTCTATTACTTGGACCAACAGCCCTGGAGAAACCTTGTTTCGTTCTTATTGGATATAGTAATTGTTGGTTTTTTCTGTGTGCTTCCTATACGCGAGTTCAAGGTTCGTTACAATCAAGGAGAGCTTCGGTTTTATCATGGCATGTCCATTGGTTTTTTAAGTTATGTGTTTATAGGGATTATTTATTCCCTGTTTATTATGCTGTTTGTGTTGTGGATAGAGCCCGGCTACTTTGAACTTTACAAATCTGTGCAGTTGGAGGAGATTGAAGGAATGAAAGAACTAATGATGAGTCGTGTAAAGGAAAACCCGGAGCAGTTTTATCAACAACAATTAGATGGCATTAAAGAGATAACCAAAGGTTCGCTGATTTTCGATGCCTTCGTTAAAAAGGTGATCATTGGTTTATTTTTAACACCTATTTTTTCAATTGTACTTAGAACCCAACGGCCGAAATAATTCGCTAATCCGGTTTATCTGTCGCTCAAGTAAAAACCTATGCAGTTTTATCATTTGTAGGTAAACTTGAGATAAATAAGTATTTTTCTAGATATCAACCTTATAATCAAAAATTATGGAAGAGCAAATAACAACAGGTGCTGTTGGTCGTAAATACGGTCTCATATTTGGGCTAATTAGCGCTATGATTTTTATTGGTAGTGCGGCAGCCCGGTTAGATTTAGGCTTTGCCGGTATACCAATTAGCTGGGGTGTTGTAATTACAGCATTGGTATTGGCCTGTAAGAACTTTAAGGCCGAAAATGGAGGATTCATGTCTTTTGGGCAAGGATTTTCTGTTTCCATGTGGGTTACTTTTATTGGTGGAATTGTGAGATCCGTGCTTCAGTATGTATATGTAATGATCGACCCGGATTATATGGATTTCTTGAAAGAACAGAGAGCTAATCAGTCGTTTGGTCCAGCTCCTGATCCAAATCAACCGGTGCCCGATTGGGTTGAGTTCTTTAATACGGCTGAGTTTTTGGTAATAGCCAGCATAATTTCGGCTATCTTTGCAGGCCTAATCTTTGGGGCAATTGTTGCTGCAGTTACAAAGAATGAAGCCGAAGAATTCTAGCTTGATAGATATTTCGATAGTTATACCACTCTTTAATGAAGAGGAGTCAATTCCCGAATTGATTCAATGGATAAGCCGTGTGATGGACTCACATGGCTTTTCTTATGAGGTGATTTTGGTCGATGACGGTAGTCGTGATGGGTCGTGGAAGGTGATTGAAGAGTTGAAAGGTACATACCCTATCAAGGGCATTCGATTTAACCGAAACTATGGTAAATCGGCCGCCTTAAATACGGGGTTTAGATTTGTTTCGGGCGAGGTTGTAATTACCATGGATGCCGATTTGCAAGATAGTCCGGACGAGATTCCAGAACTTTATCGTATGATTAAGGATGGGAATCATTTGGTGTCGGGCTGGAAAAGGAAGCGTCATGACCCCATCAGCAAAACAGTGCCATCTAAGTTTTTCAACTGGGTTACTCGCATACTCTCAGGTATTCGTCTTCACGATTTTAACTGTGGGCTTAAGGCCTATGATTATCGATTGGTCAAAACACTGGAGATATACGGAGAAATGCACCGCTATATTCCGGTAATAGCCAAGCGTAATGGCTTTGAAAAGATAACCGAGAAAGAAGTAGTGCACAGAGCGCGTAAATATGGAAAGACCAAGTTTGGTTTGGAAAGGTTTATTTATGGGTTTCTCGATTTGCTCTCCATTTCATTTGTAAGCAAGTATAAGAAACGCCCAATGCATTTCTTTGGTACCCTTGGTACATTGTCTTTTCTAGCCGGTTTTTTCATGGTGCTATGGATTATATGGGAGAAGCTTAGGGCAATTTATATTATCCATACAACAGACTACAGAGATGTAGTTGAACAACCGTTGTTCTTTTTATCGCTGGCGGCTATTATAATTGGTGTACAGCTTTTTTTGGCCGGGTTTATTGGAGAAATGATGGTTATGAACAACCATCGTAAAAACGACTACATCATAGACCAAACCATAGGGGTTGAGTAATGCACTATTATTCTGTGATCGTTCCGGTATATAACCGTCCGGATGAGGTTAAAGAGCTTTTAGACTCGCTCGTTCAACAAACCTATAAGAACTTTGAAGTAATCCTTGTAGAAGACGGTTCAACTAAGACTTGTAAATCCGTGGCGGACTCTTTTTCGGATACGCTCAGGGTACGGTATTATTTTAAAGAGAACAGCGGGCAAGGCTTTAGTCGAAACTTTGGTTTTGATAAGGCTGTGGGCGATTACCTTATTGTTTTTGACTCTGACTGCATTGTGCCACCACACTATTTTGATGCGGTTAATCGCTTTTTAGAAAAACAGCCCGCAGATGCTTTTGGAGGGCCGGATAAAGCCCATGCCTCGTTCAGTAGTTTACAGAAAGCAATTAGCTATTCCATGACCTCCGTTCTAACTACAGGAGGAATTCGAGGGAATAAGAAACATGTAGGAACATTTCATCCTCGCAGTTTCAACATGGGTATTTCCCGTAAGGTTTACGATACCACGGGGGGCTATAAAATAACCCGGATGGGCGAAGATATTGAGCTTAGTATAAGAATACTCCAGTCAGGCTTTAAGACGTCACTTATTCCAGAGGCCTATGTATATCATAAAAGAAGAACAAGCCTAAGCCAATTTTACAAGCAGTTACATTTTTTTGGAAGAGCCAGAGTCAATGTAAACCGCTTTTGGCCCGGAGAAATGAAGTTAATTCACCTGTTGCCACTCTTTTTTGTGCTTATAATTTATGGATGGTTCTCCACGCTGTTCTACTCACACAGCCTGTTTAAACTTGGGGCATTTGTTCTGATGTTTTACTATCTGGCCATATTCTTACATAGTGTTGTAAAGAACAAAAGTCTTAGAGTGGGGGTGCTTAGTATTGTTACCTCATTCATTCAGCTATATGCTTATGGAATGGGGATAGTTGCAGAAGTGATAAGGCCTAGAGGAAATCAGTTTTTTGCACAGAAATAAATAATCTCATTAGCTGGGAGCGCATAGCGCCTTACCATTTCATTTGGCAGTTCCATTACAAAACGATCTTCTTTTACCGTAAACCCTGCCTTTTGGAGGCGTTGGCCGTAGTCAAGGCCATAGAGTCTTACGTGGTCGGCCTGCCAATATACCTTTTCACGTTCTTTGGGGTCGGTAATGCTGGGATCTTCGAGCGTTGTAGAGCGGCTATAATCTTGTGGAGATTGAATGATGGCCCAGCCTCCCTTTTTTAATACACGATGAATCTCAGACATGGCCTTGATGTCATCTTCTACGTGTTCCATTACATGATTACAAAAAACCACATCGAAGGTATTGTCTTCAAAGGGAATATCATGAACGTCCATCTTTACATCGGCCAGTGGAGATTCCAGGTCGGCAGTGGTGTAGTCCAGATTCTCCATTGATTTAAAGCGATCTATAAAGCAAAGCTCCGGAGCTATATGAAGCAACTTATGAGGAGCGTTAAAAAAACTGGTTCTTTCTTTAAGATAGAGCCACATGAGTCTGTGCCGTTCCAGCGAAAGAGAGTCCGGGCACAAGGCATTGGGTCTTGGGTTTAACCGGCCATAAGGAAGAAACTTTCGGTATTTTATTTCGCAAATAGGGCACTCCACATTGTTGCCGCGCATAAAGAGACTCACAAATCGGAGAATATAATGGCTGAAGTATTGCAGATACCTGCGTGGTACAAACCTTAAGGTTAAACTTATGAGCTTCTTCATGGTCTAAGTTTCGTCAAAGATAGAAATCAATACTTTTTGGCCTAAGTCCATCCAAACATTGATGCTTCAAATAATGAGGCTTATTTACCGCTCCTATAAATGGGTAAATTTTTATTAAACCATTAAACCCTTTAAAACATCTAAAAATATGAGCCTTTGGCAATCTGTGGTGTTGAACAAATAAAAAAGGAGGCAGTTTACACCATAGCTTGTTAAAAGCTGTAAAAGGCGCACTTTCTAATTATTTTAGAGGTGCTAAAGTTTTTTAGGTGGATGAAAATCCAGCAAGAATAAACATAATTTCGCCAACATATTTTAAGTAGAGACAAAAGAGTCATGAAAAAGAAACTCACCATTTTCGCCTTAGTTGTAGTAACAGCCATTATTGTTGCTGCCACAGTGTTCAATCCCTCTTCGGCAGAAGAAGGTCCTGCGCTGTTCGCAACAGCAGAAAAAGGCTCCTTTACTGTAGAGGTTACGACAACCGGTGAATTATCCGCTGAAAGGTCGACCAAAATCATGGGACCAATAAATGCCAGAGAGTATGGTATTCGTCAAATTACAGTTCAGCGATTAGTAGAAGAAGGTACCCAGGTTCAAGAAGGCGACTTTGTGGCCCAATTAGACCCTAGTGAGCTATATGATAAAATCCAGCAAGAGAAAGAACAGCTGGATGCTCAAATTGCCGAGTTCGATAACGCCAAAATCGATACTGCACTAACTCTTAGAAGTGAGCGCGATAAACTTATTAATCTGGACTATCAGATTGAAGAGAAGCAATTGCAACTTGAGCAATCGCAGTATGAACCACCGGCCACCATCAAGAAATATGAGAATGAGTTAGAAAAGCTTAAGCGCGATAAAGACCGGGCGCTGGAAGAATATCAACTCAAAATTCAGCAGGCCAAAGCAAAGATGATTGAAGAGACGGCCGATTTGAGAAGACGTCAGTCGCGCTATGATAATATGCAAAAGGTATTGGAAGATTTCCGAATACTGGCTCCTCAGGCCGGAATGGTTATCTATACCAAAATGGGAAGCGAACGAATTGTTGAGGGCTCACAAATAAATGTTTGGAACCCAGAAGTAGCCGAGTTGCCCGACCTTTCCAGCATGATTTCTACAACATACATCAACGAGGTAGATATCAGAAAAGTAAAAGTGGGACAAGAAGTTCAAATTGGTTTGGACGCTTTTCCTGAAAAGAAATTAACCGGACGCGTAATCAGAGTTGCCCGAGTTGGACAACAAAACCCTAACTCTGACGCTAAGGTATTTGAAGTTGTGGTAAGGGTAAACGAAAGAGACAGCGACCTCAGACCAGCCATGACAACCAGCAATGTTATTATCACTCAGAAGCTCACAGATGTGGTATACGTACCATTGGAATGTCTTAATACCTACAATGACTCCATTAACTACGTGATCAAAAAGAATGGCACCTTGCAAGAAGTGCTAGTGGGGCTAACCAATAGCAACGAAGCTGTTATTGAGAAGGGTGTTGAGCCGGGCGAGGTATTATACCTAAGTCGTCCTGACAACATTGAGGGTAAAGAACCTAAGTTATTGCCTGAGTTGAATGGCAAGAGAAATCAGAAGTACGAGACTACAGATCCTGAAAACTCTTTGGACGATGCCTCTAAATGGGTGTTGCCTAATGGAGAGCCAATGTCTCCCGAAATGATTCAACGATTGAAAGACCGGGGAATAACAGACCCATCTCAACTGCAAAACATGATGAGAGGTGGTCAGCGCCCTCAAGGCGGTTCTTCAGGTAGAGAAGGTGCCGCCCGATCAGGACAGCCTAACCGATAAGCCCCAAAACTCTAAATCGCATGAATAAAAAGAGTTTACTTTCCAATTTCTACATTGCCTTAGAAGCAGTGTTGGCCAATCAGGTGCGATCGCTTCTGACAGCGTTGGGTATCATTTTCGGGGTAGCAGCAGTTATTGCCATGCTAGCGATCGGAAATGGAGCGCAGAACGAAATCCTGGAGCAGATCGAATTGGTGGGAGTCAATAATATTATTGTACAACCCAACATAGAGCAGGTAGAACAAAAGTTGGGCGAGTCGGACGATGAAGACAAAAAGAAGTTTTCTCCCGGACTTAAATTACTCGATGTAGAGAGCATTGAAAATACCATTCCCGGTGTTAAGAAACTCAGCCCTGAGATTCTTTTAGAGACTTACATTATTAAAAACGGGATCAGAAGAAGCTCTAAGTTGGTAGGTGTTGAACCTGCTTATTTTGAAGTGGCCAATTTTGAGTTGCTCGATGGCGAAATGTTCAACGAGAAACAGCTTAGGCTCGGAATGCCTGTTTGCATTATTGGAAAAGGCATTGCTTCCAAGTTTTTCCCTCGCGAGAACCCCATCGGACAGCAAATCAAAGTGGGGAACCAATGGTTAAAAGTGATTGGTGTACTCAAGGAGCGTTTTATTTCTGAAAAGGCCATTAACAACCTCGGAATTCGAGATTATAACATGGATGTTTATACACCTATTCAAACGGTGCTCATTCGTTACATCAACCGCGACTTGGTAACCGGCTCCGGTTTAAAGAAAAGCTTTGGATCAAGCATTCAAATTTTTGGCGGCTTCCGAGGTATGATTTCTATTTCAGGTGGGGGAAACGATTCGTCTAATGACAAACCAAAGAATTATCATCAGATTGACCGTTTGGTAGTGCAGGTAGAAGAGTCTGCTAAACTCAACCCTACAGCCGATGTTCTGGCGCGTATGTTAGAGCGTAGGCACTACGGTGTGGTAGACTTTGAAATCACTATTCCGGAATTGCTACTTAAGCAACAACAGCGAACTCAAAATATATTCAATATTGTATTGGCGGCTATTGCAGCTATATCATTGCTAGTTGGTGGTATCGGTATTATGAATATTATGTTAGCTTCTGTAATGGAACGTATAAAAGAGATTGGGCTGAGGCTTGCCATTGGCGCAAAGTCTTCAGACATTGTTATGCAGTTCTTGTTCGAAGCCGTTATGATTTCTATTACTGGTGGTATTGTTGGCGTTATTCTCGGAATAGGTTTGGCCTATGCTGTATCTAATTTGGCCGATTTCCCTACCGCTATAAGTTTTACTTCAATTGTGATTTCATTCGGTGTAGCAGCAACAGTTGGTCTAATCTTCGGAATTACTCCTGCGCGCAGAGCTGCAAGTCAAGATCCTATTACTTCGTTAAGACACGAATAACCACATTAACACTATGAAAAAGGTCATTTATTTACTTCTATCATTTTTTTGCCTGACGGGAATAGCATTATCTCAAGAGGTAAAAGTACTAACCCTTGAGGAAACGATTCGTTTGGCAAGGGAAAACTCAAGAAATGCCAAACAAGCAGAGACATCTAGAACTTTAGGGTACTGGAGTTATCAGGTTTATAAGTCTCAGCTTAGGCCACAGCTGCTACTTACAGGAAACTTGCCCAACTATGTAAATAGAGCCACACCTATTGTTCAAGAGGATGGTTCGGTGCAATACAGAACGGTTAACCAGAATACTTCCGATCTGTCGTTGGGTTTACAGCAGGTATTACCCTGGACCAATACCACGGTCTCGTTCGAAACCAATTTAGCTAGGTTTGATAATTATGCACTATTGGGTCCCAATGACCCGAAAACACTGTATCAAGGTGACCCAGTGGGCCTGACCATCAGACAACCGCTCTTTAATGTAAACCCATTCAAGTGGGACAGGTTGACTCAGCCTTTAGAGTACGAACAATCCAAGAAAAGCTATGTGCAGGACATGGAAGAGACTTCGAGAATTGCTGCACAATTCTTTTTTAGATTGTTGGTTGAGCAGAAAAACCTGGAAATTGCCATTCAGAATGAGCAATCGAACGACACAATTTATAGAATTGAACAAGGAAGATATAACATTGGTACATCTACGGAAGACCAACTGCTTCAAACAGAATTGAACCTGTTGACTGCTCAGGCTGAAGCTCAGCAGGCAAGGCTGGATGTTCAATCTTTTTCCTTGGAGTTAAGAAACTTTATAGGATTAAGAGATGATGTAAGACTAGAGCTGGTTCCTCCCTCAGATGTTCCGGAGTTTAGCATCGATTATGAAGAAGCACTGCAATATGCCAAAGACAATAGGGCTGAATGGATTGAGTTTCAATTGCAAAGACTGGATGCCGAGCGGCAGGTGGCCGATGCCAGAGCCAGACGCTTTTCAGCCGATTTAATAGCGCAGTTTGGTTATAACAGTGCCCAGGTAAATTCATTGAGTGGTGTTTATGATGGTGCCAATGTGGCTACCGGTTCAAGGGTTTCTTTAACGTTCTCGCTGCCTATTTTAGATGGAGGTAGAAATAAGGCTAGAATGAATCAGGCTCGAGCCAGACAGGCAAATACTGAGTTTACCGTAGAGCAAAATGAGATTAACTTTGAGCAGGAGATTGCCAACGCGGTAAGAAACTTTGACCAAATTAGAAGTCAAATCGATATTGCAGAAAAAAGGCAAGAAATAGCTCTTAAAGGATTTGAAATTACCAATGGTCGTTACTTGGCCGGTAAAGTAGGCATTCTGGAACTCAACAATGCTCGTGAAACTAAAGACGCTGCTGTAAGAAATTACATTAGTGCCCTTCAGCAATATTGGGTAGCCTATTATGAATTGAGATCACTTACCCTATATGATTTCAGAAACAGGGAGATACTCTATAACCCACTTTTGGAATATGATCCTAAAACGGATTCTGTGATTGAAATATCAAGAGACTAAAAAAATCGTGTACTAGGTTTTTGAACCCCGGAGCAATTGCTCCGGGGTTTCTTATTTTAAAGGCCCGTGTAGTTAAATGGGCTTATAGACAGGAGCTCTTGCTTAACTGCCTCATTAACCTCCAGCGTTCCTATAAACTCTTTGATTGTTACTTCAGTAATCTTAGAGTTAGTTCGTGTAAGGCCTTTCAGTGCCTCGTATGGTTTGGGGTAGCCCTCTCTTCTAAGAATGGTCTGAATGGCCTCAGCTACAACGGCCCAATTTTCTTCCAAATCGGCATCAATAGCAGCCTGATTCAGTTCTAGTTTATTAATTCCTTTTACCAGCGATTTAAGCCCTATGAGCATATGTCCTAAAGGCACGCCAATATTCCTTAATACCGTTGAGTCCGTCAGGTCTCTTTGCAGTCTTGATATAGGCAACTTGGCCGAAAGATGTTCGAACAAGGCATTGGCAATACCAAAATTACCTTCCGCATTCTCAAAGTCAATCGGGTTTACCTTATGAGGCATGGCCGAAGACCCCACCTCCCCTGCTTTTATTTTCTGCTTAAAGTAGTTCATTGAAACGTATTGCCATACATCCCTCGAAAAGTCTATCAGGATTGTGTTGATTCGCTTCAGGGCATCAAAGAGTGCAGCCAGGTGGTCGTAATGCTCAATTTGAGTGGTGGGGTGGCTTCTTTGCAACCCCAGGTATTCCTTCACAAAATGGTCGCCAAATGCAATCCAGTCAGTTTGCGGATAAGCCACATGGTGTGCATTGAAGTTGCCTGTAGCCCCGCCAAACTTAGCTGCAAAAGGAATATCTCCCAAATACACCAGCTGCTCATCTACTCGAGTGGAGAATACCGCCATTTCTTTGCCCAAGCGTGTGGGTGATGCCGGCTGCCCATGAGTTTTGGCCAACATGGATACATGCTTCCATTGGTCGGCCATTTGTTTAATAAGCTCGTTTACCTCCACAATGGCTGGTTCAAGTACTTCATGTAGCCCTCTTTTCAAAGATAGTGGAATGGAGGTGTTGTTAATGTCTTGAGAGGTAAGTCCAAAATGAATGAACTCTTTCACATCGTTCAGCCCTAATTTGTCGAACTCTTCTTTCAGAAAGTACTCAACGGCTTTTACGTCATGGTTGGTCGTTTTCTCAATTTCTTTTATTCTACCCGCATCCTCCAAACTAAACGATCGGTAAATATCTCTGAGGTTTTCAAAAACAGACTCATCTACTGAACTTAGCTGAGGAAGAGGTATTTCGCAGAGCGCAATAAAGTACTCAACTTCAACCTCCACTCTGTATTTAATGAGCGCATACTCCGAATAATAGTTGGCAAACTCGCTGGTCACTCTTCGGTATCTACCGTCAACTGGTGCTATGGCCGTTAGGCTACTTAATTCCATGAAAGACTATGGTTTTTTTAGGAAAGCGCAAAGATACGAAATCCCATCACTGAGGCCTCAAAATTGAAGGGCAATGTCATCGATTTGCTTCATTTCTAGTTTATTAGTCAGTACTTTTGCCCAGAAAATTAAACCCTTACGCTTACTTTGGGTTTTTTAGTAAACTAAGCATCCTATAAGCGGAAATAAATTAACGATATGGCATTTGGCTTATTTAAGAAGACAAAAGAGAAAGTAGAAAAGCAAGACACCGGTATCATACAGTTAACGGTAAAAGAAGTCGTTAGAGAAACCAAAGAGGCTGTCTCTATTCACTTTGAGCATCCGGCTGGCGGACCTATTGAATATAAAGCAGGACAGTTCTTTACCATTATTGTAGAGGTAGATGGTAAGGAAGAGCGAAGGGCATATTCGGTTTGTTCGTCTCCATTTGTAGATGAATATCCCGCAGTTGCGGTAAAAAGGGTAGAAGGGGGTAAGGTATCGAATTATCTCAATGAGAAAGTCAAAGCGGGAGATACCCTTAAAGTGATGAAGCCACTAGGTAATTTCACCACAGATTTTTCTTCCACCAACCAGCGTAATATCGTACTCATAGGCGGTGGTAGTGGAATTACTCCGCTCATGTCTTTGGCTAAGTCTACTCTCAGCCAGGAGCCAGCTTCAAGGGTTACACTACTTTATGCCAATAGGGATGAAGAGAACATAATCTTTAAGAAACAAATTGAAGAGCTGGCCAAGGAAGATCAGTTTGAGGTTGTACATGTACTTGAAAATAATGGTTCAGGCTATGGACAACATGAAGGTTACCTGAGCGAGTCTATCATAGAGCAGGTAAAAAATGAACTCAACGATGAGAGTGCAGAGTACTTTATTTGCGGGCCAACACCCATGATGGATATAGCTGTATCGGCACTGAGCAACCTTGGGGTTCCGCAAGATTTGATAAGGAAAGAAAGTTTTACATCCGATAGTAAAAGTGAAGCCACAGAAAGCTCTTCCGATGAAGTAATAGCCAGAGAGGTAACCATTATTTACGATGGAGAGGAGTATAAGTACACTGTTCAGCCCAACGAAACAATTCTGGAAAAAGGGCTAGATGAAGATATAGACCTGCCATTTTCTTGTCAAAGTGGACTTTGTACTGCCTGTAGAGGAAAGTGTCTGTCTGGTAAAGTGAAGATGGATGAGGACGAAGGGCTTTCTCAGGCCGAGTTGGACGAAGGCTACGTGCTGCCATGTGTGAGTCATCCGCTTACAGACGGTGTAGTCATTGAAATTGGGTAGAAGTATGCTATAACTTGCCCATGAGCTTCTGTTAGAAAAAACCGATTGGAGTAGTACATTTCTTTGCTTCAATCGGTTTTTTTTGTCCTCCGGCCGGCCAAGTGGAAAACCTTAGTCGTTGCCTTTCTGTTCAATATTCAGTAACTCTGAATATGGATACGGTATTAACTCCTCCTACGCCTCAAACTCTGGCGAAACAATTTAAGGAGGTTCGCGACTTAAGCTTAGAAATTTGCGAACCATTGCAGCCGGAAGATTTTGTGGTTCAGCCTGTAGTCGATGTAAGTCCGCCTAAGTGGCATCTGGCCCATACTACCTGGTTTTTCGAGGTGTTTCTACTCAATAAGTTCCTGCCTGGCTATAAACTATTCAATAAAGACTACCCATTCCTTTTCAATAGCTATTATGAAAACGAGGGAGAGCGTTGGATTAGGTCTGAGCGAGGAGCACTATCGAGACCTGCTGTCAACGAAATTAAAGCCTACAGAGCCTATGTGGACGAGCACATGGAAAAGCTTCTTCAGGAACCACTTACGCCAGAACAAACACATATTTTTGAAATAGGGCTTAACCACGAACAACAGCATCAGGAACTTCTGGTGTATGACATTAAGCACATATTGGGCATAAATCCGCTATTTCCTGTATACAAGGAAAAAGTAAAGCCCCGCTATCAGCCTAATTTGAGTAGCAAATGGCTCACCGTAGAGGAAGGGATCTATAAAATGGGTTACGCAGGCCAGCAGTTCCATTTCGACAACGAAGAGGGCGAGCACCAGGTCTTTCTTCATGCCTATAAAATACAAGACAGGCTCATAACCAACGGAGAGTTTATGGAATTCATAAATGCGGGGGCTTATCAGGACTTCAATCTTTGGCTCATGGAGGGGCACGAATGGGTGAAAAAGGAAAATATACGTGCGCCCTTTTACTGGATGAAGGAAGGCAAGGAGTGGTATCACTTTACTCTTTCTGGCAAAGAGCGGGTAAACCCTGAAGAACCCGTTACTCACATAAGTTTCTATGAAGCTGATGCATTTGCCAAGTGGAAAGGCATGCGATTGCCAACTGAGCAGGAGTGGGAAGTGGCTTGCAGAATGTATTCCCCCCAAATTCCGGAAGAGGCCAACCTTATGGATTGCCGCAACTTTAGAACTATGCCTCGAAAAGGGAATAATCCTCAATTTTATGGAGATGTCTGGGAATGGACCAATTCGTCATATTTGCCTTATCCATACTACAAAAAGGTAGAAGGAGCCCTGGGAGAGTATAATGGCAAGTTTATGGTCAATCAAATGGTGTTGAGAGGAGGTTCTTTTGCCACTATGAAGAACCACATTAGGCCATCATACCGAAACTTCTTTCACCCCAATTTACGTTGGCACTTCACAGGCTTTAGACTAGCACAACACATATAAAATGACACAAACCACCGAAGCACTACAAGGCTTTGCCAAAGATATTGTAACAGGCCTCCGACAGACACCCAAAAGGTTGCCCTCCAAGTATTTTTACAATGCGGAGGGAGATAGGCTTTTTCAGGAAATAATGAAACTGGATGAGTACTACTTAACTCGGTCGGAAGAGCAGATCATCGATACATTCAAAGACGAAATTCTAAAAGAATTTTTGGGTGAAGATGAGAGCTTTAGATTGGTTGAATTAGGGGCAGGCGATGGTTCTAAAACTAAAATACTGCTCGAGTACTTTTCTAAGCAACAAGTAAGTTTTATTTATAGCCCCATCGACATCTCAGCCAATGTGCTGGTGCAATTGAAGGAATCCGTCAACCGCGAACTGCCCAAAGTGAATGTACAGCCTATAGAGGGCGATTATTTCGAAGCTCTGGCTGCGCTCAAGGAGAATCATCTGCAAAAAGAGGTGGTTATGTTTTTAGGGTCCACCATAGGCAATTTCAGTCGGTCGGCCGGAGAAGTATTTCTTAGCAAGTTGTCAGAGAACATGTCTTCCGGTGATTTACTCTTTATAGGGTTTGACCTCATGAAGGACCCCAGAAAAATACTCTCTGCCTATGACGACAGCCAGGGAGTAACCCGAGACTTTAACCTTAATCTGTTGCAGCGCATTAATGATGAGCTTGGAGCCGACTTCGACCTCTCTAAATTTGTGCATTACCCAACGTACGATCCTATAACAGGAGAGACCAAAAGCTTTTTGGTGAGTACAGAGGAGCAGGAAGTAAGGCTAGCCGATGTAGATATGGTTTTCCGCTTTAAGGCCTGGGAGCCAATTCACACCGAAATTTCTCAGAAATATTCGTGCGAAATGATTAGTGCTACGGCCAAAGCCACGGGCTTCAAGGTGGTGAGGCACTTCAATCATGCTGAAGGCCTTTTTGTAGATAGTTTATGGGAAAAAGTATAGCCTTACAACGGCTTAAACTGTTCAAAGGCATTGAGGCAATTGTGGCAGTAGTGTATAGAGCGGCAAAGCGTTGGGCCAAAAGGTGTTTTCATTTCGGTATTATCACTTCCACAGTTCGGACACTTAGCGTGTTCAATAATATCTATATCTACAATCAGGTTGTGCTTAGGGGGAGGAGCTAAACCAAACTCGGCCAGTGCTTTTCTGCCCTTTTCACTGATCATATTGGAGTTCCATTGTGTGTCGAAAGAAACACGAACCTCATAGTTGGCAATGCCATTTTCTTGCAGTACCTGTTCAACATCTTGTTGCATAACATCCATGGCAGGGCAGCCGGCAAAAGTTGGGGTCATGTTCACCGTTACTTTGCCATCATTGCCTATGTCAATGCCCGTAATTACTCCAAGGTCATTCAGCGAAAGCACCGGGATTTCCGGATCTTTCACTGAATCGAGCCATTGTTTTATTTGTTCTGCTGAAATTTCTTTCTCCATGCCCATGCGTTTCATTCGTTCCTCTACACTTTCCCGCTCCAATCAATGGTCGGTTTTACCAGTCGGCTGTCGGATCAACTTTAAATACTTCCGACATTTCATCGAGCAGCGGCTGCAGGTGTTTTGTGTGCACCCCTTTTCGTCCACCATAAACAGGCGTTATAGTAGACCAGTCAGGTAGTATCAGTTTGGTATCAGAAATGATTTTTTCTACCTCCGCTTTCCAGGCTTCCATCAATACCTCTTCTCCCCCAAACAATCCCTCATCGATGATCTCGTTTTCATATGGCGATTTTTCAAACATTCCCAGTGCATAGGGTAGGGCTACATCCAACGACTGCTGCAGACGCTCAATACTTTCTGGTGTGGCCGAACCCAATTGCTTAATCCATATTTTGGCATGCATAGAATGATACTTTGCCTCACCTTTTACCTTTTTAGCCAGGTTGGCCAGATCAGTATAAGATGAATTGGCCAGCATCTGATATTTGAGCAGCTCGGCAGTATCGAAAAGAAAATGCCTGATGAGGCTGAAGTCGTACTCTCCGTTTGGTAGTTCGCAGAGCTGCGCATTATGAAACTGATCGGCATTGCGCATAAAAGCAACCGTATCCGGATCGTTTTCTCCCAGCGTATGCAGTATTTTATAGAGTTGCCAGCTCTGGCCAACCTTGTCTTGGGCCATAGAAGAAAAAGCAATGTCTTCTTCCAAAAGAGGTCCCATGCCTGTCCATTCCGAGTTTCGGTGCCCTAGAATTAACAGGTCATCGGCCATTTTATAGATCAACTCTTTAAGTGCTTCCGTATTCATTAGGCTTGTTCTTCTTTAAATGCTTTAATTTTATCCGATGCTTTGTAGTCAATGGCGTCCCTGTATTTTTTCTCCTTCAGGGTGTCCCATATATCCCTGTCTTCCTCGTCAGAAACATAGATGTCTTCCGATTTTACTATCCACACATTCATAATGGCCTTGTCTCGCGGAAAACTCTCTTTGGCAGCCAGTATAGCATCGTCATAATCTTTGGCAAGCACATTTCCTTCATATTTGTGTTGCTTACCTCGCTTTGTGAGGTGAAACACCTCGAAAGATTCGCTGGTGCTACCCGAATATTTTCCTGAAAATGAATCGTAGATATCGATATCGTTTTCTGAATAGGGGCTCACTTTTATGTTTTCCGTTTTTACAACACACAACGAGTTGCAGAACATGCCTCTACGACTATACTGCTCTTTGGCAAAGAGAAAAGCCATTTCTTCATTGGGGGCATGTACAATACCCACATGTTCGAAAGGTTTGCCTTCTTTTACCTGCACAAAGGCCTCATAAGTTTCAAACTGGTCCAATGCCTCTTTACTGGGCATTGGTGTGTCGAATTCATTGGGTAAGCCTAAACGGTTTACTCTGGGGTCTAATGATTGAAGCATGGTTTAAGCTAGTGGTGTTACATATTTTGCCTTGGGGGCCAGCAAAGCTTCTCGCACCCATTTACCGCGCTCTTCCGCTATTCTTCTTACCGCCAGCCGCTCTTTGTTGCAAGGGCCATCGCCATTGATCACACGTTTAAACTCGTCCCAATCAGGTTCGGTGTATTCCCATAGGCCGGTTTCGGTATTTTTACGCAGTTTATCATCCGGAATAGTTAATCCCAGTTCCCAAATTTTGGGCACATACATGTCTAAAAACTGCTGTCGGCATTCATCGTTCGAGGCCATTTTCACTTTCCACTTCATTAAGATTTCGGAGTGAACGGAAATCTTATCGGAAGGGCCAAAGAAGTGCATCATGGGAGCCCACCATCTGTTTACCGCGGCTTGCATCATTTCTCGCTGCTTTTTGGTGCCGGTAGCCAAGTGTATCACACAGTGGTGACCGTATTTTAGGTGGAATGATTCTTCTGCGCAGATACGCTCCAATGCGCGGCAGTAAGGACCATAACTTCCTTTGGAGTTTGCCAGTTGGTTCACAATAGCTCCTGCATCAACCAGCCAGCTGATGAAGCAAGAGTCGGCCCATGTAAAAGCCGGGTAATTGAATATGTTAGAGTATTTAGACTTACCTGAAATAAGGTCGTCTATCATTTGCTCTCTAGGCTTGCCAAGGGTTTCTGCCGCGGCATAAAGCAATTGGGCATGGCCCACCTCGTCCTGAACCTTGGCCATAAGGGCCAGCTTCCTTTTAAAGCCGGGAGCTCTGGTTATCCAGGTGCCTTCCGGCAAAGCACCAATAATTTCCGAATGAGCGTGTTGTTCAATCATTCGAATAAGCTGTTTTCTGTAGAGCTGAGGCATCCAGTCAGTCGGTTCAATTTTCTCACCTCTGTCTATTCGTGCTTCAAACTCTGCCAATTCTTTTGGATCTTCATCAGCCAGGGCAGTAGCCTTCATGGCCTCAAAAACGTTTCCACCTCCGTACATAGTTTTATTTCTTTAATCCGTTCAATATCAGGTTTGCGAGTTGTTTGCCAATTTCTTCCGGGCGCAAACTACCGGTAGGTTTGTACCAGTTGTACGTCCAGTTGAGCGATGAAAGTATGGTAAGCATCATAAACTTTTCATCTACCTTCTCAAACTCCCCATTTTCTATACCATTTCTTATAATGGTTTTAAAGCGGCCCTCGTAGTCTTCTCTCATCATCAGAAACTCAGAGAGGTGCGGCTCGCTCAAATGCCTCCATTCATGGAAGAATACAGCCGAGGCATCGGTGTCTTTCGTAATTACTTTTACATGGGCAATGGCCGCTTTTTCCATTTTTGCCGAAAAGCTGCCTTGCTCTTTTTCCACTTCCTTCCAGGCCGCAAAAAACTGGTCGGCCATGCGAAAACATATCTTTTGAAGAATTTCTTCCTTAGATTTGATGTGTGAATAAAGGCTGGCGGCCTCAATGCCCAGCACTTGAGCCAGGTCGCGCATAGAAGTGGCAGCATAACCTTTCTCCCTAAAAAGCTTGGTTGCTTTCTCTTCTATTTGTTGCTTGCGTGATTTCTTAACCAGTATTTCCATTCACTCAAAGATATACATACTAACGTTCGTTAGCAAATAATTGTTGAGAGCTAATTTCTTGATTTTATGAATTTAAGCGACCCTGAATTTGATAAGCAAGCCTACTTTAAACGGCTGGAATCACTGATTTACCTGCTTTTGATGTTGCCCTTGCTGGCCTTTGGGTGGGTTTTTCTCGAAAAGAACAAGGCAGGGGATTTGCGTTCGGTGTTTTTCGATAACCCCGATCTCATGTTTCATGGGGTAATGGGGATTGGTGTAGGGTACATTGTTATGCGTACAACAGCTACATGGAACAGAGATATGCGCAAGGCTACGGAGCCGTTTAAGGAGTTGGATGTAAAACTGAAGATGTTGCGTAAGCCGATATTATATCGGAATGTGCTATGGGCTTTTGGTGCAGCCATAGGTGCTTATGGTCTTTATGAAAAAGGAGATATGGTTTACGCAATGGTATTTACCGTGTTTCTTGTTCTTATGACTGCCAACCGCCCAACAGGACGTTATTTTGCTAAGTTACTTAAGCTAAAGGGCGAAGAACGCCAGTGGATGGAGAGGTAGGAGCTGAATAAAAAACGGTCTCAAAAGTAGCTCAGTGGCCTAAAAGCCCGGCTCTCTTAAGACCGTTTTGTGCAGTGTCAGCCAAAGTTTTGGTTTGGCTGTCTGATTTTAGAAGGTAATGCCTATAGTGACGGGGTTTAATTGTGGCCCTTTGCCTTCTTCAAAAAGCTCGTTGAAGTCGTAGGTCATAAACATATCGAAGCCGTTAATTCCGATTTGCGCTCTTAGACCATAGCGGAAGTCGTTCACAAAGAACCCGCCTTTCTCTTTGTCTTTCTGACGTCCGTCATCGTTGCGGTAAATGTATTTGGCTTTGTTATTTAGTCGCAAGCCCACGTAGGGGCCAACTCCAAAACGGAAGCCTCTGCGTTCGCTAAACGCTACTCGTACGTCATCTTCCATAAACCTTCTAACTATTCTTTTGCCATGGCCAAGATCTATCATGGGAATGGCCTGAAAAGTGAGGTAGGTTACCTTGAGTTTGCTTTTAAGTGCACTGTTAATATTGTTGGCCTCGGTGAAATTGAGCTGCCCACCGTTAGGGTCGAGTCGCGTAGAAGCGTTCTCAAATTTGAAGTTGTACCAGCCAAATCCACCACCCCATTCAATAAAGAGGGGGCTGGAAATGTAGGAGGTGTGATTCCAGGTGAGCCCAGTATATATGGAGCTGATGGGTTTGAGTTGATAAAGATCTGAAGAAGAGGGGAAATCTCCGTCAGAAAGATAATTGTTCAAACCAATGTCAAAATTCAGTCCGCGCAGTGTGCCATGATCATGCTGTTCGAAATACTCTATGGTAGAGGCATTGCTTCCTCTCCAGTCTCTGTAGTCCCACTCCCAGCGATCTTCCACTTCCAGTTCAAGCCCAAGAAAGCCAATGCGGAGGTAGAAATCATCGTCAGATATGTAGAGCTTGTTCTTTTCTGCCCGAGGAATACTTACTACTGTGTCGAGTCGTTCAAAGTCGCCATATTTTGCCCATCGTACCTGGGCATGTGCCTGAGAAGCTGACATGACCAGTGCCAGTCCAAGCAGTATGGGTAGTATTACTTTTTTCATGTTGTTTAACTTTTGAGTTGTTTAGAAGATTATACCAAAGGTTACCGGAGTTAAGCGCGGGGCGGTTTTGTCTTCATCGAAGAACTCCGTGAGATCGTAGTTGAAGAACAAGTCCATAAAGTCCCACCCTATCTGGCCTCTGAATCCATACTTGAATGGATTGATATGGAAGCTGTCAGACATTTTGTCTTTCTGCTTGTCGCCAGAGGCATCATCGTACTTCATTTTTGTGTTGCTGCTAATGCGGTAGCCTCCATAAACCCCAAAGCCTACTCTGAAATCTCGGTATCGGCCAAAGGAAATGGTTGGTACAAAGTGCACATTCAGGTAGCCTACATTGATTTTACTTTTGCGGCCGGTGATGTCATTTCTTTCTGAAAACACTACGGCATCATCTACCTTGTCTACACTCACACGGGTGTTCTCGAAGGCGTAGTCGAGAAAACTGGCTCCAATTCCCCAGTCGAGATAGAGCGGACCGAGTAGGTGCGAAATGTTGTCGAAGTTGAGTCCTACATACCATGAGTTAATGGGTAGAAGGCTGTAGAGCTTATCGCTGTTGGGTAGGTCGCCATCTTCTAACCAGTTGTTGAGTCCCAGGTACACATTAAAGAAGTTTTCCGTGCCCCTGCGTGGATAATACTTGTCTACATCGAAGGGGCTTCTTCTCGGGCTGTTTGCTATGGAATGCGTGTTCACCTGACCCGGACTCTCTACTTTCAGGGTGTTTGTTGGTTCAACATCGGTAAGGTTAGTGGAGGGAGAAAGTCCCTTTTTCCATACATTGGAGGTAACTGTCAGTCGATCGGAAAGATCGGTTTGTGCCTGGAGTGCCGGGCTCACCAAGGCCGTGATCAGCACAACTAGTGCTGCCATTCGTAAGGTAGTTTTCATCTGATACTTATTTTGAGTTGTTGACTATTGTTTCAATGGAGGGTGTTCGTCAATGTCTTCGTCTTCGCCTTCTGTTTTGAGGCCGTACTTGAGTTCATTGGAAACAAACTCGTTTTTGGATTTTCTTATTTCCGAAATGGCCTTCTTGCCATTGTTTACGCTGCGGGCTACGCTAACAATACTGTTTAAAAACCCGGGCTTTTTCTTGCTTTCGCTTTCAATAGCTTCCATTTCGGCAGGGCTAATGATTAGTTGCTCTAATAGAGCGTCTTCGTTTATGCTTAGGCTTCTTGCCCTACGGTTGCTAACAAAAAGCACCGGAGTCTGTAGTGTGGTAGGGCTTATGGGTTCTATAGAGAGTTCTGCCAGGTCTACATCGGCAAGGTTTACAGGCAGGGTTGCCTGAGTCTCGGCCAGGGCTGTTTGGTCGAGTTGTTTAGCATTTACCAATGTGGGTATTTTAACCGGAGGATTCGTTGCATCCGGCAGCTTATCTCTCTTGGCCAGGGTTTGTGGCTGTGTAGCCTGAGTTTTTGGTGGCATGTTATTGGCCGGGCCCGTTTGTTCTGTAGCTTGTTGAGCTAGCTCCTGGCCGGAAGGTTCTTTGCCGGTGTTGGTTAGGGCCAGCCAACCCATTGCGGCCAAAAGCATGGTGGAGGCTGCAATGCTCATCCAAAAGTATACTCCTCTCTTCTTTTTTTGAGGAAGCTGGTTTTCTAGTTTGGCCCAGGTGTCTGCCGGAGGTGGCATTTTGTGCGATGCCAGTCCTTTAAGGAATAGTTCATCAATTGGGTTACCCTTCATGGCTCAATAATTTATCATTCAAATAATGCTCTGCTTCGACCAAAAGCTTTTGTAAATGGGCTCTTGCTCTACTCAACTGCGACTTTGAAGTGTTTTCACTTATGCCCAGTTGTTCGGCAATTTCCTTGTGCGAAAAGCCTTCGATGGCGTAGAGGTTGAAAACCGTTTTGTAGCCGGTAGGCAATCGGTCGATCATTTTCATTAGATCTTCCACTTCCAGGTGATCCTGGAGTTGATTGTAGTCTGGCTCGCGTTCGGCATTTTCAATCTCTACCTGCATGTACAGGCTCTTGTTTTTTCGGATATATGTTAGTGATTCGTTGACCATTATTCTTCGAATCCAGCCTTCAAAGCTTCCTTCACTCTTGAACTGGTCGATTTTACTGAACACTTTCATAAATCCGCATACCAAAACATCTTCAGCAGCTTCTTCTTCGCTGATGTACCGTCTGCACACAGAGAACATCAGGCCAGCGTACTTTTCGTACAACTCGCGCTGAGCTTTTCTGTCGCCTTTACGGCAAGCTTCTAAAAGCCTCTCTTCAGTTTTTGACCTTTTGATTTGAAGCATGTTTTGGTTGACTACACAAGGTAGATGTATGAATGATAAATTACGTTGCATCTCGTTTGCGAAAAAAAAATCGTTCGTTTAACGTGATGCTCTGTAAAGGTAATAAAGGTTCTCTTTATCAGTGAGTTATGTTCTGTTGTTTCTTTTGTTGTTTCTGTTCTTTTGAGAAATTGATTGGTTAGTATTGACTTACGATAGCCGAGTTGGCTTTGTCTTGAATGTCTAGTCGGGGGGAGCCCTTGTAGCGAATAGAAGAAAAACCTCCTGCTTCAACGGTAAGGTATTCTGTAACGGTTAGTCTGGCTCGTGCTTCACCATTGGTGCTTATGTCGCACTCTTCTATACGGCCGTCATAGGCATATAAGCGTGCGTTGTCCGACACCGCAATATTAGCTCGCTGAATTTTTGCCTGTGAGTCTACTCGTGCCTCGTCTTTAAGAATTAAGGAGAGGGTATTTAGCTCACCGGAAAGATTGAGTCGTGCTTGTTGGCTGAGCACAATGGCTAAATCTTCAAAATTTTGAAGTCCCAGATTCACATTAGCTTCTCCTGACAATGTGAGGTTGTTTATTTCCGGAGTCTGAATGATGAGTCGGGTAGTGCCCCAGTTTGAGGTGGAGCGGACTTCGCTCACCTCCAGACGGCTGCCATTGACACGAAGGGCTAACTGGTCGAAGTGCGCTTCGTTGCCTTCTATCCTTACCCCGTGTGTATTGCTATACTCCAGTGAAAGGGCAATGCTGCTGGAAATGCTAATGTCTGAAAAAGAGCTTAGGTCGAAGTTTTTGGTGTCGTTGAAGCCTGCTCTTGAATTGACCTCTGTGTTGTCTTCATTGCAGGTAACACACTGCAATGTGCCGTCTTCATCGAATATCCAGGTATTGCGGTATATCTCCCACCAGTTATAACGGAAGCTGAAATAGTGTAGGAGTTTGCTCATGCCCTGGTCTACTTTGAACGGCTGATTGGTTGGTATGTAGAGGGTAAGGTCAATGTCTTGAAACCTGAACTGGGCATTTTCGGGCAGACTCAGTTGGCCATCGAAAACTATGCGACCGTCTGTCAGTGAGTAATTGTAATTGATCTGTTCCGCATTTCTGTCGGCCTCTTCAGTATTTCTTCCGCGAGCGGTTGCTCTTTTTTCCAAACGCCAGGTATTGTCTCTGCTGGCGCGCAGGTCTAAATCGGTAAATTTTCCCTCCCAGGAATTATTTCGGTATTCTCGGTTACGCCTTCTTTCCATTCGTTCTACGGTTTTCAGGCTAAGGGTTATGGTGTCGCCTTTGACTTCCAGCACTTCGGTACTGTCGGCATAGCCTTCTTCTCTGAAGTCTTTTACAATGGTAGATACGGTAGCAAAAGCGGCTATTACGGAGATCATCCAGATACCTAATATGCTCCAGCCTACCGAGCTGCTCATTACTTTGCGTTTGGCAATAATGGTAATGCCGGCAATGAATACATAGAGGAATGGGATGAACACTGCTGCAAAAGTGAAGAGTATTCCGGCTTCTGAAACAGTATTGTTGAACAGATAAAAAGGAATGTCTGAGTCGGGCCAAAGGAACCAGTCGCCCTCGTGCAGGCCTAGTAATACTCCTGTTACCACGAGTATGGAAAACATTATGGCCAAACCGGTAAAAGAAATTATAGCACCTATGAAGATGCGGAAGGCTGCGGCAATAAAGAGCAGAAGTGGGGCCAATGCACTTCCTAATGCGCGAAATATTCGGCCGATGAGTCGGAAAGGGAAAAGGATTACCTTGGTGAACAGGCCCTCTCCTTTCGGGTTTAGATCTTCTTCCTTGTTTTTCTTTATGTTGTTATCAATGTTGGAGAGAGTTACTTTTTCTCCCTTCATTTGCATTTTGTCTGTAAGCGATTTAGCCTGTGGAGCAATGATCCACAGGACTATGTAAGCTAGCAGGCCGGTGCCGAAACCAAAGAACAGGACTATAAATATGATCCGGAATATGATGGTGTCGGTTTTGAAATAGTTGGCCAAACCGGCTGCCACACCTCCTAACACCCGATCGTCAGGGTCTCGATAAAACTTTTTGATGGAGTCATCATCTTTAAGTTCTGTACTGCCGGGAATCACTATCCACATAATGATGTAAACTATGAGGCCAAAGCCTGCAAAGAAACTCAGCACAAAGGCGATGCGAATCCACAGGGGATCTATGTTAAAGTATTTGGCTACTCCGGATGATACTCCACCTACAATCTGATCGTTTAAGTCGCGATATAGCTTGCGGGCTTTATAGGTGTTTTCGTAAGTATAGCCGGTGGTTTTCTTTGGGTCTTCCGAGTTGTTGTCAGAGCTTCCGGCAGAAAAATCTGCTTCTTCTTCCATGGCCTCAAAATCAGAGACTTTTCCCATGGTGCTAATGAGTTGGTCAATGTCATCATTAGAGATAACCTGTTTGCCTTCTTCATCGAGTTTTTCCAGAAAGATTTCTGCAATCCGACTCTCTATGTCGGCAATAATCTCTTCGCTACCATCGTAGCTGCTAAAGTACTTGTTGATAGAATCGAGATAGGCTTTGAGTTTTTTATAGCCATCTTCTTCTATGTGGAATATGATACCACTAATATTTATGCTGATATTCTTCTTCATGACCATTACTTAGATGTTTTTGTGATGATTTGTGTGGTTGAACCGACCAGTTCTTGCCAGGTATTGACAAGTTGATTCAAGAAATCCTGGCCTTTTGGAGTGATGGTGTAGTACTTTCGGGGTGGCCCCGAGTTAGATTCAACCCACTTGTACTCTACCAAACCTGCTTTGCGCAGGCGAGTGAGCAAGGGGTAGAGGGTGCCTTCAACTACCATTATTTTTGCTGAGGTAAGTTCCTCTAGCATGTCGGAGGCGTAGACTTCTCCCCTCGAGATTATGTGCAGAATGCAGAATTCGAGAATTCCCTTCCGCATTTGCACTTGTGTATTTTCCAAATTCATCTATTCAAGTTTTAGACCTCATGCAAATATACGAAAGAAGGTACTATGTGTTGCATAGTACTATATAAAAAATATTACCTTGTGGTCAAGGGGTAGCTAAAAATGGCTTTTTTAACCGGTGTCGGTGGTTTTTGGGTAATAAAAAATCTTTATTGCAGTTGAATGTTAAAAATGCCGCAAATCCAGTAGGTATATTTAATTTTGGATTGTAGTAGTTACAAATGCGCGTGAAACAGTTAGCTGTTTTCTTACTGAAAGGGGTGCTTCTCATCCCTATATTTTTGTCCTCTCCTAAGGTCCTTGCTCAGAGTTCTCCAAAGTACAGCAATGAGTTTTTGTCTATTGGGGTAGGGGCCAGGGCTTTGGCCATGTCTAATGCCATGACTTCTGTTTCGGACGATGTAACCGCGGTGTACTGGAACCCTGCTGCTCTAACAGATATTGAATATCGCTATCAGTTTTCTTTTCAGCATGCAGCCTATTTTGCAGGAGTGGCCAACTACGACTACCTGGGTGCAGCTATGGCCATTGATACCGACAGCCATATGGGAATGGCTATAATACGCCTTGGGATTGATGATATTCCTGATACTCGCTTGTTATTCGATGATCAGGGAAGAATTGATTACAGTCGAATTAATTTCTTTTCTGCAGCCGACCTGGCTTTTGTTTTTTCTTATGCCAGAGGGGTAAGCTTTATTTCCGGAGAAAACTTTGTGGAAGGCGGAGGACTCACGTTTGGTATTAATGCCAAGATTGTTCGAAGGAGAATCGGAGATTTTGCCACAGCCTGGGGCTTTGGTCTTGATGCATCGGCTAAATACAGGGTAGACGACTGGAACTTTGGTTTAATGCTGCGCGATATTTCTACCACATTCAATACCTGGACTATCAATAAAGAGGCCTTACGGCCGGTGTTCAACCAAACCAATAATGATATCCCGGGTAATTCAACCGAAATTACACTCCCTAAGGCGATTGTTGGAGCATCACGCTCGTTTAGAATCAACGACAAGATAGATGTGTTAACCTCTGCCGATATGGTTTTTACTTTTGATGGCCGCAGAAACGTGTTGGTCAAGTCTAGGTTGGCCTCTATTGACCCGCAGGTAGGGGCAGAGTTCGACTATGAGAACAAGTTCTTTTTGCGCATGGGTATTGGCAATTTTCAGCGTGTCAAAGATTTTAGCAGGGGAGGCCAGCCCAGCGAGTCTACCTTTTGGTCTTTTCAGCCCAATATGGGTATAGGAGTGGTGTTGGAGGAATTTACCATAGATTACGCGTTAACAGATATTGGTAATGTAGCAGAGTCTCCATATTCTCATGTGTTTTCCATATTGTATTCGTTAGAAAAGCTGCCGGGGAGCTACTCAAGAAATAAGCGAAGAATAAGAAAGAAGGAGGGTAAGAGTGAAAAATAGTTGTTTGCTTCTTTTAATTCTGTTCTATGGCCCTTTGGCTTTTGGTCAGCAATTGGGCAATGAGTGGATTAACTATAGCCAGGAGTATTACAAAATAAAGACGGGTAAAGACGATGTTCACCGCATTACCTATGAGAAACTTGTGACAGCCGGGTTTGATCCTGCCGGTATAAGTCCAGACAATATTCAGTTGTATCATAGAGGGCAGGAGGTGGCCATACGTACCGTGGGAATGGAGGATGCTTCTTTTGACCCCGGAGATTATGTAGAGTTTTGGGGAAGAAGAAATGATGGTACTCAGGACACCGAGTTGTACTATAGGGCGCAAGATCAAATTCATACATTTTATAATCTTTTCTCCGATACCACGGCTTTCTTTTTAACCGTTGGAGAAAATGCAGGTAAGCGCATGACTGTACGGAATGTTTCGCCCACCGGATTGCCAGCCGTAACTTATCACAGAGAAGATGACTTGCAGGTTAGAACTGATGTTTTTGGCTTTGGTCAATACTACCCCATTGGCAACCCGGCCGGAGAAGTAAAACGTTCGCTCTACGATCGTGGCCAAATGTTTATGAGCAACGTAATCACTAAATCGAGTGCTACGGTAAGCAAGGGAACCAACTTCAGAGACTTTATATTTCAGGGTATTTCTGGTCAAATTCCAAGTATTTCAAAACTTGAGCTCACCTTTCAGCTCATAGGGTTCAATAACATTGCTTTGCACCGAGCCAATGTTTATGTGGGGCCTGACAGAGACAATCTGCGCCCATTGGTACAAGACATCACACTCTCGTTTAACAATTTTGGCACACGAACACTTCAAATCAACTGGGACGATATTAGTGCAGAGGGGCAACTTGTTTTCAGAGTTGAAGTAGTGGGGTATGATGAATACCCGGTAGATCAAATGTCGGTTGGTTATCTTAGAATCCGATATCCCAGAGAGCTTAATGCCTTTGGTTCTGATAAGTACTTGTTCATACCACCAGCTAATCAGGAGCGAGTGCTTACTGTAGCCAATCCTCCTGCCAATGCGGTCCTTTTCGATGTGACAGACTACCGAAATCCTGTGGTAATACAAGGTCAGGCAAGTGGTAGTTTTTCGGCCGGGTTGCCCGCCACAACAGCCGAGCAAAAGCTGTACTTAAAAAATATGCAGCAGAGCATAGAACCCAAGGTAGAGAAAGTGAGTTTCCACTACAACGACCTTTCGGCTTACAATTACCTGATGATTTCGCACCCCTACCTAAGTCAGCCGGTGGAAGGGGCTTATGATGATCCTGTACAGGCCTATGTAGACTACAGAAGTTCTGTGGAAGGAGGCAGTTGGCAGGTGCTGAATGCCAACGTGACGGAATTGTATGATGAGTTTGGCTATGGAGAATATACCCCATTAGCCATTAGGCGATTTGTGCGAAGTGCCTACCTGCAAGGTAATCCTCAATACCTCTTTCTAATTGGTAAATCAAGAAGGGTAGATATTCGAACCCAACGCTTGCCCGACCCTCTGATTATTTCTTCCCGGGAACTTGTGCCTACCATGGGCGCGCCCGGTTCGGACATAATGTATGTAGAGGCTTTGGATGGAAGGGCGCACTATCCAGCTTTTCCTGTGGGTAGGCTCTCTGTAACTACACCACAAGGGGTGGCCAATTACCTGGACAAGGTAAAAGAAAAAGAGGCTGCTTTGAAAGATTCTCCTTGGACCAAGAATTTTCTTCAGTTGAGTGGTGGGCTTACTACAGATGAGCTTTTTCGTTTCCGTGAGTTCATTGACGGTTTTAAGAATATTGTTTCACAAGATTACCTGGGTGCAGCGGTAACCAACATTTCTAAAACCAATAACAATGCGGTTCAGAACATCAACATTTCAGAAGAGATTAATAAGGGCACCGGCTTTGTGACTTTCTTTGGGCACTCCTCTACAACTTATACCGATATTGATGTGGGGTATGTAACTGACCCGGCTTACGGTTATAACAATCAGGGGCGCTATCCGGTCATGTTTGTCAATGGATGCAGGGGTGGTGAAATATTTTACTATAACTCTTTTGGCGAAAACTGGATGGCCGCAAAAGACAAGGGGGCAATCAACTTTTTGGCTCATAGCGATGTGGGTATTCCCAATGTACTTAGAGAATATACAGAGCAGTACTACAGAATTATGTCTGATACTCTCTGGATGACCCGTTCCATTGGGCACATTCAACAAGAAGCCATCATTCGGCAATTGAATACCTTTTCACCCGATGAGATAGACTTTGCTGTAGTAGAGCAAACGGTATTGCAGGGAGACCCGGCCATTCCGGTGTTTGGTCACGATAAGGTAGATTACATTGTTCGTTCTGAAGATATTTTCCGGGAGTCTATCAATGGCTTACCAGTTACGGCTTCCACACCATTTTTTAACCTTGGCGTGGTGGTGAACAACGCGGGGCGAACCACCGATAAGCCGGTAAAAGTTTTTGTAAGGAGAACATTGCCCGATGGTACAGTAATAGAGCTTTCAGAAATAGAAGTGCCCCCTGTGAGAAACAGAGATACTATATATTATGAGATTAGTAACCAGGGACTCGATGCTTTTGGAGAAAACAAATTTGAAGTACACCTCGACAGGAATAATGAAGTAGACGAAGGAAGCGAATTCAACAATATAGCCGAGACCTCTATTTTTTTAGGTGCTTCAGGCACGTTTAATACAGCACCCACCCACTTTGCAACTCTTTCGCAGTCTACCGTTAACCTGGTGGCTCAGTCGGCCAACCTGAAAGCCAACGATGAGAGTTTTGTAATTCAGATTGACACCACCATTAATTTTAACAGCCCGTGGAGAAAAACCAATACGCTCAGCGGAAAAGGATTGGTTAATTGGGAGGTAGAACTTCTGCCCTTTACCGTAAACGATACCATTCAGTATTATTGGAGGTCTATCTTTGAAGACGAACTTCTGGATAACCCTCAGCCCTGGGCCATCTCTTCCTTTACCAATATTGAAAATGGGGTAGAAGGTTGGGCTCAGACAGAATTCGATCAGTTTAGAGACCTTGGTCTAAGTTCTATTGCCAAAGAACCTAACACCAAAACCTGGATTTTTGAAGGCAACGAAACCACCATCAACGTGGTTACCTATGGCGAAAACCACCCTTTAGGGGGGCAGCCGCTTAAGATGACCATTGAGGTAGACGGGCGCTCTCTGTTCGGAGAAGGAGCCAATAGAAGCTGCCTGCCCGAATCGCTCAATGCCATAGCCTTCGACAAAGACAGTGGACGGCCCTATGTGATTCTAAAAACTCCCGGGGCAGAATTTGAAGATCAGGATCCACTCAACTGTGGTACTACACCGCAAGTAATTAACCGCTTTGCGGATGAAGACCTCAGAAACCAGATTGATAATAGTGCCTTAATTAGTCAGTATATGGACGGAGTGGGTAATGGAGATTTTGTGCTGATGTTTTCTATAGGCGAATTGCTTTATGAAAACTGGGCCGATATTACCCGCAGTTCGCTCGGCCGAATTGGAGTAGCTCCAACACAGCTTTCTAATTATACGAATGGGGAGCCCATTATAATCTATGGTAGAAAAGGGGCGCAGCAAGGTACGGCTACTTTAATTGAGGGAGTATCGTCCGGAGCTCAGCCAGACGATACCCGCACCGAGATTTCTTTTCAGACCTCCATTTTTGCCAGCACAGACTCAGGGAGTGTGTTTTCTCCTCTCATAGGTCCTGTGAGCTCCTGGGGCAGGCTCACCAAGCGAATAGATGAAGAGCCTTCTGAAGACGATGTGATTTTTGAAGTGAGGGGGCGCCAGAGTAACGGCACAGAAGTAGTCTTGGCTACCCTCAACGATATTGATGAGTTAGATATGAGCGCCATTGATGCAGAGCAATACCCCTTTGTTCGGTTGTTTGTGAGTGCCAGAGACCGCGTGTCGGCAACTCCCCCTCAATTTAAAAATTGGTTTGTTTCCTATCAGGGAGTTCCTGAAGGGGTACTTACCCTCCAAAACGATAAAAACGAGCGAATAGAGCTACAAGATGGCGAGCCCTTTGAGGCAGCTTTTCGTTTTAGCAATATTTCGTCTTACGACTTTAAAGGAGCACTGAATGTACGGTATAAGCTCACCAATCAAACCACAGGAGAAGAGTCTTTCGCCACCTCTCAAATTGCTGGAGTAGCAGCCGGTCAGTCGGTAGACTTTACGGTGCCTATAGAAACACAGGGTAAATTGGGGTTGAATGATTTTGAAATATTCGTGAACCCGGGCGATGAAATTGAGCAGTATTACAGCAACAACGTCATTCGTTTAGAGGACTTTATCAATGTGAAGCGCGATGAGGTAAATCCGGCTATGGATGTGACCTTCGATGGTATCTATATCGTAGATGGCGACATAGTGTCTCCTAAGCCTATGGTCGAAATAGAGTTACGCGATAACAATCCGTACCTTTTTAAGACCGATACAACAGGAGTTGAGATTTTTCTTGGTCAGATTTGCGAAGGTTGCGCGTTGAAGCGGATTAACTTTTCCGATCCCGAAGTTACCTATGTGCCGGCAGCCGAAGGTCAGAATTTTAAAGTACAGTTTCAGCCGGAGACCCTGCCCGATGGTGAATACATGTTGCAGGTCAACGCCTCCGATGCTTCTGGTAATTATGCCGGAGTAGGCCCCTACGAAATTACTTTCGAAGTGGTGAGCGAGTCTACTATCACTCATTTTTATCCATACCCCAATCCTTTCTCCACCAGCACACGTTTTGTGTTTACACTCACAGGAAGTGAGATACCCGATCAGATTAAAATTCAGATTTTTACTGTATCGGGCAAACTGGTGCGTGAGATTACGCAAGATGAAATTGGGCCAATCCGTATTGGAAACAACATTACTGAGTATGCCTGGGATGGGCGCGATGAATTTGGCGATATTCTGGCCAATGGCACCTACATTTATCGGGTGCAGGTAAAGGCCAACGGGCAGGATCTTGGCCACCGGGGTACAGGCAAAGACAAGGCCTTCAACAAAGACTTCGGTAAAATTGTGATTATTAGGTAGCAATCAATTTGTGACATTCCTTATCTACAGCCATCTCCGAGAAGGAAGCATTCAAATGAAATAATGCCAGTGTGCAAATAGGGTAGGGCAGATCCTTCGGCAAGCTCAGGATATAAAAGAAAAAGCCCCGACAGAGTCGAGGCTTTTGTACCTAGGGCCGGAGTCGAACCGGCACGCCCGAAGGCATTGGTGTTTGAGACCAACGCGTCTACCAATTCCGCCACCTAGGCATCTATGAAATTGGGTGTGCAAAAATGAGTAAAGATTTTTTATTAAACAACCTTGAGGTTGAGGAAAATTGATGAATCTGTCATTCCGGAATTTTTCGTCTCAAATTCAAAAAGAGAAGAAAAATATCCGGAATCTCTTTTTGAAATATCGCTCATGAGATACCGGATAAAATAGCCCCTGCTTGAATGTAGGGACTATTTTTTCCGGTCTGACGTTCTTATTTCACCTCAATCACTTTTTTGGAAGAGAATGCCACTGGTTTATCGGCAAACTTACTTTTGGTGGCTTTCCAAACTTCTGCAAACAAAGCGGAGTGTCTGTAGCGATTGAGGTGTTCTTCAGATTCCCAGTAACTATATGTAACAAAAATGTGAGGAGTGTTAAAGTCTTGAAGCAGTTCCAGGTGTTTGCATCCCTCGAAGTGGCGAATCTTCTCTTTGGTGGCATGAAACAAATCCAGAAAAGCCTCAACTTCTTCCGGTCTAAAGGTCATTCGAACAACTCGTATCAGCATTGGAGGTAAAAGTTACAGATCAAAGTTCGATTCTTTTTGCGAACACACAAACAGGAGTGGCAGGCATTAATCTTCGAACTGAATGGTAACGGGGCTATCATATTCCAGCCCCAATAATTGACTGCCATTGCCCTGGTTAATGCCCAGCATCATTTTTTCACCGTCAGTAAAGACTACGAACACATCGCCAGGGTCAACTTCATTTATGCTTTTTTGAACCGCATGGGCTTGTTCGCGGCCAAAATAAATGACATACCTTCTTTCCCGGCTAAGTATGTCAAAGTCTACCTTTTCTATGTTGGTGATTAGATTGCCGTAGCGGTCTACATGAATCACGTGGCCGGAAATTTCTTTTTTAGTGGCTCTTGATTTTCGTTTCACATACTGTTTGAACGACTCGGTTACTTCTCCCAGACTTTCAGGAGAAGCGCCTTTGGCCAGTTTGCCCACCAGTGCCGGTACTTCCCGATAGGCATTTTTCTTTATGCTGAGTTTTATGGCATGGCCGGGAATTCTTTCCGAAATAAGGCTGAGAATACCACTATCAGGCACCACAAAAAAGTGCTTCTCTACTTCGGCCAGCAGGTAGTCTTGTGAAGAGGCTGCTGAGGCTTCGCCTCCAATCAGGTGGATGGTTCCTTCGGGAAAATCCTGAAAAACAGAGCCAACTGTATGCGCCAAATGAGCCAAATCGAATGGTCTGATTTGATGCGAAATATCAATGATGTGAGCTTCCGGATGTTCGGCTAATATTCGGGCCTTGCATTGCGCCACATAATGGTCACTCAGTCCAAAATCTGATGTGAAAGTGATAAGGGTCATAAGTGACTTTGGCGTTTATTCTATAATTTAGTGAAAGCAAAATTATTGAAAATTTAAGCATAGACAATCATTCATAAGCGTCTGAAAATTTGGTAGAAAAACTCATTACACTCGATAATATTACTATGGTCGACTTCCTTGGTGTAGGGAATGAAAATATCAAAGAAGTGGCCTCGGCTTTTCCCAAGAGTAAAATTGTTTCTCGTGGCAATGAATTGCTCATTAAGGGTAGTGCTTCTGAGATTATTCAGATCAATGATATTGTTCAGTCGTTGGTTAAGCATTACCATAAATACGGCAAAATAACCCACGAGAGTGTACAGTCTTACGTGCGCAGAGAGGTTCATCACCTCGATAAAGAAGGGCAAGACGATATTTTGGTATACGGCAATCGGGGCAATGTTATTAAACCCAAAACCCGCAATCAGAAAGCCCTTGTAGAGGCTGTTAATAAAAACGATTTGGTTTTTGCCATTGGTCCGGCCGGCTCGGGCAAAACCTTTATTTCTGTAGCCATGGCTGTGAGAGCACTTAAAAATAAAGAGGTACAGAAAATAATCATTACCCGGCCCGCTGTGGAGGCCGGTGAAAACTTAGGGTTCTTACCCGGAGACCTCAAAGAGAAGATCGATCCGTATTTGAGGCCAATTTATGATGCGCTGGGTGACATGATTCCGGCCGAAAAGCTGAAGTTCTATCAGGAGAATAATATTATAGAAATAGCCCCTTTGGCCTATATGCGTGGCCGTACATTGAACAATGCCTTTGTTTTACTCGATGAAGCTCAGAACACTACCTCCATGCAAATGAAAATGTTTCTGACGCGCATGGGCCCCAACTCCAAGGTTATTGTAACTGGCGATAAGTCGCAGGTAGACTTGCCCAGGCATCAACATTCGGGCCTGGCAGAAGCGGTAAGGCTTTTGAGTAACGTAAAGGGCATTGTTACCGTAGAGTTGGATACCAAAGACGTGGTACGCCACAAATTGGTGAAGGAAATTATTAACGCCTACGACAAACCAAACAACAACAGTGATAAGAGTAAAGAAAATAGAGAGTCAACAGGAGCTTGATCAGGCCTTCGATATTAGAAGAGAGGTGTTTATTGTAGGTCAGAATTGTCCTGAAAAAGACGAATTCGATGAGTTTGATGAGAATGCCACGCACTTCATTGCTTTTGTGAAGGGTGAGCCGGCAGGAACATGCCGCTACCGGGAAACCAACAAGGGTTTGAAGCTGGAGCGTTTTGCTGTGCTGGAAGCCTATAGAGGACAAGGGGTTGGGAAACGCCTGGTACAAACGGTGTTGGGTTATATTGAAAAAGAAAACCTTGCTCCGGGCACATTGCTTTATTTACACGCTCAGGTAGATGCTATGGGCCTGTATTCTCGTTTTGGTTTCGAAAAAGTAGGTGAGCGCTTTTTTGAAGTAGGTATAGAGCACTTTGAGATGCAAAAGACCATTGAAGGCTAAAGCGATTAACCTTTACTAAGCAACCGTTCAATAGCTAGCTCATATGTTTAGGCCATAGCACTTAAAAGAGTGTAAATTGGCTTGGTTGTTATAACTCATCAATTCCTTAAACTTTTTTGCAACAGGTAAATTCAATAACTTCATAGGGTTATCGGTCGGCTATTGTCTTTGATCTAAGCATAATCCGAGATAACAACCATCACTTGCTTAGGGTGAACACACAATAAACACCACCATGAAGTTTCAGCGATTTCCATTTGTTCGCTTTGCGTTTTTCTTTGCCCTGGGTGTGGTGTGCCGCCACTACCTGGGAGAGTCAGTTTTACTTCCGGTAGCGATTCTTCCTGTACTTTTGGTGGTCTATATATGGTTGCTATGGCAGTCTTCTCATAGCAATCGGCATGTTTTGGCCATTCTGAGTTTCTTATTGCTCTTTAATCTGGGAGGTTACCGTTTGAGTATGTTTTTAATGGCACCGGAAGAGTTTCCTCACCAAACAGGAGGATACATTGGTCAGCTTATTCAGGAGCCTCAGGTCAAAGACAATACTGTGAGGGTAGTTATTGAACTTTCGGAGCTTAAAACGGATGTGGGGTGGAGATCTGCCAAGGGTAGGGTGAATGCTTATTTTTCGAAAGAAGCAGGCCAGACTTTATCCTATGGAGATGTGGTTTGGATAGAGGGTAAGCCAGCTCATACCACGGCTCCGGCCAATCCAGGAGAGTTCGACTATCGTAATTACCTGGCCTATCAGAATATTCATTACCAGCAGTTTGTGGGGCATAATTTCAGCCTGCTAAGGTCCGGAACTCCCAATTGGTTTGTGGCCAAATCATTGTTGGTTAGAGATTTCTGTGTGGGGCAGGTTGGTAAATACATAGCCAATCCCAAATCCAGAGCCGTAGTTTTGGCACTAGTGCTTGGTGTAAAAGATGAACTGGATAATGAGCTTATTGCTTCTTTTTCGGCTACGGGAGCCATGCATGTGCTGGCCGTTTCCGGTTTGCATGTGGGCATAATCTATCTTATCTTCTTTGCGCTTGTAAAACAAGTTGGTCTCAATAGGAAAAAGTACAGATGGTGGCTGGCTATTGCCAGCCTAATGGTGCTTTGGAGCTATGCCCTTTTAACCGGGCTTTCTCCCTCAGTACTTCGGGCAGTTACCATGTTCTCTTTTGTGGCTCTGGGCAAAGCCCTTTTCAGAGGAGGAAATATTTACAATACCCTATCGCTGTCGGCATTGGTTCTGCTTCTTTACAATCCCTATCTCATTATGAGTGTTGGATTTCAATTGTCTTTTCTGGCCGTTTTTGGAATAGTTTATTTACATCCCAAACTATATGGATTGTGGCAGCCCCGACATTGGCTGGCCGATAAGGTATGGTCAATAACTTGCGTGTCGGTTGCCGCTCAGCTGGCTACCGGGCCACTAAGTATGTTGTATTTCCATCAGTTTCCGACTTACTTTTTAGTTTCCAACCTGTTTATTATTCCGGCCGCAACGCTTATTCTGGTTGGTGGATTGGGCTTGTTAGCACTCTCATTCTGGTCGGCTGTGGCTATGTTGTTGGGGGTAATGCTAAACGGCACAGTGGTAGCAGTAAATTGGCTGGTGACACAGGTGAGTCACTTTCCGGGGAGCACCATTGATGGCGTTTACCTTTCCATATTAGATGCCTGGTTGCTCTATGCCGTGCTTATTGGTGTGGTTCTTTTTTGGGAGCTTCACAGAAAGAGCTATCTGCAATTTGCCCTGGCCATGGCTCTGGCTTTTGTTTTAAGTCAGACCTATCACTTTGCTCCATATCAGCGCTCTTATGAGTTTTCAGTAATCGATGCCTCTCGGCAGTCTGTCATGGATTTTAGGCACGGGTTTCAGTCTAAAGTTCTGGCCGATGAGGTTTTTTTGGCCGATCCGGAAAGTCAGCAGTTCAGCCTACATGGTAAGCGACTCATTTCAGGAGCTAAACAAGGAGTAGCAGACGATGAGTTGACACTCGCCAGTGCTTCGTTTCCGGGAGGAAGCCTTACGGTTTTTGAAGGGAAGACTATTCTTTGGTTAAACGAGTTAGTAGACATTCATTGGTGGAGCAAAGTTCAAATACCCGTAGACTACCTTGTGCTTTCGGGCAATGCCATAAGCCGGACGGAACAACTGGAGCATTTTAGTCATGTCCAATACATTGTGTTAGATAAATCGAACAGCCGATGGGTGAGCCGTTACTTGACTCTTGCGGCAAAGGAAATGGGTATTCCTGTGCATCAAGTCGCTACCAATGGTTATTTTAGCAGTCTATGGAAAAGATGAATTTTGTAGAATATACGGTCAAAGACAGAGTGGCGACCATTATGCTCAACAGGCCCGATAAACGCAATGCCCTCAATGAGCAAGTGGTGAGCGAGCTAAAGCAGGCATTTCAGAAGGCAGCAATCGATAGTGATGCCAAGGTGGTGGTGTTGGCGGCTCGAGGAGCAGCTTTCTGTGCCGGAGCAGATTTGGCCTATTTACAGCAATTACAGAAAAATACCTTTGAAGAAAACCTGGCCGATTCTAATCATTTAAAAGAGCTTTTTTACCAAATATATACGCACCCGAAAGTGGTAATTGCCAAAATTCAAGGACACGCTATTGCCGGAGGTTGCGGTTTAGCTACGGTGTGCGACTTTTCTTTTGCAGTAGAGCAAGCGCAGTTTGGTTATACCGAGGTGCGGATTGGGTTTATTCCGGCCATTGTTAAAGTCTTTCTTTTGAGAAAGCTTGGGGAAGGTAAAGCCAAAGAACTGCTGCTCTCCGGAGACCTGATCAGCGCTCAGGATGCCAGAGAAATGGGCCTAATCAATTGGGTGGTCAAAGAAGATGAGCTCGATAGTTCTGTAGCTGATTTTGCGCGAAAGCTGGTGCGTAAAAATTCAGGACAATCCATGCAGTTTACCAAACAGATGATCGCTCGGGTACAATCCATGTCATTAGAAGAAGGCTTGGCCCATGCAGCCGAACAGAATGCGAAAGCAAGAGCTTCAGACGATTGCCAGAAGGGGATATCGGCCTTCCTGAACAAGGAGAAACCCAGTTGGTAGAATTCTGTTCATTAAGACAGGTAATAGGGCAGCCCTACAACCGAACCTTAGAAGAAGTTATAACCTGATTTCCATTTTCTGATCGCTATATTCAAGCAATGATCCAGCCAGTAGACATCCTGAAAAAGTATTGGGGCTATTCTGCCTTCAGGCCTTTGCAGGAAGATATTGTAAAAGCTGTGTTGGAACAGAAAGATGTGCTGGCCCTGCTACCCACCGGTGGAGGCAAAAGCATTTGCTTTCAGGTGCCGGCTATGGCCATGGATGGGCTTTGCCTGGTCATTTCTCCCCTCATTGCCCTAATGAAAGACCAGGTAAATCAATTGCAGAAAAGAGGCATTGCAGCCGAAGCCCTGCACGCAGGGCAGAGTAAGCGTGAAATTGATTATTTGCTGGACAATGCGGCCAACTCCGACCTCAAATTTCTCTACTGTTCGCCCGAGCGGCTTAAGACCGAACTGTTCATTGAGCGTATAAAAAAAGTAGTTGCAAAGCGTGGAGTATGCTTGATTGCGGTAGATGAAGCCCACTGTATTTCGCAATGGGGTTACGATTTTCGACCGGCTTATTTGGAAATTGCGGCTCTTCGCGACCTGTTACCACAGCCCCCCATCATTGCACTTACAGCCACGGCCACCCCATTGGTAAGGGAAGATATTGAAGCGAGACTTAAGTTGCGTAACCCTCAGCACTTTGTAAAGAGTTTTTCCAGGCCTAATTTATCTTACTCTGTTCGGTTCGAAGAACATAAGGAACGCAAGCTACTGGAAGTATTGCAAAGAGTGTCGGGAAGTGCAGTGGTTTATGTGAGCACACGAAAACATGCTCGCGAAGTGGCACAATGGCTTAGTCAACATCATATTTCGGCCGATTATTACCATGCAGGACTTACTTTTCAGGAACGCAGCGCCAAGCAGGAAGATTGGGTGCATAATCGCACACGGGTAATTGTTTCCACCAATGCCTTTGGTATGGGCATAGACAAGCCCGATGTTCGGGTGGTTGTACATATGGATCTGCCCGATAATCTGGAAGCCTACTATCAGGAGGCAGGAAGAGCGGGCAGAGATGAGAAAAAGGCTTTTGCCCTTATCATCTGCAATCAGGCCGATATTGAGCACTTGCGCAGAAAAACCGAGCAGGCTCTTCCTGAACTGGATACCCTAAAAGAAGTGTACCAAATGTTGGGTAATTTCTTTCAATTGGCAGTGGGTAGCTGGCCCGATGAAAGCTTCGATTTTGATTTTGACCTATTTTCTAAACGCTTTCAACGCCATCCTTTGGAGGTATATCATGCCCTTAAGGTTCTTGGCGAGCATGGTGTAATCCATTTGTCAGAGTCTTTTTTCAGTCCAGGTAAAGTGCGTTTCGCCATCGATCAGCGAAAAATGTATGAGTTTCAGATTGCCAATGCCCAGTTCGATGCCCTTATTAAGGCATTGCTAAGGCTACATGGTGGAGAGTTGTATCAGAACTTTGTTACCTTGCAAGAAAACAATCTTTCGGCCCTCTTGGGACAGTCTGTGGCCGACATTAGAAAAAGCCTTAGTCATTTGCAGCAGCGCGGTGTGGTTGAATATTCCGAACAAAAAGAACGACCGCAGCTTACCTTTTTAATGCCCCGTCAGCCAACGGATAAGTTGCCCATAGACCAAAAGGCACTGAAGGCTAAGCGTAAACTAAAAATGGGTAAAATGGAGTCGGTTGTGGCCTATGTTCACAACCGGGAAGAGTGCCGCACCCGGCAACTACTGGTTTACTTTGGTGAAACGGACTACGGCCGTTGTGAGGTGTGCGACAATTGTATTGACAGGCACAAGCATGAACAAGACCACAAAGAAAAGGCGACCTACCGAAAAGCTATTGACGAATTACTGGCTGCTTCAACAGGTTATAGTGAGGAGCAACTGATTAAAAAAATAAAACCACGCAACAAAGAGCTGCTGCTAGAGTTACTGGCTGAACTTATAGACCATGGTGACTTGCACTATGATTCGTACGGCTACATAAAACCCTCCAGAAGCCATTGAATTTGACTCTTATTGAACATTCAATTCCGATGAATACACACACAACAACTCCCTTTTTTGAGAAAATAAACTTTGTAGAACGGTACAGGGCCTTATGCCATAAGTTCAATAACTACGATACCAGTATGGATAGCTATGAAATAGCTGCCTACAAAGAAGTATTAGATGAGTTTGGCTTGTCTTATGAGCACAATAAGAAGGAAAAATTTTTAAGCACTACCTATAGTTTAGCCTCCGGTCACGAATTTACCCTGACCTTCGGGCTTTGGAGAGGAAAGGTAGAGACTATTTTAGTCATTAGGCATGAAGGGCAGTATATGGAACCTTCGGGCCGGTTGGATTTTATCCCGGAAGAAATGGGTTATGAATTTGACCGCAAGAAGTACAATCTTCCCAAATTCTCTTCAGTAGAAGATTTAAGGGAGATACTGTATACCCTGATGGGTATAATTAAAGATTTGGAACAGGCTATTGTGCAAGGTGTTTAGAAAACGAGCCGATCGAATTGTTCATCAACTAATCGAAGATATGAGTTACAATACATGCGGGTTTATAACCAACCAGAAGCTTTCAGACAAGCTTGAGGAGCTGAGTGAGGCCCTCTCTGTAGACATACAAAGCAGCGAAGAATCTACTCTGGAGGAGGCTCTTGAAGACAAAGACGAATATGCGGATATAGATGTTTATGAAGAAGGCGAAGCCTCGCTGGTGTTCTGCTCCAACGCACTTTTGGAAGAAGACTCCAAACTTGGGCAATTAACCTCCGGTGGCAAGCAACTGACGGAGTTTATGCTAAGTGAAACCTCAATGGTTTTTGCCTTTCGTTTTTATGAGCAAGGCGAGAAAGTTGCAGAAGACTTTTATGTGTTTGAGCCCGGGTTTACTTGCTATGGGGCCAACAAACTGCAGTTGACAGAAGCTAGCGATATTTTAGAGGAGGGGCTTTCGGCCATACTACAACCTCTAATGGGTAAGCCTTTTGAGGATTTAGATCTATCCGCCTCTGTGCTCAGGCTAAAGCTTTAGGCTTGTGGGTGGCTTTGAGCTTCCGCAGATTTTGCAATTTAGAAAACCGCACGACCCTTTTGGCAGTTGTAGATTCATTACCTTTGAGTTATGGGTTTTTTCGAAGATGTAGTGGGCAAAATTTTTGGTAAGCAGCCACCCAAAGCAGCTTTTGTACATGAGATGCTTCGCAGAAGCACTAAGGAGCTGGCCTCTTACCAGAGCTGGTTAGGAGGAGAAGGTCAAAAGCAGTTGGTTCACGATATTCAGCATGCCTATTACATGAAAAAGCAAGGCATACTTTCTTCTATCGATGTGCACATTCTGGACACTCAATACTCCAATGGTTTTGCGGTAAGTTTCAATCCCTCCATTGGTCACGAAAACTTTAGAAATCTTTTCGATTTCTTTAAAGAAAAAGTTTTGGACAGCGGTTATAAATTATCTCAGGGCGACCGCAGGGTGCTGGACAAAGAAACCCATGAAGAAACCATAGAAAAATGGTATTTAAAGCCAGTTACTGAAGAATTGGGGCAGCCAATTATTAATCAGCGTTATGGCAACGTGCTCATAGAAAAGGTTGATGTGAACCGAAAGCCGAGTTTTATTAAATTCATGGCCAACATTTATCAAGATCGGCAGTATACAAAAGCCGAACCTTTTCAAGATTTGTTCGATAAAGTCTTTGAATCATAATTAAACCCAAATGAAGAAATTTTTATTCGTATTGCTGTTCGGCCTGGTGGGCTTTGGACTGGAGCAAAAAGCAGAAGCACAAATTTTTACGACCAAACTTAAAATCACAGTGGTAGATGAGTTGGGCAATGTGGTACCCGATGCTAAGGTAACCCTCTATGCCAACGCCAATGATTACAAAGCCGAGAAAAACCCTGTTCAGGAGTTTCAGCTTACCAATAAGAAAGGCATAGTTACCTTTAAGGGCCTCAACCAAAAACAATATTATGTGAAGGTAGAAAAGGGCGATAAGACCAATGCCGGTGGTGGCGAAATTATCTCCGATTTGGAACCTAAAAAACTAAACAAGGCCAATGTGGTTATCTCAGAGCTCTGACAGAGAGCTGCTAAAGAAAAAAATGCTGGGCTATTCGCCAGAAAACCCAGCGGAAAAAGCATTCAGAGAACGAATGCTTTTTTTGCTTGAAAGCTACCCTAACTGTTTTGAAAGAAGCCTGGAGCATGCCCATTTCACCGCTTCGGCCTGGGTGGTAAACGAGGAGCGAACCCACTGCTTGCTTACCCACCATGCCAAACTAAACCGGTGGCTCCAATTGGGAGGGCATGCCGATGGCGAAGCAGCTCTGTGGAAGGTGGCTCTCAAAGAAGTGAGTGAAGAATCAGGTTTAAAAAACCTTCAATTGATTGATGAAGAAATTTTCGATATTGATATTCATTTAATCCCTGAGTATAAGGGTATTCCGGCTCACGATCATTATGATGTTAGGTTCCTTGTTTTGGCATCTATGAATGAACCGCTTCAATTCAACCATGAAGCAAAAGACATGGCCTGGCTACCGCTGGAAAAAGTGAAGCAGCAAGTAAAGCAAAACGATTCCATTGTAAGAATGCTGAACAAAACCGTTCAATTGAAAATTAATAAAGGAGATTAACGTTCCTCCTTATTCACAGCGTTATATTTAACCTATGATAAACTCCAAAAAGCAGGCTGTACTCCCTGTTCTGGTTCTGGTCTATGTGCTGGTGTGCAGTATTCTGGTTTTTACATACCAAGACGAAAAAAAATCACCGCCCGAAATAGAGACTCCCCGGTCTTCTTTTTATCAAAAAGAAAATGTTCAGTCGCGGCAGGAGTATGAACGAGAAATGCTGGTGAACCCGGCAACGGGTAAAGTACCTGCGAATATTCGTAAACAAGAATTGGAGTTTGCGCGTGAAGTAAACCTTCAAAATACCCTGAATAAAACACCTCGCTCGGCATCTTCAGGAAATGGCACCAAAAACCATCAGCTATTATGGCTCCCTGTTGGGCCGGAAAATATTGCGGGAAGAACCCGGGCCATAGCTCTAGATATTCGCAATGAGCAAATTATACTGGCCGGAGGAGTTTCCGGAGGAGTGTGGAAGTCGGAAAATCTTGGGCAGAATTGGTTCAAAACCACAGCCTCTGATCAGCTGCAGAGCGTAACCACCATAACGCAAGATATACGCACCGGTAAAGAAGACATTTGGTACTACGGAACCGGGGAGCTGGTGGGTAACTCCAGTCGGGCACCGGGAGCACCCTTTAGAGGCGATGGTATCTTTAAATCGACCAACGGAGGCGACAGCTGGGAGCCCTTGCCTTCAACACAGTCCAACTCGCCCGGTATATTTAACTCACCCTTTCAATACGTATGGGATATAACCACAAATCCCAACAACCTGGCCGAAGATGAAGTGTTGGCAGCCATCTATGGAGCCATTGTACGATCTACCGATGGTGGCCAAACCTGGACAACCGTGTTGGGGACAGATTTAATCAACAATCCACCTACCTTCGATTTAAACAACATTCCGGCAGAATTTTTTACCGATATACATCGCACCGAGAGTGGGGTGTTTTATGCCACCCTTAGTTCGGCCACCAATATGGCAGGCGGAGAAAGTCGCAACGGAGGTATCTATCGTTCGGAGGATGGTCAAAACTGGCAGCGTATACTCTCGCTGTTTCGTCCGGGCGAAGAGAGTTTTAGAAGAATTGAGATTGCCTCATCCAGATCAAACCCCGGGTTGCTCTACTTTTTAGCAGAAAGCAGCAAAGGCTATCGTTTGTGGAAATATGTGGAGGGAGAAGGCTTTACAGACTACTCGGCCAACGTGCCCATAGAAACGGAAGAGTTAGAAGCATTCGACTCACAAGGTTCGTATAATCTCACCGTGGCCATTCACCCCACAAACCCAAACGTGGTATTTATAGGAGGAACTAACCTTTACCGGTCTACCGATGGGTTCGCCACTGCCGATAATATTTCCTGGATTGGTGGTTATGATCCCGAGTCGGAAAACATAAGCACTTACCCCAACCATCACCCCGATCAGCATGCTATTCATTTCATCCATGCTTTTCCGGACGCTCTTATTTCTACTAACGATGGTGGAGTGTTTATAACCAGCGATTCAAGGGCAGAAAAAGTTACTTATATACCGTTAAACAACACCTTTGTGACCACCCAGTTTTATACGGCTTCCTATAGCCGGTATCCATTGGAAGAAGTGGTGCTTGGTGGTACACAAGACAATGGCTCTATATTAACGCTCGATAAGTTGGTGAACCAAGGCCCTAACGGCATCAGGATTTTGGGCGGAGACGGTGGCTTTACAGCCTCAACCCCTTATGGCTATTACTACTACCTGTCTTTCCAAAACTCACGAATTTTCAGGCTCACGCTAAATCGCAATGCGGAGATAACCTCCTTCGCAAGAGTAGATCCGGTTGGAGGCGGTACAGATCCCAGCCAATCGTACCTGTTTGTGAACCCCTATGTGCTCGACCCTAACAATGCCAACCGAATGTACCTGGCCGGTGGCGATTTTGTATGGTACAACCAAAATCTGTCGCAAATTCCGGCCGGAAGTCAAAGCCCGGCACGAGTTAACTGGAAAAGGCTCACAAGAACAGAGGTGCAGGCAGGAGTAATTAGCGCCATTCAGGTATCTACCAACCCTAAAGATATTGTGTACTATGGTACCGGAAACGGTCAGTTATTTAGAATAGACAATGCCCATTCCGACATTTATTCGGTAAAAGAAATTACGGGCCAGGAATTTCCGGTGGGTGGTTACATTCGCTGCATAGCCATAGACCCAACCGATGCCAACCACATATTGGTGGCTTTTTCTAACTATGGTGTAAAGAGCCTTTTCCGAAGTACCGATGGTGGAACCACATTTACTCACGTGTCTGGCAATCTGGAAGAGTTTGAAGACGGAACAGGCAATGGACCTTCTTTCCGCTGGGCCGCCATTGTGCCTAAAACTGACGGAACCAAGCTGTATTATGCAGCTACCAGCACCGGCCTGTACTCCACTACTTCGCTAGAAGGAAATGTGGTGTGGGAGCAAGAGTCTCCCGAAGGCATTGGCAATATGGTGGTGAACATGATAGATTTTAGGCAGAGCGATGGAAAAATGGTAGCCGCAACACATGGCAATGGCTTGTATACAGCCCAGGCAGATGGCGTGGTGCCCAACGAAAACCTGGTGGTTGAAGAAGATTTTGAAATTGCCAATGTATACCCCAATCCTTTTGCCGATGAGGTAACTATTGAGGTCAATGCGCCCCGCACCCGTTTGCTCATCATCCGGATCTACGACTCAAAGGGCAATGAGGTAAAAAGAGTCACCAGCAACCTGGCCTTTGTAGGTCAGAACGACTTCTTCTGGGACGGCACCAACTCATTGGGGCAGCCGGTAGGCAATGGAGTCTATTTAATTCGGGTTACATACGAACAAAAAAGCTACAGCCGTAAGGTAGTATTACAGAGAGAATAGATTTTTTCTACTGTAAGACTACTGCTATCTTTACCGCCTCAAAACAAAGCTATGAGGGGCAAACTAACCATTTTCGCAGTCGTTACACTTTTAATGTTCTCGTGCTCACCGTCAGAAGAAGAGTTGGTGCAGCAAGGCAGAGAGCTAATGGGGCAGGAAAACTACGCTGAAGCTTTAAAAAAGCTGAATAAAGCCCTCGAGAAGAACCCACAAAACTATGTGGCTCTCAATGCCAAAGGAGTGGCCCTCTTGCGTATTGGCCAACTCGATGAGTCCATTGAGGTGTTTACCCAAGCCATCAATACCGATACCACCCAGTATCAGGCATTTTTTAATAGGGGTAATGCGTTCAGGCTTTTAGGCCGAGACAATGAGGCTATGCTGGACTATGACTATGTAACGGAGATAAAGCCTGATGTGGTAGATGCTTACCTGAACAGAGGGGCTATTCTTTTTAAGTATAATGAGTTTGACAGAGCCTTGTTCGATTTTGAGTTTGCCTTGCGCATGGATCCTAACAATGCTTTGATCTATCTGAACAAAGGGAAAGCAGAACTGCGCATCAATAATTTTGAAGATGCCACCTACGACCTCAAAAAAGCTATTGAGATAAAACCGGACTATGGAGAGGCCTACTACTGGCTGGGGTTGGCCGAGTTGACCCGAGACAATAAATCTCAGGGCTGCGAATACCTGAACAGTGCAGCAAGCCTTGGTTTTGAAGGCGCCATGGAGGCTATTTCACAAAACTGTATGCAGTAGTGGCACAAATTGGTGTAGATATTGGCCGTGCAGAAGAAATTCTGAGGCAGGGAGGGCTGGTGGCGATTCCTACCGAAACCGTATATGGGCTTGCCGGTAATGCGCTGAAGGAAAGTAGTGTTAGCAAGATATTTAAGGCCAAGAACAGACCCTCATTCGACCCTCTGATTGTGCATACCAACTCTCTTCATAAGGTAGAGTCGTTTGTTCGATACATACCCGATCAGGCCATTCAACTGGCGAAGCAGTTTTGGCCGGGACCACTCACATTGCTTCTACAAAAAAAGAGCATTGTGCCCGACCTGGTAACCTCAGGGCTGGACTCGGTGGCCGTTCGAATTCCCAACCACGAACTAACACTCAGCCTGCTGGCTCAACTGGAGTTTCCTCTGGCCGCTCCAAGTGCCAACCCGTTTGGCTATGTGAGCCCCACCACCGCAGAACATGTGGAAGCCCAACTGGGACATACTGTGGATTACATTTTAGATGGAGGGGCTTGCCGGGTGGGTGTAGAGTCTACCATAGTGAGTTTTTTGGAAGAAAAACCTAAGGTGCTCCGTTTGGGAGGGCTTGCTGTAGAGCAAATAGAAGAGGTAATTGGCTCCGTACGTGTGAACAAACATTCCAGCTCCAGTCCGCAGGCTCCCGGTATGCTCAAGAGCCATTATGCACCCGGTAAATCGATTGTATGGATTGATGGCTTCAATTGGAAAGCGGCCAATGATTTTTCGCAAATTGGAGCCATAGTATTTCAACATCCTTTGGAAGAATTGCCTTTAGAGAATCAGTTTGTGTTATCTGCCAAAGGCGATTTGGAAGAGGCGGCAAGAAACCTGTTTACGGCTCTCAGGACTATGGACAAAAACAACCACATAGCACTTATACTTACGCAAAGAGTTCCTGATGTGGGGCTGGGTAGAGCCATTAATGATAGACTAAAAAGAGCAACTGCAAAATAACAACCTATGAAAACCATTAACGATTTCAATTTTTCGGGTCAGAGAGCCCTCATAAGAGTAGACTTTAATGTGCCGCTCAATGGAGATTATCAGATTACGGACGACACCCGAATAAAGGCTGCTATACCCACCATTCAGAAAGTTCTTGACGATGGCGGAGCAGTTGTATTGATGTCTCACCTTGGTCGCCCTAAAGATCAGCCCGAAGAAAAGTATTCCCTCAAACATCTCGTGGGTCATTTGTCAGAAGTGTTTTCTACGGAAGTAAAGTTTGCAGACGATTGTATTGGAGATAAAGCAAAGTCGCTTTCAGCAAACCTAAAGGCCGGAGAAATACTTTTGTTGGAAAACCTGAGGTTTCATAAAGGAGAGACAGCAGGCGATGAAGCCTTTGCTAAATCATTGGCAGAACATGGAGATATTTACATCAACGATGCCTTTGGCACGGCTCACAGAGCCCATGCATCTACCTCTATAATTGCTCGCTTCTTTAGCCAGAAAGCATGTGGTTTTGTAATGCAGGCCGAGCTAGACAATGCCCAGAAAGTACTCGATAATGCCGAAAAGCCCTATACGGCCATTATGGGTGGGGCTAAGATTTCCGATAAAATACTCATTATTGAAAGATTGCTCGAAAAGGTGGATAACCTGGTGATTGGTGGAGGTATGGCTTATACCTTCTTTAAAGCATTAGGTGGTTCTATCGGAAGTTCGTTGCTGGAAGAAGATAAGCTGGACCTTGCGCAAGAACTCATCAAAAAAGCCAAATCTTTAGGGGTAAATCTTATGCTTCCTATGGATTCTGTAATTGCGGATGCTTTCAGCAATGAAGCCAAAACGCAGGTATGTATAAACACTTCTATTCCGGAAGGTTGGATGGGTCTGGATATAGGGCCTGAAGCTGCTGAGGTATTTTCGCAAACCATTAAAGAGTCTAAAACCATTCTATGGAATGGGCCAATGGGTGTGTTTGAAATGGACAAATTCTCAGCCGGAACAAAATCTGTTGCCGAGGCTATCGTAGAAGCAACTAAGAAAGGAGCCTTCTCTCTGATTGGTGGGGGAGATTCTGCTGCTGCTGTCAATACCCTCGGCTATGGAGAAGAGGTATCATACGTTTCTACCGGAGGTGGAGCTTTACTAGAGTACATGGAAGGTAAAGAACTGCCGGGTGTAGCAGCTTTAGAAGATTAATCTTCTGACCCGACTTCTACCCATTCGATTTTTAAAGTGTAAAAATAGAAAGACTGTCTCACAAGCCTGTAATGTTTGATACGGGGGAGTGAGACAGTCTCTTTTTTAAGCCGCATGCATGATTGTAAGGATACATGCTCCCTATTCTTGCGGCTAGTGGTGTTTGTGGAGTACCTTATTACCTCAATAGTAAGCGTTCTATTTTAACGAACTACAGTTACTGCTCCTTTCTGTTCAAACTGACCTCTTTCCGGCTCAAAGCGCGAGGTAAACCGGATTACATAGGGATACGTACCAAGAGGAACCAATTCACCGTTAAAGGTGCCATCCCATTTAAAATCTACCGAGTTGCTTTGGTAAATAAGCTCACCCCAGCGGGTGTAAATGAAAATCTGGAAGTTATCGACAAAGTCATTCGGGAACACAGAGAAGGTATTGTTTGGCGCAGGGCTGCTTGGTGCAAAAGCATTGGGAGCAATAACCTCCGGATCGCAACTTTCAATAATGGTTACCGAATCGGTGCGAACACAACCAATGGCGGTAGTCATAGTTACGACATACTCTCCCGGGCCTTCCACCGCAAGTGTTCTTCCTCCCTGGGGGTAGGGCTGACCGTTGCGGGTCCATTCGTAAGTTTCAAAGCCTCTTCCGGCCAAAAGCACAGGATTGGATGTTCGGGTGGAGCAATAGTATTCCACCTCAGGAAGCAGGCCTTCAGGAATAGCTTGTCTTCTAACATTAATGCTTCTTTGAATAGAGCAGGTGCCATTAGATATGGTTACTGTGTAAGCCCCTTCATCGTCTACACTAATAGTAGATCCTGTTTGAGGTACAGGAGTATTTTCTCCTCTTACCCAAGTAAAACTAGTTGCATTGCCCGAGGTAACATCTACAGTAAGTGTTACGGGTGAACCATCGTCACAAGCAGGAGAAGAAGTAATAGTTGCTTCAAGCTCTTCTGGAATATCAATTGCTTCGCTGTAAGTACCAGGGCAAGTTAGGTCTCCGGCTTCTCTAACCGTTAATGTATAATTATCGGTGGTAGTTACGGTAATGGCTCTACTTGTTCCAATAACATCTCCACTACCGTTAGTCCATCTGTAGTTGTAAGAGGCATTAGACTGAGTATTATTAATGACGGCCTCAAGGCGAGCTTCACCTGTACAAACATCACCAACAGTGAAGCTTACATCTGGCTGAACAGTAAGTGTTACAGTTACGGTTTCGGAAGTAGGGCATGCTGTGCCAGGAGCATCGGCTGTCACGGTGTAATCACCAGACTCAGTAGCGGTTATTGTAGCGCCATTTACTGTTGTTCCACTTGGTGTGACCCAAGTGTAGTCAGTGCCGTTGTCTGAAGTAGCGGTTAGGCTGGTGCTAGGATTTACAGCACAAACCTCCGTGTCTCCGTTAATTTGTAAGTTCTGAACCGGTTGAGGTTCATTAATGACTATACCTGTTTGACTTTGCACGCAGTTTCCATTCGATGTAACCTCAAGATCATACGTTCCTCCACTTAAGCCGCTTACCTCAAAGTCGTATGTAGTGGCGGCAATTGCTGAATTTATGGTATCGGAAGTCGTATTTCCGTTATCGTTGTTGGTGAGTACATAGCTAATCGGGAAAACATCCGTGTCAAGCGTAACCCGAATAGAGCCGGTGGGATTGCTACAGTCCGCATCGGTAGCTGTTACATTGGAGATGGTAAAGTCAGGCGGATCATTTTGCACCTGTATGTTGTCCAGAGTTTGAACACAACCACTGCTGTTATCGGTAATAGTTACGGTATAAGTATCGGCTGCCAGGTTGCTTACCGGTTCAACAGCCGGACCCGCAATTGAGTTTTGTGCCACTTGCCCGGTAGAGTTGCCGGTAACGGTATATGAGTAACTTCCTGTTGTGGAAATGTTTAGCTCAAAGCTACCATTGCTGGCCCCGCAGGCAGGGTTTACAATATTGGTTGCAGTAGCTTGCGCCAAGGGGTTAATGGTTACCCGAGTAGTGTCGTTCACAAAACAGCCGGCATTGATGGGGTCTTCAATAGATACCACGTACAAGTATTCTCCCGGATTGCTGCTGTCAACCGTTGCTCTTCTCTGATTAGGCAGAGTTGTGGTAGAGTTGTCGGGGTTTCGTACGGTCCAGATGTAATTGTTGGCTGTAACCTCCGGGTCTAGTGTCAGGGCTCCATTCTGACAAATGGTGCTGGCTTCCGGCAGATTAATTTCGAAAGGAGGTCCAACAAACGTTTCGCCCGAACTATAACAACCCAGTGCATTACTGATGGTAACGGTATAGATTTCTTCTTGAGTAACTGTAAAGGTTCTGCTGGTCGATACTACTGTGCCTTGGCTATCGGTCCACTCAAATGTAAGTCCCGGATCGTCCGGATTTCCCTGCCCTAGAGCATCCAGGGTATAAGTGTCTCCTTCGCAAAGTGAAATGGCTTGCGGAATCATTGGAGGATCAGGTGTTGCAAAAACTTCTATTTGCTGTACCAGGGTAGTATCAAGGCCACAGCGGTTTACGATGTTGAGCGAAATGTTGAAAAGCCCTGTTTGATCTTCGGTAAACACGTAGGCTGTGTCTTGCCCTTGAGCACTGAACACCGTGTTGTTGTCGCTCTGCCTGGTAATGCTCCAATAGAACTCATCAATATCGGAGGTGCCCGTTCCGCTCATAGCAATGCGCTCTTCCACACAGGTTTCGTCTGGGGCACTCATGCCCGGCAGTTGTTGCGGGTTGGCATTGTTTTGCACAAAATTGGGCAGGCCAAGCCTTGAATGCCCAACTGTAAGCACTACAGCCTGAGGGGTGAATCCTGAGTTGGCTGTGGTGTCTTCATTGGCGTTGATGGAGGCTACAAAAGCGGAACCTCCCGGATTACCCGGAGTTTCTACAGCTACGTAGATGGCTCCGTTGGGACCGGTTTGTATTTGTCCATAATTCACATTCTGATTTTGGCCGCTGGTTATATCGGCTTTGGAGGCTAGCCTGGAAGCCTCAGTAGAGAAGGAGTCTACCCGGTACTCCAATATTCTTCCACCCGGGCTGCTTCCCGATCGGTTGTTCATGGTGGCAAACAGCTTAATTCCTCCTGTTGAAAAATGTACGTCATAAACCTCATCATTGGCACTGCCTCCTTCGTTGAGGTCTATTCGGTACTCAAACTCTACAATTTCACCGGTTTGAGGATCGAAATCGAAAAGCTCTACATAGTCCTCGGTACCTTCAATTAGAGCTACGGCCACACGCTGACCATCGCTGGAGAATTTCATACCGGTTTGTGCACTGGCGGCATCGTTGAACGAATGGACCGATCCGGCCGAAGACAGCACGGGGGCTCCAATACCATCGGCTGTTATCGGATACGACCTAAAGGTGTTGTTCCCGAACTCATGGGCCAGTAACCAAAAACCTCCACCAACTTCGTAGGCAGCCAGCCTTTCTGTATTATTGGTGTATAGGATAATATCTTTCAGCACAACGTCTCCCCGGCCATTATCGGCTTTCATATCTACCACAGAATATTTTAGCGCATAAATGTTAGAACCGTATACTTCCTGGGTGGTGAAGAGGTAGTACAGGGTTTCATCTTCGGGAAATGGCACAATAATTACTGCCTGAACAGCCACACTATCTCCTCCTATGTTGGTGCCATTGGGCATTACACCATTTTCTCTGTTCCAAACGGTTTTCCCATTGCTATAGAATAGTACATCGCCATTGGCATCGGAAATGGTAGAGGTACCGGCCGGTGCGTTCATGGCGTGGGGGTCGGTTATACTGCGAGGAGGAGGATCAAGCCCTTCTTCTTCATTAAAATCTATACCCGCACCATTGCCAAAATACCAGATGTTGGCTGTTTGGCCTTCATCGCCATATACGGTAACTCTGGCTGTGCCATACACCGGACATCCGCCTCCCGTTGGTGTAACCACCACCCAGTAATCTCCCGATTCGGTCACATCGATGGTCTGAGTAGTTTCTCCCGTGCTCCAGAGGTAATCGTATGAGCCGGTGCCACCGCCACCGCCTCCTCCGCCTCCGGAGCTCTGAGGTTGTGCATCCAGTGTCAAAGTTTCTCCAGGGCAAATTGTGGTATCGGGCAAAGACAACTGAAGGTCGTTTTGCTCCACCTGAGTATTGAGTATGCCGGAATAGGTCAGTCCGTTAACTTCCATAGAAACAGTAGCCAGCAAGGGGCCTGCCTGGTCTAGCGTAACCAATGGAGCTTGCATATTGGACTGTAAATTTATGGGTTGAAAGTCCCAGTTAATGCTGCCCGGTATTATAGTGCTAGGCTCGAATGATACATAAAACTGTATGGGAGTATTCATGCACAAGGTGCCGTCCTGAACGCCCACCTCAATAAACGGCTGCGTATTTTTAAGTGGGCTGAACTGACTGAAATAGTTGGATTGTGGGTTGACATCGCTGAAAAGGTTAGCTTCATACTGAATGCGCGCTACAACGCTATCGGGCTGATTAATTCGGTTGAGATGGGTGGTGGCACCACCAATGTCTTGCGTAATGTGGTAAATGGTGCTGTCGGGAGCCAGTTGAAGGCTTCTGCTCTGTAAAGAGCCATACGTTTGTACTGTCTCTATCGATGCATCGGGACGCGAATCGAACATGTTGAATCGATACAAGCCCCCTTCGGTGGCTCTGTTTCGGCTAAAGTAGAGGTAGTTACCTGATAGTGACCATCCGGCCGAACCTCCAAAGGTCTGACCGGCCGCGAAAGAATTGAGAATGGTTCTCACGGTGTTGAGCTGTGGTCCGGGGCCACCGGTTTCTTCGAACTGAATAACTTCTATGTTGGTATTGTTGGCCGGGATTATGGCTATTTGTCCGGTAGCCGCATGAAGGGCAAAATGCTGAGCCCGTATGGGTGATGTAAGGTTTAGGTTAGCAACCAGATCGAACGTTCCTCCGGGTTCAGGAATGCTATGCAATTCAATGATTCCCGTGGTGGCGTTCTGGCTTAGCAACCAGAATTCTTCTAAATCGCGTGAACCGATGACTATCATACCATCACCTCTGTCGGTAATGCCGGTAGGCATATTTTTTTGTGCCAGCACTACTCCGGCCGGAGGACCATCGGTGCGGTTACCGGCCAGACCGGTGTTGACAGCAGTCCATAAAATTTCTCCGGCTGCATTTCTGTGCAGAAGATATTGAATAAGTTCATTGCCCACTCCCGGGGCCGGGCTTGTACTCATTGCCTGTATGGCATTGGGGTCGGTAAGTATGCCCGTTCCATTTTGCATAACCTGGTTGGTGCCATCATAAATATTTATGCCATCGGAATAGAAGTATAAGTCGCCAGAAAGTGGAGAAGTGGCCGTTACCTTCTCTCCAATATTGTTTTGAGGAATTTTACCCGGATGAAGAATGGGAGGGGCTTCGGGCGATTTGCCAAAGATCAATGCCTGATTGTTCCCCATGAAATACCAATTGTGCTGGGTATAATTCTGCGCTGTTAATGTGAAAGTGGTTAACAGAAACACAGTTAAGAACTGAGCAATCTTCTTTGCGGACACGTTTATCTTTTATCTTATGGACAATTGGCTGAAATCATACCCATAATACGCAGTTATAAAGGTTTTTATTATATTCAGCCCTTCGTTATGATGCCCTAAGATAACGGAATTCTTCTATGTGGAAACGAGCTCTTCTCGTAGAAAAATTAAAAATTGGCAAACTATAGTATAATAGTGACAGGGTTTCTTTCCGTTTAATTGTTAAAACTTACATGCGAAGAGCAGGCATAGTACTTATTTCCTTAATCAGTTTATTCACTTTGAGCGATTTAAAGGCGCAAGACCCTCAGTTCTCGCAATTTTATGCCGCCCCGCTTTATATAAACCCGGCCTTTACCGGAGCCTCTGAATATACCCGAATGGGGGTGAACTATCGAAACCAGTGGCCCAATCTGCAATCTTCTTTTGTAACCTTTTCTTTTTATGCCGACCACTTTATGTATAAGTACAATAGTGGTATAGGTATGATTATTACTACTGACAGAGAAGGCCATGCCGGACTGCAGTCTACCAATATAGGGCTTAGTTATGCCTATCAGCTAAAGATCAATGATAACCTGGTGTTCAGACCGGGAATTCAATACAACTATTTCAATCGGAATGCGGGCTTTCAGAGTTTAGTATTTGCCAACCAAATAGACCCAATTACAGGAGCTATAGATAGAACCATCACAGATCCATCAGTGGCCAACCGTGATTTAAGGGTTAGCTTTGGCGACTTAAGTGTGGGAGGGGTGCTTTATTCCAGAAGGCTCTTTTTAGGGGCTGCCGTACAACACCTCACAGAGCCCAATCAGTCCATTATTGGAGGAGACAGCCCCTTGCCGCAGCGCATTACTCTGCATGGGGGAATTAAGTTTAAGATAGGAAGAGGACCTTTACGTAAAGACCTGACTTACACCTATGCCGAACGCTCCATTACCCCTGTGTTTCAGTACAAGCAACAAGGTAAGTTTTCTCAGTTAGACGTGGGTGCCTTTGTACACCTTGAGCCTATTAACCTAGGTATACAGTACAGGGGAGTACCTTTTAATCAGTTTGAGAACTTCCCCAATAATGAGGCTATTATATTTTCGCTGGGGGTTACCACCAACAATTTCAATATTGGCTATAGTTTCGATTATACCATTTCCGATTTGGGTATTGAGGCGGGGGGAGCTCATGAATTTTCCATGGCCTATTTCCTCAATTTCAACAAGCCCGTGAAGGTGCCAAGGGATAGATGGAGAATACCTTGTCCGAAGAATTAAAGTATGTTGTATGACTCCAGAAGAGTGGCTTTACCTGATTGTTGGTATTGTATTGGTCGATTATGTGGTTGACCAGGGATTAGACTACCTCAACCTGCGCCACTCAAAAACTAAATTGCCCGAAAAGCTCGAAGGCTTGTATGAGGCTGACGAATATGCCAGATCGCAGCAATACCAGAAGGCCAAGGCAAAGTTTGGTTTTGTTACCTCGGCTTTTAGTACATTACTTACCCTTTTGGTTTTATCACTTGGCCTTTTTGGTTGGCTGGACGCCTGGCTGAGAGACTCCATAGACGACCCTATACTGCTCTCGCTGTCCTTTTTTGGTGTGCTCTTTCTGTTGTCTGACTGGGTAAATATTCCCTTTGCTTACTATGCCACCTTTGTGCTGGAAGAGCGATTCGGTTTTAACAAAACAACCTTAAAAACATTTATTACCGACAAGCTGAAGGGCTATTTGCTGATAGCGCTTATTGGTGGTGGGCTTGGGTATGCGCTGCTGTGGATTATACGGGAACTTGGAGCTCAGTTTTGGCTGTATGGCCTGGGGCTTGTATCGCTGTTTATGCTGGTAATGAATCTCTTTTATACTTCACTCATCTTGCCTCTTTTCAATAAGCTTAAGCCTCTTGAAGACGGGGAGCTGAAGGAGCAAATTGTAGCCTATAGCAACAGTGTAGGGTTTCCGCTTAAAAATATCTTTGTAATTGATGGCTCCAAGAGGTCTACAAAAGCCAACGCTTTCTTTTCCGGCCTAGGTAAGCAAAAAAAGATTGTGCTTTACGATACCCTTATTGAAAAGCACACTACCGAAGAATTAGTGGCTGTGCTGGCTCATGAGGTAGGACATTATAAAAAGAAACACATTGTGATGAGCCTGTTGATTAGTGTGGTACAGCTGGCGATTACTTTCTATGTGCTTTCTCTGTTTATGTTCAATGAGAATTTGTCTTTGGCTCTTGGAGGAAATCAATTGGCTGTTCACCTCAATTTTATAGCCTTTGGCCTGTTGTATACGCCAATTTCCAGACTCACAGGCTTGTTGATGAACGCATTGAGCCGAAAGAATGAGTATGAAGCGGATGCTTTTGCGGCAAGCACCTATGCTGCCCAACCTTTAATGACTGCACTCAAAAAGCTTTCAGCCTCAAGTCTTAGCAATCTTAGCCCGCATCCTGCTTATGTCTTTGTTCATTACTCACATCCTCCACTATTGCAACGGCTTGAAGCGATGGAAAAGTTGGCTAAAGAAAGTTGATATCAATATTCCCCTGATAGCGCATCAGATAGTTTACACCCTGTTCGGCTGTCATTTCTCCTTCAAGAATTTTAAACAGGGTCTCTGTTATTAGTGGTTTTAGTCCCTGGCTATCGGCCAGTTGTTTAATAATGCGTATGGTGTTTACACCTTCGGCAGTTTCTTCCATTTCGCCAAGAGCTTCTTGCAATGTGGCTCCTTTGCCAATTTTATGGCCAAGCGTATAGTTTCTACTGCTGGTACTGGTGGTAGTGGCCACCAGATCGCCAATGCCGGCCAGGCCTACGAAAGAAGATATTTCGCCTCCGAGTGCCTTGCCCAGGTAGATCATTTCTACCAAGCCACGGCTCACTAGAAGACCGCGGGAGTTTTCGCCAAGCCCCAGGCCGGAGAGAATTCCGGAGCCAATGGCAATAATGTTCTTAAGAATACCGCACAGCTCTACTCCCCGAAGGTCGGCATTGCCATACACCTGGAAGTTTTCTGAGCGGAGCAGACTTTTGCCTTTGCTAATTACCTCATTGAAGGGCGAGGCTATAACGGTAGCTGCCGGGTGTCCCATAGAAAGTTCAGAGGCCAGATTGGGACCGGCCATACAGCCAACCCGAACAACCACGGTTTCTTTGCGAATTAACTCGCTCATGGTGTAGAGGTTGCTTTTGTTGAGCACGAAATCCGGGGCCTTTTTTTCCGGCAGCTCCAGATGGAGCCCCTTGGTGCCATGAATCATCATGTGGTAGGGCCGCAGGTGAGGTGCCAGACTCAGAACCATTTCCCGGAACGATGCTGAGGGAACCATGGGGAAAAGGACATTGCAGTTTTGGGGCAAATCCGATAGGTTGTTGGTGATCTCTACCCGATCGGAAAGCTTTTGCCCTGCACAGGTGCGGGTTTTCTTAATTTCAGCAATGGTTTCTGTGTTTCGTGCATAAAGTAGCACGTTCACGTTTTTGGCCAGTATGTTGGAAACGGCTGTTCCGAAGCTTCCTGCTCCGATTACACCCACCAATTGCTCAGACATATTTTTCGAGATTGTAGCCTACTAGTCGGTTATGATAATAGTACAACAGGTTTAGATCTTGCGTAGTAATATCACCCTTCTTGTTCTTAATCAATGGTCGTTTGGAGTGGTACATGCCCACATTTTTTAAACCATGATCTATGATCTTATCGACTTCTCCGGTCAGGTATGGAGAGACGCCTATCTCACCGGCATTGTGCATGCGGTGAACCTTGGTTAGCACGCTTTCGAAAGAGGTCTTGAACTCCTCATAGGGAATTACAAGGTCTTCTTCAGGAAGACGCAATATGTTATATAAGTCTAGTTTCTTGAATTTCTTTTGAAGTATAACAAAGGCTGTAAATGCTGCCAGGTGGCTGGCAAATACTTTGTTAATGCGATGGTACTCTTCTACTATTCGTTCACTCAGCATGCGCGTATACTCATCTTCGCGTTGCTGATTTTGCGAAATTATACGCCCGTCTTGAGTGAAGTATTCTTGTGTATCTATAATGCGTCCGTGCTTGTCGAAGCTTTCGCCCTGATCATTAACATAGTTGCCCAACACATCCATAGCTTTACCGATAGAAACCGATATATCAGAGCCCTTAGTAAAGAATTTCAGCAAAAAGGTAGAAATCTTGTATGATGTAGAGTATTCGTCATTTTCTACATAGTATCGTTCCTGCCCCTGAAGCTTAAGGTACTGACGGATAAGGCTAGGAGCTTCGAGTACAAAATGATAGTTGAGGGTAACGGGAACTACAAATATTTTTTCCAGGGCATCGCGTTTTCCTTTCTGATAGTTTACCCGTTGGGCTTCAATAGCCGTGCTTAAAAGTCCCAGTTTCAGCCGTTTTTCGATTTGCCCGGAGCGAGACCGGGTACCTCCCGGAAAGAAGAGGCTATGGCAGCCCCGTTGAATTGCCAAACTGGAGTAGGCCTTAAGCGTTTCCAGATACAGCATATTCTTTTTGCGCCTGTCTACCTTATAAGCCCCCAGGCTGTTCATAAAGTAGGCAAACATGCGAATGTTAAAAAGGTTGAGTCCTGCACCATAAATAAATGCTGGTAGACCCAGTGTGCTAATTACCCAGCCAATTAGTATAGAGTCCAGGTTGCTGAAATGAGTAGGAACCATAATAATGGTGCCCTTCTTGGCCAGTGTGCGCAATTGTTCAACCTCGCCTGTAATATGAATTTTGTCTTGCAGGGTATACTGTGTACTGAAAATAGACCAAAACCCTCTGGCCCGTGAGGCATTGAGCAATCGGGCAAAACCAAAAGTAACGATGGAGCGGGCCATCCGGTAGCGTGATTTTTTAAAGTTACCCGCTATTTCATTGGAGTACCGGCCAATGATGTCGTAAAGAATGGCGTCCAGTTGCTCGTCTTTGGCTTTGTCGTCTTCAGTTTGTGCAATGTCCAGCAACCGTTCCTTAATTGAGTTAAGAAAGGCGGCTTCATCGGGCGGGTCTACTGCCCATGGGTTTCTTTTAATCCGTAGTTTTTCTCTAAAGAGGGTTGTCTCAATTTCTTCTATGAGTGCCTCACGCGATTTATTGTTGGCTTTTATTCTGCGTATGCTCTCCTCAGTTACTTCTTTAATAAATTCCGCTCTGTTGCGGCTAAGAGCCACTACTGGCCATTCATTTATTCCACCCGGCAATACCTGATCGTACTTCTTCTTGGTGTAATCTTTAGAGTTGGATTGCATTCAGTATTAAATATGTTCAAAAGCCGACCATTACGAGTCGCTTCTCTTAGTCAGTCTTTTCAGTTGCCCACAAAGTAATACAATTTCTTCTTCAGTATTAAAGCTGTGCAGGCAAATCCGAAGGCGTTCGGTGCCTTCTTTTACTGTCGGACTTAAAATGGGCCGTACATCCAGCCCTAGTTGCAGTAACTCTGAGGCTACCAATTTGGTTTTATCATTTCCGCCAACTACTACAGCCTTGATGGCCGAAGGGGAGGCGTTTTCGGGTAATAACGAGTTGAATAGTTGACTGTTGGCTTGTAGCTTTAACTGTCGCCATGGGGCAGAACTAAGCTGCCCGAAAGCTTCCTGAATAGAAATAAGCTCGAAATCGGAGGGTGCCGTGGTATAAATAAAGGGGCGGGAAAAGTTAATGAGATAGTCTTTTGCTGTGGCATTGGTGGCTATGGCCGCACCATGAATACCCATGCCTTTACCAAAGGTGTATACTACAGCAAAAACCTGTTCACCAAGCCCAAGCTCATTTACCATTCCGCTACCATTTTTTCCGAAAACACCTGTGCTATGCGCTTCATCTATAATGAGATGGGCCTTGTGTTTTTGTGTTAGTGTCACCAATTCTTGGAGCGGAGCGGCATCTCCATCCATCGAATAGACTGACTCTACTGCCACATATACCTGGCCTTCCGATTGTTCCAGTTTTCGGGAAAGATCATCTAGCGCATTGTGTTTGAAAGGCATCTTGCGAGCCAGACTCAATCGCGCACCGTCTTTAAGGCAGGCATGAGAGAGCTCATCGTACAGTATGGTGTCGCCTCGTTGCGGAATGGCTGAGAACAAGGCCAGATTGGCCATGTATCCGGAATTGAAGACCAGGGTGCTTTCAGACTGAAAAACATCGGCCAACAACGACTCCGTAGCTTCAGTGAGTTGAGAGTTGCCGGTGATCAATCGTGAGCCTGTAGAGCCATTGAGACTGTGCATAGAGCTGTATCGCTCCATAATAGTCTCCTTTAATTCTTTCGATTGGGCCAGACCCAGGTAATCGTTCGATGAAAAATCGATCAATCCCTTGGTTGGAGTGCGCAACTCCCTGAAAGAGTTGGTGCTTTTACGCTTGTTTAGTTGGTTTAGCAGTCTTTCCATTTCGGCTAAAAGTGTGGTGTAAGCGAAAATTAATTCACACTTTTGCGCTCAATCTACGAATACATGAGGTTTCTCAGGCCAATTGTCTTTGCATCTTTATTAATTTCTTTTGGGCTACAGGCTCAAACCGAGTTTAGAAACCGCGAGTTTTCTATTGTCAATGAAAATGACGTATACCTGTTTCTCGGCATTGATCGGTACTACTCCAATGGAATGTTCTTTAACTACCGCTTTTTGCCCAAAAACAAAAAATCTTCCAAAAAGGTAATTTATGAAGTAGGCCTGGCTCAGCGTTTTTGGACTCCCCAAGACCTGCGAATAATAAACCCCGAGGCATATTACAGGCCTTATGCCGGACTGCTCAATGGTAATTTTCAAGTGGCCGAATTCCCTGAAACCTATAAACGCATTAGCTACGGCATAGAGCTGGGAGTAATGGGCAAGGCATCCGGAGCGCAGGCATTTCAGGAATGGTACCATAAGCAGTTTGGCTTTCCACAACCGCAGGGGTGGAAAAACCAAATACCCAATGGATTTGTGTTTAATTTTTCGCTAGAGTATAACCGGCAGTTTGTGCTGGTGCCAAGCCGGTTCGATCTAATAACTACATCGGCCATGCAGTTGGGCAACGCCTTTGTGAATGCCAGGCAGCGAATAGACCTGAGGTTTGGACATTTGAGGAGTCTTAGTAAGAGTGCTTTTGTGAATGCTCTGATTGGCGAAGGTAGCCGCAGCATGGAAACCCACAACTACTTCTTTTTAGGCTATGGTTTGGAAGGTGTGGTACACAACGCCACCATACAGGGGCATGCCTTTAATACCAATGCCCCACACACTGAAGAAATAATGCCTTGGGTAAGGCACATGCGCTTGGGGTGGGCTACCAGCTCAGAAAACTCTACTCTTAAAGTAACCTACAACTGGCTGAGTAAAGAGGTGCGTGGCCGTGCAGGAAGGCACGCCTACATAGGTCTTGAACTGCAGCTAAGATTTGTACCCAAGCGTCAGTAGGGGGTGTCAGTCATTAAAGAAGGTTAAGGTCTTTTCCAAAGCCAATTCAAGGTCTTGAGGTAGGTTTTTATCCATGTGCGGATGCCGAGCTCCAAAAGTATGGTTGGCCTTGTTTAGGATAAAAAGCTTGCTCTCCGGTTTCCATTGATGCAGTTGAAAAGCTGCATTTATATTGACAGTTTCATCGTTTGTGCCATGTATAATAAGCATTGGTTGCCATACTTTCTCCATAGCCCTGGCTATAAGGAATCGGTCTCCGTTTCTGGAGAAATCTTCGGCAAACTGATAGTACATGGGGTAATCTTCTCCGGTTCGGGAGTTTTTTACATACACCACCCCATGAGTTTTCCAGTAAGTGAGTTCAGCTTCGGTAAAACGAGAAGCAAAGTCGTGGACAGAAGCCCATGTGGCCAGCTTTTTTATTCGAGCATCTTCTGCCGCTTTAATAATAGATATACCCCCTCCGCGGCTGTGCCCGATCAGGTATATGCGATTTAGGTCTAAGGTTTGTATTTCCTTGCTCAGGGTTAGTTCCAGATAGGTAAGGAGCCTGTCTATATCTTCAATTTCCCGGCTAAAATTGTTGTAGCCAAAAGCCTCCTTGTCTGTAATCTCATTTAGATTTTCAGGAGTTACGCCATTGTAAGAAAAGTTGAACTTGAGAAAGCAGAAGCCCTCCAGAGCTGCTTTTTCCGAAAGAAGAGACCAGGGCCCCCAATCTTTAAATCCCTTAAAGCCATGGGCAAAGAGAATGATGGGCTTGGCAATACCATTGTTTAGATAGGTAATATCGGCAGTTATTGGTTTTTGATTTAAGCTTCCTTCAATTAAAAGTTCTTTTTTCGTCAGTTCCTGCACCTCCATCCTTCGAATTTATGTTTATGTTTTTGCCGTTGCTAGTTTACCTATTAATATTGTAGCACTCAAGTCTAATGGCTCTTCAACTCAAAGAAATACAGGCGCCCATAGCCTCGGAAATGATAGATTTCGAGGAGAAATTCCGTTCCTTCATGAAGAGCAAAGTCTTCTTGCTCGATAAAATCATGAGTTACATAGTGAAGCGCAAAGGAAAACAAATGCGCCCTATGTTTGTATTTCTTACAGCAGGAGCCTGTGGGCAAATTACCGATAGAACCTACAGAGGAGCTTCTTTAATAGAATTACTGCACACTGCCACCTTGGTGCACGATGATGTGGTAGACGATTCGAACTTCAGAAGAGGGTTTTTCTCTATCAATGCACTTTGGAAAAATAAGATTGCCGTATTGGTGGGCGATTACCTGTTATCACGCGGGTTGTTGCTCTCGGTAGATCATGAAGATTTCGACCTGCTAAAGATAGTCTCAGAGGCTGTTCGCGAGATGTCTGAAGGAGAGTTGCTTCAAATGGCCAAGGCCCGCAACCTGGATATTACGGAAGAAATCTACTATGATGTGATCAGGCAGAAAACCGCCTCGCTCATTGCTTCATGCTGTGCGGTAGGGGCGGCTTCATCGGGGGCGTCTTTGCAAACCATTCAAAAAATGAAAGAGTTTGGTCTTAACGTAGGTATGGCTTTCCAGATAAAAGACGATCTCTTTGATTATGGCACCAGTGAAATTGGCAAACCATTGGGGATAGATATTAAGGAAAAGAAAATGACCCTTCCGCTTATTTATGCTCTTTCCAAGGCTAGTAATGGAGATAGACGAAGAATCAAGAGTATTGTAAAGAGCAACAGGCAAACCAATAAAAAAGTACAAGAGGTAATAGACTATGTGAAGCAGTCCGGGGGTATTGAGTACGCTAAGGAGGTAATGCAAGGGTATTATCAGAAATCGCGAGAGGTGCTTTTAGATTTGCCCGAAACGGCCTACCGCCAGAGTTTGCTCGATCTTGTGCAGTTTACCATTGAACGTTCAAAATAGTAACACCCGATGAAGGTCTTCAACGGGTGCTATTCAGTTAGTAGTTTAAGTATTTACTTGTAGTCCGACAAGGGTTCTGAGCCTCGTCTCCCTAACAACAATTCTATTTGATTATAACCTTATTGTCCGCCTCAAACTTTGGTTAGAACGGCTCAATTGTAGTGGTCAAACGTCATGCGTCAGACGGTGATTTTGTTGAGCTTAATAAGAGGTTGAGTACCAATTTTGGGTCTTAAATTTGGCTCAGGTCGTCTGGTTTTTGAAAATTTTGGGGAAATCTCCCACCGTATACCACTTTTCTTCACAGTTCATGTTTTTTCGACACAATAGTTTGGAATTTGATATTATTTATCTGATTTACAGCTATTTACGATTTTGTTGCGTGAGGTGGGTTAATGAAAAGAAATGAGCTCAGGTAGCGCAAAATCGAATGATTTTCTTAAATTTTCAGTCAACGTGGGAAAAAAAGGAAAAAAGTGGGGTGAAGTGGAATGTTTTTCTATCTTTGTATTAGTTCAGGTGTGTAATGACTTTTTTTACTGGTGAATATGATTGTAAGCTAGACGCTAAAGGAAGGCTTGCTTTACCGGCCAAGGTAAAGTCTGCTTTGCCCGATGTGGCTACTCAGGAGCTCGTGCTTAGGCGTGGCTTTGAGTCTTGTCTGGTTTTATATCCTATGATCGAGTATAAAAAGATTATCAACCGTGTTCGGTCTTTGAGTGAATTCAACGAGGAGTATAGGAGGTTTCAAAGGAGTTTCTTTCGGGGAAATCTGGAGATAGAAATGGATGGTTCTGGTAGAATCAACATTCCGGCCCGAATGATGAGTTATGCTTCGTTGGAGAAGGAGGTGGTTTTAGTGGGGTTGGGCAACCGGGTTGAGATCTGGAATCCTGATCTGTATGAGGAGAACCTCATTAATGACACTTCGGAGTATTCAAAGCTTGCCGAAAAGTACTTGGCTGAAGAATAACAAGTAATGGCTGAATATCATGTGCCTGTAATGCTTCAGGAATGCATTCATGGGCTCAACATCAAACCTGACGGAATTTACGTGGATGTGACCTTCGGTGGAGGAGGGCATTCAAAAGAAATACTTAAGCATTTATCTGGGGCTGGCAGGCTTTTCGGGTTCGACCAGGATGAGGATGCCAGGTTAAATGCAGAAGAAATAGATAATCGTTCTTTCACATTCGTGCAAGCCAATTTCAGGTACCTCAGGCGGTTTTTAAAGTTGCATGGGGTGTCTAGGGTTGATGGTGTTTTGGCAGACTTAGGTATTTCATCGCATCAAATCGATGAGGCTTCTCGAGGGTTTTCTACCCGGGGTAACGCTGAGTTGGATATGCGCATGGATCGGTCGGCTCAAAAGACGGCAAAAACCGTAGTCAATGAATACGAAGAAAAAGACCTGCATAAGGTTTTGGGTATTTATGGCGAGGTGAAAAATGCCCGATCGTTGGCGGCTGCCATTGTGTCGAGTCGTTTTTCGCGGCCTTTCGAGACTACCTTCGATTTAATCGAGCTGTTGAAGAAGTTTGCTCCGCGAGGTAAGGAGAATAAGTACTTCGCTCAGGTGTTTCAGGCCATTCGCATTGAGGTAAATGACGAGATGGGTGCACTAGAGGAGTTTTTGCAGCAGTCGGCAGAAGTGCTCAATCCGGGAGGAAGGCTGGTGGTCATGAGTTATCACTCGCTGGAAGATCGGATGGTCAAAAACTACATCAACAAAGGCAAGGTGTTTGGCGAGGTGGAGAAAGATTTTTTTGGAAATGAATTAAAGCCCTTTAGGGCAGTGAATAGAAAGCCGGTAACGGCAAACCAACAAGAACTAACAAAAAACAGCCGATCGAGAAGTGCAAAGCTTCGCGTAGCTGAGCGTATTGAAAATGGCAGAAAACAGGTTTAAAGTTAAATCGGAAAAGCAGGGCTCGGGGAAGGGATTCTTCGGGTTTTTGGCGTCCGGTTTAAAGTTAGGTTCTGCCTGGGAGTCCGGTTTTCCGGTCAAGTACCTCCCAAAAGTAGTCTTCGCGGTCTTGTTGGGTATCATCTATGTTTGGAATAACCACTATGCCGAAAGAGCAACTCGCGAGCTGGATAGGCTCGAAGAGGAAGTGGAAGATTTGCGAGCTGACGTAACTACTCTTGAAGCAGAGTATATGTTCAGCAGTAAGCAGTCTGAAGTAGCCAAGAAGGTAAAAGAGCTTGGTTTGGAAGAAAGCAAAGAACCGCCAATCAAAATTGTTGTAGACGAAGATGAATATTAAGCACTCCATACTATTAAGGGTAAGGATAGCCTTTTTGGTGGCAGTGTTATTTGTTTTCGCTGTCATTTATAGGCTGGTCGATATCCAGATGGTTGAAGGTGATCACTGGAGGCAATTGGCAGAAGAAAGTAGCCTGGATTATAGAACCATTAAGGCTACCCGTGGAAGCATTTATGCTTCAGGAAACGATCTGCTGGCAACTTCGCTGCCATTTTACAGGTTGGCCTTCGATCCGTCTTTGGTCGATAATAAAACATTTACGTCTAATATAGACTCCCTTTCACATCTACTGTCGAAATATTTCCGGGATCATTCTTCAGACTACTATAAGAAGAAGATCTCGGAAGCTCGGCAAATGAAAAGCAGATACCTCATTCTCAACCGAGAGTTGGTCAATTACCAGGGGCGTCAGGAAATGCTCACCTGGCCAATATTTCGTTTAGGGCAAATGCGCGGTGGTGTGATTTTCGAAAAGATTGATGATCGACATCGCCCATTTAAAAAGCTGGCTCAGCGAACCATTGGCAGAGTTAATGGAGATGGAAAAGGCGTAGTAGGTATTGAAGCTAGTTTTAATGATTACCTCTCCGGTAAAAATGGTGAGGGTCTTTTTCAGCGAGTGGCTGGTGGAAACTGGAAGCCCGTATATGCCTCAACCGATGTGCGTCCGGTAGATGGTTATGATATTCATACTACTATAGATATTAACCTGCAAGACGTAGCACAAAATGCCTTGCTTAGAGCTCTTTCAACCTATCAGGCCAACTATGGAGCTGTGGTTTTAATGGAGGTAAAAACGGGAGAAATTAAGGCTATTTCTAATCTGGAAAAACTTGAGTCCGGCAACTATGCCGAGACATACAACTTTGCCATAGGTACTACAAACGATCCAGGGTCTACTTTTAAGTTAGCTACCATGTTGGCTTTGCTGGAGTCAGGCAAGGTGGAGTTGACCGACAGTGTGGATACCGGTGATGGTACCATTGAGTTTTTTGATGGTAAGCTCAAGCTTACTGATGTGAAACGTGGAGGATATGGGAAGATAACCGTTCAGGATGTATTCGAAAAATCCTCTAACGTGGGTATAGCTAAACTGGTGACTGAGCATTTTGGAGATAACCCAAAGGAGTTTGTCGATCTCATCAAAGAAACTGGCTTAGGTCAGCCCCTTGGCTTTCAATTATTGGGCGAAGGTGAACCCTATATTAAAGATCCGAGCGATCCGTCCTGGTCCGGATCCAGCTTGCCGTGGATGTCTGTAGGTTACGAGACCGGCCTGACTCCTCTGCAAACATTGGCTTTTTATAATGCTGTTGCCAACGATGGTAAAATGATTCAACCCATCATTGTAAAAAGCATCAACAGAGCCAATAAGCCGGTTGAGGTATTTAAGCCCAAAGTGCTGAATAAAAAGATTGCTTCTGACGAAACGTTGCAGAAGCTGCGTCTTATGCTTGAAGGGGTGGTAGAACGTGGTACGGCCCAAAACATTAAGAACGAGCATTATAAGATTGCCGGGAAAACCGGTACCGCCCAGCGTTTGGTTAATGGGCGCTATATGACACAGAGCTACTATGCCTCTTTTGCCGGCTACTTTCCGGCAGAAGATCCACTCTATTCGTGCATAGTTATTATCGATAACCCAAGAGGTTGGAATCGTTATGGTGGAGATGTTTCTGCACCGGTTTTCAAAGAAATAGCCGATATGATTTATGCTCAAAACCTCGATATACATGACTCCTTCGCACCTCAGTATACTGCTGCCAACAATGGTACATTTCCTGTAATACGAGCCGGAAGGCTAGAGGAACTCAATGAGCTATGTAATCAATTGGGCATATCTAACTATGCTGATGAGCAGGCTAGCGATTGGGTAAGGAGTTCGGTGAATAATAACGTAGTCATTTGGAAGAAAAATCATGACAATACAGGATTGGTGCCCAATGTGGAAGGAATGACCTTGCGCGATGCGGTATACATCCTTGAAAATATAGGGTTAAAAGTTTTGGCTTCAGGCAGCGGCCGCGTGAAAAGACAGTCGGTTGGAGCTGGTGTTCGGGCAACTAAAGGAGCAACAATAGAATTAGAATTAGGCTAATGGCTGTATTGAAAGACATATTGTATAAAGTCTCGTTGCAGTCGGTTTCAGGCAATATGGAAACCGAAGTAAAAGCCATTGCCTTTGACTCCAGAAAAGTGGAGGCCGGAACCGCTTTTGTAGCAGTTCGTGGTACTCAGGCCGATGGCCACGAGTATATAGAAATGGCTATAGAAAAGGGTGCCGTAGCAGTAGTTTGCGAAGAGCTACCAGAGTCTTTGGTCAATAATGTTGCTTTTGTGCAGGTGAAGGATTCTTCCAAAGCCCTCGGCTTTATGGCCGCCAATTACTATGGCAATCCTTCAGAGAAGCTTAAGCTGGTGGGAGTAACCGGTACCAACGGAAAAACCACTTGTGTTACGCTATTGCACCAGCTGTTTCGGTTGCTTGGTTACAATGCCGGTCTGCTTTCTACTGTAGTAAACAAAATTAATGAAGAGGAGCTTCCGGCTACACACACTACTCCGGATGCTATCACTTTAAATAAAACTTTGGCACAGATGGTGGCCAAAGGCTGTACTCATTGTTTTATGGAATCGAGTTCCCATGCTATCGTGCAAAACAGAATTGCAGGACTTAAGTATGAAGGAGCTGTCTTTACAAACCTTTCACATGAACACCTGGACTATCATAAAACTTTCGATGAGTACATCAAAGCGAAGAAGTTGCTGTTCGATGGGCTACCATCGACAGCCTTCGCTTTGGTTAATGCCGATGACAAAAGGGGGGCAGTAATGCTCCAGAATACCAAGGCAGCCAAGCATAAATATGCACTAAAATCTATGGCAGCCTTTAAGGCCAAAATTCTTTCCAATACACTACAGGGTTTAGAACTGGATATTGAGGGAAAGAGTGTTTGGTTTAAGCTTATAGGCGATTTCAATGCCTATAATCTGTTGGCGGTGTATGGTGCGGCTGTACTGTTGGGAGAAGACGAAAGCATGGTGCTGGAGCAGTTGTCTAGTTTGAATCCAGCCCCCGGAAGATTCGAGCAGGTCAATTCAAATACAGGCATTACGGCACTGGTCGATTATGCTCATACGCCCGATGCCCTGGAGAACGTACTCTCAACCATTAAGGAGTTTAGAACCGGTAACGAAAAGGTGATTACGGTAGTGGGCTGCGGGGGCAACAGAGACAAAGAGAAGAGGCCTGTTATGGCCAAGATAGCCTGCGACTTGAGCGATAAGGTGATACTGACTTCAGACAATCCCCGATTCGAAGAGCCGGGCGACATTCTGAAGGACATGCAGGCTGGAGTTTCTGCATCCAACTTTAGAAAGACATTGGTCATTGAAGACAGGAAAGAGGCGATAAAAGCCGCCTGTGCTATGGCTGATCCAAACGATATTATTCTGGTGGCCGGAAAGGGTCATGAGTCTTATCAGGAAATCAAAGGTGTTCGCAGCGACTTTGACGACCGAAAAGTATTGAGTGAAATGTTGAACCTAATGCACAAGCCGAACTAAGCATGTTATACTACTTATTCGACTATTTAGACCGTGAATTTGACCTGATTGGAGCTGGAGTATTCCAGTACATCTCCTTCAGGGCAGGTATGGCTGTGCTCGTTTCATTGCTCATCACCATCACATTTGGTAAGTCTCTCATCAACATGCTACGGAAAATGCAGGTAGGTGAAACCATAAGGGATCTTGGTTTGGAAGGCCAAATGCAAAAGAAAGGCACACCAACTATGGGTGGGCTCATTATTATTGCGGCCATTGTAGTGCCAACACTACTGTTTGCCAAGCTTGAAAATATCTATGTCATCCTTTTGCTGGTAACTACTTTGGTTTTAGGCGGAATCGGCTTTTTGGATGACTATATCAAAGTATTCAAAAAGAACAAAGAAGGGTTAGCTGGTAAATTCAAAGTTGTTGGACAAATATCAGTAGGCTTAATCGTAGGAGCCACACTTTATTTTCACCAAGATGTTGTAATACGTGATTTTAATCTACCGGATGTAGATAGTGATCCACCAATTGAAGTCAATTGGTTTGAATATAAGTCAACAACTACGACTATACCATTTGTAAAGAACAATGAGCTGGATTACAGCAAACTGAATCCGACCGAGAATGAGCTGATTACAGCAGGCATATACATCTTAATTGTCATTTTCTTTGTTACGGCCATCTCCAATGGGGCAAACATTACCGATGGAATCGATGGACTGGCAGCCGGTACTTCAGCAATTATAGGCCTCACACTGGCCATATTGGCCTATATCTCAGGTAATGCCATCTTCTCCGATTACCTCAATGTAATGTTCATTCCAAGATCTGGAGAGCTGGTAATCTTCTGTACGGCTTTTGTGGGTGCTTGTGTAGGCTTTCTTTGGTACAACTCATACCCTGCCCAGGTATTTATGGGCGATACAGGTAGCCTTTCATTAGGTGGAGTAATTGCTGTACTGGCGCTAGTACTTAGAAAAGAACTTTTGATTCCCGTGTTGTGCGGAATCTTCGTGATAGAAAATCTCTCTGTGATTTTGCAGGTGAGCTATTTCAAATACACCAAAAAGAAATACGGTGAAGGCAGAAGAATCTTTAAGATGTCTCCGCTTCACCATCATTACCAGAAAATGGAAATCCCAGAACCTAAAATCGTTACGCGATTCTGGATTGTGGGAATCCTGCTGGCAATTATTGCCTTGGCCACATTGAAACTGAGGTGATGATTAGAGGAGGGCTAACACCCCTCTGTATCTCCCCTGAGAGGGGAGAAGTTGATATGAAGAAAAGAATTAAAATATAAAACCATAACCCAATTTCCCCCTAGCAGGGGGAATACAAGGGGGTAGAAACGAATGAAACGTAAACTAACCATACTCGGAGCCGGTGAAAGCGGCATAGGAGCAGCCTTACTAGGGCAGGCTAGGGAGTATGATGTGTTCGTTTCAGACGCAGGTCAAATCAAAGCGAATTATAAGAAGGAGCTTGATGATGCTGGAATTGCTTATGAAGAAGGAAGTCACTCGACAGACCGAATTCTGAAAAGCGACTTGGTAGTAAAAAGCCCAGGCATTCCTGAAAAGGCAGAGTTGATTAAAAAGCTAAGAGCTAACGGAAATCTGATCATTTCAGAAATCGAGTTCGCAGCACAATTCACCAATGCAAAACTCATAGGAATTACCGGAACAAACGGTAAAACCACAACTGCAATGCTCACTTATCACATCCTGAAAACGGGTGGATTCAATGTAGGGCTAGCGGGCAATGTAGGAACCAGTTTCGCACGTCAGGTGCTCACGGAAAACTTCGATTGGTATGTGCTCGAACTGAGCAGTTTCCAGTTGGATGATTCCTACGAATTGAAATTAGAAATAGGGGTCTTGTTGAATATCACACCGGATCATCTGGATAGATACGACTACGACTTCCAAAAATATATCGCATCCAAGATGCGCATATTTCACCTTGTACACCTGGGACGTCATGCTGTCTATTGGCAGGATGACCCCCAAATCGGGGAAGGCATTGTTAAAGCCACTCGTGGCCTCAATGTACATCCCTTTTCGCTCAGCGGAGACGCTGCTGAGATAACTTATATACAAAATGATAGGTTGTTTTATGTCCCTAATGGTATTGAGGTATCTGCCCCCAGAGCAGATATCTCAATCAAGGGACTACACAATGCGTTGAATGCAGCCGCTGCCGGAAATGCTGCCCTTGTGGCCGGTGTTTCACCGGAAGCATTGCTTGAGGCACTTAAGACTTTCAAGGGAGCTGAACACAGGCTGGAACCTGTCCGCGAACTCAATGGAGTAGAGTACATCAACGATTCCAAAGCAACCAATCTTGATTCCGTAAAATATGCCCTCGATGCCTTCGAAAACCCAATTGTGTGGATTGCCGGAGGAATTGATAAGGGCAATGAATATAACCTGGTAAACCAACTGGTGCAGGATAAAGTGAAGGCGCTGATCTGCCTGGGAAAAGATAATTCCAAGCTCATTACGTCTTTCGAGAATTTGGTACCGGTAGTAAGGTCTACTGACGATTTGATCCAGGCTGTGCGCTGGGCCAAAGAACTTGCCAAACCGGGAGACATTGTGTTGCTGTCTCCGGCTTGCTCCAGTTTCGATCTGTTCCAGAATTATGTGGACAGAGGAAACCAGTTTAAGAGTGCCGTTAGGGCACTATGATTTTGGATTTATGAATGTTGAATGACGATTGAGCTTCAGTAGACACGATATGATCAAACGCCAAAGGCAATATGTACTCAGCAGTTTGAGAATGATTGAGGAATTGCCAAATGGATATACCTATGGTGTAATTGGTCAGCAACTGACTAGATGTAGTACCTCGGTAGGGGCTAATTATCGTGCTGCCTGTAGAGCAAAATCAGCAGACTTCATTAACAAACTGAAGATAGTCGAAGAAGAGGCCGATGAGTGCTTATACTTCATGGATTTATTAACCGAACTAAATGGAACGAATCTTCAATTGCTAAAAGAATTGATGAAAGAAGGAGATGAGATTTTGGCATAGTGGTGGCTTCGATCAAAACTTCTTCTGCGAACAGAAATATCAAAAATTAAAAATCAAAGATCTGAAATGAACAAGATCAAAGAATGGGCTGACAAGAATATTCAGGGTGACCCCGTCATCTGGTTGGTGGTTATTTGCCTGTCTGTTTTTGGTATTCTGGTAGTGTATAGTGCCACGGGGTCATTGGCCTATAGGGCTGGAGTAAACACCGAGAAATTTTTGATTCGCCACACCATTATGGTGGGCTTGTCATTATTTGTTATGTGGGTGGCTCATAAGATAGACTATAGGTACTATGCAAAGCTCACTCATTTTGCACTGCTACTTTCGGTGCCCCTGTTGCTTTATGCGTGGCAGTGGGGGTCTCAGGTAAACGGTGCCAATCGATGGATTGTACTTCCGTTTGTTGGGCTGCAGTTTCAGCCTTCAGATCTGGCAAAATTGGCTCTTATTGCTGCCTTGGCTACAATGTTGGCCAAACGTCAGCAAAAAATAGATGACTTTAAAGAATCTTTAATTCCAATGTTGGCCTGGTGTGGGGGCATTTGTGCCCTCATCGCCATGACCAACATTTCAACAGCCGTCATGCTGTTTGCTACCTGTATGCTACTGCTCTTCATAGGCCGTGTACCGGTAAAGTATTTGGCCATGCTTCTGGTAGTTGGTGCCTTTGCAGGCTTCGTAGCTATGAAGGTGGGGCAACGAGGCGAAACAGCTATGAACAGAGTTCGGTCGTTCCTCAATCCAACCGAAGTGCCTTATCAGGCTCAGGTGGCTAACATGGCCATTGCTACAGGCGGAATTTTAGGTAATGGGCCTGGCGAAAGTATTCAGCGAAATTTTTTGCCGGAAGCATACTCAGACTTTGCCTATGCAATCATCATTGAAGAGTATGGCTTGGTTGGCGGTGTTATGGTACTCTTTCTCTATCTGGTATTGCTGTATAGAGGCATGCGGGTAGTAGCCAATAGCGATAGGGCTTTTGGAGGCCTGCTTTCGGCAGGGCTAACTTTTGCCATAGTCATTCAGGCACTGGTAAATATTGGGGTTGTAGTGGGGCTCGGGCCGGTAACAGGCCAGACACTTCCGCTCATAAGTATGGGAGGTACCTCCCTGCTATTCACCGGACTATCACTGGGAATTATCCTCAGCGTGAGCCGAGGTGAGCAAGAAGACTTTTCGGCCATCAGTGGCGACATGAAGAATAAATTAAGAACTGCATAACATCGAAAAGAAAGAACCATATCGATTAATTATTAGCGGTGGAGGCACCGGAGGGCATGTGTATCCGGCCATAGCCATAGCCAACGCGTTCAAAGCTCGCTTTCCTGAAGCAGAGATTTTGTTCGTTGGGGCTAAGGGCAAAATGGAGATGCAAAAAGTGCCTGAAGCGGGCTATACCATTAAGGGGCTTTGGATCAGTGGGCTTCAGCGCAAGCTCACGCTCGATAATCTTTCTTTTCCCCTCAAAGTGGTCGATAGCCTGCTAAAGAGTAAGAAGATCATAAAACGGTTTAAGCCACATGCGGCAGTAGGAGTTGGAGGTTACGCCTCCGGTCCGTTGTTGAGAATGGCAGTTAAGCATAAGATTCCTGCCATTGTGCAAGAGCAAAACTCTTATGCAGGTTTAACCAATAAAATGTTGGCCAGGAAGGTACAGAAGATATGCGTGGCGTATCCGCAAATGGATCGCTTCTTTCCGGCCGAGAAGGTGGTACTCACGGGCAACCCGGTGAGAAAGGACATTACCGAACTGACTGATAAAAGGGATGCTGGTCTCAGCCATTTTGGGCTGCGGGCCGATAGACCTGTATTATTGGCTTTAGGTGGCAGCTTGGGAGCAAGAACTCTAAACGACAGCATGATTCTGAATATTCAGAAGCTAATTGATGCACAAGTGCAGGTGCTTTGGCAGTGTGGTAAATTCTACCATGCAGAAATGCAGAACAAGCTATCGCAAGTGCCTCAAAACGATCTGGTGAAGCTTTTTGAATTCCTGAAAGAGATGGACCTGGCCTATGCCGTGGCCGATGTGGTGATTAGCAGAGCAGGAGCTCTCTCAGTATCGGAGTTGAGTATTGCAGGTAAGCCCACCATTTTCGTGCCTTCGCCCAATGTGGCAGAAGACCATCAAACCAAGAATGCCCAGGCCATGGTAGAAAACAAGGCTGCGGTATTGGTAAAAGACGTTGAGGCAAGAGAGGTGCTCATTGATAGAGCCATCGAACTGCTGAAAGATGAACAGAAAAAAGCTCAGCTGAGCAAGAATATAAAGGCTATGGCCAAGCCCAATGCGGCCAATGAAATTGTAGATGAAATAGTGAAACTCATCGCATGAAGTTAGAAAAGATACATAGCGTCTATTTTGTCGGTATCGGTGGTATTGGCATGAGTGCTTTGGCCCGTTGGTTCAAGCACAACGGAAAGCGTGTGTCTGGCTACGATCGCACCTCAACGGAGTTGACCACCAGGTTAATTCAGGAAGGAATCGAGATTCACTTTGATGATAATATTGACCTGATCGATGCAGAGGTAAAGGCAAACCCCGAAGGTAGCTTGATTATCTACACTCCGGCTATACCCAAAGATCATTCAGAATTAAACTGGCTTAAGGATAACGGATTTGAAGTGCTCAAGAGATCACAGGTGCTGGGAATCATTACCCAAAACATGCGCAGTGTGGCAGTGGCCGGAACCCACGGCAAAACCACTACTTCATCGATGGTTGTGCACCTGTTAAAAGAGTCAGGGTTCGATGTGGCCGGTTTTCTTGGAGGAATAAGTGCCAACTACGATACCAATATGATCCTCAACGAAACCAGTGAGGCCATTGCTGTGATTGAGGCCGATGAGTTCGATAGATCATTCCTCACTTTACATCCCGAATGGGCTGTAGTGACTTCGGCCGATGCTGATCACCTGGATATTTATGGCCATAAGGATGCGTTGAAAGACTCGTTTAGGGACTTTATAAAAAGAATAAAGCAAGAAGGGAAACTCTTTGTGAAAAATGAGTTGGCCACAGAGCTTGTTTCAGGTCATGAGCTTAACCATGAAGGCTATGCGCTTTCAGAGGCTTCCATTACTGCCGAAAACATTCGCTTTGAAGAGGCCTCTTTTATTTTCGATTATAAGAATGGAGAGAAAACCATTGAAGGTATACGCCTCAATGTTCCCGGCTATCACAATGTGGAAAATATGCTTGCAGCCATATCTGTTAGCAGGCATTTAGGGGCTAAAGATGAATCCATTAAAAAAGCTGTAGAGAGCTATCGTGGAGTCAAACGCAGGTTTGAATTCATTATTAAGCGAGATGACCTGGTGTTCATAGACGACTATGCTCATCACCCTGTAGAGATTGCTGCTCTACTCAAATCGGTAAAAGACCTGTTTGCCGGCAAAAAGATTACGGTTGTTTTTCAGCCACATCTTTTCAGCCGTACCAGAGACTTCGCTCAAGAGTTTTCTGAGAGTTTGTCTTTGGCCGATGAAGTGATCTTGCTGGATATATACCCTGCCAGGGAACTTCCTATGGAAGGAGTGAATTCAGAGATGCTCATGGATGGTATTTCTGCCGAAAAGAAGATGGTATCAAGCAAAGAAAGCTTGATAGATCAGATAAAAGCCTGGCAACCTCAAGTGCTTTTAACTGTGGGGGCAGGTGATATAGATAAGTTAGTTCAACCCTTAAAACGTGCATTGTCATGAAAACAAAAGAGAATGTATTGAGAGTGCTGGGGATTATAGCCGGATGTGCCCTATTGGTTATTCTGGCCAGTTCGGTAGAGAAACGAGACTTTGGATATAGAGTAGAAGAAATAAATGTAGAGATAGAAAATGCCTTTGAGAACTTCTTTGTCGATGAAAGCGATGTAATGGAACTCATAATGCAAAACGAAAACGACTCCATTCTGGGAGACGGCTTTACTCCTGTAAGCTTAAAAGAAGTAGAGGAGCGAATTGAGTCACACAGTTTTGTAAAAGAGGCAGAGGTATACAGAGACCTAAAAGGCCATTTGGTAGTAAAGGCGAGGCAAAACAAACCTGTTGCCCGGCTAATGGGAACACAGGGCAAAAATGCCTACATCGCAGAAACGGGGGAGCTGTTGCCGGTATCTTCCAAATACACTGCTCGCGTACCTGTGATTACCGGACGCTACACCGAAAAACTTATGGCCATTAAGTCGGTGAAAGAAGAAGAGTATGCCCAAAAGATTTACACACTCATCAATTTCATTAACAACCACAAGTTCTGGTCTATGCAAATAGGTCAGATCGATATCAACAGCAAAGGATATGTGGTTATGTATCCCCAGGTGGGAGATCAACGACTGGAATTCGGCTATGCCGAAGACATAGAGAAGAAGTTCAAGAAGCTTGAGATTTTCTTCAAGCAAATAATGCCAACCAAAGGTTGGAACACTTACTCAAAGGTGAATGTAGAATATAAGGATCAGATAATTTGTGACTAACCAATGCCATGCAACACGACAAAATAGTAGTAGGACTCGACATCGGTACAACTAAGATTTGTGCCATAGTTGGAACCAAGAATGAATACGGAAAACTTGAGGTTCTGGGAATGGGTAAAGCCGTTTCAGACGGAGTGATCCGTGGAATAGTAACCAATATTGATAAAACCATTATTGCCATTGAAAAGGCGATTGCGGAGGCGAGTGAGCAATCGGGCATTGAAATCAATGTAGTCAATGTGGGAATAGCCGGTCAACACATTAAAAGCTCAATCCACCATGGAAGCATTACACGCGACCGGGTAGACGATGAAATTACCGTAGAAGATATCAATCGGCTCACCAACGACATTCACAAAATTGTAATGCCTCCCGGTTGCGAGATTATTCATGTTATGCCGCAAGACTACATTGTGGATTATGAAGATGGCATTAAAGATCCGGTAGGTATGTCTGGCGTAAAACTGGAAGCCGACTTCCATGTAATTACAGCACAGACCAATGCTATAAGAAATATAAACAAATGTGTTAAGCGGGCAGGGCTGGAAATCGAAAATCTCATTTTAGAGCCGTTGGCCTCCAGCATGTCGGTGTTGAGCGATGAAGAAAAAGAAGCAGGTGTTTGTTTGGTCGATATAGGAGGTGGTACTACGGATATTGCCATTTTCCATGATAGCATAATTCGCCATACCGCGGTCATTCCTTTCGGTGGCAACATTATTACAACCGACATTAAGGAGGGGCTCAAGGTAATGCAAAACCAGGCTGAGTTGTTAAAGACCAAGTTTGGCAAGGCCATAGCCGAAGAAGCCAATCCAAATGAAATTGTCTCGATTCCGGGCCTTAGAAACAGGCCTCCAAAAGAAATTTCTATTCGAAATCTGGCCCATATTATAGAAGCCAGAATGGAGGAAATAATTGAGTTGGTGCACGCAGAAATAATTACTTCGGGTTATGCCAATAAGTTGGCCGGAGGTATTGTGATAACCGGTGGCGGATCGCAACTGGCTTATGTGCAGCAACTGTTTGAATACATGACGGGCATGGATGCAAGAATTGGTTACCCCAACGAGCATTTGGGTAAATCTAAGATCGAAGCCATTAAGAGCCCAATGTATGCCACCACAGTTGGTTTGGTACTTTCAGGGTTCCGTGCCATAGATGAGCGCGAAAACCGCTACAATGAAAACAGAAACCATAGTGGAGTGAAAAAGGAAGTCAGAGGGCAAAAGAAAGGAGCAGAGTTTTTTAGCAAGCTTATTGA
>CEPH01019800.1_pt1 | contig 80984 bp, 70 predicted proteins | sample 530571 | NCBI WGS metagenome assembly CEPH01 (sample SAMEA2620413, study PRJEB7988) | marine metagenome | biome: marine biome (ENVO:00000447); feature: surface water layer (ENVO:00002042); material: "saline water (ENVO:00002010), including plankton (ENVO:xxxxxxxx)" | depth 5 m | reverse complement strand
CTAAAGGTGTTTGTTTACACAGATCATATGAGCCGACCCATTGCGGTTACCCGGTGGCCCTATGGTCAGGTTGGTGAAATCGTTGGTTTGAAGGTAAAACAGATAACCGATTTTGGAGCTTTTGTAGACAACGGACTAGAGAAGGATCTTTTGGTGCCCAAAAAAGAACAGCATGCCGACATGCGTGAAGGAGGGCAGTATGCAGTTATGATATTGCTCGACTATAAGACCAATCGCATGATAGGCTCAACCAAAATTGCTGGCTTCGTTTCTGACACTGCCGATGGTCTGGAAGAAGGGCAGGAGGTAAAACTCGTTATATGGCAAAAAACAGACCTGGGGTATAAAGTAGTGATCAATAGTGAGTATGTGGGGCTTGTCTATGACAATGAAATTTTTGAAGACATTAGGTTGGGCGATAACCGCCTGGGCTACATAAAGCACATTAGAGAAGACGGAAAGATAGATGTGAGCCTGCAAAAGCAGGGCTATGAGGCTGTGCTCGATATGTCTGATTCGGTATTGAATGCCCTTAGAGAAGCAGGAGGAAGTCTTGCCCTGGGCGATAAGAGCTCTCCTGAAGAGATTCAGCAGGCCTTTGGAATGAGCAAAAAGAACTTTAAAAAGGTGCTCGGAGGGTTGTATAAAGCCGGGCACATTGAGATATTCGACAGAGAAATAAAGCTTAAAAAGGCGGAAGGTTAACTTGAGGAGCAGTTAACCTTCCCTAAACTACCTATAAAACTAAAACTAACCTAAGCTAATTTATCTTACTGACGCGGCAGTGTATAACGATTGCACAAATGCCAATAAAGCAGTTAGCTTGATAATCTATGTCTTTAAGTTATGAATATTTTGGTTATTGAAAAATTATATTCTTCAAAAAAATATATTGAAGAAATTTCCTTTGACAATCTGCTTAAATACTAAAATTTTAGTTGTTTTAGCGAATATCCACTTCGTTCGCTATTCCCAGGGCGGTAAACCGAATGCGCAACACTCTGGGGTCTTCGGCCGGGCCTCCATCACATTTTTCGGAGGGGTCTATGGCATAGATATAATAGGTTTGGCTTCGTTCGTATAGTTCTTCTGTTTCAGGAGCTCCCAGTGCTTTAATTATACTTTTCTGATAGAGCCCTAACAATTTGGGTTTTACTTCAAAAATTTGGTCAATCATTTGAGCCCTGTCGCCTTTACATCCATTGGGATCACCCTTCCAGGTTTCAACATTAAAATTGCCCAAGTCGGCTGTTTTGGTACAGCTCAAAGAAGCAAATACCATTAAACACATCAGAACTTTCTTCACAGTTTAGGAATTCGTGGGTTGTACAATGGCCTTTTTAATGGCAAAGAACCAAATGGCCGTGCCAAAGATATAGGTTGCTAAACTAGCAGACAGTATGGTATGGTCTAAAATATGAGGAAATAATACCAGAAGACTGGTTGGAATGGCCACCAAACGGAAAATTTCCAGCCAACTAACCCACTTTCTACCCTCGAACATTGCACCAAAACTTACAGTCGATACTATAATTATTAGTGCCAGTACCAGTTTTTGAATCATTTGGTTTTCAAAAGTCTCAAGATTAAACAAGAAAAGGGCAGTGCCAGCTAGCAAAACTATGTATTGCACCAGTACATAGGCATTCACCACCTTTGCAGCATGCAAATCGAATTTACGGTAGGAGGTTCGGTCTATGTCGTACGGAGCTCTGTATCCGCCAAGATAGTCGGGCAACCAACCCGGCTTTTGAAATACATAACGTAGCCTATCACTCCATTTCGGAATGGTTCGCATATCGCGCAGCATGTCAGAGTAGTGAGCCACATTGGCCCAAACAGGGTTCCAACTGTTCAGGTTTTTGGTGATTCCGTAGGTAGGTCTCTCTTCTTCTTGCTTAAAAGTGCCAAAGAGCCGGTCCCAGATTATAAAAGTACCTCCATGATTTTTATCAATATACTTTGGGTTCCGTGCATGATGCACCCTGTGATGCGAGGGGGTATTGAATATGGCTTCGAACCATTGCGGAAGCTTGTTGATGGATTCCGTGTGTATCCAGAATTGGTATAACAGATTAAAGCCTGAGACCGAGAGAAGTATTAGCGGATGAAAACCCACCAGTGCCATGGGGGTGTAAAAGATGAAAGTCCAGATGGTTTGAGTAGAACTTTGCCGAAGGGCCACAGAAAGGTTGTACTCTTCGCTTTGATGATGCACACTATGGCCACCCCAAAACAGGTTTACTTCGTGGCTCATGCGATGGGCCCAGTAATAGAAAAAATCATAGGCTATAAAAGCTACAATCCAGGTGAGTACCGAGTTTTCAATAGTAATAAACCTGAATGTTTCGAAGATGAATGTGTAAAAGCCTATGGTAAATACTTTAAGAAAGGCCCCGGTAACCTGTGATGTAACACCACAATTAATATTGGTAATGGCATCGTTGAGTCTATAAGAACGAATAGACTGAAATCGATGAGCAACCAACTCCAGACCAATTAAGAGAAAATATACCGGAATGGCTATTATAGTAGGATCCAGACTCATACCGGTGGCTTTTAGAATTTGTTAAATAGTTAAAGTTACTCATTCAGTCACATAGAAGTAAGTATATATTCACAATGCCATGTAAGAGTTATTTGTAAAGCTACAAATGGTGGCAAAGTGTGAAAACATACGCCATGCGCCTGAAGTAGTTCTAATATATTATTTCTGCGCCAAAAGATCCAATCTGCCTTTTATTTGGATAAACCAGATTAATGAAATAATAAGATAAGCAATGGCTATCAATGATGCCACAGTCAACCACTTTGAGTAGAAGAGAGAAATAAAGGCTATTGGAACAGCGATCAACCTTATAAACTCAATAAGTCGGCTCCACTTTCTGTTTTCGAATAAAAAGCCGAAAGAGGCTACAGAAAAGATTATGAACAAGGCAGAAATGATTTTTTTAGAAATCTCCAGTTCGTTCACATAGTACAGAAAAAACATTGTTGAAGTCATCAGTACCAGAAATTGGAAGCTTACGTAAAAGTTGAGCCTTACAGAGGTACGGTTTTCAAACTTTTCATAAGCCGGGTCAATATCAGGAGCTTTTTCAAACCCTCCCATATATTCAGGTTTCCAGCCGGGCTTTTTAAATAGTAGTCTAACCTTATCCTTTACGGAAGGGACACGTTTTAAATCGCTCAAAATGGCAGAATAGTGGGCAAAGTTAGCCCAAACTGGATTCCAGCTTTTCAGAGGCTTGGTTATACCATAATGAGGCGGCTCATCTTCCTTTTCAAAAGTCTTAAATAACCTGTCCCAGATTATCAGTGTACCGGCATGGTTTTTATCAATGTACTTGGGGTTTCGGGCGTGGTGTACTCTGTGGTGCGATGGTGTATTGAAAATGAACTCGAACCATCTTGGCATCTTTTTGATCGATTCTGTGTGTATCCAAAATTGGTAAACGAGGTTTAAGCCCTGAGAGGTGATAAATACAATAGGGTCTATTCCTGCAAGGGCCAGAGGAAGATAAAACAAGAAAGTCCATAGAATTTGAGTAGAGCTTTGCCTTAAAGCCACCGATAGGTTGTATTCTTCACTTTGATGATGAACACTATGACCACCCCAGAACAAATTAATTTCATGGCTAAGTCGGTGTGCCCAGTAATACATAAAGTCAAAGAACACAAAGGCCAAAGGGAAGGCCCACCAGACAATTGGGATATTGAAAAAACCGAATTTTTCTTCGATAAGCGTATAGGCACTAAAAAGGGTAACCAGCAAAAAGGCTCCCGTAATCTGAGAAACAACTCCGCAGTTAATGTTAGTCATAGCATCTTTCAGCCTATATGACTTATGCTTTTTTAGACGCAGCACAATAAACTCAAAGCCTATGAGCAGGAAGTAGATCGGTATGGCAATTACAGTTGGATTAATATTCATTCGTTAGAAACTCATTAATAGAAAATACAAGAAGAATTTTGCGTAAAGTAAATGGTCAATGTTACAGGAATCGTTCGCTAACCGGGCTTTACGCTCGTAAAAAGGAACTATATCAGCTAAGTGGAAAAGAATCATTTTGAAACTCTATAAAATTAAGAGTTTTAAAATTCAAATGAATGATTTTTGAAATATCCTGAACCTTCAATCACTTATACTCTATTATCGGGTTACTCATTTAGATCGCATTTGTTAGATCCAGTATACTAGCCATAAGCTGTGTCCTCACAGCGTCCTTTAACAGCCATTTGTGAGGACACAAATGGAGGCAAGGTTCAGAAATATAATTCTAGCGACTTAAGTAAGTAGCCCTATTTTATTATCCATTAATTAAAGTGTTACAAATGCAATATCTTTTAACTTTGGCCCCCAATTGATTTGAAGTACAGTTTCAATAGTACATTTCACATCAATTTGAGGGAAGAGATATGGATAAGTTTATAGGGTTTTTCAGAACAGTCAGTTACGTATTATTCACAGCAGCCTTGTTATGGTCCTATGCCTACATGGTAGGGCAGGTTACCTATCGGTTCGATACCCAGGGAAATCCAATTTATGCGGTAGACAGAAATACCTATTTCTTTGGTGCATTGGCTATTTTCATTTTGACCAATGTTGTTTGCTCCGTGTTCATACAAACGCTCAAGAAAATTAAAACCACCGAAGATGGTTCAGGATTGAGAAATAGAAGCCTTAAGCTGGATTTAATAACCTGGACTAAAGGTTTTGCAGGAATTGTCAACCTTTTCTTTGGCCTCATTATGTTTTTCCTTGGTTTAATGAACCTGGCTGAATCGCAGCAATCTAAAACCCTTGGATTCTATGTATATCTGGGGCCAATTCTGATAGTAGTGTGGTTTTTCTACCTGGCGCACTTACTGGGAAAGAGTAGATCATAGACTAACTCGCTCATTTTCAGAAGGCACCTTTAACGAAATTCTAATGCCTTTTTAGGACACGTGCATTTTTAGAATTTTAGTTCTAACTTCCGCTTTTGTTGTATGCAAAAGTGCATCACATGCTTCTAACCTAAGTAGTTGAAATTCTGAATGGCAGATCAAGTAGCGAATTATACCGAAGATAGTATTCGGTCCCTCGATTGGAAAGAACACATAAGACTACGACCCGGTATGTATATCGGAAAATTGGGCGATGGATCGGCCCAAGACGATGGTATCTATGTACTGGTAAAAGAAATTATCGATAATAGTATCGATGAACACATGATGGGTTTCGGTAAGACCATCGATGTGAAAGTATCCGAACACAAAGTAGAAGTAAGAGATTACGGTCGTGGTATACCTTTGGGAAAAGTTGTAGACTGTGTTTCCAAGATCAACACCGGAGGAAAATACGATAGTGGGGCCTTTCAAAAATCGGTAGGACTGAATGGAGTAGGTACAAAGGCCGTAAATGCTTTGTCTACCTATTTTAAAGTGCAGTCTTATAGAGACGGTAAAACCAAAGTAGCAGAGTTTGAGAGAGGGGAGATCGTAAACGATGCTAAGGAAACAACCACTAGTGCAAGAAACGGTACTCAGATAGTCTTTAGGCCCGATGAGACCATTTTCAAAAATTACCACTTTATTCCCCAATACCTGGACGATCTCATTTGGAACTATTGCTTCCTCAATGCCGGGTTGACCATTAACTTCAACGGAGTAAAGTATCATTCGGAAAAAGGCTTGTACGATCTTCTATCGCGTAAAACCGATGTAGATAGCCTCAGGTATCCCATTATTCACCTGAAGGGAGACGATATTGAAATAGCGCTTTCGCATACCAACCAATACGGTGAGGAATACTATTCATTCGTAAATGGGCAATACACTACACAAGGGGGAACACACCAGGCCGCTTTGAGAGAAGCGCTGGTAAAAACCATTCGTGAGTTTTATAATAAAAACTTCGATGCAACTGATGTTCGGGCATCCATAGTGGGTGCCATAGCTGTTCGAGTGCAAGAGCCTGTGTTTGAGTCACAAACCAAGACAAAACTAGGCTCGCAAAACGTGGCTCCCGATGGCCCAACCATGCGGACTTTTGTGAACGATTTTGTGAAGAAAGCCCTCGATGACTATTTGCATAAGGACTCAAAAACAGCCGATGCCCTGTTAAAACGTATTCTTCAGTCGGAAAGAGAACGTAAAGAAATTGCCGGTATTAAGAAGCTGGCCAACGAAAGAGCTAAGAAAGCAAACCTGCACAACAAAAAGCTCAGAGACTGTCGTATTCATTTGGACGATAAAAAGGCCGATGAAGACTTGCGCAATGCAACCACTCTCTTTATAACAGAGGGCGACTCGGCCAGTGGTTCAATCACCAAGTCTCGCGATGTGCAAACCCAGGCAGTTTTTAGTTTGCGAGGTAAGCCGCTCAACTGCTACGGACAAACCAAAAAAGTGGTCTATGAAAATGAGGAGTTCAACCTGCTGCAGCACGCACTCAATATTGAAGACGGTCTGGACGGTTTGCGTTACGATAAAATTGTGATTGCCACCGATGCTGATGTAGACGGCATGCACATTAGACTGCTGCTGCTAACTTATTTCTTGCAATTTTTCCCCGATTTGGTGAGGAGAGGGCACGTCTATATTCTCGAAACCCCTTTGTTTAGGGTGAGAAACAAGAAAGAGACCATCTATTGCTACAGCGATGAAGAGCGAAGAGCAGCTATTGCCAAGCTGGGAAATAAGCCGGAGATTACACGATTCAAGGGATTGGGCGAAATTTCTCCTGATGAGTTTAAAGGGTTTATTGGTCCTGACATGCGTCTAGAACCCATCATCCTTAAAAAAGAAACCAGTATTAAAGAAATACTAAGCTTCTACATGGGCAAAAATACTCCCGACAGGCAAGACTTCATTATAGAAAACCTGCGCATTGAGAAAGATCTGGCCGAGGAGGTAGCCTAAGTGTGGGCTTCTCATTGGCCCGGGCAATGCAAAAGTCTTTCCCCAGTCTTTTTGATTGTGTGTAGGATGAATGAAGACAGATTGGGAGTTTGAGACAAGAAGCTGATTGTTGAAATAAAACCGGTAGAAATACCGAGCCATATAATTTAGAACCTGGCGTTGAGTGGCCCATCAATTGGGGTAACCATGAGCCTGGAGATAAAAAGTAACTCCGTTTTGTTAAAGGACGGTCTGAATAGAATTGTGAGTAAACTTTAACCTTTTGCGCTCTTTGCGCACTTTGCGGTAAAATGAGTGAAGAAAATTTAGAAAACATCAACGAAGAAGATGGTGAAATCAAAGAGGTTATTCCCGTTTCGGGCATGTACCAAAATTGGTTTCTCGACTATGCTTCCTATGTAATTTTAGAAAGGGCTGTTCCGGCCATAGAAGATGGACTGAAACCTGTTCAGAGGCGCATAATGCACTCCATGAAAGAAATGGACGATGGCCGTTTCAATAAGGTTGCCAATATCATTGGTCAAACCATGCAGTATCACCCTCATGGAGACGCCTCTATTGGCGATGCCATTGTAAACCTTGGTCAGAAAGACTTACTCATTGAAACTCAGGGTAACTGGGGAGACATTCGTACTGGAGACAGTGCAGCAGCTCCCAGGTATATTGAAGCACGTCTTTCCAAGTTTGCACTGGAGGTAGTGTTCAATCCGCAAACCACCAACTGGCAGTTGTCTTACGATGGCCGTAAGAAAGAGCCCATCACCCTGCCCGTTAAGTTTCCGTTGCTGTTGGCTCAGGGAGTAGAGGGTATTGCAGTAGGACTTTCTACTAAAATTCTACCCCACAATTTTAACGAACTCATTCAGGCCTCTATTAAAATACTGCAAGGCAAGAAGCCTAAAATTTACCCTGACTTTCCTACGGGCGGCATGGCCGATTTTTCAGAATACAATGAAGGGCTCAGGGGAGGTAAGGTAAAAGTGAGGGCCAAAATAGAAGAGCTCGATAAAAAAACGCTGATTATCAAAGACATTCCTTTTGGCACTACCACCACCAGTCTTATAGACTCCATTATAAAAGCCAACGATAAGGGAAAAATTAAGATTAAGAAGGTAATAGACAACACGGCCGAACATGTAGAAATACTTGTTGAACTGGCTGCCGGTCAGTCACCTAATATCACCATAGATGCTCTATACGCTTTTACCGATTGTGAAGTAAGTATTTCACCCAATGCTTGTGTAATTATCGATGAAAAGCCACGATTCATAAGTGTCAATGAAATCTTAAAGCTTAATACAGATCAAACAGTCGATCTGTTAAGGCAGGAGTTGGAGATTAGGAAAGGAGAGTTGCTGGAAAAGATTCTCTTTTCATCACTCGAAAAGATTTTCATTGAAAACAGGATTTATCGCGATATAGAAGAATGCGAAACCTGGGAGTCTGTTTTAGAAACCATAGACAAAGGACTTGATCCATTTAAAGCCGATTTTTATCGTGAAATTACCACCGATGATATTATAAGGCTCACCGAAATTAAGATCAAGCGAATCTCCCGTTTCGATTCGTTTAAGGCCGATGAGCTCATGCGGAAGCTGCAGGAGGAGTTGGCTGAAGTTGAACATAACCTTGCCAACCTGGTAGACTATGCCATTGCCTACTATCAGAATCTTTTGGATAAATATGGCAAGGGGCGTGAGCGTAAAACAGAAATCAAGTCATTCGAAAATATTGCAGCTACGGTAGTAGCTGCCAACAATGCCAAACTCTACGTAAACCGTGCTGAAGGCTTTATTGGCTATGGCCTAAAGAAAGATGAGTATGTATGCGAATGCTCTGATATTGATGACATTATCGTTTTCAGAAAAGACGGAAAGTTTCAGGTAGTAAGAATTTCCGACAAAGTATTTGTAGGGAAAGACATACTCTACGCGGGCGTCTTTAATAAGAACGATGAGCGCATGGTTTATAACATGATGTACCTTGATGGTAAAACCGGGCGCACCATGGTAAAACGTTTTCAGGTATTAGCCATAACCCGCGATAAGGAATACGACCTGACCAAAGGAGCAAGAGGTTCTAAAATATTGTATTTTACAGCCAACCCCAATGGCGAGGCCGAGCTGGTGACCGTTTTCCTCACATCAGGCTGCAAAGCCCGCATCAAGGTTTTCGATTTCAACTTTGCCGATATTGAGATTAAAGGAAGAGGAGCCGGAGGTAATATTGTTACGCGCTATCCCGTGCGTAAAATTCAGCTCAAAATGGAAGGCAAGTCTACCCTTGGAGGCTTAGATATTTGGTATGATGATGCGGTAGGTCGATTGAATCGGGATGAAAGGGGCGAGCTGCTCGGTAATTTTCAGGCCGATGATAAAATACTGGTTATTTATAACACTGGTGAATATGAACTCACCAGCTTTGACCTGACTAACCGCTATGAACCGGATAAGATTCACCTCATTGAGAAGTTCGATCCACAAAAACCTATTGCCGCTGTTCATTATGATCCGGCATCGGCTCAGCACTACATTAAAAGGTTTCAGATAGAAACTTCCACTATGGACAAGCGCTTCTGTTTCATTAGTGAAGAAAAGGGAGCAAAATTGTTACTGGCTACCACCGAGGAGTCTGCTCAACTGGAAGTACACTATACTGTTAAAGGTTCGCGAGAGCGGAAGACCTCTGTCTTTGACATTGATATGCTTATAGACGTAAAAGGCTGGAAGGCTACCGGAAATAAACTTTCTCCGCACTCGGTAAAAAAAGTAGTGCTGCTTAGCGATAAGAAGCAAAAAACAAAAGAAGAACCCGAAGCTGAGCAAAAAGATGAACCAAAGGAGGGCCCGGCAGAGGCAAAACCTGAGGCTGATAAAGCCAAGCCTGCCGATGACAGCTCAAAGCCGGAAAAGGTAGACCCCAAGCCATCTGGAAAAAAGGGAGGAGAAGATAAAACAGGAGGATATAATGTGGGCGAAACCATCGACCTGTTTTAGTAGGTAAGGCCTGCCGGAATAGGTATAAATAGGGGTATTAGGGCAGCGAGGTTGTTTACTTGGCACAAACACATAAACCTTTAGGGTTAAGGTTCAATAATATTGTTTGTTCATCTACTGAGCTGTCGGGTTATCCCTGACAGCTTTTTTTATGAAAGAGAAAGTAAATTTAGAGCTATTGCGTTATTTGGAGGGCTTTGTTACCCCCAACAAGATTAAGCTCATACAAGAGGTTTTGGCACATCGAACCCGACACGTAAGTGTTGTAATGGAAGATTTTTACCATTCGCAAAATGCCAGTGCCGTTATGCGCACCTGCGATTGCTTTGGAGTGCAGGATGTGTACATAACTCAGAGGCTGCACGATTATAACGTGAACCCCAATGTGGTAAGAGGTGCCTCCAAATGGCTTTCGATTCACAAGTTTGATCGTGAGGAGCAGAGCACCCGAAAGTGCTTTAAAGAACTGCGAAGTAAGAATTATCGCATAGTGGGTACAACCCCAAACCCCAATTGTGCATCTATATATGAGTTAGATTTAGAGCAACCGCTGGCTGTGGTTTTTGGAACCGAAAAACAAGGGCTTTCAGACTATGCCAAACAGGAGGTAGACCAATTGGTGTATATTCCTATGTATGGATTTACAGAGTCTTTCAATGTTTCGGTGAGCGCAGCACTTATTTTAAATGAATTGGTCAACAGGCTAAAAAAATCTGCCATACCATGGCAGCTTAGCCAGGAAGAAAAACACACACTGACATTCGAATGGTATCAGCAAATTGTAAAGAGGTCCGACCTGCACATCAAAAACTTTTTGCAGGAACAATCCGGCAAGAAGTGACGTTGTGCACATTATCTGTTCAATCCAGTTACTTTTTATCCGGCCATAACGTTACACTAAAGTTCTACAACCAAAAAATTCAAAATTGAAAACAACCATTTGTTCGGTTCTGTTGGCCTTGTGGTGCATAAGCCACTGTGTCTTTGGTCAGACCATTATAGAAGGAAAGGTTACTGATGCAGAAACAGGAGACCCAATACCCTTTGCCAGCGTGTACTTTCAAGGGACCACCATTGGTGTTCCAACCGATTTTGATGGTTTTTATCGTATAAAAGGTGAGGCCAAAAGCGATACCTTGGTGGTTTCCTACATTGGCTATGAAACCAAAACAAAGGCTTACCAAAAAGGAGTAACCCAAACCATTAATTTTCAGCTCAACCCTGAAGCAACCGCTTTGAGCGATTTTGTGGTAACAGCCGGGAAAGTAGAAAACCCGGCCTTTGATATACTTAGGCAGGTAATGGATCATAAACCCGTGAACGACAAGCGCAGGTTAGCTGCCTATGAGTTTGATAGCTACAACAAAATTGAAATTGATGTAGACAATATTTCAGATAAGCTGAGGCAAAAGAAGTTTATGAGAAAAATTGCGGCAGTCCTAGACTCCATAGAGGTTATTGCAGGAGAAGACGGAAAGCCCATTTTGCCCCTTTTTATTTCCGAATCGCTATCAAGATACTATTATCGGTCCGACCCTAGACTTTCTAAAGAAGAAGTGCTCAAAACCAAAATAACCGGGGTGGGTATTGAAGACGGAAGTCTAATTTCACAAGTCATAGGTTCATCCTTTCAGCAATACAATTTTTACCAAAACCGAATGAATATTGTTGAGAAGGAGTTTGCCTCGCCCATTGCCGATGGCTGGAGAATTCTCTATGACTATGTGCTGGAAGATTCGGTGACTATTGGTGGAGAGTTTTGTTACCTGCTCGATTTTAAACCTAAAAACGATCAGGAGCTGGCCTTTGTAGGTAAAATGTGGATTACCAAAAGAGATTTTGCCATAAAACAAATAGATGCTACGGTGCAGCGTACGGCCAATCTTAATTTTATTGAGAAAATTAAAATTCAACAAGAATTAGACAGGGTAGAAAACGGAGCCTGGTTGCCGGTAAAAACCCGTGTGCTTGTAGATGTGGCCGAAATAACCAATAAATCGGCCGGTTTCCTGGCTAAATTCTATACCTCCAACCAAAACCTGAGAGTTACAGAACCAAAAGACACCCGGTTCTTTGAGCGTGCTATTGAACTTTCGGAGCAATCGCGCGAATATGATGAAAGCTTTTGGGAGCAAAACCGACACGATAAGCTCACTCCAACAGAGATTAATGTAATCTCTATGATTGATACCCTTAAAAACATACCCATAGTAAAAACATGGACCACTCTGGCCAAAACCTTTGCCAGAGGTTATGTGGAGGTAGGGGCGTTCGATCTGGGGCCATGGCCCTTTTTACTCGGAAACAATAATATTGAAGGATGGCGTGTTCGTGTGGGAGGAAGAACCAATGAGCACTTTAGCCGAAGATGGCAGTTCAATGGCTACATGGCTTATGGTTTCGATGACGAGAAGTACAAATATGGCTTGGGAGCCACTTGGATTGCTGACCGAAACAACTGGACTACCTTCAATGTCAATTACCGAAAAGACATAGATCAGTTCGGAATTCAACCCGATGCCCTTACCGATATTGATGGTGGAACTGCCTTTCTGGCCCTTACTCAACTAGGAAATCTCGTTCGGCCGTTTAGATACGAAAGTTATCAATTAGGAGCTTTCAGGCAGTTTTCGCGTGCCTTTTCAGCCGGAATTTTACTTACCAACAAAAGCTTTCAGCCGGAATTCGATTTTAGGTACAGAACCAATTTGGAGAAACCCGATAGCCCCTTAGGGACAGATTTCTCTACCTCAGAAGTAACGCTGAGGTTAAAATATGCCAGAGACGAATCGTTCATTATAAACGACAACAGTCGAATAAGTCTGGGAACCTTGCGCTGGCCCATGTTTATGGCTTCGGTTACCCGTGGCTTTAAGGGAGTGGCAGGAGGAGATTTTGACTATACAAGAATTAATCTTGGTGTTCAGCAGAGGCTCAAGCTTGGCTTCTGGGGAGTATCCAACTACCAGATCAATGCCGGCCATACTTTCGAAGACCTGCCATATACTCTATTGAACGCCCATATTGGAAACGAACAAATTGTGTATACCACCATAGCCTTCAATACCATGCAGTTCTATGAGTTTGTGAGTCAGTCATACGCCTCTTTACGTTATCAGCACCAGTTTGGTGGGTTCATCCTCAACCGGGTTCCGTTAGTTAGAAAACTAAAGTGGCGACTAGTAGGTACGGGCAATATTCTTTTTGGCGGAGTGAGTCAAAGCACCCTGGATGTGCAGGCACTAACCGATGAAAATGGAAACTCTCTGCCACAGTTTGATGTGCTGGAAAACGGACGGCCTTTTGCCGAAGTTGGGGTTGGGGTAGAAAATATTTTTAAGTTCTTTAGGGTAGACTATATCAGGCGCCTTACCTATCTGGAAAATCCAGGTGTCGAAAAATCAGCCATAAAGTTTAGCTTTAATCTTAGTCTCTAGTTATAAAATCAGTGCTTAGCACAAGGCTATGCAGATTTAAATTGCATATTTGCAGCCTGAATAGATTTTAACCCAAACTGATGGTTTGTAGCATCAGAAAACGATTAAAATGAGCAATCAAGAGATCAAAATCACACTACCCGATGGCAGCGAGAAAGTATTCTCCAATGGGGCCACTGCCATGGATGTTGCCCTGAGTATTAGCGAAGGCCTGGCCAGAAACGTATTGGCTGCCGAAGTAAACGGAGAGGTATGGGATGCCAACCGCCCAATTACCCAAGATGCCACGGTTAAACTTCTTACCTGGAACGATGAAGATGGAAAGGCTACTTTCTGGCACTCTTCGGCTCACCTGATGGCCGAAGCACTGGAAGCGCTATATCCGGGGATAAAATTCGGAATAGGTCCGGCCATTGAGAATGGCTACTACTATGATGTAGACTTTGGCGATAAAGAATTTGATGCCAGCGAGCTGGAGCAAATTGAAAAGAAAATGCTCGAGTTGGCGCGCGAAAAAAATAATTATGAAAGAAAGGAAGTAGCCAAACAAGATGCCATCGCCTACTTTAAAGAGAAGGGTGATGAATATAAGTTAGAACTTCTTGATGGGCTTGAAGATGGCTCCATCACTTTTTATACCCAAGGAAATTTTACCGACCTGTGTCGTGGTCCTCACATACCCAATACCGGGTTTATAAAAGCTGTAAAGCTTCTCAATGTGGCCGGAGCTTATTGGCGTGGCGATGAAAAAAGAAAGCAGCTTACCCGAATTTACGGTATAACCTTCCCTAAACAGAAAGAGCTTTCCGAGTTTCTTCATAACCTGGAAGAAGCCAAAAAGAGAGATCATAGAAAACTGGGGAAAGAATTAGAGCTTTTTACATTTTCCGAAAAAGTAGGAATGGGCTTGCCGCTTTGGTTGCCCAAAGGTACCAGGCTTAGAGAGCGACTGGAAGGTTTTATGCGTAAGGCTCAGGTAAAGGCCGGCTACGACCCTGTGGTTACACCTCATATTGGACACAAGAATTTATATGTGACTTCAGGCCATTACGAGAAGTACGGAGAAGATTCGTTCAAACCCATACAAACACCCAATGAAGGGGAGGAGTTTTTACTAAAACCCATGAACTGCCCCCACCATTGCGAAATTTACAACTCGAAACCTCGCTCTTATAAAGATTTACCTCTTCGATTGGCCGAGTTTGGTACAGTGTATCGCTACGAACAAAGTGGAGAGCTTCATGGACTTACGCGTGTAAGAGGGTTTACGCAAGACGATGCGCACATTTTCTGTAGGCCCGACCAGGTGAAAGATGAATTTAAAAAGGTTATAGACCTGGTACTTTACGTATTTTCTTCACTTGGTTTCGAAGATTATGTAGCTCAAATAAGTTTAAGAGATCCGGAAAATAAGCAAAAATACATTGGCGAGGACCATTTATGGGAACAAGCCGAAGCCGCTATTCAAGAAGCAGCTGTAGAAAAAGGATTAAAAACCGTGACTGAATTGGGTGAGGCTGCATTCTACGGTCCTAAGCTCGATTTTATGGTGAAAGATGCTCTGGGCCGAAAATGGCAGCTTGGAACCATTCAGGTAGACTATACGCTGCCCGAACGGTTCAAACTAGAGTACACCGGGTCCGACAATCAAAAGCACAGACCGGTAATGATTCACCGTGCACCGTTTGGTTCGCTTGAGCGCTTCGTAGCCGTGTTAATTGAACATTGTGCCGGAGAGTTTCCGTTGTGGCTCACTCCAGACCAGGTAGCTATTCTGCCTATTTCCGAAAAATATGCCGACTATGCACAAGAAGTATATACTGCGCTGGAGGCAGCCGATATTACCGGATTTATAGATCACAGAGACGAAAAAATAGGTAGGAAAATCAGAGATGCCGAAGTAAAGAAAATCCCTATTATGCTTATTGTGGGAGAAAAAGAAGCAGCCGAAGGTCAGGTTTCTGTCAGAAAACACGGGCAGGGAGATCAAGGGAGTATGTCGGTAGATGATTTTATTGTTTATTTTAACAAAGAGAAAAGTGCATCTTTAGGTACTGTTCCAGTATAATATCGTCTGGAGTAGTTGTTGATTATTAGAAAATAATACCGATATTTGCAGTCATTTTTAACAAAACAAGGAGGTTACAATCGCTAAAATGAGAAGGAACTACCCGCAAAGAGGCAGGGTAGAAGAACCGTACAAGGTCAATGAAAGAATTTCGGCACCCGAAGTAAGGGTAGTCGGTGAAAACGTAGAGCAGGGAATTTTTCCATTAAAACAGGCTTTACAGATGGCTGCAGAGCAAAGCCTTGACCTTGTGGAGATTTCTCCTACAGCGAAACCGCCCGTGTGTAAAATAATTGATTACTCTAAGTTCAAGTACGAGCAAAAGAAGAAGCAAAAGGAGATAAAAGCCAAAGCTTCCAAAACAGTAATCAAGGAAATTAGATTTGGACCCAATACCGATGATCACGACTTTGAGTTCAAACTAAAGCACGCAATTAACTTTCTTAAAGAAGGGGCAAAGGTGAAAGCCTATGTACACTTTAAAGGAAGGACAATTGTATACAAAGAAAGAGGCGAGATTTTGCTCTTGAAATTCGCCCAGGCTTTGGAAGAGTATGCCAAAGTAGAACAGTTGCCAAAACTAGAAGGAAAAAGAATGTTCTTGTTTTTGGCACCTAAGAGCGCAGGAAAGAAAAGTTAGTAAAACTAATATTTATAAAATGCCTAAAGTAAAAACTAAATCTGGAGCGAAAAAGCGTTTCAAGTTGACAGGAACCGGCAAAATCAAAAGAAAGCACGCTTTCAAAAGCCACATCCTGACTAAAAAAGAAACGAAGCAGAAGCGTAATTTGACTCACATGGGCTTGGTACACAAGTCTGATGAGGCAAACGTGAAGCACATGCTCAACATCTAAAAAAACCTTAAGGTTTAATGTTTAACCGGAGTTTTGGTATTAAGTTCTCTCTGAGACGCCAAAAATCAAAAACAACAAAAAAATGCCAAGATCAGTAAATACTGTAGCGTCTAGAGCGCGAAGAAAAAGAGTTCTGAAATTAGCCAAGGGCTATTGGGGACGTAGAAAAAATGTTTGGACTGTAGCTAAAAATGCAGTTGAAAAAGGTCTCACTTATTCTTACAGAGACAGAAAAGCCAAGAAGAGAGAATTCAGAAAGCTTTGGATTCAGAGAATCAATGCCGGTGCCAGAGAGCATGGTATGTCTTACTCTCAACTAATGGGTAAAATTGGTAAGTCTGGAATTGAATTGAACAGAAAGGTTCTTGCCGACTTAGCGATGAATCATCCGGAAGCTTTCAAAGCAGTAGTAGATAAGGTAAGGTAAATTACCATTCAGATAATATATGCAAGCCCCTGCCGAAAGGTTGGGGCTTTTATTTTAGATAGAGTTTAGTGGAATGTAAAAAGACGACTTTGGTAGATCCGTTTTCTTTAACTACTAATGCACTTTCTAACCACGATCTGTCCGGTGGAATGATTCCCTGATTGAAATAACTAATGTGGCCGGTATTGTCGATTATGGTTATTCGTTCCTCATTTACAGACCACTTTCTGCCCAGCGTAGCCGGCATTAATGCCAACAGACTGTCAGTATTCCAAATTTCGTCATGTTCAAACATATAGAAGTCTTTGCTAAGGGTTTGCTTCAGTAGTAGACTGTCGCCATTAGCCAAGGCTTCAAAGAATTGCTCAATGCAGGTAGTCACTTCTTTCTCGCTAATAGCTGCATTTTTGGGCGTATGATTAACCTCACAGGCTAGCAGTAATAGTAGAATGAGTGATGATAGGGTAGTCTTTTTCATAAAGTTCAATATGGCGAAAAATGCCAATTATAGAATCCATTCTATTAGTAGTGAATATGGTTTTAGAACTGAAAGATTGTAAGAAACAAAAAAAGCAGCTCAATGAGCTGCTTTCTGGTAGCGAGGACGGGAGTTGAACCCGTGACCTCAGGGTTATGAATCCTGCGCTCTAACCAACTGAGCTACCTCGCCAGATTCCTTGAAATTACCCGAAGGGATTAGCCTTCGGTTTACTCAATTTTAGGATACCAAAATAGCCTTTTCGCTTACGGGCTTGCTAAAATTGAGGTGCAAAGGTAATTATCTAAACTTGATTATTACAACCTGTTTCCACACTTTTTTTTGTTTGTCGAAATGGTAATTAAGTTCTATATTACCCAACTTCATTTTTTCAGCCTATGGGAAAGTTAAAGTTCGTGACGGAGTTTGAGGTGAACGCTTCTCAAAAGATGCTCTTCCCTTACCTTAGTACGGCCAGTGGCCTTGCTCAATGGTTTGCAGACGATGTGAACATTAATGAAGATAAGGTCTACAGTTTTTTGTGGGATGGTGAGGAGCATAAAGCACGAAAAGTTTCCCAGCGTACCAATCATTCGGTCAAATTTGAGTTTCTCCCCGAAACTGAGGAAGACGAAGACGACCCCAATTATCTTGAGCTGAAACTCGATGTAAATGAGCTTACCCAAACCGTATTTTTACAGATTACCGACTACTCTGATTTAGACGATGAAGAAGAGCAGCAGGATCTTTGGGAAAACCTTGTATACTCACTAAAAGAACTCATTGGAGGTTAAGCCAACACCGGCTTGCATTTACTAGCTAAAGGCATGATCTTTGAGGCCTAACCGGGGCAAATTAGGCTGCATGAAGAAAATAGATAGGTTGGTATTCGGATCCTTTATAGGACCTTTTTTGCTTACCCTTATTGTTGTTGATTTTATCCTCCTGCTGGTTACCCTGTTGAAATACTTCGACCAGATTATGGGCAAGGGGTTAAGTGCTTCTGTCTTTGCTGAGCTCATTACCTATTTTTCGATATCCAGTTCCCCCGATGCATTCCCTCTGGCCATTTTGTTAAGCTCAATAATGACCTTTGGTAATTTGGGAGAACACTCTGAGTTAACCGCAGTGAAGAGTTCCGGAATATCTTTGGTAAGAGCGTTGCTGCCCATTTTTATTTTTGTGTTGGGCCTCACCGGTTTTACCTATTACTCCAACACCCAACTTGTACCTAAAACCAACCTCAAAACCTACAGCCTGTTATGGGATATGCGAACCAAAAAACCTGCCCTTGATATCAAGGAAGGTGTTTTTTACGATGGTATACCGGGCTACAGTATCAAGGTGAATCAAAAAATAGGCGATGAGCAATTAAAAGATATTATCATTTACGATCATACTTCCAATAGCTCTCAAGGGAATAAGAAGGTAATTCTGGCTGACTCCGGCCGGATGTATTCCTTTATGAATCAACGCTATCTGGCTTTAGAACTCTACGATGGAAAGCGCTACGAGGAGAATATGAACGAAACCCGGGATGACAAAGAAAAAGGGGGACAGTTTATTAGAGATACTTTTTCTAAGAGCATTATCCGCTTCGATCTGTCATCGTTCGATATGGGCGATACCGATGAAAAATTATTCAGAAGGAGTCGTCTGGTGCAAACCCGCCAAGAGCTAATAGAAGGTATAGACTCTATGCAGCGTGATATACTTTCTAAAGAAGCACAGATATTTACCCAGGTAAGTTCCAATGGTTTCAGGTTTCATTTGGCTCGCGACCTTGATGTTCCTGAAGAGATTGCCAAACCCAAGGCATATTACGATTCGCTGTATAATATTGAAAAAGCCAAAAAGAAGTCAAAGGCAGATGATATAGTAACCCCCGATAGTGTGATGGGGCGCAGCAAGCCGGAAGAACGATTGGTAAACGGTGATGCAAAGATAGGTGAGACCGATGCTCAAGCTGAAGACGATTTGGAAGAGCAGTTAGAGTCTGCTCGTTCCAGGGGAGAGCAATATGCCCGGCAACAAGAGTCAGCGATAAGTAAAAAAAATAAAGTTTATACAGAAGAGCAGATAGATAAGACCTTAGAACGGCTGGAGGAATATTATGAACCGTCTAAGGCTAATCCCGACAACTTACGAATTACCACAGCCATTAATTATAGTGTTAACAATACCAGAACGGCCAGAAATATTCTCAACAGCCGAATTACAACGCTGAAGAATGTGCAGAGAGATCAACGTAAGTTTAGAGTCACCAAGAACCAACAGATAGCCAGGTCAATGGCTTGTCTTATAATGTTTCTTATTGGTGCTCCCATTGGGGCCATTATTAAGAAAGGAGGATTGGGGCTGCCGGTTATTGTTTCAGTTATTTTCTTTTTGGTTTACTACGTTTTAAATACCACCGGAGACAAGTGGGGAAAAGAAGGTGTGTTAGATCCGGTTGTAGCAGTGTGGATGTCCAATGTCGTTTTACTACCCATAGGCTTGTTCTTTTTACGGCAGGCCAGAAACGACTCTCGTCTCTTCGAAGTAGATGCCTATCTCAATGCCTGGGAAAAGGTTAAGAAATTCTTTTGGAGAAAGAATCGATCAGAAGAAGTCTAAGGTTTGTTAATTACCCTTCGAATTCATACCTTTGCGGCTGTTTTAATTATAAAAATCAAATTTAGCTAAGCATGTATTTATCAAGCGAAAAGAAACAAGAGTTGTTTGAGAATCATGGTCGGTTAAAGTCAAAAGGTGATACAGGGTCTCCTGAGTCACAGATTGCACTTTTTACCTACCGAATCAATCACCTTACAGAACACTTAAAAGTTAACAAGAAAGATCACTCTTCTCGATTGGGTCTTTTGAAACTGGTAGGTAAAAGAAGAAGATTGCTCGACTATTTGTACAACAGAGACATTGAGCGTTACAGAGCAATCATTAAGGAATTGAACCTTAGAAAGTAAAATATTAAAGAAGGGAGTTCTTAGGAATTCCCTTTTTTCCTTTTATATTTTATTGCAGGATGAACATACTTCCTGCTTTCTTATTTTAAAATCTATATATGTCGAAAATTGTAACTAAGTCCATCAAAATGCCCGATGGCGCGGAAATCACAATCGAAACGGGTAAACTAGCAAAACAAGCGGACGGTTCAGTAGTGGTAAGAATGGGCAACACCATGTTGCTCGCTACAGTGGTGTCAGCTACTGAAGCCAAAGAAGACACAGACTTTCTCCCTCTTTCTGTAGACTATCAGGAAAAATTTGCTAGCTCAGGTAAAATTCCTGGCGGTTTTTTAAAGAGAGAAGGTAAACTTTCAGATCATGAGGTGCTAATTAGCCGATTGGTCGATAGAGCCTTAAGACCTCTATTCCCAGATGATTATCATGCCGATACGCAAGTGATGATCTCTATGATTTCTCACGATGAGAATGTAATGCCGGATTCTCTGGCAGCATTGGCAGCTTCTGCTGCTCTTTCTGTTTCAGACATTCCTTTCAACGGACCTATTTCTGAGGTTCGCGTGATTAAATATGAAGGTGAGTTTTTGGTAAACCCTAATAAGGAAAAAGCCAAAGCTGCCGAGTTAGATATTATTGTTGCTGCCGACCTCAAAAACATAATGATGGTTGAGGGCGAGATGAAAGAGGTTTCAGAAGCAGATTTGCTCGAGGCCATGAAAGTAGCCCACGATGCCATTAAGTTGCAGTGTCAGGCACAGATTGAATTGGCCCAAGAAGTTGGGTCTACTCAAAAAAGAGAATATTCTCATGAAAAGTCAGATCCGGAGCTTTGGGCTAAAATGGAATCTGAACTATATGATAAGTTATATGCTGTTGTTTCTAAGCAAACAGCCGATAAATCGGTTAGAAGCAACGATGTAAAAGCCATCAAAGAAGCTTTTGTTGAGTCACTTCCTGAAGATCATGAATACGACTCATTCCTTATAAGCCAATATTTTAAGAAGCTTCATAAAAGAGCTGCCAGAACCTTTGTGCTCAATGAGAGAAAGCGACTGGATGGAAGAGACTTTACGGAAGTAAGGCCAATTACCTGTGAGGTAGACTATTTGCCTTCAGCTCATGGTTCGGCTGTGTTTACACGAGGAGAAACTCAATCATTGACATCGTGTACCCTAGGTACTAAACTAGATGAGCAAATGATTGATGGTGCTACTGAGTCGGGTTATAACAAGTTCATACTGCACTATAACTTCCCAGGTTTTTCAACCGGAGAAGTTCGTCCCAACAGAGGACCTGGCAGAAGAGAAGTAGGGCATGGTAACCTAGCCATGAGAGCACTAAAACAAGTGCTTCCGGCCGAAGATACTAACCCTTACACCATACGTTTGGTCTCAGACATTTTAGAATCTAACGGTTCTTCTTCTATGGCTACCGTTTGTGCAGGCTCTTTGGCACTTATGGACACCGGTGTTAAAATCTCTGCTCCAGTTTCGGGTATAGCCATGGGAATGATTTCAGATGCTGAAACCGGAAAATACGCCATTCTTTCTGACATCTTAGGCGATGAAGATCACCTGGGAGACATGGACTTTAAAGTTACCGGAACGGCTAAAGGAATTACTGCTTGTCAGATGGACATCAAGGTTGATGGCCTTTCTTACCAAGTACTGGAAGAAGCGCTTGAGCAGGCAAAACAAGGAAGACTCCATATTCTCAATGTAATGAATGAGGTGATTTCTGAGCCAAGAGCCGACTTCAAACCTCATGTGCCTAGAAGCGAGAAGTTCAATATTCCTAAAGACCAGATTGGTGCTGTTATTGGTCCTGGTGGTAAGGTAATTCAGGAAATACAGAAAGAGACCGGAGCAACCATTAATATCGAAGAGGTGGCCGATAGCGGTGTTGTTACTGTTTTTGCAGTGAACAAAGAGGCTATGCAGGCGGCTGTTAAGCGAATTAAGGCTATAGTAGCTGTTCCTGAAGTAGGCGAAGTTTACGAAGGTAAGGTGAAGTCTATAATGCCATTTGGAGCATTTGTAGAGTTCATGCCTGGTAAAGACGGATTGCTACACATTTCGGAAATAAAATGGGAACGACTGGAAAAAATGGAAGGCGTTCTTGAAGTAGGTGAGGAAGTAACCGTAAAACTCATTGGAATAGACAAAAAGACGGGCAAGTTCAGACTGTCCAGAAAAGTTTTATTACCAAAACCAGAGCATAAGAACGAACAGAATTAGTATCTGCCACGTTGTTATGAGTGGAACTTTTCATAATTTACGAGTTGTTCCAAATTGTTTAAAGACAGGAAGAAAAGCATTTATTTGAATGAGACAGCTTAAGATTAGTAAGCAGATTACCAATAGAGAGTCGCAATCTCTCGATAAGTATTTACAGGAAATTGGTAAGGTAGACCTTCTTACTCCCGATGAAGAGGTAGATTTGGCCAAGAGAATCCGAGAAGGAGATCAACTGGCCTTGGAGAAGCTTACCAAAGCCAACCTGAGATTTGTGGTATCTGTGGCTAAACAGTATCAAAATCAGGGCTTGTCGTTGGGAGATTTGATTAACGAAGGAAACCTTGGGTTGATCAAAGCAGCTCAGCGTTTTGATGAAACCAGAGGTTTTAAGTTCATTTCTTATGCCGTTTGGTGGATCAGACAGTCCATTCTACAAGCTCTGGCGGAACAGTCCAGAATTGTACGACTCCCGTTGAACAGGGTAGGTTCATTGAATAAAATTTCAAAGACCTTCTCTGAACTTGAACAAAAATTTGAAAGAGAGCCATCGCCCGATGAATTGGCCGAAGTATTGGAAGTAACCACCAATGAAGTTGTGGATACTATGAAGATTTCGGGTAGACACGTGTCTATGGATGCTCCATTTGTTCAGGGAGAAGAAAATAGCTTGCTGGATGTACTTGAAAATGACATGGAGGAAAAACCAGACACTGGTCTGATGAATGACTCCCTGAGAAGAGAGGTACAACGAGCACTTTCTACCCTAACCCAACGAGAGGCCGATGTGATTACACTATATTTTGGTCTGAATGGAGAGCATTCCATGACTCTGGAAGAGATTGGCGAAAAATTCAATCTGACCCGCGAGCGTGTAAGGCAAATCAAAGAAAAGGCCATCAGAAGGTTAAGACATACTTCGCGCAGCAAGGCGTTGAAGCCTTATCTGGGCTAATCGATAGTATTAGAATAAAAAGAAAAGGTGTCCTAAAAAGACACCTTTTTTTGTGTGTCCACATTGGGAACAATTGCTTTGCTTAAAACTGTTAAAGGCTTAGTTTTGACAAAATTTGAGAAGGAGATGACGAAAGAAAACGTAAAAGTGCTGATTATTGGATCTGGTCCTGCCGGATATACTGCCGCTATTTATGCCTCTAGAGCCGGTTTAAACCCTGTTTTGTATACAGGAGGAGAGCCTGGAGGACAGCTAACGACTACCAACGATGTTGAGAACTTTCCGGGGTACCCCGATGGTGTAAACGGTCCACAAATGATGGTAGATCTTCAAAAGCAGGCAGAGCGATTCGGTACTCAAGTGCGTTACGGAGTTGTCACAAAAGTAGACTTCTCGTCATATCCTCATACCGTTTGGGTAGACGATAAGCATGAAGTAACGGCCGAGGCTGTGATTATTTCAACAGGTGCCAGTGCCAAATACCTTGGTTTAGAGTCTGAGAAAACATTTGCCAACAAAGGAGTATCGGCTTGTGCCGTTTGTGATGGCTTCTTCTACAGAGGTAAAAATGTGGCCGTGGTTGGCGGTGGTGATACTGCCGCTGAAGAAGCTACCTATTTGGCTAATCTTTGTCCTAAAGTATACCTTCTGGTTCGAAGAGACGAAATGAGAGCGTCCACCATTATGCAGGAGAGAGTGAAAAACACTCCTAACATAGAAATCTTATGGAATACAGAAGCCGAAGAGGTTTTGGGAGATGATAGCGGTGTAACGGGGGTTAGGGTAATAAATAATGAAACCGGAGAGAAACGAGAGTTGGAGATTAGTGGTTTCTTTGTTGCCATAGGCCATAAACCCAATACAGATATTTTTAAAGACTATCTTGAGATGGATGAAACCGGATATCTCATTGTACAACCCGGTAGTACCAAAACCAATGTAGAAGGGGTTTTTGCTACGGGCGATGCAGCCGATAGAATTTATCGTCAGGCCGTAACAGCTGCAGGTACCGGTTGTATGGGGGCGTTAGATGCTGAGCGATTTCTCGCAGAAAAGGAGTTTGAAAAAGAATCAGAAAAGGAGATGGCTTAATCTCCTTTTTTTCACTAATCAATAGTAATGAAATTAGATATTCTGGCGTTGGCCGCCCACCCTGATGATGTAGAACTTTCGTGTGCTGGAACCCTCGTAAAGGCGGTTTCGATGGGGAAGAAGGCTGGGATTGTCGACTTTACTCAAGGAGAATTGGGCACGCGGGGAACTCCTGAAATACGAATGCAGGAAGCCCAAGCCTCGGCAAAAATCATGGGGCTTTCCGCACGGGAAAATCTAGGCTTTCGTGATGGTTTCTTTACCAATGATGAAGCACATCAGCTTGAAGTCATAAAAATGATCAGGAAGTACAGGCCAGAGATTGTACTGGCCAATGCCATTAGTGATAGGCACAGCGATCATGGAAGAGCTTCTGAATTGGCTCGTGAGGCCTGTTTTTTAGCCGGGCTTACCATGATAAAAACGGAACACGAGGGGCAAAAACAAGAAGCCTGGCGGCCCAAAACCGTATATCACTACATTCAGAGTATCCCTCATGATCCCGATATAATTGTTGATGTCTCTTCGGCCTGGTCAACCAAGCTAGCAGCCATAAAGGCATTCAAATCGCAGTTTCACGATCCTGAATCCAAAGAACCGGCTACCTATATTTCCTCTCCTGAATTTTTAAACATGATTGAGGCCAGAGGTATTCATTATGGCCATGAAATAGGAGTGAAATACGGTGAAGGCTTTACTGTAGAAAGAACCCCCGGTGTAAGCTCAATCTTCGACCTCGTTTAGAAGAACCACTGTAGACGGTTTGGGCTTCAATGCTGCCCATCGTCACGAGTTTAGAGTTCATTAAGCGGTGGCTTCATTATTCTAAGATACTTGTGCAGGCTTTTGAGCGTAGCTAGGGGTTGAACTCAAATCGAATGGCAAAACAGTTACGGCAATCAAGGCGAAAGCCGACTAATTTTCCAGTTGCCTTTGGCTTGTTTTTCATAAAGCAGCCGATCGTGCAATCGGTTTTGCCTTCCCTGCCAAAACTCAAATGAAGTAGGCTCAATACGGTAGCCTCCCCAAAAATCGGGCAAAGGCACTTTTCCCTCTTTAAACTTTTGTTTCATTTCTGCCAGTTTCATTTCGAGTATAGAACGCGAACTAATGACCTGACTTTGTTGAGAAACCCAGGCTCCCAACTGGCTGCCATGAGGCCGACTGGTAAAGTATTTTAATGACTCTTTGGCCGAAACCTTTTTGGCGACTCCCTGAATGAAAACCTGCCGCTCCATGGCGTACCAGGGAAATAACACACTTACCTGATTGTTCTTTTCAATATGGCGCGCCTTTCTACTTTTATAGTTGGTGTAAAAGACCAAACCGCTATGATCCAGGGCTTTCATAAGAACGGTGCGCTGAAAAGGCCTGTTCAGTTCATCTACTGTACTCAACACCATGGCGTTAGGTTCCAGCAATTCTCCTGACTGCGCTTCTCCAAACCATTTTTCGAACTGTACAAAGGGGCTTTCGTTGGCCGATTCTACATCGAGAGCAGCTTTGGTATATTCCTGTCGGAGATCAGCAATGGATTTGGTCATAAGCAGTTTTTTTATTCAGGTAACAAATTTAAGCACTAAAGTTTTTCCTTTTCGTTAGGCAAAGTAAAGATGCATTTATAATTTCCATTCAAATCGATTATATGTTTGAATACGACAAAAATATTCCGGACCCGGAGCGAGGAGACTTTCTAATCTCAGAGCCATTTTTGAACGATCCAAACTTTGAGCGAACGGTAATTTTGGTTTGTGAACATTCAGAAGAAGGTACCTTTGGTTTGGTACTCAACAAAATGAGCGACCTTACATTAAGCGATGTAATGGATGAGTCGATTAATTTTAACGGTTACCTCAATATTGGTGGGCCGGTAGAACAAAACACACTACATTTCGTCCACAGGTTAGCCGATCAGATTCCGGGGTCCATTGCCTTAGGAGAGGATTTGCATTGGAGTGGAGATTTCGAGCACATTAAATTCATGCTTAATTCAGGGCTGCTAAAAGAAGACGACATACAGTTTTACTTAGGTTATTCCGGTTGGGGCTCAGGACAGCTGAGGGAGGAACTCGATAGACAGTCTTGGTTTGTGAGAAAGAAAGCAACTGCCCGGGAAGTGTTCGACCTGGAGTCCGACATTCTTTGGAAGTCCATTTTGAAGCAAATGGGGGGGAAATATAAGGTGTTTTCAAATTACCCGGTAGACCCACGTTTAAATTGATTCTTTTACTAAATTTGGTTTCGTAACGGTGCGGTGCAAACCGATAGATCTAAAGATATGAGCGAAGAAAAGAACATGCAGCAGGGAGATCAGGAGGAGAAAAACGATCTGACTGAAAATCAACAGGAAACTACTCAGCAGGCAACAGCTGAAAATTCTATACAACAACCGGAAGAGGCCATAACCGAAGGCGCTGAAGAACCGAAAAACAGTTCGGAAGAAGATAGCCTGACAGGGCAAGAGGAAGAGAAGGAAAAACTGACCGGGCAGACTGAACAGAACACTGGCGAGAAAAAACTCGAAAGTGAAGACGATCTGCACAACGACTCTGAAGAGGATGAGGAGGAAGATCATGAGGAAGAACTCCCGGATTATTCTGAATACAGCAGAGAACAGTTGGTAGAGGTTATCGAAGAACTTGCTCAGCAAGATACGTTCAAACGATCGGATCGTATTTTAGCCGAAATCGTACCTATCTTCGAGGAGCTTGAACAAGGCCTCAGACAGGAGGCCCTTAACAAGTACCTTGCTGAGGGAGGAGAAGAAGATAGCTTTGAGTTCCGTCACGATGAACTGTTCAATCGGTTTGATGCCAGCCACCGTTTAATTCGCGATAGAAAGTATAATTACTACAAAGAGAAAGAAGCTGCCAGAACACGTAACCTGGCAAAAAAAGAAGAGCTTCTCGATCAGTTGAGAGAGTTGGTCGATGGTGAGTCGGCCACTACCAGCATTAAACCTATAAAAGATATTCAGGAAGCCTGGAAACAGGTAGGGCCTGTTCCGCCTCAGCACAATAAAACTCTATGGGCCAATTATAACGCTCTGCTGGATCGTTTCTTTAATAACCGTCATATTCTTTTTGAACTCAAAGAGTTAGACCGAAAGAAAAACCTGGAGGCCAAAACAGAGCTTTGCGAAAAGGCTGAGGCTCTGGATAAGCTCACTAACATTAAAGATGCGGTAATTCAACTCAACGAATTACACGAGGAGTACAAGCACATTGGTCCGGTACCAAAAGAAGTACAAGAAGAGCTTTGGCAACGGTTTAAAAATGCTTCGGACAAAATATACAAGAAGCGCAAGGAGTACCTGGAAGAGCTCAAGTCTGACCTCAAAGAAAACTTGGAGAAGAAGGAAGCTCTTGTAAAAGAGTTAGAACCTTTTACTGAGTTTACATCAGACAGAATAAATGCCTGGAATGCCAAAACCAAAGAGATTTTGGCTATTCAGAAGAAGTGGGATGCCATTGGTGGTGTTCCCCGCGACAAGGCCAAAGAGGTAAATAAAGGCTTTTGGGGTAATTTTAAGGCATTCTTTGCCAATAAGAATGAGTTCTTTAAGCAGTTAGAAGGTCAGCGTAAGGAGAATCTGGAGAAGAAAGAGGCGCTGGTAGCCGAGGCGGAAGCTTTGCAAGAAAGTCATGAATGGGAGCAGACAGCCGAAAAATTGAAAGACTTGCAGCGCAGATGGAAGGAAATAGGCCCTGTGCCTGAAAAGAAAAGGAACGAGGTATATGAGCGTTTCAAAAAGGCTTGCGATACTTTCTTTAACAACAGGCGGTCGCATCAGAATAAGGCTGAAGCCAAGTTTGTAGAAAACCAAAAGGCAAAAGAGGAAATAATAAATCAGCTTAATACGAAAGCCAAGTCCGGAGAGGCTTCTGAAGATGAGCTAATGGAACTTGTAGAGCAGTTCAATCAGATAGGCTTTGTGCCGAGAAATGCTATTAAAACTATTGAGGGACAATTCTCTGAGGCACTGGAAAACTATGTGGCGCAACTGGGTCTTGAAGAGAATGAAGCTGAGTCGCTTATTATTAGGGCCGAAATGTCTGGCCTGCAAAGTGGTCCGGGTGGCAACAGGAGACTGAATAAAAAAGAAGCGGCATTGAGAAGAAAGATAGGCGAGCTGGAAGACAACATTGCCTTATGGAGAAACAACCTATCGTTTTTTGCTAACAGCAAGACTGCGGATAAGCTGAAAGGTGAGTTTGATGAGAAGATCGATAAGGCAGTAGAAGAGGTGAGAGAGTTAAAGAAGCAATTGCGGATTCTTAGAAGTCTCTGATAATCAAGTACAACAAAAATTGTTGATAATTTTGATGTTTCAGGCTTTGCATAATTAATAGTCGCTTCTATCTTTGCACTCGCTTTGAACGAAAAGCAAAAAGAAGCCTCCTTAGCTCAGCTGGTAGAGCAACTGACTTGTAATCAGTAGGTCGCTGGTTCGATCCCGGCAGGGGGCTCTGAAAATGAGAGAGTTACGTAAGTAGCTCTCTTTTTTTATGCCTTTCAGCGTGTTTTCAGCGTGCTTTTGAAATGAATTATTCAAAAGTGCCTATCATACTGGAAGAATTATTAAAGAATGCTGGCACTCCTTATTTCGCCCTTTTAAAAAAGGCTGAACAAATCGGCTTGGGTTTGCTTATACCGAGATTAGGGTCAGACGTTCAGATGCGCTGGGTGTTAGACCTTTTAAGTTCATTATAAACCCTTTCTTATTTACAGGATACCAGTTAAGTATGCTTCATAACCTTATTATTTTGCTTATTGAGCCAATTGAATGCCTTCGATGAATTAGTGAATGACCAGAATGCTTCTGAAGCTGGGCAGGTGAAAATTTCCGGACTTTCTAATCCAATACCATAGATTTCGTTTAACAGTCTGTGCTTGACCCTAACCACAAGTTCATGAAGCGGGTAATAAAAATCTGCACCTATAATAGCTCTTGGGTAGAAGGACTGGCTTTTATCTTGATAGGCAAAACACCAAAGGCTTCTGGTTCTGATTGTACCATTTTGCCAAAGGGTAATTACTGCTTTGCCAATGTCTTTTGTATACCCTGCATGCTCTCTCTTTGGGTTGTGAGTAATAATTAGGTCTATTTCACAGGGAGGAAGATTTTGGATAATGGCCTTTTCAAGTATTTTTTGGTTTGATGTCTTTATCTCCGTACCATCATCAAGGCTCATTATTGCTCCATTAACCTTCAGTGCCTTGAGTGCTTTTTTGAATTTTGAAATACCTTCCTCATTCTGTCTCTGGCAAAGACAGATAATGTGCCAATTCCAGGCCTTTTGGTGTTTCAAAATAATTCCGCCTGCCCATAGTATTTCATCATTGGGTTGAGATACAATGATAACTACATTTCTTTTGGTAGCATTTTGTACTTTATAATCCGGTGTGTTTCGAGGTAGTTTGGACTTATAATAAAATTCATGAAATGTCTCCATCATTAAAAGGGCTATTGAACGCCTGTATTTTCATTTCCAGTTTTGATAATGGCCAAAAATATTTTGAGTCTTATCGTTGCTGTTAGAGTACTCTGAATCCTGGCTGGGATTATGATTGATTGGCCATTCTTTACTATGAAAGTTTGATTACCGATGCTTAGTCTGGCCAGACCTTCTATTACCTGAAGGTAGGTGTCGAAAGGAACTGACTTTCTATCCATTACCTGACCAGTATCAATGGCTACAATACTAAGATTGCCCGTAGGTCTGTTGATAATTGATCTGACCACTATTTTCTTGTGATCAAACTGTACAATTTCACTTGTGGTAAAGGTTGTGCCTTTTGCTACTTCTGGATGTTCCATGCTGAGTTCTTTATATATTTTTCTCTTTAAACTTTGATTTGGAGACCTTAATTACTCCATCACCAATACCAAAGCTCTTGTGGTTAACTTTTATTGGCATTTAGTAGTGCGTTACCGATTCATAACCACTTTTAATTACGGTTGTCAAAACCTTGAATTCTGTTTTGGCGATTAATGTACTTCGTAAATTGGCGGGAACGATGATGGATTCAGATTGACAGACATGATATGCTTCTCCACCAATGACAATTTCTGCTTCTCCTTCAATTATTTGTAGTAGTGTATCGAAAGGTGAAATTTTTCCTTCCATAGATTAACCAATGACAAAAGCAGCAACACTGATATAACCAGTGGGTTTGCTGATGATAGTACGAATGGTGATACTATTGTCACAATAATCAACTAAGTCGGCACTACTAAAAGGCAGAGCCGCCCCGATTTCTTCGTTGGAAACTGTCATTTGCTAAAGTGTTTTTTAAAGGGAGAATACCAGCCATTTCACCAATGACATTTACCAGGTCAGAGCCCGCAGGTACAACTATTTTCGTGTTTTTTTCTAACGCTGTCTCCAGTGCTTCCAGCTTTCTCAGCAATTGTGCATTTCCGATAAAGTATTTATCTGCTGCCTCATTGACAAGCTTGATGGCTTCGGCTTCACCTTCGGCATGAAGTATTTTAGACCGTTTGAAACCCTCGGCTTCCTTGATTTTGGCCCTCTTAACACCATCTGCAACGGTTTCGGCTGCTGTCGCTGAATCTATGGCCGCAATTTTCTCGTTCTCGGCCTTAACCACTTTGTTCATAGTCTCCTGAACATCGGCTGGAGGGTCTATTTGCTTAAGCTCTGTACGGATTATTTCAATACCCCAGTTTTTTGTTTCGTTGTGAAGTGTTTCATGTAATTCCATATTTATTCTGCCGCGCTCACTGTTAGCTGATTTCAGGGTTAGAGTACCGATAATGTTTCTCAGTGTGGTTCTGGCCAGATTGACAATCTGCCAGGAGTAATTGTTTACATCATATGTGGAACCCTTTACACTTTCTTCGTCAGATTTGACCCTAAAGTAGACTTGAGCATCGACACTGGCGTTTAGATTGTCGTTTGTGATAATTTCTTGAGGTTCTGCATCAACCATTTGTTCGGTTATGTTCACCTGAAACATTCGATCCACTATAGGTATGACCCAGTGAAACCCAGGTTGAGCTAACTTTTTATATTTCCCTAAGCGTTCAATTAGACCCTTATGAGTAGGGCGGACAATTCTAATTCCAGCAAAAAAGAAAAGGATAACCGGAAGTGCTATGATGAGGATATTGAAAATTTGTGAATATTCTTTCATGATTTTTACCGTTGAGAGAGATTGAATAAGAGAGCGGCTAACTCAAGGTTACACCGCTCTCCAGCTACCTGATTATCATACAGTCATAATATCTATTAAATATTATGGGGTCTATGTATCAAAGGCAGCTCAACTTTAAGCTCTAGTTATCTTTCGTATGATGAGAAAGCCTGCCGGAGTTAAAGTATCTTGCTAGTTCACATTTAATTGCTACTTAAAGTTGGCTATTGTTGAGATAAGAAGAATTACACAAGTCTGCCAATGGCTTACATAAGTCATAGATTCTCAAGGTTCTGATTCCTCTTTCTCTTGAGTTGTTTGAAAAAGGTGGGAGTAAGTCCTGTTACTTTTTTGAATTGATTAGATAAATGGGCAGAACTACTATAATGCAACTTAAAGGCTATCTCTGAAAGAGATAACTCGTCATAAAGGATCAACTCTTTGACACGTTCGATTTTATGAAGAATAATAAAGTGCTGAATAGTCATACCTTTAACTTCAGAAAATGTGTTGGCCAAATAAGTGTAATCGTAATTGAGTTTTTCGCTGATATGGTCAGAATAATTGACTTTTGGAAGCTCATCAGAATAATGGATTAGCTCTACAATAACATTCTTAATTCTTTCTACCAAAATGCTTCTTTTGTCATCCAATAGTTCAAGTCCAGACTTTAATAGAACTGCCTTAAGCGATGCCCTGTCTTGTTGATTAATGCTTTCATGAAGCTCTACTACTCCGAGGTCTATCAATGCATTGTGGAAACCTAACTTATTCAATTCTGATTTTACCAGCAATTTACACCGCAGGCTAACCATATACTTAATGTATAGCTTCATCTATACATAAGTACGCGAGATGCTGTTAGGAAACTGGAAATTTGGCTCTTATTTAATTTTTATTTGATGAGCTGTAGTTAAATGTGCGCTTTGTACATATTAATGCACATTAATCTGGAAGAAATTATTGTTTATCTAATCCTCACAGTTTTCACCTTGATGTTATATACCAGTTTTCTAAACCAATTCTGAGGATACCAACCAGACAGTACCGCATCCTGTAAATAAACGGAGTTAGCCGGATGGTATCTGCAAATAACAAAATCACTTTTGTTCAATTCAATTGTAGCCTTTCTGCCATCGGCATTCCTGATATCCATGGGTAGCCCCATATTGACTATGACTTTTTTATGCACTGAGACTTTTCTTGGTGATCAACAAAATTGATGAATAGTAAATGAATTTGGTTGTCAACCTGAGATTTATGTAAATGACAGGCAGTGTTTTGTAAAGGCCTAGAGGAATTTCATTCAGAGATTTACATTATGGGTTTGTTTCTACCTTCTGGATTGGGCTAGGCACCCAATAACAACCTCAGCAGCACTTTCAATTACTTGTTCAGACTTCCTCCAAATCTCGATATTTAAATGACAGATACAATCATCATTGCCTTTTGCTCTTTACTATTGATTGCATATTTGTTTAACCTTACGGCCTCAAAAACTAAGATACCCTCGGTAATACTTTTACTTCTAATGGGGTGGGTTTTGAACAAAACCACTTCATTTCTTGAATATGAATTGCCCGATTTTTCTTCGCTTTTACCTGTAATTGCCACCGTTGGACTTGTCTTAATAGTGCTTGAAGGTTCTCTTGAGCTCCAATTGAACAGTTCTAAGATAAGGGTCATTAAGAAATCATTTCTGGGGGCCTTGATTTCAATTGTGGTATTGACTCTCATTCTTTCTTTTACATTTCAGTATGTGGCAGGTGGCTCCCTTAAAGCAAGTATATTAAATGCTATTCCGCTATGTGTTATCAGCAGTGCCATAGCCATTCCTAGTATAGGGAGCATATCAAAATTGAACAAGGAGTTTATCATCTATGAAAGTAGCCTATCTGATATTTTGGGTGTTTTGCTCTTTAACTTCATAGCCCTAAATGAAGACATAAATATCTACTCATTTGGAGAGTTTGGGATTCAGTTATTGATTATGATTATCATTTCTTTTGCTGCTACCCTAGGGCTGTCCTGGTTGTTGCGGAAAATAGATCATCATGTCAAATTCATTCCTATCATTCTCCTGGTTGTTTTGATTTATTCCGTGGCAAAAACCTATCATTTGCCGGCACTTATTTATGTCATGATTTTCGGACTCTCTATCGGAAATATCGGACAATTCAAACAGGTGAAATGGACTCAACAATTAGATACTGTAGCTCTACAGAATGAGATCAAGAAGTTCAAAGAACTTATCATTGAAGGAGCCTTTTTGGTAAGAGCATTATTTTTCACCCTTTTTGGCTATTTGCTTAAAACAGAAGAAATACTGAATGGCGAAACCTTTAGGTGGGCTATAGGCATCGTGCTTTTGGTCTTTGCTCTTCGTGCTATACAACTCAGGGTATCTAAATTGCCTTTAAACCCATTGTTATTTATTGCGCCAAGAGGCCTAATCACGGTTTTGCTTTTTATTTCTATAAGCCCCGTAAATCATATTTCATTGGTCAATAATTCCCTGATCATACAAGTAATTATTCTCTCCGCGCTTGTAATGACTTTTGGTTTGATGATGACTGGCAAAAAGGATGAAGTTATTAGTGCTATGTATTAGTGCTCATACATCGGAATGCTATGATATGTGTAAAAGCTAATGCTGAAGTTGTAACATATTTGGTTCTCAGACCCTCAACTTAGGTGCTTAAGATATTTCAATAAAAAATAATTATATGTCGAAACAAAAAAGCGGTAAAGCCAAATCAGATAAAACGGCTCCCACAAAAACACTAAAAGAAAAGCGGGCAGCTAAAAAGGAGAAACGTGATTCAAAGAGAGAGAACGAGTGACTAAGAGGCTATTTCTAATTTTCTATCCATCATAAAGGAATAAGGTTGTGAGCAAACAATTTGTCCAAAATAAGTACAATGCAGGTGATGTAGTTTATGCTAAAGTGAACCCCACCTTGAAGTTGATTGTCAGGAGGTATGTAGACCAAGTATATTATTGCAAGGTGTCTGAAGATCTGGAGAGAAAGGAATTGGTGTATTTTGAACGAGAGCTTGTGGAAGACCCAACTCTTGCGGCTGAAAATGAAAAATTGCGCAATAAGCCAAACCATAGGTAGTAATCCCTCAACAAGCTGATGTGAGACATCTGCAATAGGCTAATGGGTTTATGTAACATTGCTTGGGTTAAATACTCCACCTTTGCCTGATGATACAAACAAAAAGAATAATTACATCAAAAATAAATCATGCCTTTTGCAATCTCAATGAAGAGATAAAGCATTGGAATAAATGTTTACAAGAGTATTTAGGTTTTACTCAAGCTCCTCTAAAATCAAATGCAAATGACTTACTAATCGACAATGCAGGTCAAAAAGAGAAGGAGACAATTAAGTTGGAAAAACCTGTAGCAAAGAGAATGAAGATTAAATTTGAAACTAGACGCCATTGGCAACCCAAAATATGGAGATAATAAGAAGTTGGAGAGAACAAAAAATCATACTTAAGCGAAGATATCCAGTTTTATGTGATGAAGACTTCGAGTTCAAAGAAGGAGAGAAAGAGAGTATGCTCGACAATCTTTCAAGAAAGCTTAAAAAGACAAAAGAGCAACTAGAGTTACTCTTTGCGGAACTACAAACCTATTAAGGAAGGTGCCTGTTCATAAGGCTATTGCAAATAGTAAGGCGGTAAATTTCTTTTGGTGAAATGAGGGGGTAAGGAGGTTATTTATTGACTACCGATTTCCCTCTCATTTTATTAGAAAAGCTCGAATATTAAGTAAAAACTTACAACTCTGTGGTCAGAAAATCAGTATTTATAGCCTATAAATAGGAATAACCAATTAATAGGTTCACCTTTGAGCTAAGAAGTACAAGGAATTAATTTCTTTCATTTGATCCCACCTGGTTTTTTAGAAGACGTTTAGCCCATAATATTTCCCTTAATACAAAAACGGCAGAGGTTTTTACGCTGAGAATCCAAAACAACAAATAAGATTCCTAGGTAAAAAACGCATTTAAGCTTATAGGTTGCTTTAAAAAAAGCAGCAATAGAGTCAATCATGTGTTGTATGTGAGTATTCAGGAAACATGCTGTTTCCAAAACTCATTTCTATCCTTTCCTTTTTTACACATGAAATCAAATATGAATTACAAGAAAAATCGGGCAGATAATTATGCAAGCCCATCTAGCAGAAGTCATACGCTTCGCTCGAGAAAACCATTATCGAAAGTAAAAAAACGTCAATCAAGCATTTCAGACTTTGATAAATTAGTTAAAACAGCGAGTGAAGTGCCTACTCAGGCTTACCAAGCGGATCGATGCTTTAATGAAATGCCCTTAAGCTCTTTTACAAAAAAGAATTTAAGTGCAAAAGGATATGTGAAACCAAGCCAGATTCAGGATGATACATTAGAAAGCCTGCTGGCCGGAAAAGACCTTGTTGGTATTGCCAGTACGGGTTCTGGTAAAACCGCTGCATTTCTTATACCCGTCATTGAGCGACTTATAAAATCACCAAAAAGTAACACAGCCCTTATTGTGGTGCCAACAAGAGAGTTGGCTTTACAGACAGAGCAAGAGTTTAAATCACTGGCCTGTCAGATGAATATATTCTGCGCCTGCTTCATAGGCGGTACCAAGATCAATAAGGATTTAAGGAAGCTGCAGCAAAGCAATCATGTAATTATTGCAACTCCTGGAAGGTTGAGAGATCTGGTAAATCAAAGGGCATTATCATTAGATACATTTCAAATGCTGATTTTGGATGAGTTTGATCGGATGCTCGATATGGGCTTTGTGCATGACATTCGAAGTATTGTGAAAGATATGACAAGTCGAAAACAGACCATGTTGTTTTCAGCTACCTTGGAACCGAACCAGAAAGCGATTATCAATGAGATTGTGAGAAATCCAGAGATCGTCAAAGTAGACGATGGAGAAAGTACCAATTCAAGAATTGATGAGGACATTATTCACGTTCCTGAGGGAGCCGATAAGATGAAGGTGCTCATTGAAATGATTTCCGGCTCAGAGTTTAGCAAAGTACTCTTGTTTACCGAGACTAAAAGATGGGCGGATAGGGTAAGCAAGAAACTAAACCAAAGCGGTGTAAAAGCAGATGCCATTCATGGTAACAAATCACAGAATTACAGAAATGCAGCGCTTTTGAAATTCAAAAATGGAGGAATTCAGGTATTAGTGGCAACAGATGTAGCATCCAGAGGAATTGATGTCCACGATGTGACACATGTGATTAACTACCACCTTCCATTGACTTATCAGAGCTATATCCACAGAGTAGGCAGAACCGGACGAGCTGGTAGAAGCGGTAAGGCATTCACCTTCATCAATTAAAAAGAATAATTTATAATCATAATAAAATGCAAAAAGGAAAAATTAAATTTTACAATTTCTCTAAAGGCTTTGGCTTTATTGAGCCGGCTGATGGTGGAAAAGATGTATTTGTACACCAGACTGGTTTGACAGAAGATGTACGTCAGGATGACCAGGTAGAATACGAGACCGAAAGAGGCGAGAAAGGCATGAATGCCGTGCGGGTCAAACTAGTACGATAGTTTTATTTCAGCAGCAGTCACTTAAAAAAGGCTGCTGCACTTTTTTAAGTCAATTACTCACAATTTCCTTTGGAAAGAGGTTACATTACTTATAACAGGAAGAAAGAAGTGAAACTAAAACTTCGAAGGAGTGGCTAGAAAAGAAAAGCCCAAAGAATTCGTTCCAACCTTAAAAAATTAGTATTTCAATTGATCGAATTCGATGGGCTAATAGGAACCGCAAAATTAGAACCTTCTATTTAATGACCATTTTTTGTGCTTCTTGTTTTTGAAAAGCTTTCGTTTGTCAAATGCTGACTCAAAGGTGGGACTTAAATCAGCAAGGAATTTGCATACTGATCAATAATGATTACATAAATCACACACCTGAGGGGAAATGAATTCAGTCCAAGTCAAGAATTGTTTTTCCTTACTAAATGCTTTGCAAGTCAGTATTTTGATTTATACAGCCCTATTGAATAGAAGGATTAAAAAGTGAAACTATTGGCCTCCGTACTTGTAATCAGTAGGTCGCTGGTTCGATCCCGGCAGGGGGCTCTTGAAAACCAAAGGGTTACAGTTTGAAAAAGCTGTAACCCTTTTTTATTACGTTCATTTTTGTAACCTGTGACTTACTAAGCCTAATGAGGTGTCTATACCCCCCAAAAGTTCCTTTCCGAATACTGTGAGGGGAAGAGGTTAGCTGTCTTGGTTTTCATAGACTATTATTGGTGGCACCATCCCAAGCAGTCTGACCGATTGGAGACTGGAGTATAGCTCTCTCATACCCAACCATCCTTTAGCAGGGAGGGGGAAGAGGAGGTTCTAAGCCTTCTTTTTGCTAATGAACCAGTAGGCTAGAGGCACAAAAAAGAGTGCCGTAAATGTTCCGATTGTGAGCCCACCAATGACGGCAAATACCAGAGGTCGTTGCAGGTCTGCACCAATACCTGAGGAAAAAACCACTGGCAGAAGTGCCAAAATGGTGGTAATCGAAGTCATGAGTATGGGTTTTAATCGTATTTCACCCGTCTTGGCTATAGCCATGGCGAGTTGTTCTTTATAGGCTGATTTGTGTGTTTTGTCAATTTGCCTTACCAATCGGTTGATAGTGTCTATCTTGAGTATGGCATCGTTTACCATAATTCCCAGCATAACGATTATTCCAATGGCCGACATAACGTTGAGGCTACCTCCGCTAAACTGCAGAATGAGCAGCGCCCCTAAAATACCAAGTGGTAATGTGAAAATTACGATCATTGGCTGTACCAGTGACTCAAATTGAGCCGCCAAAATAAAGTAAAGAAGGGCTACAGAAATTAATAATACAAAAACGAGCTGTCGTAAATTTTCAAGGTCTTCAAAGTAAGTGCCATCAAAGTCCAGCATCAACCCAGATTCAGCGGCCTTTTCCGGAAGTTGGTTCATAAGCTTTTGAATATCTTGTTCTGATAGTTCTTCCCATTCCATGGATTGATAGACACCCGTTCTATCGGCTGTTATGTTTTTTTCTGTACTGGTAAAAGAGAGTTGTACGAATTCGCTGAGTGGATACTCCTGGTTCATTTTGCCGCGTACGGTAGCTTGTGATAATTGACTTCTTAAGTCGGCCTTCGGGCGTTGTACACGCACGGGAATTACTTCGCCAAAGCGTCTGATTTCAGTAACCAGATAACCGTCTAGCGCTTTGCTAAGTACATTCTTTACCTCGTTTTCGCTGATGCCATATGCAGATAGTTTCTGACTATTTATGGTGGCTTCCAGAGCATCTTCGTAGATGAACCCTTTGCCTTGCAATGGCGCTGTTTCTACCAGTTTGTTTACTTCATTTTCCAGTTCGGTATAGGCCGAATGATCCAGTAATTCGTCATTTTGAAGAGTTTTCCACTTGGCTGTAAAATAGAAACCTTCCTTATTGAATATTTGATCGAAAGCGTTGGGTGCATCCTGGATAGTTACGCTGGCCTGCGGGTGTCTGGTTTGCAGGTAGTTTAGCAGCCACAACTCCCCTTGGCGTTTTTCTTCGGCCGAAGGAAAGTTGAAATAAATATCGGCCTGTTCAATACTTCCTTCATCCACGGACAGAATAAACTGTTTCAGTCCAATGTCTGATTCAGTGATGGCCTCAATATTCATTTCTTCAAGCAAGGCTTTTATTCTTTGCATACTTGTGGCCGCATCAATAGGCTCGTTCCAACTTAACTGTAGAAGTGTTTCTGTTTTTTCAATTTCAGGTAATCCTTTTTTGTCGATGAAGTTAACCATCCAGTAGCAGCCAGGGATGAGTAGCAGCAGTAGAAGAAAGCTCACTATTCTAAATCGCCAGAGGGCTCGGTAAATCAGTTTGTATACCTTTAATATTCCTCTGAATATAAAGCTGTCTTCTTTTATAGTTCCCTTGTGGTGTTGAAAAAACATGCGGTATAGTAGGGGAAGCAGTACAAAGGCAACCATTAACGAGGTACCTAAAATTATGGCCACCGAAACGGCCTGGTCGTAAAAAAGTGCTCCCGATAGCCCATTCAAAAAGACAAGAGGTATAAAAACGGCCAGGGTGGTTAATACCGAACTGATTAGAGGGGCCATAACTTCGTTAACACCGGTTATGCAGGCGTCAATAAGTGAGTGACCCTCTTTTCTTTTACGGGTAATATTATCAATAACAATTATGGCATTGTCGATGAGCATTCCCAGTCCAAGGGCCAGGCCACTTAATGAAATAATATTGATGCTTAAACCGGCCGCGCGAAACAGTAAAAAACTGATGATTAGGGACACAGGAAGTGTAATGCCCATTATAATGGGCATTCTAACATTGCCCATAAATAGAAAAAGAACGGCAAAGGCAAAAATACCACCATATATAAGACTGGTTTTCAGGTTGTTTATACCTGCATTTAGCAAGTTGCTTTGATCCTGAGTCATGTGAAAATTCACTTTCGGATAGTCCTTTTTAAACTGTTCTACTGCCTCGTAAACCAAAGGAACCAACTCGGTCATTTTAGCACTATTTTGTTTGTGAATGGTAATGACCAAGCCTTCTTCTTTGCCGAACAGGTGATAGCCCAATACTTTTTCGGGTTGGTAAGCTACGGTAGCCACACGGTGCAAAGGCACAATGTCACCCTTTGAATTAATCAATGGGAGGTTCTTAATTTCTTCTAAGTTGCCAAGCCGGTTGGCCATGCGCACGAAGTAGCGATACTGCCCATCTTTAATAGATAGTTGACCTAACTCTTGATTGGCACTTTGTAAAACTTGTCCAATTTGCTCCTCGGGAATCGTAAGGGCCTGTAGTTTGGCCCGGTCCGGCATAATGGCTATGAACTCATCGCGAAACCCATTGATGTCTACAATAGAAACTCCTGAAAGTTGTTCAATCCGTTTTTTCAGTACTCTTTCGGCCAACTTAGATACTTCGATGAAGTCGGAGGGGGATTTGGGTATAAGCTGAAGTCTGATTATGGGGATGTCGGAGGTATTGATACGGATAATTTTAGGCCTGTCCATACCTCTGGGAAGAGTCTCCTGCAATCGGTCTATCTTTTCATTGATTTCTATATAGGCAAGATCCATGCGGGTACCGTAGTTGAACTCAAGCCTTATGAGTCCGGTTTCACTGCCTGCCGTACTTTCAATGGACTTTAAGTTGTTGAGCGAGTTGAGTTCTGACCGGATGGGACGTAAGACACTGTTTTCGATAATTCGGGAAGGAGTATTTGGGTAGTCTGCTTTAATGACAACCGAGGGTACTTCTATATTGGGTAGTAGGGAAACGGGGAGTTGGCGAATGGCCAATACACTAAAGAAAAGTATACCAATAAAGGACAAAAATACCGCAATGGGCCTGTTAATGAGGAACTTTACCATGGGTTTGCTTAGTTCGTTTGTCCGTTCATCTGGGCTTTCACTACTCTTGCCTCATGAGCCAATTGGATATTGTTGGTAATAATAACCTCATCGCCACTATTTATACCACTGGTTATTTCAATATCTACTCCATTGTCTTTGCCTACTTCAACATATTTCCATTGCGCAAGCCCATCTACCATCGTAAACACTACCGGGCGACCTGACTTTATTACTACGGCTTCGCGCGGAACCAAAACTGATTCTGATTGCGGGGCACGAATAACCGCTTGAGCATTCATCCCGGGCAATAAACCTTGGGCGTCTGATAGTAAGAGTTTTACCTCGACCATTCCTTTCTCGTCTACTTTAGGGTTTATTTCTATGAGAGTACCTTCATACAGTTTGTCGGGGAAGGCAAGGGGATAAATATCTGCCTTAAGGCCTAGTTTTATACTGCCATAATCAGACTCTAAGATATTAGCAGTCAGTACCATTTGGTTGGGTGTGTATACTACACAAAGGTCTTTTCCTGCAGAAATAATGTTGCCTTGCTTTTCCTCAAGACCTGCAATAACCCCAGCAATAGGAGCTTTAACCAGCGTTTTTTCCAGATTGAGCTGGGCTTCTCGCAAGTTGAGCCGGGCATCTTTTAATCCGGATGCCAGCTGTAGGGTTTGAATGGCTTCTTCGGTTATTCTTGTTCGGCCGAGGGAGTCAGACCGGTATTGTATTAAGGCCTTTTCAAGAGCTAACTTCGCTTTTTCTAAAGCAAATTTTTCATTGGTGTTTTGCAGTTCAGCCAAAACCTGTCCTGCTCTTACTTCCTGGCCATTTTTGATGTTGAGTTTTTCCAGATAGCCCGAGCCCTGAAAAGTTACCTTCAGTTCGTTGGCTGATGCCAGTTGTCCTGAAGCATTGATGCGGTATTCGAAAGTGCCGAACCGGGCACGGGCGGTGACTACCTCTGTAGGTTTTACTTGTGACCGTAGCGCTTCAGTATTTGGTTCTTCAATTTTTTGCGATTGCTTCTGGCAGCTATAAAGAGTAAAGAAAAAAAGTACTCCAAGTATTGTGTTTTTCATTAGGCTAAAAATAGTTTCAAATTATCTAAACTAGAAACTATTTAAGGGGAAGTTTTGAGGGTGGAGTATACTCATGATTTGGCTCCTTAAGTTTAGTTTATGAGTTGTTCTCCATTATTTTGGATCCGACAAATTTTAGGGAGTTTACATTAGTTTAGAAACTGATTTTTTTGTAATCAAAATTAGCCTCAATTAGATAAAAGCTTTTTTGGGATGTCAAATACAATAATTCCTGTTTCCTCATCTGTACTAATTGCATAGATTTTTCCTTTTGACTCGTCCACTGCTATACTCTTCACGGATTTGTCCAAGTTAAATTTAGCCGTGACATCCCCCTTTCTAGTTAGAACATAAATTGTTTTGGCCAAGTCGCCATCTTTTCTGTAATCTAATTCGCTAAATCCGGAGTATAAGTCATAGATGTATCTATCTTGGATCGATATATCTCTATGACCATATTTTGTCTCTATTGGAAACGCAGCCATTCTATTTTTGCCACTTCCTTTAATATTAAATGGTGGTATTTCTAGTCTCGGCCCATCAATAATTGTAAAGGACTTAGTGTCGTATTCAAATATTTCTATTCGATCTCTATATGCACCGGCTTTAACAAATATATTCTGGTCATGATTAGATGTAAACCAGCCTCCATTTATCATGAGCATTAAAAAATTGTCAAGATCATTCCTGCCATCAATTTTTTCCCAATCTCCATAGCCACCAAGACGCTTTCCCTTGTTGTTGAATTCCACCAATCTATTGGTGTCATCAGCAACAAAACACAAGAATGTGCTGTCGCTGGTCATTTGCATATTGAACGCTGTAAACATGGCTTCAGGTTGTCTGAATTCCCTTTCGGAAAGCACGTTATTATTGAAAAGAGAAAATTCTGCCATTCTTTTACTAATTGTACTATTGACCCAAAATGTAGAATCTGAAAATCCTGCATCGAACAAGAACGCATCAGTAATTTCATTTGGTCCGTAACCGTTTATACCTTTAGATACTTTTAGCTCTAGACTTTCAATATCTAAAATATGAATAATAGGTTTGTCAAGTGGAATTTTGCCGTCTTCGGTAACAATTAGGAAATTGCCTTTTCTATTTATTCGATGTGGAGAAATTATCTCGGGAATATTCTTCTTTACACCCACAAGTTCATAGACATTCTCTGTCCTATTTGAAAAATCAAAAGGATTATCAGTCCTATTCCAGCAAGATGTTATAAATAATGGTGTAGTAAATGACACTAGCCATAATAATCTTTTAGTGTTCACTGTATTGATAAGGTTATTTTAAGTATAAACGTGTTCAAGTCATCTATGTGTTTTGGGTGACTTTAATTCAAAAAAAACAAATTAAAGGCTGAACTTGAGCCCAGCCCTTAATAACATCAAGGACAAAATTCTCCTCCAAAATAGGGGTAATCCCAAGGGAAGTACATTCCATTAGTAGCCAAGCAACCAATCGATACTGATTGGCAACAAAGCCAAGAACCTCCATCTGGATCTTCTACTTCATCCTGAGCATTTAGGTTTTGAGAGGAAAATGCGAAAATCACACTTGCCAAAAGAACCAATGAAAAGCCCAAATTTTTCACCTTTTTCATGATACGTGTTTTATGTTAATTAATAATTTAATCGGAGTAGTTTGTCTATCTCCGCCAAGCCGCACACAAATTCAATATGAGAGATTTTAGATGTGTGCTTAACATTTATAGCGCTCGTGTACCAATTGGTAGGATGAGCTTCCTTCTTTCTTTCCGGAATTGAAAGTGAAACTAAGTAAAATAATTTTTTTAACTAATGCAAATAATATAAAAAACTATAAAAGTATAATAATATAATTGCTTGCGTATTTAAGGTCAATTTAAAGGTTATCAGTGAATGTGAGTAATTATATCCTGAGAGGTGGATTTTTGTGATTTCCTTGCTACTTTGTTCCTGAATGCAGACACAAAGACCTTTTAGAGTAGTAATTATTTTTCTGGTGTTGGCCATTATTGGAGTGGCCTGTATTCCAGGGCTCAATATCAATTTTACGCCTACATATTCAACTCCAGCGTTACATATAAGCTACAGCTTGCCCAATGCTTCGCCCGATATTGTGGAGCGCCTGGCAACTTCACCTTTGGAAAATGCCCTTTCACAAATAGAAGGCACCAACACCTTAGAAAGCACATCGGCATACAATAGAGGCTACATTACCATGACTTTCGATAAAGGGGAGGATATGGAATTTAGAAAGTTCGAGGTGAATGCCATTATTCGAAACCTATACAAAAAGCTACCTGAGAACATGAGTTACCCAAGGGTAGACCAACGGGGTGGACAGGATGCGGATGAGCAGCGTAGTTCTATGCTCATGTTTTCGATTAACGGGCCATACGCTCCCTTCAAGCTGCAACAAGATGTAGAGGAGTATGTCAGAAAACCGCTTAGCCAGCTCAGGGATATACACAGTATTGAAATTAGCGGTGGAAACCCTTTGCAAATAACCATAGATTTTGATGCTATGGCTTTGATCAGGTACAGGCTGAGCAAAGCCGATATAAGCAGGGCGTTAAATAGTTACAATAGTGCAGTGTATGCAGGCTTAGCCAAACTACCGGGTGGGCAACAATACTTTCTCAAGACTACTGCCCAAATACCCGATATACCCGATCTGGAGAGAACTGAAGTGGCTGTTGTTTCCGGTAAACCCATTTATCTGAAAGATATTGCCAGTGTATATGTAGAGGAGCAAGAACCAACTTCTTATACACGCATTAATGGGCAAAATGCCGTTTATATGTCTGTATATGCCCGTCCCTCAGTCAATAAGATTGTACTGGCTAAACAAGTCAGGGCTCAGATTGAAGAGCTAAAACATCAGCTACCTTCCGATGTTGAGATCAGATTAGAACAAGATGAAACAGAGTATCTTCAGGAAGAAATGGACAAAATCTATATGCGAACGGGTATGTCCATAGCTATTCTCGTGCTCTTTATTTTTATTATCAATCGTAATCTGCGCTACCTGTTTACGCTTTTTCTGGGTATTTTGGTTAATCTGTGCATTACGGCTATCATCATCTATGCGTTAAATGTAGAGTTGCATATTTATAGTATAGCGGGACTCACAATATCGTTTGGACTCATTGTGGACAATGCCATTGTAATGCTCGATCATCTGCATCGTAAAAAGAATTCAAAAATCTTTCTGGCTCTGATGGCAGCCTCCATAACCACAATACTGGCCTTGCTGGTTGTACTTCTATTGCCTGAAGAAGATCGCAGGGACCTTACAGACTTTAGTATTGTAGTATCGATTAATCTGGCTACCTCTTTGCTAATAGCCCTGTTTTTTTCCCCCGCTCTTTATCAGCTCCTTTTTGGTTATCAACTCAAGAGAAAAGAGACCGCACTCACATTCCGTAAACTCAGAAGAAAGGTTAGAGGCTTCCAATTTTATGGTCGAATTATAAGCTTTGTCGTGCGCTACCGTAAGGCATTTATTGTGGTGGTTATATTGGCTTTTGGTCTACCGGTTTTTCAGTTGCCTGTGCAAATAGAAGGGCAAGATTGGTACAATAAAACGATCGGGAGCGATAAGTATCAGGACGATATTCGACCCATAGTAGATAAGGCTTTAGGAGGGGCCCTTCGCAAATTCGTCACCGAAGTATACGAAGGCTATTATTATAGTACACCTGAGCGAACTAAGTTAATGGTGGTAGCGCGCTTACCATTCGGGACTACTCTGGATGATGCCAATTATGCTATGTCTAAAATAGAAGAATACTTGACCACTGTAGAAGGTATAGACAAGTACGTGACACGCGTGAATAATCTCTCTGGTAGTATAGAAATTACTTTTGAAGAAGCCTATGATAACAGTGCTATGCCATACCAGCTCAAAGCGAGGCTACAGGCACGTTCGTTAGATTTAACCGGAGTGCAATGGTCTATTTTTGGAATAGGCCAAGGCTTTAGTGTAGGAGGCGAGAGTAATCAGACTCCGAGCTATTCAGTAATTATGAAAGGATATAATTATGATGAACTTGGGCGTCAGGCAGAAATTTTTGCGAACAGACTGGAGCAGCATGTGAGGGTTCAAAAAGTAAATACCAATGCACAATTGGGCTACTCACGTGTAAAAACATCGGAGTATGTGCTTAATTTCGATGTTCAGCGACTGGCCGATGCAGGCCTTAGCCGAAGTAGAATTGTTCAAACACTTGGCGATCTTACCAAGCCGGGGGGGCGCTCTCTCGAGGCAAACCTTAACAACCAAAGACTACCAGTGTATATAAAGGCTAAAAATGCTGAAGAGTTCTCTAAATGGGATTTAATGCAAGAAGCTCTACCTATAGATACTGCACGTCTGGTAAAGATAAAGGATTATGCTACACTAACTTTTGAAGAAACCGCCAATGAACTCAAGAAAGAAGACAGGCAATACCTGAGAAGACTTTCATTCGATTATTTGGGGTCTTCGAATTTTGGGAGAAAATATCTGGAGAAGAGTATAGAAGAAATGGAGGAGATCCTTCCAATTGGTTATAGTATAGAATCCAACAACCGATATTTTAGCTTTAAACAGAAACAGCGACAGTATAGCTTATTGCCGCTTCTTATGGTAGGTATTTTCTTTGTTTGTGCTATTCTTTTCGAAAATCTCAAGCAGCCTTTATACATCATTATAACCATACCCATTTCATTCATTGGTTTATTTCTAATCTTTTCTTTGTTCGATTTTCGGTTCGATCCGGGAGGCTTTGCGGCCTTTATAATGCTTGGTGGACTGGTAGTAAATGCTTCAATATTTGTGGTGAACGACTTAAACAATACCCGCCTAAAGCACTACAATAGGTCGGTTATACGGTCTGTTCTGGGAAAAGCACAACCCATTTTGCTCACCATTCTATCTACCTGTTTTGGGCTCATTCCATTTTTAGTAGAAGGCGAGTCCGAATATTTTTGGTTTGCCTTAGCCATTGGAACTATTGGAGGCCTGGTGTTTTCCACTTTAGCAGTGTTTCTATGCCTTCCGGTTTTTTTGAGCAGCAGAAAACAGCTTATAAACAATAGACGATAGCATTACTTAGAATAGGAATCCTCTTAAAAGTAGCTCCGGTCAGGCATAGCCTAAGGTCTAATTATTATTGAGTTTTCATGTCGACCACAATGAAACTAAAACCACTTCTTACTATAGCTGTTATGTAATCCTTGCTGTGTCTCTTTTAGCTAAAGGTTGCTGAATTGTCAACAACCTTTCCCTCACGGGCTGTGCGCAGTCGGGGTAGTTTATACTAAGAGCCTTTTAAGAAGGTGTAGCTAAGGGAGTTTATTTGAAAGCCGGAATTCCCGTAATGTCTGCACCCAAAATAAGTAAATGGATATCGTGGGTTCCTTCGTAAGTTACTACCGATTCCAGGTTTGCCATGTGTCTCATCATAGGATACTCTTGAGTAATACCCATTCCTCCATGCATTTGACGCGCTTCACGGGCAATATTCAGAGCGGTTTCCACAGCATTTCTTTTGGCCATAGAGATTTGTGCAGTAGTTGCTTTTCCTTCATTAAAGAGTTGTCCTAGACGGTAGTTTAGCAATTGAGCCTTGGTAATTTCGGTCAACATTTCGGCCAGTTTCTTTTGCTGTAGCTGAAAAGAAGCAATGGGTTTACCAAACTGCTCTCTCTCAAGGGTATATCTTCTGGCCGATTCGTAGCAGTCCATGGCAGCTCCAATGGCGCCCCAGGCAATACCATAACGTGCCGAATCGAGACACATCATTGGTGCACCCAGCCCGCTTTTGCCCGGTAAGAGATTTTCTTTCGGAACCTTTACATTGTCAAAAACCAGTTCACCGGTGGCACTGGCTCTCAAAGACCACTTGCCGTGTGTTTCTGGGGTACTAAAGCCCTCCATGCCTCTTTCTACAATCAGGCCATGAATTCTGCCTTCCTCATTCTTAGCCCATACTACGGCAACATCGGCATGTGGAGCATTCGATATCCACATTTTGGCACCGTTCAACAGATAATGATCACCCATATCCTTAAAGTGCGTAGTCATTCCCGAAGGATTAGATCCGTGATCGGGTTCTGTAAGGCCAAAACAGCCCAACCACTCGCCAGAAGCTAGTTTAGGGAGGTATTTCTGACGTTGTTCTTCATTTCCGAATTTGTAAATAGGGTACATAACCAAAGAACCCTGAACGGAAGCCGTTGAGCGCATGCCGGAATCACCCCGCTCAATTTCTTGCATAATCAGACCATAGGCAATGTAGTCCATGCCTCCACAGCCGTACTTTTCGGGCAACTGTGGACCAAAAGCACCTATTTCTCCAAACTTTTTAACCATCTCGTAAGGGAAGTAAGCATGCTCAGCCCAGCTTTCGATGTACGGAGATATTTCTCGCTTTACGAAGTCACGTACAGCTGAGCGAACCATTTTATGTTCTTCACTCAACAAGTCGTCCAGTAAGTAAAAGTCCGGATGTTCAAAAAGATCTTGCTTGGATGATTTCTGAATTTGAGATGCTTTATCGGTAGCCATAGGTAATTTGGTTTCTGAATGAATTGTGGTCAAATTTGCACCCACTTTTTAACCTATGCAAACGTATGAACCAATCGGAAATAGACCAAAAGATACTTGATAGATTACAAAAGCTTTCGGAGAAATATGAAGCCATGGGGCAAGATATGGCTTCTTACCTGGATGGGCTACTTCATGCCGATTATTTAAAATACTGGGATTATATTAACCTGGACTCCCTACTTGGGCTACAACAACCTAAAACCAGTTTCCCTGATGAAATGGTCTTTATTTGCTACCATCAGATCACTGAGCTTTATTTTAAGCTTTGCCGTTGGGAAATGAAACAGATTTTTGAAAGACAGCACCCCGATGTTTCTTTCTTCGAAGCAAGGTTAAAAAGACTGAATAATTATTTCGAGCACCTCTGCCACTCGTTCAGTATTATGACAGAGGGCATGGAAAAAGAGCAGTTTCTTCAGTTCCGAATGTCTCTTCTTCCTTCTTCCGGCTTTCAATCGGCTCAGTACCGAATGATTGAGATTGGAGCTACCGACCTGATAAACCTCGTGAATAAAGATAAACGAGATGAATTTGATGATTACGCATCCATAGATCAGTTATACGATTGTATCTATTGGAAGACGGGCGCCACTGAGCTAAAGTCAGGAAAGAAAACACTTACGTTAGAGCAGTTCGAAGAAAAGTACTCTAAGGAGTTTTTACAACTGGCCGAGGATACCAAAACCTGCAACTTCAATCAGTTATATTTAAAGCATTACAAAGGGCAACCCGGAGAAGATCGAATAGTGGAGCAACTCAAAGCATTCGATCTACTGGCCAACGTAGACTGGCCTTTGGCTCATTATCGGTCTGCCGTACGCTATTTGCAGCGAAGCCCTGAAGATATTGCGGCAACAGGAGGAACCAACTGGCAGAAGTACCTTCCGCCACGTTTTCAGAAAATAATTTTCTTTCCCGATATATGGTCAGAAGAAGAAAAAGAGGAGTGGGGTAAACACTGGGTTTTGGAGCAGTTGAATAGAAAGTAGAAAACAGAAAACAGTTAGTCTGGTATTCGGTGTTTTACTGATTGCTGATCAACCGATTTCTGATTACCATTTTTAGAGATAGAAACTCTATATGCAGAAGATAATAAAACTCACCCTTAGGCCGGAGGAGGCCTTTAATCCTGATGTGCTGGAGGAAGCACTCATTAAAAAATCAGGAATAAAAGAGGCCGATGTAAAAGTGAGGCCACTAAAGCGCTCCATTGACGCCCGTGGTAGAAGTCTGAAGGTGAACATGGAGGCATTGGTTTCTGTGAAAGAAGGTCTGCCACCGCTCATTTCCTACAAAAGAGATTACCCCAATGTATCTCATGCTGAGCCCGTTGTGATTGTGGGGTTTGGTCCTGCCGGAATGTTTGCAGCACTCCGCTGTATTGAGCTGGGTTTTAAACCCATTGTTTTGGAGCGGGGAAGCGATGTGCAAAAGCGTAGAAGAGACTTGGCTGCCATTAACAAAGAACACAGGGTAAATCCGGAATCCAACTACTGTTTTGGTGAGGGTGGAGCCGGTACTTATTCTGATGGTAAACTATACACACGCTCCAAAAAGAGAGGAGACATTCAAAAATCACTGGAAATCCTGGTGGCTCATGGTGCCTCAGAAGATATTCTTTTAGACGCTCATCCACACATTGGTACCAACAAACTTCCTAAAGTGGTTCAGGAGATCCGCCAATCCATTCTGGATTCAGGAGGAGAGATTCTCTTTGATACGAAGGTCATCGATTTCCTGATGGAGGAAGATCGGATGAAGGGTGTAGTGATTCACGATGGAACAAAAATAGAAGGGCTGGGAGTCATTCTTGCAACGGGTCACTCAGCCAGAGATATCTTCCACTTGCTTCATAAAAGAAGGGTTTTTGTTGAAGCCAAACCCTTTGCCTTAGGAGTTAGAATTGAGCACCCCCAGCAATTGATCGATCGAATTCAGTACAATTGTGAAGTAGATCGTGGACCGTGGTTGCCGGCCAGTTCATATGCCTTGGTTCATCAGACCTATTACAATGAGAAACAACGTGGTGTGTTTAGTTTTTGTATGTGCCCTGGCGGGTTCATAGTACCAGCGGCCACGGCTCCCGGAGAAATTGTGGTAAACGGAATGAGTCCTTCCAGGCGTGATTCTCGCTTTGCGAATTCGGGTATTGTTACGGCCATTGAGCTGGAAGATGTAGCGCATATTCAGACGGTTGACGATCCCTTTAAAGCGCTTACTTTTCAACAACAAATAGAGCAGAGGGCCTTTGAAGCAGCCGGCAAAACCCAGGCCGCACCGGCTCAGCGAATGGTTGACTTTGTGGAAGGTAGAATTTCCTCTCGTTTAAATGAAACATCCTATCAACCCGGTTTAGTTAGTGTCAATATGAATGAAGTGCTTCCGGAAGACATTCATGAGCGACTAAGGGCTGCTTTTAAGGCTTTTGGTCGAAAAATGAAAGGATACTATACCAACGAAGCCCAAATTGTGGGAGTGGAGAGCAGAACCTCATCGCCAGTACGAATACCCAGACACAGAGAAACCTGTGAGCATATTCAGATCAGGGGGCTTTACCCGTGCGGAGAGGGAGCAGGTTATGCAGGGGGTATACTTTCTGCAGCCATGGATGGCGAGAAGTGTGCCGATATGCTGATTAAGGCCTACGGATAAGTTTTTAAAAAATCAGGAGCCTACTGCATCATTCGAACGGCTTCCTTGAGGTTTTCTACAAACCCTTCTTGCTCATCAGTCTTGGCTAGACTTTTGGCCTTTTCCAACCACTGATTTGCACTGTCAAAATTGCCAAGCAAACCGTTGATGTAGCCTAAAAGAGCGTGCGTTTCAAACCGGTTGGCTTCTATTTTTAAAGATTCGGAGAGGAGTTGTTTGCTAAAAGCATATAACTCCTGGCTTCCAAAGCTTTCAATAATTTCAACTACAGTACTTATGACAAAATCAGGCTGTTGATCAGTGGCCAGGTGGTTGTTCATATAGCTGTTTACTTCCAGCTTGTAACTGTCATATTCTTCACGTTCGGCAAAAAAAACTGAACGAGTTACAAATTGGGCAGCCGGGAGTTCGGCCTGATCAATAAAAAGCGGAATAACCACAGAAACGATTTTTTCCAGCAGTTCTCTATCGCCATACTTTATAGCCAGTTGAAGATTTTGGTTGTAAATGGCACTCATGTAATCTGTAAACTCACTTATACCATGGGCCTCAATTATTTTTGCCTTGTTGTTGGCTATATAGTTAAAGTGGCGCGAATTGATGGTGTTTTCAAAGTTGGCCAGTAACCATAGGTTTTCCAGCTCCATATAATCCTCATCTGTAAAACTATCGGCCAATTCTTTGGCCACTTCCTGCGCCTTTAAGGGGTCGGTTGCAGATAAAATACCTATAAGCTGCTTTTGCTCTTCTTTTTCAATTATCCCCGCATCATATTTTAGAAGCAGATCCGGCAGAAGAGTCCAATTTTCAGTGGCTTCTTTACCATGCGCCATGAGCACAGGAGCTTCAACGAAACCGCCAATGCGATAAAACACATTTCTTTCACCCGTAAGAAAGAGCATAGTAGGGTAGCCGTCAATACCATATTTATCGGCCAACGGATAGCCAAATTCGGTTTCTGCATTGAATTTTATGTTAATAAAGTGCTGCTCAAAGTAAGAGATTACCTCCGGGTTTGTAAAAACCTCTTTGTCCAGCTTCTTGCAATAGCCACACCAGTCCGTATACGCATCTGCAAAAACCAGCTTATTATTGGTTTTAGCCTCTTCAAAAATTGCATCCCACTCTGCGAGAGACTTAACCTCTCTAAAGTCTATGCTTTCCAGCTCGTGAGCTCCAGCCCAGCCGAAAAGAAAAATGCCTAATAAAGTGAGATGAACTTTCATAGTTCTGTCTTAGTTTCAACTTTTAACGATGGCAAAGGTAATTATTGCCAATCAATTAGCCTCTTTTGTGCTACCTACATACGTTAATATTGGTTAATGAAAAAAACAGTGATTATTGGCAGCTCGCCAAAACCTTATAAATACGCTCAAAAAGCAGCTCAGATGCTCAGTGATAAGGGTTATGACTTTGTTCCTGTGGGCATACAAGAAGGAGAAGTGTTTGGAGAAAAAATACTGAACTTATACAATAAGCCATTGATAGAGAATGTAGATACCATAACTCTGTATATCAATCCGCAACGTCAAAAAGAGTGGTACAATTACCTTTTGGATCTTAAGCCGGAGCGTATAATTTTTAATCCTGGCACTGAAAATCAAGAACTTAAAAACATGGCCGAAAAGCAGGGAATAAAATGTCTTGAAGCTTGTACATTAGTTATGCTTTCTGTGGGCAATTACTGATCAATTTTACTTATATTCGTGCTTTGTTTTGGGGCGCACATTACCCATCTTTTTGATCAATCTATCATTATGTTTGAGGCGTCCCCAATGTATTGTTAGAGAGATTTTATGAGCGGAGAAAATTCAAACGCAAAAAAGGATTATTCAGCAGGTAACATCACGGTATTAGAAGGTCTTGAGGCAGTAAGAAAACGCCCGGCCATGTACATTGGTGATGTTGGTATTAAGGGACTTCACCACATGATTTGGGAGGTAGTAGACAACTCCATCGATGAAGCCCTGGCTGGTCACTGCGATCACATTAAAGTGACAATCGAAGAGGATAACTCAATTCTTGTAGAAGACAACGGTAGAGGTATTCCCACCGACATTCACCCCAAAGAGAAAAAATCGGCTCTTGAAGTTGTAATGACGGTACTGCATGCCGGAGGTAAGTTCGATAAAGATACTTACAAAGTGTCCGGTGGTCTGCATGGGGTAGGTGTATCATGTGTGAACGCTCTATCTACCAAGTTGGTGGCCACGGTACACCGAAACGGCACCGTCTTTCAGCAGGAATATTCCCGAGGTGTACCTCAGTACGATGTAAAAGAGGTGGGGAAAACCGATAAAACCGGAACAATTGTTCATTTCCACCCCGACCCGGAAATTTTCATTGTTACCGAATACAAATATGAAACCGTTGCTTCTCGCTTAAGAGAACTTTCATACCTCAATGCAGGAATTAAAATCGACCTGATTGATAAGCGCGAAACCAACGATGACGGCTCTTTTAAGGGAGAAACCTTCTTCTCGGAAGGTGGTTTGCTTGAGTTTGTTGAATACCTCGATGATTCTCGCGAAACCCTTATTGAACAACCCATCTATATTGAAGGTGAGAAAAACGATGTGCCTGTGCAGGTAGCCATGAGCTACAATACTTCCTATGCCGAACATGTGGTGAGTTATGTGAATAACATCAATACCATAGAGGGAGGAACCCATGTTTCGGGCTTTAGAAGGGCTTTGACCAGAACTTTAAAGGCCTATGCCGACCGGTCTGGATTGCTGGACAAGGTAAAGATTGAAATTAGCGGAGATGATTTTAGAGAAGGACTAACGGCCGTAATCTCTGTAAAAGTAGCCGAACCACAGTTTGAAGGGCAAACCAAAACCAAATTGGGTAACTCCGATGTAGCCGGTGCGGTAGAATCAGCTGTTGGCGATGTACTCAATACCTATTTGGAAGAACACCCCAAAAGTGCCAAGCAAATTGTGGCTAAGGTAATTCTGGCCGCTCAGGCGAGACATGCCGCCAGAAAGGCAAGAGAAATGGTGCAGCGTAAGAATGTGCTGAGCGGTACCGGACTTCCGGGCAAGCTGGCCGACTGTGCTTCTAAAGATGCCTCTATTAGTGAGCTTTATCTGGTAGAGGGAGACTCGGCAGGTGGTTCGGCCAAGCAAGGTAGAGACAGACACTTTCAGGCCATATTGCCACTAAGGGGTAAAATTCTGAACGTTGAAAAAGCTCAGGAACACAAGATTTATGACAATGATGAAATAAAGAACATCATTACAGCCCTTGGAGTAACTTTCGGAACAGAAGAAGACGAGAAGGCCCTCAATATGGAGAAGCTTCGTTATCATAAAATAGTGATTATGACCGATGCTGATATTGACGGAAGCCATATTAGAACCCTTATTCTTACTTTCTTTTTCCGCTACATGCGCCCGCTAATAGACGCAGGCTACTTGTATATTGCGTTGCCTCCGTTGTATTTACTAAAGCGAGGTAAAGAAATGCGCTATTGCTGGGACGAGCAGCAGCGTGCCCAGTTTACGCAAGAAATGGCCAAAGATGGCAAAGAAGACTCCGTGTCAGTTCAGCGATACAAAGGTCTTGGAGAGATGAACCCGGAACAACTTTGGGAAACCACCATGAACCCCGAGTCGCGAAGCTTAAAACAAGTGACCATAGAGTCTGCAGCAGAAGCAGATCATTTGTTCTCCATGCTAATGGGTGATGAAGTTGCTCCAAGACGTGAGTTTATTGAGAAAAATGCCAAGTATGCCAAAGTAGATATTTAAGAACTCAGCGAGTTCGAGTTATTAAAAGCTGTCTTGATTTGTCGAGACAGCTTTTTTGTTGAATGACTAGAAGAAAATCGCCAACTTCCAGTCATGAAGATAGGAGCTGTACTATTGGCGGCAGGCCTCTCCACCCGGATGCAAGGCCCAAATAAAATGCTATTGCCTTTTGGCCATACCACCATACTTGCAGCTACCCTTACGCATTTGTTAGACTCCGAGGTGAGTAAAATAGCCCTGGTGTTGGGCAGAAACGCTAGCGAGCTTCAGGTAGATTCTAACGAAAAGGTAGATTTGGTCGTTAATCCGCAACCGGAACGAGGCATGACTTCCAGCATTCAGTGTGGACTGCGTAAACTAATGTCAATGGATGCGCTTATGGTTTGCCTGGCCGATATGCCCTTGCTAAGCTCCAGCGATTATACCGGTCTTATCCAATCTTTTCGGAATACCGAGAAAACCATATTGGTTCCCATTTACAAGGGAGCAAAGGGAAATCCCGTTGTTTTTGACAAAAGACATTTTCATGAGATTCTGAACCATAAAGGTGCCAATGGGTGTTCGGGAGTTGTTCAGCACAATTTGAATGCAGTCGAACGACTTGAGGTTTCTTCCGACCGATTTATTGCAGATATTGACACACCCATAGATTACCAAAAAATGCTAAAAGCCATTGAATAAAGAAGAACTACTTCGCTACAATCGTCAGATTATAATTCCGGAGTTTGGTGAACAAGGACAACAGAAATTACTAAATGCTTCGGTGTTGGTTATTGGAGCCGGAGGACTTGGTGCGCCCATTTTGCAATATCTTACTGCGGTCGGGGTTGGCCAAATCGGTATTGTTGATTTCGATGAGGTATCACTTTCCAATTTACAGAGGCAAGTACTGTTCAATACACAGGAAATAGGACAGTCAAAGGCATCAACTGCGGCCAAAAAGCTTGCGCTGTTGAATCCGGATGTGAAGTTCGATGTGATCGAGGAGGCCATTAGCTCGCGCAATGCCATGGAGATCATTGGCGGCTACGATTTGGTTGTTGATGGTTCAGATAATTTACCCACCCGCTATTTGGTTAACGATGCCTGCTACTTATTAAAAATACCTCTGGTATACGGAGCAATTTTTCGTTTTGAAGGGCAGGTGTCGGTGTTCAATGCGGTTCACAAAGACGGAAGCCGTGGCCCCAACTATCGAGACCTTTTTCCCTCTCCACCACCACCCGAAATGGTGCCCAGTTGCAGCGAAGGGGGAGTTTTGGGAGTACTCCCGGGAATTATTGGTGCAATGATGGCCAATGAGGCCATTAAGTTATTGACTCATGTGGGCGAAACCCTGAGTGGAAAGCTTTTTGTTTTCGATGCATTGGATTTTAGCACCTTTCAACTGTCTGTAGAAAAAAACGACCAGAATCCTCTTAGCGGAAAAGAGCCCACTATAACCCACTTGGTAGATTATGAAGCTTTTTGTGGAGGCGCTGTAGGTCAGTCTTCAATCCGTGAGATTAGTGTACATGAATTGAAAGAGAAAATGAGTCTTGGAACACTCGAATTGATCGATGTGCGCGAAGACTACGAGTATGAAATTGCTAATTTAGGAGGTCGGTTAATTCCGCTGAATAAAGTACTGAGCAAGTCGAGTGAAATTCCGCAAGACAGAGAAGTGGTGATTATGTGCAAAACAGGCGGAAGGAGTAAAAAAGCTATTGAACTGCTTCAGAAGCAAGGTTTTAATAATCTCCTTAACCTTAAAGGAGGTATTACGGCCTGGCAAAAAGAGATCGATAAAAGTATGACAGCCTATTGAACCATTCGGACCTATGGTTAAGGTTCAAAAAAGCAAGATCAACTAAACCCTTGAGCGTTACGCTCAAACAAAACGGAAAATGAAAATACAAATAACAGCCTTTGGTATCGCCAAAGACATTGTTGGAAAAAAACAGATGACCCTGGATTTTGAAGGAAAGAGTGTAGGAGAGGTGCGTACCTGTTTGGTGAACCAGTTTCCCGAATTTGAGCAATTGGCATCGCTCAGGTTTGCCGTTAATACCAGTTATGTTGATGATTCTTTTGAACTGACAGAAAATGATGAGGTGGTTTTAATTCCGCCCGTAAGTGGAGGTTAATGAAAAACATTGTAATTACTTCGGAGCCGCTGAATAGTCAGTTGTGTATTAATTCCGTTGCCGATAATGGTAGCGGGGGTCTGGTTGTCTTTATTGGTAATGTGCGCAATAAGACAAAGGGAAAAGAGGTGAAATATTTGGATTTTGAGGCCTACGAGGCCATGGCCCTAAAAGAGATGCAAAAAATTGCCCGCGAAGCCATTGAGCGTTGGCACTTGTACGATATGGCCATTCATCACCGAGTAGGCAGGGTGGCCATAGGAGAGGCCGCAGTAGTAATTGCTTGCTCTTCTGCTCACCGAAAGGAGTCATTCAAAGCCTGTGAATTTGCCATAGATACTTTGAAGAAAACAGTACCCATTTGGAAGAAAGAGGTGTTTGAGGATGGAGAGGTTTGGGTTTCGGCACACCCTTAAATACTCGGGCAATCACCGAAAAGATGAGTTAAATGAATTTGGAGTCAATAAAATCGCAATTTCCAATATTCCAGCAGAAAACACCTGTGGGAAAGGAATTGGTGTATTTAGACAATGCCTCTACCACTCAAAAGCCCGATTGTGTAATTGACGCCATCGCTGACTTTTACAAGTTCAGTAATGCCAATGCCGGACGCGGTGTCTATTGGCCGGCAACGGAAGTAACGGGTAGAGTAGTGGACATAAGGCAGCGACTGGCAAAGTTCATAGGGGCTGCAAGGCCTGAAGAAGTAGTCTTCACCCATGGAGTAACCGATGCATTGAATAAACTTGCTCTGGCTATTTTTGGAGGTAGTCAAAAGCGCGAAGGACAAGTGTTGGTTTCGGGCATGGAGCATCATTCTAACTTTGTGCCCTGGCAGATGGCTGCCCGGCATGACTCGCTTCCTTTTAAGGTGATTCCCCTAACCGACTCGGGGGCCATAGACATGGAGGCTTATGCACAGTTGTTGAAAAAGCCAACGAGCCTTGTGGCCGTAAGTGCTGCCTCTAATGTGACAGGGATAGGTAATGATATTTCCCGTTTATCTCAGATGGCTCATAATTCAGGAGCTCTTTTGGTCGTAGATGCATCTCAGGCAGTGGCCCATCAGCCCATAGATGTGAGGCAATGGGACTGTGACTTTATGGTTTTTAGCGGACATAAAGCCTACGGACCTACCGGCATTGGAGTACTCTACGGCACATATGAAGTTCTTGCTGAATTGAACCCGTTGGCCTATGGTGGCGGAATGGTACAAGAGGTGAATGAATCTGACACAACTTTTCGAATGCTTCCACATCGCCATGAAGCGGGTACCTTAAATCTGGCAGGGATAGTTGGTTTGGAAGCCGCTATTGCATTCATAGAAAAACAAGGAATTGCCAATATTCAAGCCCATGAAAACGCACTTTATGAGCTGCTCAGAAAGAAACTAAATGAGGTTTCGGGGGTGGCCATATTGGGAAGATCTTCAAGCCTGCAATGCCCGGTGGTTTCTTTTACCGTTGAGGGAGTACATCCGCACGATATGGCTACGTATTTAGCAACTGAAGGCATAAGTATTCGTGCGGGCCATCACTGTGCACAGCCTCTTATGAAGCACTTTGGAATAACGGCCTGTTCGCGCATATCATTGGCCTGTTATTCTTCCGGGCAAGAGATAGAACAAACTGTTGATCAACTAAAAGAAGCCATTGCTTTTTTCCGATGAATAAAGCCCTGCAAAGCCTTTATAAAGAAGTAATACTTAGTAGGGCAAAAGTCCCCCGGCATGAGTGTAAAGCTACTGATTTAGTCCCCACAGTAGAAGCTTATAATCCACTATGTGGTGATAAGTTTTATCTCTATGTATCTATTGAAGATGGGGTTTTTAAAGAATTGAAATTCAGTGGTTTTGGTTGTTCAATTTCAAAAGCATCAACCGATGTAATGTGCGATGCATTGAGCCATAAGACCATACAGGAAGGGTTGCTGATTATAGATACATTTTTGGAGTTGATTGATGATAAATCTTCTGTAAGTCCAGAACAGCTCACTGACAGTAAGGAATTGTTGGCTTTTGCAGCAGCCAGAGATTTTCCCGAACGAAAAACTTGCGCGAATCTTGGCTGGGAGGCCTTACGACTTCACTTACAAAGCCTATAAACTTTAGTCGTTCAATGCAATGACGCTTTGCTTTACGTGCTTTTCAAAAAGCATGTGCATTATACCGTCTTTAAGACCCACATCGGGTACCTGAATTTTTTGAATTTTGGCTGATTTCATTGCATGGAGGTAAATGTCTGAGGCAGGAAGAATAACATCGGCCCGGTCAGGATTCAGATGCATTTTAAAAATGCGTTCTTCCAGGGTAAGTGCCGACAAACGTTTCTGAACCTCCAAAATGGCTTCTATCCGAAGCATTCTCACCTTCGATTTGGTGCCCGAAAGCTCATAAATCTTGGCAATATTCCCTCCGGTACCAACAGCTGTAATACTACCCTTGTGGCCTACAATCTGGTTTTCTATCCACTGCCCCATACGCTTCAAAACCGCTTTGGAAGAAGCACTTTGAATAGTTCTTACGGAGCCAATTTTAAACGATTCCGATTTTACCTTGCGTCCGTCTCTAATCAGGTTTAGCTCTGTGCTACCTCCACCAACATCGATGTGCAAAAAAGTACCCTTAGCCAGCTTTTCCATGACCACCCGGTTAATCAATTCAGCTTCACGATCTCCACTAATAATGTTGATCTTGAGACCAAAGAGTTGTTTCACCTTTTCGACAATTTCGCGTCCGTTTTGAGACTCTCGCATGGCCGAAGTAGCACAGGCGTAGTATTTATCTACTTCGTATAGGTCAATGAGAATTTTAAAGGCATTCATCAGCCGAATGAACTTATCTTCCTGCTCAGGGCCTATTCGCTTGTGCTGAAAAACATCATGACCAAGCCGTAAAGGAAAGCGTACGTATTCTAACCGCTTAAAATAGTGCTGACCTTCATAGGTCATTACATTAGTTACCTGAAACCGAATGGCATTTGAACCAATATCTATCGCTGCTAACTTCAAGCCTCCAATTTACACTCAATTTCAGATTTATACATGTATTCATTAGCTCTTGTTTGTGCAATAATGTTGCATTTGATAACAATTATTTAATTGATGACCATCTTTCATTACAGAAAGTAAGCCTATCTTAGATTGTGTCTAAAAGAGTTTACACTTGTCTCATTTTAATATGTTTGGTACAAGCATGTTTCAATCCGCCTCCTGAATTTCCAGAAGGAGATGTAGTGGGGTATAAGCCGGTTTATGCTACGGACAACGATGCTTCAATCCGTTTAGAAGAAGCCAGACCAATAGTGAATGGCGGACAAATTTATCTTAAAGGCAATTTGTTGCTTATCAATGAAACGGGAGAAGGGATTCATCTGATAGACAACACAGACCCAGAGGCTCCACAGAACAGAGGCTTTTTGAAAATACTGGGGGCTGAAAATATGGCCATGAAAGATGGAATTTTGTATGTCAATCAGTTTATGTCTGTTTTGGCCATCGATGTCAATGATCTGAACAACATAAGAGTGCTGTCTGAACACGAGTCAATTCTCAACAGAGAAGATTTGAACGTAGCCGTTCCTCCTGGCACTGGTTATTATTTTGAATGTGCCGATCCTAAGAAAGGAAGAGTAGTTGGCTGGCAATTGACCACTATAAATAACCCGAAATGCTACAGGTAAGAAGTTTGGTTTTAGCCCTTTTGGCTATAATAGTAGTGTCTTGTCAGACCGACAGCAACGATTTTACCCCCGATTTGGGAGGCACTGGAACAGGTGGATCTTTGGCCAAGTTTGCCATAGTGCAGAATAGCCTGTTGGTGCTGCATGAAAACGCCATTGATCAGTATTTTATACAGCACGATGGATCATTGACGGAGGGACGTTCGCTTACTTTTTTCTCCGGTGGTCTTGAGACCATTTACCCATACGGTGAATATGCTTTGGTAGGTAGCAATAATCAGGTGTTCTTTCTCGGTTTTGACGACAATAACTTTCTCGATCTCATATCCAGTTACTCTCATCTGACCGCTTGCGATCCGGTAGTAGCTGCTAATGGTGTGGCCTTTTCAACTTTGCGCAATAGTGGCTGTCGATTCGATGCCGATGAGTCACTGGATGCGATAGATATCAGTGACATTGAAACCCCTGTGTTTATCAAATCATACAACATAGAAGCGCCCTATGGCCTTAGCGTTAGAGGCTCTCATTTAATCGTTTGCGAGAGAGGTGGAATAGCCCTCTATGGAATCTCCGACCCTTATAATATAGTGTTAAAAGGCTTTTTCGATTTTAGCAATGATACCCCTCTAGATGTAATACACGCACCAACACACCTTATAGTGAGAACAGATAAAGGCATTTATAATGTAAGTTATACTGACAGCGGAGTGTTTCAGATTCTGGCCAAAATAGACTAATGAGTAGGTTTGTTTTTTTCTACTACATTGTACTCTTCTGTTGTGGATCCAAGGCTTTTGCGCAGAGAAGTCAGCCTGACGGTTCTGCTTATGAAGTTTTGCCAAGGCTGATGCTCAAATATTATGGTTCTCAGTATATAGGCCAGTTCACTTCTCACATGCTGGCGGGTGAATACGTATGGCCAACAGGCAAAGGAATTGAACTAAGACTTGGAGGGCTGATAGATAGAAATGTTTTGAACTATGATGAACTCTATTTTAGTAATAAGTCAGGCTTTAAATCATCGTTGATTTTTAAACAATACATAAGCCATGGACAGCCAATTTTGCAAATTGCCGGTCGGCCTGTTTTAGGAGTCTCTCAGGCATCTAAAGGTGTAATTCCCTACTATGGACTGGAGTTGTTCTATAATGAACTTGGTTTCGACCGAACCCGAACTTATAAGCTGAGTTGTGGGCAAGATTGCGACTACTTTGAGCGCGTAAACTATGGTATGGTTGATAAAAGGGTGGGAGTACGGACTCAATTGGGTTTTGTAGCAGAAATTGCAGGCCCATTTTACTTTGAGTCTTCCATAGCTCTGGGGGCTATGTCTAGTCAATTGAAAGCCGATGATCGCAAGCCCATTGAATATGAGAAAGAATACGGTTTAAAATTCAGAGAAGGCTCTTCTTCAGCCAGGTTACAGTGGGCTGTGGATGTCTCATTCAAGCTTGTCATACGTCTCTTAAAATGACCTGCCGAACCAATGTAATACTTCGATTTACTCATTCGAAATATCAGCCTCAGTCATATTTTCCATTTGCCAGTTATGTAGCTACATAAACTTTCGCTTTATTTGCAGTGCTTATCAAGAAAGACGGAGGGACTAGGCCCTGAGATGTCTTAGCAACCTGGGTAATACCTGGTGCTAATTCCTAGCCTCGAGGCATCGGGGAAAAGATGAGAGTAATCCTTCCAAATTTCTCGGTAAGCCCTAAATCTGTAAAATGGCTTACGACATAGAGAAAATTCTCAAAGAAAGAATACTGGTTTTAGATGGTGCTATGGGTACCATGATTCAGCGACATACGCTTACTGAAGATGATTTCAGAGGCGATCGTTTCAAAGACCATCCTCATCCCCTTAAAGGAAACAACGACTTACTCTCCCTTACCCGGCCCGATATAATCAAGGAAATTCACCGACAATACTTTGATGCGGGTGCCGATATTGTGGAGACGAATACATTTAGTGCCACCACAATTGCCCAAGCCGATTATCATTTGGAAGATGCTGTTTACGACATTAACTATGAATCGGCAAGAATTGCCAGAGAGGTGGCCGATGAGTTTACTAGCGAGCAACCGGAAAAGCCTCGCTTTGTGGCCGGTTCTATGGGGCCAACCAATAGGCTGGCCTCCATGTCGCCCGATGTCAATGACCCCGGTTTTAGAAACATTGATTTCGATCAGTTAAGAATAGCTTTTAAAGAACAGGCCAAAGGCTTGTTAGATGGAGGAGTCGATCTGTTTTTGGTAGAGACCATAACCGATACACTCAATGCTAAGGCAGCTCTTTTTGCTATTTCAGAGCTACTGGAAGAAGAAGGAAAGCGCGTGCCTGTAATGGTTAGTGGAACCATAACCGATGCCAGTGGCAGAACTCTGTCGGGTCAAACTACCGAAGCCTTCTTGATATCTGTTTCGCACATGCCCATACTCTCTATTGGCCTCAATTGTGCTTTGGGGGCAGCACAACTACGCCCGTATTTAGAAACCCTTTCAGAAAAAGCGCCTTTTCACACCAGTGCACACCCCAACGCGGGGTTACCCAATGAATTTGGTCAGTACGACCAAACTCCTGAAGAAATGGTAAAGCAGGTTGGAGAATTCCTGAAAGATGGGTTTCTCAATATTGTGGGAGGCTGCTGTGGCACTACGCCTGAGCATATAAGGCTCATTGCCCAGGAGGCTTCCAGGTATTCACCAAGGTTAGTCCATAGCTCACATTCCATTGTTTCAGGCAATTAATTAGAATGGCAATGGAAGCAAATCACTCGAATGATTCAACACTATTTCGCAGAGCTATCAAATGATTCAATTATCTAAAAAATCACCGAACAAGCACCATGGATTCTAAGCAGCCAAACCTAGATCAAAACAACAAAGTTACCCTGCGGCTTTCAGGTCTTGAACCCCTGATAGTTACGCCTCAGAGTAACTTTGTAAATGTGGGTGAACGAACCAACGTGACCGGCTCCAAGCGTTTTGCCCGCCTAATTAAGGAAGAGAAGTACGATGAGGCTCTTGAAATTGCCAGAGATCAGGTAGAAGGAGGAGCTCAGATCCTAGATGTAAACATGGACGAAGGGATGCTGGATGGCAAGGCGGCTATGGTAAAGTTCCTTAATTTGATAGCCGCAGAACCCGATATCGCCCGAATTCCCATAATGATAGATTCTTCTAAATGGGAGATTATTGAAGCGGGATTAAAGTGCATTCAAGGTAAGGGAGTGGTCAATTCCATTTCTCTTAAAGAAGGCGAAGAAACTTTCATAGAACAGGCTACTAAGGTAAAGCGCTATGGGGCGGCAGTTATTGTAATGGCCTTTGATGAAAAAGGGCAAGCCGATACGTATGAGCGAAGAATAGAGATATGCAAACGCTCTTATGACATACTGGTAGGGAAGGTAGGATTTCCCAAAGAAGACATCATTTTCGACCCTAATATATTCCCTGTGGCTACGGGCATAGAAGAACACAACAACAATGCGGTTGACTTCTTTAGAGCTACCCGATGGATTAGGGAAAACCTGCCCGGAGCACATGTGAGCGGAGGAGTTAGCAATGTGTCTTTTTCTTTTAGAGGGAATAACCCGGTTAGAGAAGCCATGCACTCTGCTTTTTTGTATCACGCCATTAAAGAAGGAATGGATATGGGAATAGTGAACCCCACTATGCTGGAGGTTTACGATGATATTCCTAAAGATTTACTCGAACGTGTAGAGGATGTTCTTCTGAACAGAAGGCCCGATGCCACCGAACGACTTCTGGAATTTGCCGAAACAGTGAAAGGTTCCGGAAAAGTTCAGGTAAAAGACGATTCCTGGAGGCAGGAACCGGTTGAAAAACGGTTGGAGCATGCGCTGGTAAAAGGTATAGTAGAGTTTATTGATGAAGACACAGAGGAAGCCCGTCAGAAGTATGAAAAGCCATTGAAGGTGATTGAAGGTCCGCTAATGGACGGAATGAACGTGGTTGGCGACCTGTTCGGTGCCGGTAAAATGTTTCTTCCTCAGGTAGTAAAAAGTGCCCGGGTAATGAAGAAGGCAGTAGCTTACCTTCTTCCTTTTCTTGAAGAAGAAAAAGCAGCTAATAACGACCAAAGCTCAGCGGCAAAAATACTTCTGGCTACAGTGAAGGGAGATGTGCATGACATTGGTAAGAATATAGTGGGAGTGGTATTGGCCTGTAACAACTTCGATATTGTAGACTTGGGTGTTATGGTGCCGGCCGAAAAAATTCTCGATGCTGCCGTTGAGCATAAAGTGGATGCTATAGGTTTGAGCGGGCTCATTACTCCATCACTCGATGAAATGGTGCACGTGGCAAAAGAAATGGAGAGAAGAGGCTTGCAGATTCCATTAATGATAGGTGGCGCCACTACAAGCCGTATTCATACTGCAGTAAAAATAGACCCTGTATATTCCGGTTCGGTAGTTCATGTTTTAGATGCTTCTAAATCGGTGCCGGTAGCCGGAGAACTTATTAGTAAGGAGACCTACCCAAGCATATACAGCCGGGTTAAAACAGAATACGCCAGGCTTAGAGATGATCATGCCAACCGCAAACAGGTCAAAAACTACATACCTTATGAGGAAGCACAGGCCAACAGGCTTCAAATCGATTGGACGGCAAAGAAATTTGTTCAACCAAAATTCATAGGGAATAAAACTTTCAATGATTATTCACTGGAAGAAATAGCTCAATACATTGATTGGACTCCTTTCTTCAGTACCTGGATGCTCAAAGGGAAGTTTCCAAGAATTCTTGAAGACAAAGTGGTGGGCAAAGAAGCGCGCAAGTTATATGATGATGCGCAGGAAATGATTAGAAAAGTAATTGCCAACAACCTGCTTTTTGCCAATGCCGTAGTGGGGCTTTATCCGGCCAATTCGGTAGGTGATGACATAGAAGTTTACACAAACGATTCACGATCTGAAGTGCTAAAAACCTTTCATATGCTCCGTCAGCAGGGTAAAAAGGGGAGTGGACTTCCTAATTTGTCACTGGCGGACTTTGTGGCTCCCAAGGGGCAAGGCAGCGACTATATGGGTGCTTTTGCCGTTACAGCCGGAATTGGTATTGAGCCATTGATTGAGCAGTATGAAAAGGACCATGACGACTATAACTCAATTATGATAAAAGCTGTGGCCGATCGTTTGGCCGAAGCTTTTGCAGAGTTGATGCATGCTAAAATCAGAAAAGAACTTTGGGGCTATGCTCCTCAGGAGGCTTTGAATAATGAAGAATTAATTCGAGAAAGCTATCAGGGTATTCGACCGGCACCTGGGTATCCGGCTTGTCCTGAACACACAGAAAAGGGGATACTCTTCGATTTACTGGAGGTTGAGAAAAACACCGGAATTAGTTTAACCGAGTCTTTTGCCATGTATCCTGCGGCCTCTGTTTCCGGATTCTATTTTATGCATGAGGAAGCCAAGTATTTTGGTTTGGGGAAAATTGAAAAAGACCAGGTAGAAAGCTATGCCTCTCGCAAAGGCTGGACCATTGAACAGGCTGAAAAATGGCTGGCTCCCAACTTGAGTTATGATGTGTAATGAGCCTGAAAACTACAAACTGACAAACGGATAACCGACACCCATGAAAGTCATAGAACATATTAAAAACGCCAAGGGCAAAACTCTCTTTAGTTTTGAGATTTTACCACCGGTAAAAGGAGAAAGTGTACAGAATATTTTCGATGCCATAGATCCGCTAATGGAGTTTAAACCGCCTTTTATAGATGTAACCTATCATAGGGAAGAGTACATGTATAAAAAGCGCGAAAATGGGCTTTTAGAGAGAGTTACTACCCGTAAGCGACCGGGAACTGTAGGTATTTGTGCGGCTATAATGAATAAGTATCATGTAGATGCCGTGCCCCATATTATTTGCGGAGGTTTTAATAAAGAAGAGACTGAAAACGCACTTATAGATCTGGATTTTCTGGGTATCGACAATGTATTGGTACTTAGGGGAGATGCCATAAAGTCAGAAGGTAGGTTTGTTCCCGATCCGGCAGGGCATTCTTATGCCAGCGAGCTACTCCAACAAGTGTTGGAACTCAATGAGGGCCGATATATGCATGAAGAGGTAAAACGAAATCCTACGAATTTCTGCATTGGAGTTGCAGGATATCCGGAAAAGCATTTTGAGGCGCCCAGCCTAAAATCGGATCTCAAATACCTGAAGAAAAAGGTAGACATGGGAGCCGATTATATTGTCACCCAGATGTTTTTCGATAATAAGAAGTATTTCGACTTTGTAGATAGATGCCGCCAAAATGGTATCGATGTGCCTATTATACCGGGTATTAAGCCAATAACCACTCTCAACCACATGAACATTCTACCCAGTATATTTCATGTAGACTTACCCGATGATTTGGTAGATGAACTAGATAAGTGTAAGGATAATGCTCAAGCCAGAGAAGTAGGCATTGCCTGGGCTATTCAACAATCTAAGGAACTAATGGAGGCAGGTGTGCCGGTGCTCCATTATTACACCATGAGCAAGAGCCAGGTAGTTAAGAGAATTGCCGAGGCTTTGTTTTAAAATGCCATTGAAAACTCCACATCATCAAAGTCTTTGTCCGTTACTCTGATGATGTGGATGGGCTTCTGCAACAGTCAGGTGTGTTGGTATTTCAACACTCTCAACAAAGAATTAACCTAGTACTTCTTCATGCTTTGCCTGTTCAATTCATTGTTGTAGAACCTCCAACTGGTTTCAAAATTCTTGCTAAGCTTTTCGTTGGTGAGTAAGGCGCGTACCATTTCAACAGGCATGGCATTTTCCCTCATTACAGCATCGTGAAACTCTTTGAGAGTCATTTTTCCGCTATCTACCAGTTCTCTTTTTAAAGCGTAAAACTGTTGGCCGCCAACCATATAGGCAATTTGATAGAGCGGCCCATAGCCTCCAGTAAACGATCTTCTTACTTCTCCTTCGGCATTGGCTCTTTCGTGCCCAACACGGTCTACCAAATAATCAATGCATTGCTGAGGAGTCCATTTGCCCAAATGATAGTTTAGAGAAAATATAATTCTTGCACAGCGATGCATTCGCCAAAACAACATTCCTATTCTATCTTCGGGTGAGCGTGGAAAGTCCATATCCCACAGCAGCAACTCCCAATAAAGAGCCCAGCCCTCTGTCCAGAAAGGAGTACCAAAAAAACGGTAAGATTTGTATCGGTTGTTCATGAAGCGTTGCATGTGGTGGCCGGCAATTAACTCATGGTGTACTGTGGAGCGCGAAAAGTGTGGGTTGTTACCGCGCATGCTCATGAGTTTATCTGCGTGCTCCATTTCATCGGTTGGGTAAGAGATCTGAAGCACTTCGCCACCCAGAAAAAACGGGCTGATTAATTGTCTCTCAGGGGGAATCATGGTCATTCGCCAAGTCTCTTCAGCTATGGAAGGAATTGAAATGAGATCGTTGTCTTTCAGAAATGCTACCGATTGGTCGTATAGTTCCAACATGGCTTCCGGTTGTTGCCCGGCCGGAACGAATGACATTTTTACCTTTTCCTGAGCAGCACGCCAGTCATCTCCAAAGCCCATCTCGCGCGATGCTTTTAGTAGTTCCTCATCGCACCAGGCAAATTCCTTCATGGCCATATCTACGAGTTCTTCCGGGGTGTAAGGAATCATTTCTTGTTTTAGTTGCCGAATGAGTTCTGTTCTGCCAATTGGGTTACCAATAATGCCGCTGCCATCGTCAGCTGGTTGAGTTTTAGGGTCTACTTTTGTCTGTATTAGCCTGGCATACTCGTTCAACTCTTTAGTTAGTTTTTCGTATGGTTTGCTAACCCACCAGCCAAACTGTGGGTCATAGCCATTGTAAAAGTCATATACACTTTTTAGGGCCTGAATATGCCCTCTTATGATGCCCTGGGCACGATCGGTTAGGTTTTTCGGAAAAAGGGTAGACCCTTTTTTCAGTTTAGAGGCGGTAGACTCCAGTTGTGTAGAAATGGTGTTGAGCTGATAGGCCACCTCTTCAGAGTTAAGGTGTTTTCCTCTTCTGCGCAATTTCTCAATGGCATAGATAGGCTCTGCAAATGCCACCCATTCCCGCACAGCATTATATTCTTTAGCTTCCTCTCGGAGTTGATACAGGTGGTCTTTTATGTAGTTATCAATCAAAATGTAATCTACCTGCCCACTTCTCGATAGCTTGTTGAAGTTGTAAGTCGATAGTTTTTGTGAGTAGTCGTTGAAAAATTGCTCAAAACGCTCTCTTCGTTCAGGAGAATTCCAAATGGCATAGAAGCGGGAGAGACTGCCGTAGTCTGCTCTTAATTGAGTGGCCAGGTCATAGAGTTCAGACACCTGCTGTTCGGTGTTCTGGGCATGAGCTGTATGGCTAACGCTAAGTATAACTAAAGCGAATACGGACAAAAAAAGTCGAAGAGTTTTCATGGTGTAACTGAGCATTGCGGTTTAACTAATCCATTAGGTTTTAATCTAAGCTAAATCATTTTTTTATAACGCACATGCCGAATTACACAGACGCACTTTTTACAGTGATGATGGTTTTAGTATCTAGCAAGCGAACCATTTACCGGAATGAGAGTTTTATAAACAAATGATCGTATGAAGAATATGAAGTCAATAAAAACTATACTTTTTTCGCTACTGCTGGTTGTTCTAGTATCGTGCAATGAGAGGTCTTCATCGGGTAACGATAGTGTTTCAGATATGGTAGGTCAGGAGGTGAGCTATAGTACGGAAACTACCGAAATGAAGGGCTACATAGCCTATAATAAAAGTTCTAAAGAAAGGCGACCGGGAGTTATAGTCGTTCATGAATGGTGGGGACACAATGAGTATGTGAGAAGTAGGGCCGATGAATTAGCCCGGCTAGGGTATGTGGCTCTGGCTGTGGATATGTATGGTGAAGGGAAGCAGGCCGAACATCCGGACGATGCAGGTAAATTTGCAGGAGAGGTAATGTCTAACCTGGAAGAAGCCAAAGCCCGGTTCGATGCGGCTTTGGCAACTCTAAAATCCAATCCCAATGTAGACCCCGACAGAATAGCCGCAATTGGTTACTGTTTTGGAGGGTCGGTCGTACTGAGCATGGCCAATGCAGGTTATAACCTGGATGCCGTTGCCGCATTTCATTCCGGTGTAGATTTACCCATAAAGCCTACTAAGGATATTAAAGCGAAGATTTTGGTAGCCAATGGGGCCGATGATCCTTTTGTTCCGGCAAGTTCAGTAGCTCGCTTCCGTGCCGCTATGGACTCTGTGGGTGCAGACTATAAGTATGTGGCTTATGATGGCGCTGTCCATGCCTTTACTAGCCCGGGTGCCAACGCCTTAGGTGAAAAATTCAACCTGCCACTGATGTATAATGAAGATGCGGATAAAGCCAGTTGGAATGAGCTAATGAGTTTGTTTAATGAAGTGTTTGACGAAGAGCGATAAACCTTTTTTGACTGCAATAGGCCTACAAGGTTAATGAACCGTGCCACAAACCAACTAGTGCCAATTGGATGAGTTAGCTGTCACTATGTTAAACCATATCTTTTAAGGCTTCAACAAAGCGGTCCAGCTCTTGGGTGGTAGTATATACATTGGGCGTTATTCTGCATCCATGCACACCGGCTCCATCAATGGCCACAGTCCAGATGTTATAGTTTTGCATAAGGCTTTTAGCCATATCTGAAGGTTTCATTTGTTTTATACCAACATTGGCGATGGCACAAGACCTGTCTTTGTCTTGAGGGGTGTTGAGCACTATGTTTTCAATACCCCTCACTTTTTCTACCCAGTAACTTTTTAAATACCTGAGTCGGGCTTCTTTTCGGGCAATCCCAATCATGTTGTGGTAGTCTATCGCATCTAGTATGGTCAGGTCAGTGGCCACCGGATGAGTACCTATGTGATTGAGTCGTTTTATGTCGCCAGGCTCTGTTTTTCCTTCGGCCATTAAGGGCCATATTTTATCGATCTTATCTTTTTTAACATATAGAAAGCCAGCGCCTAAGGGCACACTCATCCACTTATGCAGGCTGGTGCCATAGTAATCGCAGTCTAGCTCTTTCATGTCGAAGTCAATGTGTCCGAATGCATGAGCCCCATCCACCATTACTTCAACTCCCAGGCTATGAGCCATGTCGCAAATTTTACGAATGGGCAGAATATGACCGGTTATGTTAATCATGTGACAGACCATCAATAAGCGGGTTTTAGGTGTAATGGCCTTTCGATAAGCCTCTACAATCACCTCGTCTCGCGATGGGTTCATAGGTACATCAATGGCCTTAAGCACAATTCCCTGCCTGGCTTCTACTTGCTTGAACATGTTTAGCATGGCTCCATAGTCTTGATTAGCCATTACGGCCTCATCGCCTCTTTTCCATGGAAAACCCTGAATAATGGTGTCTAAAGACTCGGTGGTATTTCGTGTAATAATCAGTTCATCGTTATTACACTTGGCCAGCTGGGCCAGTGCCGCTGCCGATTTGGCTTTGTTGCGCCACTGGTCGGTACGCATGTAATAAGACGCATGGAGGTTGATATACCGAATTCTTTCGAGATAGCGCTCAAGGGTGGGTTGAGGCATCATGCAATAGTAGCCGTTTTCTAAGTTGATGTAGTCCGGCTTTAGCAGGTAGTCTTTTCTAATCTTACCCCAAAAATCTTCATTCTGTGCTAGCTCCTCAGCAGAGAATTTATCGTTTGATTCAACAAGTTGCCCAACTTCCTTATAGAAAGGCGTGGCAGCCAACGTTGTGCCTATCAGGTTTTTAAGAAAGGTACGCTTATCCATGCTTGGCAGATTAAGCAAGAAGATAAGGCTATTCATTCAGTGAGGCAAGGAGTTTTAACCGGAAGGAGGAGAGAGGCCACTCTAAACCTCATTGGTCGCTTAAACACGTTTTTAGCTCCAGACTTTAGAGTGGTCTCTTTGGCCGCTAGTCATTAACGGTCTAAATGGTTTAAACTGAGACGGACTAACTGGTAAATTTTGCCTTGTAGTCTGAAATGCTCTTTTTAATAATTTCTTTGGCCGTAAGCGCGTTTTGGAATTCTTCAACCTCAACAGTTTTATTCTCCAACTTTTTATAGTCTTCAAAAAAATTGCGAAGCTCTTTTATGAAATGCTCCGGGAGTTCACTGATGTCGTCAAAATGCTTTACCGACATGTCGTTATTGGCTACAGCAATAATTTTATCATCTTTTTCACCACCATCTAACATGCGCATTACTCCAATTACTTTGGCTTCAACCAGGCACATGGGCACAATAGAAATTTGGGAAAGCACAAGTATGTCTAGTGGGTCATTGTCATCGCAATATGTTTGAGGAATGAAACCATAGTTGTGAGGATAGTGCATGCTGGAGTAAATCACACGATCCATCTTTAGCAGTCCTGTATCTTTATCGAGCTCATATTTGGCTCTTGTGTTTTGTGGTATCTCAATAATGCCATTCACCACATCTGGCGCACTTTCTCCTACACTTACCTTGTGCCAGGGGTTATTCATATCAATCATTTTCAAACCTTTTGGCAAAGGTAAGTAATGCCCGAAAATTAGGTAGAAAGAAATGAAGTCTTTGACCGAAAGTTTACGGAGCTGGATGATAATGATGATGTACAAATCGGTTCCATCCTTTCTTGGTTTTGGATTCTACCACCCAATGAAATCCTTCCTTTTCATCAGGCCAATAGACCTGCCGGGCCAGTCCGGATGGCATTTGTGCTTCGAAACAGATGGCTTGTGGGTGGATGTCTTCAGCATTGGCCAAATAACCCTGAGCCTGCTTTCCGTCTGATTGAAATGACCAAAACCCGATATTTTTCAGGGCTGTTGTACCAAAAAGAGTCAGGTCTTCGTAGTCTATTTCTGACGATTGCCAGTGGGCATTTAAGGCTATGTATTTACCTTTTAGTACTTTACTGAACGTTCTTGTGCAACGAAGCGCAGGCCTTTGTGCAGAGTGTTCTTCGGCTACCCACCGGCCGAGTAACGGCTCAAATAGTCCAAGTTTTCCCCTTCCTTTTTTCCAAGTCATAGTTCTACGGTTCTTCAGGCAAATTTGCCCGGGCAAGTATAGTTTCTTCTCATACTTTGGTATGAAAACAAGGGCCGGCAACCGTATTTTTTAGAATACAGCTTTAACCCGGCTTTTATTTATCCCATCTGTTCAGGCACTTGTGTGTGCTAAACTTTTGTTAAGCTAAAGATGTCTTTCCTTCTGTCTTTCAGGTTTTTAACACTTCCCACATTATGCAGTTCGGTGAGTAAGTCGAGGTCCACATCGGCAATCACTATGGTTTCTGCGTTGGGGGTGGCTTCTGCTTTTATTCCATTGGTTGGAAACTGAAAATCGCAAGGTGTAAAAACCATAGATTGGGCATATTGTATATCCATGTTGTGTACATTGGGCAAGTTGCCTACGCTACCGGCTATGGCTACATAGCACTCATTTTCAATGGCTCTGGCTTGCGCACAGTGCCTAACTCGTGAGTAGCCGTTTTGAGTATCAGTAAGAAACGGAACAAAGAGAATATCCATTCCTTCATCGGCCAGTAGACGAGGAAGCTCAGGAAACTCTACATCGTAGCAAATGAGAATACCTATTTTCCCGCAGTCTGTATCGAACGTTTTCAGGGTGTTTCCGCCTGTCATGGCCCATACTTTCTTTTCATCGGGGGTAGCGTGTAGTTTTTCGTAGCGATCTATTTTTCCGTCTCGTTTACAGAGGTAGCCCACGTTGTAGAGTTTGTCATCTACCACCTCCGGCATACTACCGGCTATAATATTGATGTTGTAGCTAATGGCCAGGTTAGAAAACTCTTCGACTATAGCAGGCGTAAATTCGGCCAGTTTTCGAATGGCCTCCGGCTCACTGAGGTGGTTAAATTCGGCCATAAGTGGGGCATTGAAAAACTCAGGAAACAGAGCGAAATCGCTCTTATATCCGCTTAGTGCATCGATAAAGTATTCTGCATTTTTAAGTAAATGTTCCAATCCATTGTATGGCCGCATTTGCCATTGTACAATACCTAGCCTTACAACCGTTTTGGTAATGGCGGCTTCTTTACTGGGCGTTTCGTAGTATATATTGTCCCAGCGAAGAAGTACGGCAAATTCATTGGAAGCTTCATCGCCTTCTAAATAGCCTTTTAGAATGCTTACAGGGTGAAAGTCGTTAGACAACTGAAAGTTGAGCACGGGATCGTGAACTTCTTTCTGGCGTACTTTCTCAATGTATTCTTTAGGTGTATACTCATCGGCATATTTGTGGTAGTTGGGAATACGGCCTCCAAACACTATACCTTTTAAGTTGAGTCTTTCGCAAAGGTCTTTGCGGTAGTCATACATCCTCCGTCCAATGCGCATACCTCTGAATTCGGCCTTAATAAAAACCTCTATGCCGTAGAGTAAGTCGCCTTTAGTACTGTGGGTACTGAAGGTGTAGTTTCCGGTTATTTGCCTGAAGGTATGCTGATGCTTGAATTTTTTAGACTCCACCAAAATCGATAGGGCACAACCCGCAATGTCGCCATTAACTTTCACCACAATTTGGCCTTCAGGAAATTTATCGAGAAGCGACTGAATGTGATGCTCTTTCCAGTAGGCATCGGGCATACTGGAGTATGCGTTGATCATTGCTTCTTTGAGCTCCTGATAGTCTTCTATCTTAAGGTATGATAACTCTATGTTTTGAAAGGTCTTATTGTCCATGCAGCTAATATCTATAGTAAATTGATTTTTCAATAGTGAATTGAACGGCTCTCGAAAATATTTTTTAGAACCATCGGGCAATGCCATTACGATAAAAAAATAAGCACGTTGCCATGCTCATATAACTGCGACTGCCCTGTATTGTTGGTGAAAGAGTAGTGGGCATAAAAAAACCGGCTCAAGGTCTTTCTATACTATAGAACTGACACTTGAGCCGGTTGAGTGGAAGGCTTAAGCTGTACTTAGCGCTTATCCATTCCTACATAAGGCCTTTGGTTGGCACCGGTGTACACCTGGCGTGGTCTTCCAATTGGTTCTTTGTTTTCTCTCATTTCTTTCCACTGAGCAATCCAGCCGGGTAGTCTACCCATGGCAAACATTACAGTAAACATATCGGTAGGAATACCCAACGCTCTGTAGATAATGCCTGAGTAGAAGTCTACGTTCGGATAAAGCTTTCTTTCTACGAAGTAAGGGTCGTTCAATGCCTCTTCTTCAAGGCCTTTAGCAATATCCAACACCGGATCTTTCACTCCAAGTTTGGCCAAAACATCATCGGCAGCCTTTTTAATAATCTTAGCTCGCGGGTCAAAGTTTTTATATACTCTATGACCAAAGCCCATAAGACGGAACGGATCGTTTTTGTCTTTAGCCTTAGCCATCCATTTTTTAGTATCACCGCCATCTTTTCTAATGTTCTCCAACATTTCAATTACAGCCTGATTGGCACCTCCATGAAGCGGCCCCCATAATGCATTGATTCCGGCAGAAATTGAAGCATACATACTGGCATGAGAAGATCCAACAACTCGCACGGTTGAGGTAGAGCAGTTTTGCTCATGGTCTGCATGCAATATTAATAGCTTGTCAAGAGCATTGGCTACTACAGGGTCTACCTCATACTCTTCGGCAGGAGTAGCAAACATCATTTTAAGGAAGTTGGCTGTGTAATTCAGGTTATTGTCCGGGTAGTTCACCGGATGACCGATCTGATTTTTATAAGACCAAGCCGCAAAAGTTGGCATTTTTGCAATCAGCCTGATAATACTCATATCTACTTCGGTAGCCGAACGATTCGGATCTAACGAGGCAGGGTAGAAGGCTGTTTGAGCACATACTAATGAAGAAAGTACTCCCATTGGGTGTGCTGTAGACGGAAAGCCTTCCAAAATTTTCTTAACATCTTCATGCACCAGGGTGTGCATGGTAATATCGCTCACAAACTTATCGTAGGTTGCTTTGTCTGGCAGCTCGCCATAGATGAGCAAATAAGCCACCTCCAGGAAGTTCGACTTTTCAGCCAACTCTTCAATTGAATAACCTCTATATCTCAGAATACCTTTTTCGCCATCGAGAAATGTAATGGCACTGGTTGTTGAACCTGTATTTTTAAAGCCGGGGTCGATAGTTATTACACCACTTTCTCCCCTTAAGGAAGAAATATCGATTGCTTTCTCATTTTCGGTTCCTTCTATAACCGGAAGTTCGTAGGACTTTCCGTCAATTCTTAATTCTGCAGTATTTGACATCGTTTAGATTGTGTTAACTTTTGTAGGTTTTCAATCGCGCGAGCGAATTTACTCTAATAAACAATGAAAAAAAATTCTTGTTCTGTCGTTGGGCAATATTTTAATTATTGCCCAGAATGAGTGGCAAACCGTCTTTTCCCTGACCGATCACAACTATTTTGGCATTTGTCGATTCTGCCAGTTTTAATGTGGCTTCAATGCCTCTCATCCTAAGTAAGTTTGGTGTTAAGCTGCTATTGACAATTTTGTTGGCCTGAGCTTCTCCTTCTGCTGCAATACGCTTTCTTTCGGCCTCACTTTTTTCTTTGTCTAACCTAAACTGATAGGCCAGTGCTTCTTGCTCTTGCTGCAATTTGTTTTCAATGGCTTGTTTGATTTTATCCGGTAAATTAATGGATCGGATAAGCAGGGTGGTCATTTCAATATTGTTGGTTTCATTGCCCAACACTTCGGCTGTTTCATTACGAATGGCCGCCTCCACTTCAGGGCGTTTGGTAGAATAAATTTCTTCGGCCGAGTATCGACCCATTACCTGCCGAACGGTGGAACGTACCTCAGGCACAACCAGCGTATTGATGTAGTCAAGTCTGAAACGCTCATAGATGTGTCCAATTTTATCGAACTTAGGGTTAAAGCGTACGGAGACATCTACTTTAATGCTCAAACCATTTTTATCCAGCACATCCATTGTTTCTTCTCTCTTGCTTTCGGCTACATCGAAAACAATAAGGTCGTTCCAGGGGGCTTTCATGTGAAACCCAGGGGCTATTACGTTTTCTTTGTCTAAGCCTCCCGAAAACTTCTTGAACAATACGGCCCGTTCATTGGCCTGTATGGTGTAGAAAATACTGGAAGATAGCCCTACCACAACAATAAGGGCAATAACTGAAATAACAATGATGGGAAGAAGTCTTCTATTATCCATTGGTTTGGGGTTTAGTGTTGAAAAATGAACCTGTTAGTACAAGCCAGAATATGGGCAAATAGTTTAGCCGATTTTCTGCAGGTTCTTCTCTATTTCGTTCAGAATGTCATGAGCCACTCGCAAGGCTTTGTATCCGTCTTCAATGGTCACAATGGGTACGGAATCTTCTATTATGGCTCTATGGAAACTGGCTAGCTCTTCTCGAATAGCATTGGATGGATGTACCTTGGGGTTCTCGAAGATAATCTCCTTCTTACCCTTTTCTTCACCCAAATCCAACACCATTGAAAACGGGCCTTCATTTCCGGTAGCTTCCTGCATTCGCACAATCTCGGAGCTTTTCTCCAGAAAATCTACGGCCACATAAGCGTCTTTCTGAAAAAATCTTGATTTGCGCATGTTCTTCACTGCTATGCGGCTGGTGGTAAGGTTGGCTACACATCCGTTAGCAAACTCCAGTCGGGCATTGGCAATATCGGGCGTATCGGCTACTACGTTTACGCCACTGGCCGATATCTTTTCTACTGCTGCCCCCACTGACTTGAGAATGATATCGATGTCGTGAATCATCAGATCCAGTACTACCGGTACATCGAGTCCTCTGGGATTGAACTGGGCCAATCGGTGAGATTCGATGAACATAGGCTGCTTTAGGAATGGTTTCGCTGCCACAAAAGCGGGGTTGAATCGCTCTACGTGGCCAACCTGAATTTTAAGTTTCAGTTCATCTTTTAGGGCAATAAGCTGTTCGGCTTCTTGAAGGGTGTTGGTAACGGGCTTCTCTATAAATACATGCTTTCCGGCTTTCAGTGCCTTTTCGGCACACTCAAAGTGCGAAAGAGTAGGGGTAACTATATCGATTACATCGACCGCTTCAATGAGCGATTCGATAGTTTCAAATGCCTTTATTCCATGTTCTTGGGCTACAGCCCTGGCATTGTCAGGTTGGGCATCGTAAAAACCAACAAGTTGGTACTCTGAAATATCTTTAATGCATTTGATGTGAATTTTGCCGAGATGACCGGCACCGAGAACCCCAATTTTGAGCATGAATGGTGTTTTTTAGCTGTGCGGCAAAGGTACTCTCTTAAGTTAAAAGTTCAAGGTTTGGGGCAAAGTTCGTTGTTCATAGCTCATGGTTTATGGGACAATCTTCCCGGAGAATGATGAACGCTTTTTGCGCTAAGCTCAATTGTCTTCGATCTTATGGTACAGGTTGAACCATTGGCGTTCCAAAACCTCAAACAGCCAGTTCTTTTCTTGGGCATATTGTCTGTTGAAAAGATAGTTGCTGTAAATGTGCATATAACGACCCCGGTCTAAATCTATTTTTACGGGTTTCTTTCGCCTCGATTTAATCAGCAATTGGCTGTTCATATTATAAATGAAGTAGGTCTTATGGTTTTTATAAATGTGTATTTCATACGGTATTTGCTCATCATAATAGTAATAAGATTGATGACCGGGAGTCTCAAAGTAGCAGAGGGGTTCTCCCGATTTTAAATCGAATACAAAGTGTTGAGAAGGTTTAAATCCAAACGTGGCAATCAGCCACTTACCGTCATTTACCAGGGTATAGTCATTGAACAAACCGAGTTTTACGGAGTCAGGTACAGGTACTGATTTCACGAACCGATACCCTACAATTTCCTGACCATTTAGGTTTGTTACAACCATAAGCAGGCTCATAAACATGGTACAGACTATTCCTTTCATAAGCTGTAGCCGAGGGTGTTTTTGTGGGGCAGAGTCCAAGTAGGCTGTTCTATTTGGGATTCTCAAATGAAGGATCCTGTTCATAAATATTGATTTGAAAATGAAGACAGAAGGTTCAGAGTTCATGGCTTCTGTAGCCATGAACCCCAAACTTCATTAAGTTATTTAGGCTTTTTCTCCGGCCCACTCAGGTTATTGATCAAAATGGGTTCTCCAAAACCAAGCTGCTTCATGCGATTTAACTGCGTTTTAGCATCACCAACTACCAGCCAAATCATTTGATCTTCGTTGAGATACCTTCGTGAAAGTTCTTTGATCTTCTCTACTGTCATGCCCTGAACAACCTCTTCTCTTTCTTTCACATAGTCATATGGTAGTCCAAGTTCACTGATGTTTTCAAGCATGTTCAGTTTTGCTCCTGCTGTTTCAAAGGCCCGGGCATTACTTTTAATTAAAAAGCCTTTGGTGGTCTCAAGGTCTTTGTCGCTAAAGGTTGAGCCGTAGTTGCTTAGAATCTCTTTAACTAATTGCGTAGACTCAAGTGTTACATTTGTTCGCACTCCACTGGAAATGGTAAAAGTACCATCTGTTTTGTTGCCTGAGAAACCAGATCTAATGCCATAGGTATAGCCTTTGCCTTCTCTCAGTTCTTGAGTAAGTCTTGAAGCAAAGCCACCTCCACCAAGAATGTAATTCATAACCACTGCGGGATAGTAATCTTCATCGGTGGCCGGCATGGAAGGATAGCCAATGGTAAGTACCGATTGTTTGGCATCGGGAACATCGAAGAAATAGACCTGCGATTTTTCCGGTGCAGAAGGTTTAGGAAGTTCGGGTAATACCACACTCTTAGCTTTCCAGCGAGATTCCAAACCCTTGAGCGATGCGACCAGGTCTTGTTGGGAGATGTCTCCGACCACATGGAACCTGGCTACTGAAGGAGAAATAAAAGAAGCATAATATGTCTTTAAGTCTTCTATCGTCAGATTATTCACTGTTTCAATAGTGCCTAATCGGTTTTGTGCGCGGATGTCGTTTTTGCCATAAATGAGAATGTCGTAGGCATTGGAGGCAATGGCATTTGGGTTGGCCTCTTGCTGTCTTATTTGACTTATGGTACGTTGTTTGGCAAGTTCAAACTCGGTCGTATCCCAGCGCGGCTCAAGCAATATTTCTTCCATAAGGGCCAGGGTAGCTTCATAGTTTCTGGCCAGTGTGTTAGCAGAAATTCTTATGCTTTCTTTTCCTGCATACACGCCAATAGAAGCCCCCAACTGGTCGATGGCCTCTTCCAGTTTTTCAGGGGTCTTGTTTTTTGTGCCTTTGGTCATAAGAGCAGCCATGAGATTGGCAGCTCCCAGTTTATCCATGCTTTCCAGTAGCTGCCCTCCATCTATCACCATGTTAATTTGAACCAGAGGAACTTCATTGTTCTCAATGCCATATACCTTTAGCCCATTATTGAGGCTAGTTTCATAAACTTCCGGAATCTGAACTTGTGGTGCCGGTCCGTAGGGTGGCTCTACAGTTCGGTCGAAAGATGATGAGGTTCTTTCATAACTGGCCTGAATGGAGGCATCGAAGGTTTCTTCCGCTCCTTGAACAATTTGCTCTTCCACTACCTGTGCCTGAACAGAGTTTTCCAGGGCCAAAGACTTCTGTCCTTTAGGTACAAAGCTGGTGGCAATGTAGTTTTTGTCTTTGATATACTTTTGGTACACTCGCATTACATCGGCCGTGGTTACCGCCAATATGTTTTCAATATCCTTTTTAATAAACCCGGGGTCGTTGGCAAAAATATTGTATTGAGCTAGCTGAAAGCCCTTGCCAAGTACACTGCTTAGGCTATTGTAAAAGCCTGTTTCTTGTCCGGCTTTTATTCGGGCAAGGTCTTTCTCTGTAATTCCTTCGTTTTCAAAGCGCACAAAGGCTTCGTTAATAGCTTCTGCTACTATATCCAGGTCGGTATCGGCATAGGCTCGAACGGAAAGCTGGAGTTGCCCGGCTAGCTCAGAAGTTCTGTTGTACATCTGTACGGAAGCGGTTAGTTTCTTGTCTTGAACCAGCACTTGGTTGAATGGAGCTTTTTTGCCAGAGGCCAGATATTGAGTGAGTACATCCAGCGCATAGCTGTCTGGGTGGTATTGCTCCACGGTAGGCCAGGTATAGGTGAGCTCCGGCAGTCTGGCAAAATTATCTTCATGGTACAGCTTTTTAGTGGCAGCTACCACACCGGGCCTT